>Ga0209925_1000148_pt1 | contig 35539 bp, 45 predicted proteins | sample SalPonR2_A_D1_MG_FD_185702 | JGI IMG/M metagenome (GOLD analysis project Ga0209925, IMG submission 185702) | Salt pond soil microbial communities from South San Francisco under conditions of wetland restoration - Salt Pond MetaG R2_A_D1_MG... ... | reverse complement strand
AATTAGAGTATATGCCAACAATACAACAGTTAATTAGAAAAGGAAGAAAGCAGGTAGAGAAGAAAAAGAAAGCGCCGGCTTTGGAATCATGCCCTCAAAAAAGAGGTGTATGCACCAGGGTTTATACGACCACACCAAAAAAGCCGAACTCTGCAATGAGAAAGATAGCAAGAGTAAGGTTAACTAATGGAAAAGAAGTAAATGCTTACATCCCAGGGGAAGGTCATAACCTTCAGGAGCACTCAGTAGTATTGATTCGTGGGGGAAGGGTGAAAGATTTACCAGGTGTACGTTACCATTTAGTAAGAGGAACACTCGATACCTCTGGTGTCGAAGGAAGATTACAGGGAAGATCTAAATATGGGACTAAAAAACCAAAAAAGTAATAAAACGATTCAAGGATGAGGAAATATAAAGCAAGTAAACAGAAAAGATTACCAGACCCTAAGTATAATGATACGTTGGTAACAAGATTTGTTAACGAACTGATGATCTCGGGAAAAAAGTCACTGGCTTTTCAAATATTCTACAATGCACTTGATATTGTTGAGCAGAGAATGAAGAAAGAAGAGAAGAGCTCTTTTGAAATTTGGAAAAAAGCCCTTGAAAATATTGCTCCTTTGGTAGAAGTAAAAAGCAGAAGAATTGGCGGAGCAACTTTCCAGGTACCTCAGGAAGTGAATCCAAATAGAAAAATTTCCATCAGTATTAAGAATATGATAAAATTTTCCCGCCAGAGAAGTGGTAAAGGAATGGCAGAAAAGTTAGCGGCAGAAATTATTGCTGCTTATAATGAAGAAGGAGGGTCTTTTAAGAAAAAAGAAGAGATCCATAGAATGGCTGACGCCAATAAAGCATTTGCACATTTTAGATTTTAAAATATAATTGAACGGAGTAGAAAGAAGAGAATTTAAATGAGTGAAGGATTAAAATATACGCGGAATATTGGGATTATGGCTCACATTGATGCCGGAAAAACCACTACTACAGAAAGAATTCTGTATTATACCGGCATTACTCATAAAATAGGTGAGGTACATGATGGCGATGCGCAGATGGACTGGATGGTTCAGGAACAAGAAAGAGGAATTACCATCACTTCCGCTGCTACCACATGTTATTGGGAATATAAAAATGAAGATTATAAAGTAAATATTATAGATACCCCTGGACACGTAGATTTTACTGTAGAGGTAGAACGTTCTTTAAGAGTTCTTGATGGGGCCATCGCATTATTTTGTGGAGTAGGAGGAGTTGAACCACAATCTGAAACGGTATGGCATCAGGCAGATAAATACGGAGTTCCTAAAATGGCTTTTGTCAATAAGATGGACCGTCAGGGAGCTGATTTTTATTCCGTGGTTTCTCAGATAAAAGATAAGCTTAAAGCGAACCCGATTCCTCTGCAGATTCCAATAGGATCCTCAGAGACATTCAAAGGAGTTGTGGACCTGATTGAAAATAAAGCCATTGTTTGGGTAGATGATGAGAAACTTGGAACCAACTACGAATTTACGGAAATACCGGAAGACTTAAAGGAAGAAGCAGCAAATTACAGAGGCCAACTTATTGAAGCAGTTGCCGAATACGATGATACTTTGCTTGAAAAGTACTTTGAAAACCCGGATACTATTACTGTTGAGGAAATGCAGGATGCCATTCGCAGAGCAACAATTGAGATGAGTATAGTTCCTGTATTGTGTGGCTCAGCATTTAAAAATAAAGGGGTGCAAAGATTATTGGATTCCATAATCACTTTCCTGCCAAGCCCTTTAGATCTGAGTGCTATCGAAGGAAAGCATCCCAATACAGAAGAAAAAATTACAAGAAAACCCGATTCAAACGAACCTACCGCAGCACTGGTTTTTAAAATAGCCACCGACCCATTTGTTGGTCGCCTGGCTTTTATGAGGCTGTATTCTGGTAGATTAACCACCAAATCGGTTTTATATAATCCCAGAACAGGGAAAAAAGAAAGAATCAACAGGCTCTATCAGATGCATGCTAATAAGCAAAAGCCAAAAGAATCAATAGAAGCCGGAGATATTTGTGCAGCGGTTGGATTTAAGAATCTGAGAACCGGCGATACATTATGTGATCCAAGCAATCAAATTTTACTCGAATCGATAGAGTTCCCGGAGCCGGTGATTGGTATCGCAATCGAACCAAAAACACAAAAAGATTACGATAAACTGACAATTGCTTTGGCCAAACTAGCCGAAGAAGACCCTACTTTTACAGTGAAAGGGGATGAAGATACAGGACAGACTGTAATCAACGGAATGGGAGAGTTACATATTGAAGTATTGCTGGATCGCCTGAAAAGAGAATTTAAGGTGGATTGTAACCAGGGCGCTCCTCAGGTTAATTATAAAGAAACAATCACACAAGAAGTTGACCACAGAGAGTTGTTTAAAAAGCAAACAGGTGGAAGAGGAAAATTTGCCGAGATTCAGTTTAAAATCGGACCGGCAGATGAAGGAGAAAAAGGACTTCAGTTTGTCAATAAAATAAAAGGAGGAAATATTCCAAAAGAATATATCCCTTCAGTAGAAAAAGGTTTCAAAGATTCTTTATTCAATGGTGTCTTAGCCGGATATCCTGTGGATAATATCAAGGTGGAACTTTATGACGGATCATATCACGAAGTAGACTCAGATCAGCTGGCTTTTGAAACCGTTGCCAAAATAGGTTTTAAAAATGCTTGTGTCAAAGCAAAACCAAAATTGCTCGAGCCTATTATGGAAGCTGAAGTAGTAACACCGGAAGAATATATGGGAGATGTCATAGCCGATTTTAACAAACGAAGAGGAAATGTAGAAGGAATGGAAAACAGGGGCAGTGCTAAGGTTATCAAAGCAAAAGTGCCATTGGCTGAAAAGTTCGGATACGTAACAGTGCTGAGAACCATTACGTCCGGACGAGCAACATCTTCAATGGAATTTTCTCATTATGAGGAGGTACCAAGAAATATTGCAAAAGAAATTATTGAAAATGCAAAGGGTAAAATTGAGTTAGTATAAATTTTATTAATAATGAGCCAGAAAATAAGAATAAAATTAAAGTCTTACGATCACAACTTGGTTGATAAAAGTGCAGAGAAGATCGTGAAAACCGTTAAATCCACCGGAGCAGTTGTAAGCGGACCTATTCCTCTTCCAACGAAAAAACGAATTTTTACGGTTAATCGAGCAACCTTTGTGAATAAAAAAGCCAGGGAACAGTTCCAGTTATGCTCATTCAAAAGATTGATGGATATTTACAGTACAACACCTAAAACCATCGATTCTTTGATGAAATTGGAATTGCCAAGTGGCGTAGAGGTAGAAATTAAGGTATAATTTAAAGTTTCATTAAGTAATGGCCGGATTAATAGGTAAGAAAATAGGAATGACTTCAGTATTTGGTGCCGATGGAGAAAATATTCCATGCACTGTAATTGAGGCGGGACCATGTGTAGTAACTCAGGTTAAAACTGAGGAAAAAGATGGATATTCTGCCTTGCAACTCTCTTTTGACGATAAGAAGGAAAAACAAACACCTAAACCCCTGTTAGGACATTTTAAAAAGGCTAAAACAGAGCCTAAAAGAAAAATGATTGAACTGGCAGGTTTTGAAAAAGAATACAAATTAGGAGATGAAATAACAGTTGACATTTTCCTGGATGACACTTGGGTAGATGTAACAGGTTTTTCTAAAGGTAAAGGCTTTCAGGGTGTTGTGAAACGTCATGGTTTTAGTGGGGTTGGAGGCCGTACGCATGGTCAGGCAGACCAGGAACGCGCTCCCGGTTCGGTTGGTGGTTCTTCTGATCCATCACGCGTATTTAAAAATATGCGCATGGCTGGCCGTGCCGGAGGAAAAAAGGTTAAACTTATTAACCTTAGAGTTATTAAAGTAATACCTGAAAAGAATTTATTGTTATTAAAAGGTTCTGTACCAAGTCATAAAGGATCATATTTAATTATTGAAAAGTAATAATGGAATTACCAGTATTAAATAAAGCAGGCGAAGATACCGGAAAAAAAGCCAAACTGAATAAAGATATTTTTGGCATTGAACCAAATGATCATGCCATTTATCTCGATGTAAAACAGTTCTTGGCGAATAATAGACAAGGAACCCATAGCGCAAAAGAAAGATGGGCCATTACCGGTAGTACAAAAAAGATAAAACGACAAAAGGGAACAGGTACAGCCCGTGCAGGTAGTATCAAATCTCCTCTGTTTCGTGGTGGCGGACGAGTATTCGGACCCAGACCACGTAGTTATAACTTTAAAGTTAACCGAAAAGTAAAAAAATTAGCTCGAAAATCTGCCTTATCCTATAAAATGAAGGATAAAGCAATACAAATTGTAGAAAAGTTTGATTTAGAGCAGCCTAAAACAAAACAATTTGCCGAAATCAGAAATAAATTAGGGGCAAGCGACAAAAAAATGCTTTTGGTTTTACAAGAACCAAATAAAAATATATATTTGTCCTCCCGAAATATTCCTGATGTTAAGGTTCTGCCTGTGAATAAGTTGAATACTTATGAGATTTTAAATGCACAGGCACTCATTTTGTTTGAAGGTTCCATTGAAATTTTAGAAAAACATTTAAGTGCATAATAATATGGCAGCAATTAACGAAATACTTATTAAGCCCATTATAACAGAAAAAATGACCGAGAAGGGAGATACATTAAACCAGTACGGTTTTGTGGTTGATAAAAGGGCTAATAAAATACAGATTAAAAATGCCATCGAAGAAATGTATGGTGTGACGGTAGAGTCTATTAATACTATGAGATATCGGGGAAAGAACAGAATGCGTTATACAAAATCTGGTATCATTAAAGGTAAAGAGAATAATTTTAAAAAAGCTATTGTTACCCTTTCTGAAGGAGACACAATTGATTTTTATAGCAACATTTAGGAAAAATTAAGTTATGGCGGTAAGAAAATTAAAACCAGTAACACCGGGACAGAGACATAAATTGGTTAGTGCTTTTGATACCATAACCAAAGGACAGCCAGAAAAGTCGTTATTAAGTTCCAAGAAAAAATCAGGCGGTCGAAACAGCAGTGGGAGAATGACTGTTCGTTACAAAGGTGGTGGTCATAAACAACGTTATAGAATCATTGATTTTCGCAGAGATAAAGAAGATATGGAAGCTACTGTGAAATCTATTGAATATGACCCAAATCGTACAGCCAGAATCGCTCTGTTGGTTTACCAGGATGGTGAAAAAAGATATATCATTGCACCAAATGGACTGAAAGTAGGTCAAAAAGTAATGTCCGGGAAAAAAGCACAACCCGAAATAGGCAATTCACTCTACTTATCAGATATTCCTCTGGGTACAATCATTCATAATATTGAATTACAACCCGGACAAGGTGGAGTTATGGCACGAAGTGCCGGAACATATGCACAGCTTACTTCAAGAGAAGGAAGATATGCAAATATAAAATTGCCATCAGGAGAAACTAGAATGGTTTTTACAACTTGTAAGGCTACCATTGGTACAGTTTCTAATTCCGATCACATTATCCTTTCTTCCGGAAAGGCAGGAAGAACAAGATGGCTAGGTCGCAGACCACGAGTAAGAGGTGTAGCTATGAACCCAATCGATCACCCAATGGGTGGTGGTGAAGGTCGCGCTTCAGGTGGTATACCAAGATCAAGAAATGGTAAACCTGCTAAAGGATACAAGACCAGAAAGCTGAAGAAGTATTCAAACAAATACATTGTTGAAAGAAGAAAATAATTGTAAAGAGATATAACTTATGAGTCGTTCATTAAAAAAAGGACCATTTGTCGAGTTTAAACTGGAAAAGAGAATTCTGGACATGAATGAATCAGGTAAAAAGAAGGTTGTTAAAACCTGGTCTCGTACCTCTATCATTACACCTGATTTTGTTGGTCATACGATAGCAGTTCATAATGGTAATAAATTTATACCTGTTTATATAACAGAAAATATGGTAGGACATAAACTTGGGGAATTCGCCCCAACCCGAACCTTTAAAGGACATCCTACTAAAAAAGGATAAAAGTAAACAGTAAAACTATTAATGATGGGTGCAAGAAAACGTAATCGCGCGGAAAAATTAAAAGAAGAAAGAAAAAAACAATATTTTGCAGTATTGAACGGTTGTCCTGTAGCACCAAGAAAAATGAGACTTGTTGCTGATCAGGTTAGAGGGAAAGAAGTAAACAACGCTCTCGATATCCTGAGATTCAACCCTAAAGCTGCATCAAGCTATCTTGAGAAACTACTCCTTTCTGCCATTTCTAACTGGCAGAACAAAAACGAAGGAGTGCGAATTGAAGATAGTAATTTAATTGTGAGCGAAGTTCAAGTCAATCCTGGCAGAACTTTAAAAAGAATACGCCCCGAGGCTATGGGAAGAGCTCATTTAATCAGAAAAAGATCGAATCATGTGAAGATTTGGCTTAAAAATTTAAATGAGACAGCCGAAGAACCTGAAAAATCAGCACCAGAAAAAGCTGAAGATACCAATAAGAAAGCTGAAAATAGTACAAACGATACAAACAAACAAGAATAGATGGGACAAAAAGTTAATCCAATAAGTAATCGACTTGGAATTATCAGAGGCTGGGAGTCTAACTGGTATGGTGGCAAAGACTATACAGAGAAACTTGTAGAAGATAACAAGATTAGAAAATATCTCAAGGCACGTTTGTCTAAGGCAAGTATTTCTAAAATTGTTATTGAAAGGACACTTAAGTTAATCACTGTCACTATTCATACTGCCAGGCCCGGAATAATTATTGGTAAAGGGGGGAAAGAAGTTGATAAATTGAAGGAAGAATTAAAGAAAGTAACCAACAAAGAAGTACAAATCAATATTTACGAAGTAAAAAGACCGGAACTAAATGCAACACTCGTTGCCAATGGTGTAGCCAGACAAATTGAAGGAATGATCTCTTACCGGAGAGCGATCAAGATGGCTATCTCATCAGCAATGAGGTTGGGTGCAGAAGGTATTAAAGTTCAGATTTCCGGAAGATTAGGTGGTGCTGAAATGGCTCGTACCGAAGTCTATAAAGAAGGAAGAACTCCCTTGCATACCTTCCGTGCCGATATTGATTATGCACTTGATGAGGCCTTAACTAAAGTTGGTTTGATCGGAATTAAAGTTTGGATATTTAAAGGAGAAATCTTTGGAAAGGTTGATCTTACTCCAAGCATGAGTTCTGGGAAGAGTAGTAAATCTAAAGGAAGAAGAAAAAGAAAATAGTTTAAAATCTTAGACGAATGTTACAACCTAAGAAAACAAAACATAGAAGGCAACAGAAGGGTAAAATGAAAGGAAACGCCACCCGTGGTGTTCAACTTGCTTTCGGTTCTTTCGGGCTCAAAGCAATGCAATCTGCATGGATCACGCAGAAACAAATTGAAGCAGCTCGACAAGCTATGACCCGCTACATGAAAAGGGAAGGGCAGATCTGGATAAGGATCTTTCCTGATAAACCAATTACTAAAAAACCCGCCGAAGTGAGAATGGGTAAAGGTAGAGGTGACCCGGAAGGTTTTGTGGCACCCGTTAAACCAGGCCGTTTAATCATTGAGGCAGAAGGTGTACCTAAAGATGTAGCTCATGAAGCTTTAAGACTTGCGGCCCAAAAGCTGCCTATTCGAACCAAATTTGTGGTACGAAGAGACTATGTTGAATAATCAATTTTTTGAAAAATGAAAGCTTCTGAAATAAGAGAACTTACAAACAAAGAGATTGAAGAGAGAATCGACAGTGAACAGAGTCAACTGGCACAGTTAAAACTTAGTCACACTGTTTCACCTCTGGATAATCCTATGAAAATCCGCGACGCTAAAAAGAATATCGCGAGACTGAAAACGGAACTGAGTAGCCGTTCTGCAGAAGAACAAAAAGATAGTAAATAAGAACCCATAAATCGAGAAAATGGAAAAACGAAATCTAAGGAAAGATAAAATAGGTATCGTTGTTAGCAACAAAATGGATAAAGGGATTGTGGTTGAGGTAAATAGAAAAGTGAAGCATAAGAAATATGGGAAATTTATCAACCGACGCTCGAAATTTGTTGCTCACGATGAGAAGAACGATTGCAACGAGGGGGATACAGTTCAAATAATGGAAACTCGACCGTTGAGTAAACGGAAACGATGGAGATTAGTTCAAATAATTGAAAGAGTTAAATAATAAACCATGGTACAACAAGAAAGTAAACTTAATGTTGCTGACAATAGTGGCGCTAAAGAAGTGAAAGTTATCCGTGTATTAGGTGGTAGTGGAAGACGCTATGCTTCAATTGGTGATAAAGTGGTTGTTAGTGTCAGAAGTGCTTTACCCGCTTCCGAAGTGAAAAAAGGAACGGTAAGCCGTGCAGTAATTGTAAGGACAAAAAAGGAAGTACGTAGAAAAGATGGCTCCTATATTCGTTTCGATAATAATGCATGTGTATTGTTGAGTAATGTCGATGAAATAAGGGGAACACGTATATTTGGACCCATCCCCAGAGAATTGAGAGACAAATACATGAAAATTATTTCTTTAGCACCTGAAGTATTATAAAAATAGGGAAAATGCAGAAACGTAGAAAATTACATATTAAAAAAGGCGATACGGTTTACGTAAATTCTGGTGAATACAGAGGCCAGCAAGGAAGAGTACTGGAAGTGTTGCCGAAAGTAGATAAAGCCCTTGTGGAAGGAGTGAATATTGTTTCTAAACATACAAAACCAAATTCTGAAAATCCACAAGGTGGCATTGTTAAAAAGGAAGCACCCGTGCATATATCTAATTTAATGGTTGTTGACCCTAAAACGGGAGAACGTACCAGAATTGGAAGAAAAAAGGATAAAGACAACAAACTTGTGCGTTATTCAAAAAAATCAGGGGAGGAAATTAAGTAATGGATTATCGACCAGAGCTACAGAAAAAGTACTACGACGAGATCGTACCCGCATTAATGAAAGAATTTAATTATAAATCTATAATGCAGGTACCAAAACTTGAGAAAATAGTTTTAAATCGTGGTGTTGGAGAAGCAGTTATGGATAAGAAGCTGATTGAAGATGCACAAGAGGAATTGACTGCTATTGCCGGACAAAAAGCGATTAAAACATACTCAAAGAAAGCAATATCTAATTTCAAATTGCGCGAACAAACCCCAATTGGAGTTAAAGTTACTCTGAGAAAAGCAAAAATGTATGAATTCTTCGAAAGATTGATCAAAGTTGCGCTTCCCAGGGTAAAAGATTTCAATGGAGTGGAAAGTAATTTCGATGGTAGAGGTAATTATTCTCTAGGACTTGAAGAACAAATTATCTTTACTGAGATAAATTTAGATGATGTGCATAATATGTTGGGCTTAGAGGCAAATTTTGTTACTACAGCCCCAACCGATGAAGAAGGTTATGCATTGTTGCGAGAATTTGGTATGCCTTTTAAAAATCTTAAAAAGAAATAAGATATGTCTAAAGAATCAATGAAGGCAAGAGAAAGAAAACGCCAGAAAATGGTTGAAAAGTACGCAAAAAAGCGTGCCAAGCTGAAAGCTGAAGGAGATTATGTAGGCCTTAGCCGTTTACCTAGAAATTCTAGTCCTGTTCGACTCCACAACAGATGTCAGATTACAGGAAGGCCAAGAGGCTACATGAGACAATTCGGAGTTAGTAGAATTACTTTCAGGGAAATGGCCTCTAAAGGACTTATTCCCGGAGTAAAAAAAGCAAGTTGGTAATATAAAACGAGAAAGAGATGATTACAGATCCAATAGCTGATTATTTAACACATATTAGAAATGCGCTCATAGCAGGGCATAAAATCGTAGAGATACCAGCTTCAAATTTGAAGAGAGATATTACGAAAATTCTTTACGAACAAGGATACATACTTAGTTATAAGTTAGAAGATGAGGGACACGTGCAGGGCCTTATAAAGATTGCTCTGAAATATCACCCAAAAACTAAAGAACCGGCTATCCGGTCTTTACAAAGGGTCAGTAAGCCTGGTTTAAGGAAATATGTTGGAACTGATGAAGTTCCACGAGTACTTAATGGTCTTGGAATCGCTGTATTATCAACATCAAGAGGTGTTGTTACCGATAAGGATGCAAGAAAACTGAATATCGGTGGCGAAGTATTGTGTTATGTACATTAAAAAGGAGGATAATCCATGTCACGTATAGGTGTGTTACCCGTAAAAATACCAGAAGGAGTCAACGTAAATGTTGACGATAAAAATGAAGTTCATGTAAAAGGGCCGAAAGGGGAAATGAGTAAGATTCTGGATCCGGCTATGAAAATAAAGGTTGAAGATGATCAAATTGTTGTTGAAAGAGCAACCGATAATAAAAAACATAAGTCACTTCATGGCTTAACCCGAGTTCTTTTACATAATATGGTTGAAGGTGTTTCAAAAGGTTATGAAATAAAACTTGAATTTGATGGCGTTGGCTATAGAGCTGAAGCTAAAGGACAAATCCTTGAAATGAGTATAGGATACTCTCATGAAATTCATTTTGAAATACCTGAGGAAGTTAAAGTTGAAGCAGTTACAGAAAGAAGAAGCAACCCCAAAGTAACACTAACTAGCCATGATAAAGAACTAGTTGGTCTGGTGGCTGCTAAAATCCGTGCACTACGTCCACCTGAGCCATATAAAGGCAAAGGAATTAAGTATGTTGGTGAATGGATTAGACGTAAAGCTGGAAAAGCCGGAAGTGTATAATTTTTAAAATTTTCAGTCATGGCCTTAACAAAAAAGGAGAGTAGATATAGAATTAAGCAAAGAATCAGAAAACGAATTTCTGGAACGAAAGAAAAACCCAGAATGTCTGTATTCAGAAGTAACAAACATATTTCTGTACAATTTATTGACGATGTGGAAGGAAAAACATTATTCGCCTATTCCTCAAGAAATAAAGAAGTTGCAGAAAAAAGTGAAGACCTTAGTAAATCCGAGCAAGCTGAATTAGTTGGGAAATTTGCAGCTCAAAAGTCTAAAGAAAAAGGACTAAAAAATGTTGTATTCGACCGAAATGGTTATAGATATCACGGAAGAGTAAAAAAATTAGCAGATGCTGCTAGAAAGGAAGGACTTAAATTTTAAAAGCTATGTCAAAAGACACAAATATTAAAAAAGTAAAAACTAGCGATTTAGAGTTAAAAGATCGACTTGTAAGTATTAAAAGAGTAACCAAAGTTACTAAAGGAGGTCGTCAATTTGGTTTTACTGCATTGGTTGTTGTTGGAAATGAAAATGGTATTGTGGGATATGGCTTAGGAAAAGCTAAAGAAGTAACTACAGCTATTGCAAAAGGAGTTGAAGCCGCTAAGAAAAATCTTGTGAAAGTTCCTTTATTAGGGGGTACAATACCCCACCAAATTGAATATAAATTTTCAGGTGCTCACATATTTATGAAACCTGCTGCAGATGGTACCGGTGTTAAAGCTGGTGGCGCAATGCGTATTGTACTTGAAAGTGTTGGGGTAAAGGATTTATTAGCTAAGTCTAAAGGATCCAGTAATCCGCATAATCAGGTTAAAGCTACAGTAAATGCTTTGCTTGAAATGAGAGATGCATATACAATTGCAGAACAAAGAAATTTACCTTTAGAAAAAGTGTTTAATGGATAGTTCAAATTTTAAGACCATGGCAAAAGTGAAAATAACACAGGTTCGAAGTAAAATAGGAAGCACAAAGAGACAGAAAAAAACTCTGGAAGCTTTAGGATTACGAAGAATAAACTACTCTGTAGAACTGGAAAATAATCCGCAGATTCAGGGTATGATAAAGAAAATAAACCATTTAGTTAAGATTGAAGAAGTTAAATAATTAAATTTAATTTGTTGATATGGATTTAAGTAATATAAAACCAGCGCCTAATTCAACGAAAAATAAAGTGCGTAAAGGAAGAGGACAGGGCTCTGGAAAAGGTAAAAAATCTACCAGAGGAGATAAAGGAATGAAATCCAGAAGTGGATACAGCAGAAAATTAGGCTTTGAAGGTGGACAAATGCCACTTCACAGAAGAGTACCTAAATACGGATTTAGAAACTTATTCAGAAAAGAGTATAAGGCGGTTAATATTAGTACGTTAGAAAAATTAGCTACTGAAAAGAATATTAACAAAATTGATGTGGAAACTTTATATAACGCTGGTTTAGTTAAAAAAGATAGTCTCGTTAAAATTTTGGGCAATGGTAAGTTGACCAAAAAAGTAGACGTTAAAGCACATGCTTTTTCTAAATCAGCTATCAAAGCAATTGAATCAGTAGAAGGAACCATAGAAAAACTTTAATAATATAATGAGGGCATTTTTTAATACCATACAAAATATTTGGAAAATTGAAGATCTTCGGCAACGAATACTCTTCACATTAGGTATCATTTTAATCTATCGTTTAGGAAGTTTTGTGGTCTTACCTGGAGTTGACCCCATGCAATTATCTGCATTGAAAGAACAAACTTCCGGTGGTGTTTTAGGATTGTTAAACATGTTTTCCGGAGGGGCTTTTTCAAATGCTTCTATTTTTGCTTTAGGTATAATGCCCTATATTTCAGCATCGATTGTTATTCAATTATTGGGAATTGCTGTACCTTATTTTCAAAGGTTGCAACGTGAGGGTGAAAGCGGAAGAAGAAAAATTAATCAGATTACAAGATATCTGACTGTTATAATTCTTGTTATTCAAGCACCAGGATATTTGAAAAACTTGCAGGTGCAACTCCCTGAATCAGCTTTTGTGTTAGAAGGTAGTTTCTTCTGGATATCCTCTGTTATTGTACTTGCATCAGGATCCATGTTTATAATGTGGCTCGGTGAAAGAATTACTGACCGAGGTATTGGAAATGGGATCTCATTAATTATCATGATTGGTATCATAGCCCGATTGCCATTTTCACTTTTTGCTGAATTCGGTTCAAGATTGAATGAACAGGGAGGAGGTCTGGTAGCATTTTTACTTGAAATGATCATTCTTTTCTTTGTATTTGTTGGAACCATTATGTTGGTTCAGGGAACAAGAAAGATTCCGGTGCAGTATGCAAAACGTATTGTCGGGAACAAACAATATGGAGGCGTTCGGCAGTATATTCCATTGAAAGTGAATTCAGCAGGTGTTATGCCAATTATTTTTGCACAGGCTTTAATGTTTGTTCCTATTACAATAGCCGGATTTGCAGGTTCTGAAACAATGAGTGGCTTTGCCGCTGCATTCTCGAATATAACAGGATTTTGGTATAATTTTACCTTTGCTACGTTGGTTGTATTGTTCACTTATTTCTATACAGCCATCACAATTAATCCTTCACAAATGGCGGAAGATATGAAGAAAAACGGAGGTTTTATACCTGGTGTTAAGCCTGGAAGAAAGACAGTGGAGTTTCTGGACAAGATTATGTCAAGGATAACTTTCCCAGGGTCATTGTTCCTTGCATTAATTGCCATTCTTCCCTCTTTTGCTATGATAGCCGGAGTTAATAATCAATGGGCTCAATTTTATGGTGGAACTTCACTGCTGATTTTAGTAGGTGTTGTTCTTGATACGTTACAACAAATTGAAAGTCACTTGTTAATGCGTCATTACGATGGATTAATGAAATCAGGAAGGATAAAAGGTAGAACAGGCGGAGGCGCTTCAGTAATATAAACTATTAATGTTCTTTGAATGCTTAAACTTAAAAGTGCAGAGGAGATAGAAATTTTAAGGGAGAACAATCTGTTGGTGTCAAAAACGTTAGCAGAGGTGGAAAAATATATTAAACCTGGCGTAACGACACTAAAACTCGACCAGATTGCTGAAGAATTTATCAGAGATCATGGTGCTGAGCCAGGATTTAAAGGATATGGCGGTTTTCCTAACACTCTTTGCACTTCGGTTAATGATGAAGTTGTGCATGGAATTCCTTCCGAATATGAATTAAAGGAAGGTGATATCGTCTCCATTGATTGTGGAACTTATATGAAAGGTTACTATGGAGATTCTGCTTATACTTTTGAAGTTGGTGAAGTCGACAGGGAAGTTCAGGAATTATTAAGAGCGACCAGAGAGGCATTGTTTAAAGGGATTGAGAAAGCAACAGCAGGAAACAGAGTAGGGGATATTAGCCATGCTGTACAAAGTCATGCAGAAAACCACGGATACGGTGTTGTTAGAGAATTAGTTGGACATGGTTTGGGTTCTAATATGCACGAATCCCCGGAAGTGCCCAATTATGGGAAGCAAGGAAGAGGAGCGAAACTAAAGGAAGGATTGGTTATTTGTATTGAACCCATGATTAACCTTAAAACAAGAAATATAAGACAAGATAAAGATGGCTGGACCATCCGTACAATGGATGGGAAACCATCTGCACATTTTGAATTGGCATTAGCCATTACAAATGAGAAAGCAGATATTTTGTCGACTTTTGATTATATTGAAAAACAATTAACAAATAAAATATAGAATCGGTTATGGCCAAACAACCTTCTATTGAACAAGACGGAACAATTGTGGAAGCATTATCAAATGCTATGTTTCGCGTAGAACTTGAAAACGGACATATTATAACAGCACATATCTCAGGGAAAATGCGAATGCATTACATAAAAATTCTCCCTGGTGATAAGGTGAAAGTAGAAATGTCACCTTATGATTTATCAAGAGGTCGAATAACATACAGATATAAATAAAAAAATATTGAAAAATGAAAGTAAGAGCATCATTAAAAAAACGAAGCAGCGATTGTAAAATCGTGAGAAGGAAAGGCCGTTTGTACGTGATTAACAAAAAAAATCCTAAGTTTAAACAGAGACAAGGATAATTATTTTTAATTTTGCACTCAAATTTTATAAGATATGGCAAGAATTGTTGGAGTAGATTTACCTAAGAACAAACGAGGAGTTATAGCATTAACTTATATCTACGGTATTGGCAAAAGTACTGCTTCAAAAATAATGGAAGAAGCAGGGATCGATAAAAATATTAAAGTCCAGGATTGGTCTGATGACCAGATTTCAACCCTACGTAATATATTGAATGAAAATTACAAGGTTGAAGGAGCATTGAGGTCAGAGGTTCAGATGAACATCAAAAGACTAATGGATATTGGATGTTACCGCGGCATACGACATAGAATTGGCATGCCTGTTAGAGGACAATCTACCAGGAATAATGCACGAACTAGAAAAGGAAAGAAAAAAACTGTTGCTAATAAGAAGAAAGCTGTTAAATAATTTAGAATTATGGCAAAGAGATCTAAAACAATAAGAAAGAAAAAAGTTACGGTTGAGCCTACTGGTCAAGCCCATATTCATGCCTCTTTCAACAACATTATTATTTCGTTGACAAATAGTAATGGGCAGGTGATTTCCTGGTCGTCTTCCGGAAAGATGGGTTTTAGAGGATCAAAAAAGAATACTCCGTATGCAGCTCAGATTGCTGCTAGTGATTGTGCAAAAACTGCATATGATCTTGGAATGAGAAAGGCTAAAGTATATGTAAAAGGACCAGGATCGGGTAGAGAATCTGCTATTCGAACCATTAATAATGAAGGAATTGAGATAACTGAAATTGTTGATGTTACTCCTTTACCTCATAACGGATGTCGTCCACCCAAAAGAAGAAGAGTTTAATTAATAATTTGGAAAAATTATATTTATGGCTAGATATAGAGGACCAAAGTCAAAAATAGCAAGAAAGGTGGGGTCTCCAATTTTTGGACCTGACAAGTATTTTGAAAAGAAAAATTACCCACCAGGACAACACGGAATTAGTAAGAAGAGAAGAAAGCAGTCAGAATACGGTGTGCAGCTCTTAGAAAAGCAAAAAGCAAAATATACCTACGGTTTAGCTGAAAGACAGTTCTTTAATACATTCCAAAAAGCCTCGCAAAGAAGAGGTATTACCGGGGAAAATTTATTACAGCTTCTTGAATCAAGACTGGATAATGTAGTATTCCGTTTAGGAATTGCCCCTACAAGACGAGCTGCAAGACAATTTGTATCTCATAAGCATATTACTGTTAATGGTGAAGTAGTTAATATACCGTCTTATAATGTTAAAGCCGGAGACCTTATAGGTGTGAGAGAAAGATCAAAATCACTGGAAGCCATTACAGAATCTTTGGAATCTTCTGATGTTGCAAAGTATTCCTGGCTGGAATGGGATAGCAGTCAAATGACCGGAAAATTTTTAAATACACCGGAAAGAGAAGAAATACCTGAAAAAATTAAGGAACAGTTAATAGTAGAATTGTATTCAAAATAATCTTAATATTATTATTTTATGGCATTACTAGAATTTCAAAAGCCCGATAAGGTTATAATGATAGAGTCTGACGAAACTCAGGGAACATTCGAGTTTCGTCCGCTTGAACCAGGGTACGGTATAACTGTAGGTAATGCTTTGAGGAGGGTTCTTTTATCATCACTCGAAGGTTATGCCATTACTAAAATTAAGATAGAGGGAATTGATCACGAGTTTTCAACCATTACCGGAGTTATTGAAGACGTAAGTGAAATAATCCTGAATCTTAAACAAATACGGTTTAAACAACTAACAGAAGATGTGAATCAGGAAAAAATAAATCTCACCGTTAGTGGAAAAGAAGAATTTAAAGCTGGTGATTTTAATAATTTCCTGACCAATTTTGAAGTACTTAATACAGACCACTTAATCTGTAGAATGGAGCCTGATGTTAAGCTACAGATGGAAATTCATATTGATCATGGAAGAGGATATGTTCAAGCTGAAGAAAACAGATCCGAAGAGGATGAAATTGGTATTATTGCAATAGATTCTATTTTTACTCCAATCAAAAACGTAAAGTATTCTATTGAAAACTATCGTGTTGAGCAAAAGACAGACTATGAAAAACTTGTCTTCGACATAACAACGGATGGTTCAATTCATCCTAAAGAAGCTTTGAAAGAAGCTGCTAAAATACTTATTTACCATCTGATGCTTTTCTCTGATGAAAAAATAACTCTTGATACAGAAGAGAAGTACAGTGCTGAAGAATTTGATGAAGAGGTTCTGCATATGCGACAGCTTCTGAAAACCAGGTTGGTGGATCTTGATCTGTCTGTAAGGGCACTGAATTGTTTGAAAGCTGCAGAAGTAGATACTTTAGGTGATTTAGTCCAGTATAACAGAAATGATCTGCTGAAATTCAGGAATTTTGGTAAGAAATCTCTGGCTGAACTTGAAGAATTGCTGGATAAGATGAATTTAAGTTTTGGAATGGATGTTTCTAAATATAAATTAGACAAAGAGTAAAAGAATGAGACACGGAAAAAAATTAAATCATTTAAAAAGGAAGAGCGCGCATAGAAAAGCCATGCTTGCAAATATGGCTTCATCGTTAATCATGCATAAAAGAATAAAGACGACAACGGCTAAAGCTAAAGCGCTGAGAACCTATATTGAACCTTTGATTACAAAAGCTAAAACTGATAATACACACTCCAGAAGAGTTGTTTTTAGTTATTTAAAAAATAAGTATGCGGTATCTGAATTGTTCAGAGATGTTGCTGAAAAGATTTCGGACAGGCCTGGTGGATATACACGAATTCTTAAAACAGAAAATCGGTTTGGTGATAATGCTGAAATGTGTTTTATAGAATTGGTGGACTATAATGAAAATTATACATCACCCGGAAAATCTAAGTCTAAATCTACTAAATCCAGAAGAAGCCGAAGAGGTGGAAAAAAGAAAAAGACCCAGGAAGAAACAGCTGCTGAACAGACAACAGAATCTGCTGAAGCTTCTGTAAAAACAGAGGAAAAATCAGAAGAACCTTCTAAAGATGAACAAAAGAAAGAAACTCCTAAGTCAGAATCTAACCAGACTAAGGAAGTAAAATCTACTGAAGAAAAAACTGAAGAGAAAGAAGCTTCAAAGGAGAATAAGGTTGCTGAAGAAAAGAAAGAAGCTCCTCAAAAGAAAAAGGAAGAGGATCAGAAAGCTCAGAAAGAAGGGAAAGCAGAAGAAAAGGACGCTGAGAAAAAAAATCAGAAAAAAGAAAAAGATCAGGAAGGCAAAGATAAAAACGAAGAATAGAAAGAATAATGATTTCCTTGATATACGGAGGCTGTCTAATTTAGACAGCCTCTTTTTTTGATGAAATTTACAGGCAAAGAAACTTGCAGTCGTAAAAAATATTCCTTTGTTTTTAAGATATCCTTATCCTCTTTTATTTAGGAAGGAAAATTATAGAAACAATTAGTAGACCTGTGATTAATTAACTTTTGCATTGTTTATTTTATTGAATAAATTTGGTACCTTTATGTAATTAAATAACAAAAATAAAATTTTAATTATGGGTAAAATAGTAGATATTAAAGCCAGACAAATACTCGACTCAAGAGGAAATCCCACAGTCGAGGTAGATGTATATACAGATCATGAGGCAATGGGATCAGCGGCTGTTCCTTCGGGTGCCTCCACAGGAGTTTATGAAGCTGTTGAGCTTAGAGATAATGATTCATCAAAATTTATGGGGAAAAGCGTCTTGAATGCTGTTGATAATATCAATAAGAAAATTAAAGACGAGATCATTGGTGAATTTGTAGATGAACAAACAAGAATAGACAAGAAATTAATTGAACTTGATGGCACAGATAACAAAGAAAATCTCGGAGCTAACGCCATTCTTGGAGTCTCTTTGGCTGTGGCTAAAGCTGCTGCTATTGAATATGAATTGCCTCTTTTCAGGTATATTGGAGGAGTAAATGCCAAAACTTTGCCTATTCCAATGATGAATATACTTAACGGAGGACAACATGCTGATAATAAAATAGATATACAGGAGTTTATGATAATGCCTGTTAATGCACCTTCCTTCTCAGAGTCTCTTAGAATGGGAGCAGAAGTATTTCATAATTTAAAAAAAGTATTAAAAAATAACAATCATTCTACAAATGTTGGTGATGAAGGTGGCTTTGCGCCCCTTCTTGATTCTAATGAGGCTGCTATTGAAACCGTTTTACAGGCAATTGAAAAGGCTGGTTACAAACCTGGTGAAGATATCTATATTGCTTTAGATCCTGCAGCATCAGAATTCTATAATAAGGAGAAAGGTGTTTATCATCTGGAGTCTACAGGTCAGGAGTTGAGTACTAAAGATATGGTTAATTACTGGAAGGTTTGGGCTGAAAAATATCCAATAATATCCATTGAAGATGGACTAGATGAGGATGACTGGGAAGGCTGGAAAGAACTTAATAAAGAATTGGGAGATAAGATACAACTGGTTGGAGATGATTTATTTGTAACTAATGTAAAAAGACTTTCAAGGGGAATTGAAGAGAAATCAGCCAATTCTATTCTTATTAAGGTTAATCAAATTGGTACTTTAACTGAAACAATTGACGCTGTCCAATTAGCTAATAACCATTCGATGACTTCTGTTATTAGTCACAGAAGCGGAGAGACAGAAGATACAACTATAGCAGACCTGGCAGTTGCTTTGAATACAGGTTTAATTAAAACTGGTTCTGCATCGCGTTCAGATAGAATTGCTAAGTATAATCAGTTAATTAGAATTGAGGAGATGTTAGGTAATACTGCTGTTTTTAATGGGAAGCATTTTAAATTTATATAAATAATTTCAAAGAGAACTGTAACATTTTCTTTTATAAACTGTTAATGTTACAGTTCTCTTATAACTAATTTGAAAAAAGATCTGTCTTTATATGCTTTATAGTTTCAAACAATATCTTTAAATCTATAAAGTTTTCCTGCTAATAAATTAAAATGAGGAAGTATCTGTTTATATTAATTCTGGTTTTCATTGCATTTGCTAAGAATGAAGCCTATTCTCAAATAATACAAAGGTTTTCGTATTCAGTAGAAGATGGCCTTTCACAATCTAATGTTAATTGCCTGTTAAAAGATGAAAGAGGCTTTTTATGGATTGGAACCCAGGATGGATTAAATAGGTATGACGGATATGAATTCAAAATATTTAAAAACCTTCCAGGTGACACAAATTCAATTTCAAACAACTACATTAATGATTTAATAGAAGATGAAGATGGGAAGATTTGGATTGCAACAAATCAAGGTTTAAACTACTTTAATCCATATAACGGAGATTTTAAAACTTTTTATACCAAGAAACAAGACAATTCACTACCAGAAAACAGGGTACTTGATCTGTATTATGATCAAAATGGAATAATCTGGATTAAAACCCTCCATTATCTATCCAGGTTTAATAGCAAAACCCAAACCTTTTCCAATTATAAACATTACAGTGATTATTTTAATTTTTATGATGGCATAAGCACTTATGAGATATTAAGAGATAAAAAAGGAAGACTGTGGGTAGCTACAAAAGATGGATTGAATTATTTTGATGAGGAAAGAGAAGTTTTTAAAAGATATAAGTACGAGAAAGGAAACAGAAGTTCCTTAACAGACAACAATATTCAGACAATTTATGAAGACAGAAAAGGTAATTTATGGATAGGAACAAATTCAGGACTTAGTAAATATAACTCTGAGAAGGATTCGTTTGAAAACTTTAATATTAATGCTGGAGATGGAACGCCTATAGGACGAAACAGTGTTAATGCTGTTTATCAGGACTTTGAAGGGTATTTGTGGATAGGTACAGATGCCGGACTTTATATATTTAATACAGAAAAAGAAAAATTTAATAGTGCTAATAAATGGGTAGCAAAATCTAGTCGATTGCTTGAAGCAAATATTAGATCAATAGAGCAGTCACGTGAAAAAATCATTTGGATTGGGACCCAACAGGGTTTGCTGAAGTTGCAAAGAAGTCTTAAGGATTTTAAGGTTTATGCAAAAGACCAGGAAAATGAACCATTGTTCGGGAGTAACTTAATCGCTTCTATTTTTCAGGATGATTATGGAAAATTGTGGGTAGGTACCTGGGATAAAGGAGTTTATATTTATGACAGGAGCTCTGGAGAAATTAGAAATTATAATCAGAGAAATTCACAAATTCCTGATAATGATGTTCATTCCCTGTTTTATGATTCGAATAATCGCTTATGGATTGGAACTGGGAGTGGAGTACTGTACTATGATTTCCAGGACCAATCATTTCAGAAACCAGATTTTTCTAACTGGAGCCAAGTTTTTCAGGATAACAGAGTATATTCAATAGATGAAGATAAAAAGAACAATATCTGGTTTGCTACGAGGAATGGCTTACATGTTTATGATGGAAAGAAATTACAAAGCTATTATAATGAATCCTATGACAAAAATTCAATTTCTTCAAATTTCGTTTATGATGTTATGGTTGATTCTAACCAGGATATCTGGGCTGCCACTAACAATGGACTGAATTTATTCGATCCTGATTCTGAGGTCTTCACAAGATATTTAAGAAAATCACAAACTTGTAAAAATTGTATTGTCAGTAACGAAGTAATTAGTTTGCATGAAGATAAAAAAGGTAATATCTGGATAGGAACTGTAGGCGGACTGAATAAATATGATACAACGAATGATGTGTTTTTTACTTATACAGAACAAAATGGATTGCCCAACAACCTGGTTTATTCTATAGAAGAGGATAATTCTGGGAATATTTGGATAAGTACAAATATGGGGCTGGCAATGTATGACAGAAAGCGGGATTCTTTTAGAATTTATAGCATATATGATGGATTGCAGAATTATGAATTTAATCATCTGGCTTCGTATAAAAATAAGGAGGGAGAAATATTTTTTGGGGGTCTTTCCGGTATAAATTATTTTTATCCAGATTCTATTAAAACCAGCAATTATAAACCTGATGTTAAGATCACTTCATTAGAGATTCTGGCAAATAAGAAAACAAAACAGATATTCTACATAAAACATGATTCTATTTATATTCCTTATAATAATGATTTGCTAACTATTAAGTTTGCGGCACTGGACATGGCCGAATCCAGAGAGAGTAATTATGCTTACAGAATGAAGGGACTTGAGAATGAGTGGGTCAAAATAAGCAAAAGAAGATATGCAACCTTTTCTAATTTACCTCCGGGGAAATATACTTTTAGCGTTAAAGGTTCAAACAGTGATGGAATATGGTTTGACTCCGGGACACATTTACATATTATAGTTAATACTCCTTTTTGGTTAACAAAGTTTGCCAAAGCCTTTTATATTTTAGCTATAATCTTTTTAATAGTATTGTTGTTCAGATGGAGAACTAAACGACTGAGAAAAGCAAACCAGGAATTAAAAGAAAAAGAAATTATTGCTCAGCAAGTGGCCAAGCAAAAAGAAGAGTTGAGTATAAAAAACAAAAGTATTACCGATAGTTTGATTTATGCAAAAAGAATACAGGAGGCGCTTTTACCTTCAAGAACAACTATTGAAAGTGCCTGTCCGAACTCTTTTGTCCTTTATAAACCTAAAGATATTGTAAGTGGCGATTTTTACTGGATTAATGAAAAAGGGAATAAATTATTTATTGCTGCAGTAGACTGTACGGGACATGGTGTTCCTGGAGCATTTATGTCAATTATAGGACTGGAATTACTTGACAATATTACTAATGAACAAGGAATCGAGGAAGCTGACAAAATATTATATGATTTAAACAAAGGAATTTCCCTTACTTTATCAAGAGATGATCAGGAAAGGAAAATTATAAGAGATGGAATGGATATTTCTCTATGCGTAATTGATAAGAATAAAAAGCAATTGCAATTTGCAGGTGCATTTCGTCCTTTATACATGATTCGAGATAATAAAATCAATGAAATAAAAGGAGATAGATTTTCTATTGGCATGATGGAAGATTCAATGGAAAATCCCAAAGTAACTGTACATACTTTTGATCTTAAGCAAGAAGACATTGTTTATATTTTTACAGATGGCTATGCCGATCAGTTTGGTGGTTCAGAAGGAAAGAAATACAAATATAGAAGATTCAGGCACTTATTGCTTAATATTCACAAACTGCCAATGGATAAACAAAAAGAATATCTGGATAATAGTATCGAAGACTGGAAAGGTGAGTTGGAGCAAGTCGATGATATTCTGATAATTGGATTTAAACCTTATTTATAATTCTGAAATTTATTGCTTTAATAAATCTTTCATTTTGTTTAATAAAGTTTCAATCTGGAAAGGTTTGCTTATATAGTCGTCTGTACCTGCTGCCAGACATTCTTCTTTATCCCCCAAAAGGGCATTTGCTGTAATCGCTATTATCGGTGTGTGAGTATTGGTACTTTTTTCTATGTTTCTTATTTTTTTGGTTGTAACAATGCCATTCATTATAGGCATCTGAATGTCCATTAGAATAATATCATATTTTACCGACCCGAATTTATCAAGTGCTTCTTTTCCATTGTTCGCAACATCAACATTTTTTACTACCTTTTTTAAACTTAAAAGTACAATCTTTTGATTAATAAGATTGTCTTCCACCAGAAGCACGTTAGCTTCCTCAAGGTTTAACGCTTTCTGCTCTCCTGGCTTGCCGATAGTTTCCTGTGCTTCTTTTTGTTTCTGACTTGCTTTCTCAAATGTAAGTAAAAACTCAAATTTGGTCTCACTGTTCTGTTGTTCAATTAATAATTTGCTTCCAAGCGACTCAATTGTTCTTTGGGCAATATTTATTTCAAGTTCGTGTACGAGGTCTTTTTTATTAGAGAGTTTATTAAAAAAGTCACTCAAACTACTTGTAATTAACTGAAAATTAACTTCTACTGAGTTGTTGTGTGTTTTATCTTCTGCAAGATTAATATTAATTGAGCGCTTTTTTAATTCTGAATTTTTAAGAATTTGTTCTATTAAATTAAGGAATATCTGTTTTACTTTCACAGGATCTCCAAGCAAAGGGTAGTCTATTTCAGAATTCAGGATGATGTTTTCTTTGTTTTCAGAATCTTTATCAACAAATAAATTAATGGTGTTTTTTAATGTATGATTAAGATCAAATTGAATTTGATATTTCTTTCTCTCCTGAACATCCACATTCGTTATGTCGGAGAAACTATTTACCACATCCACAAGATTATTGGTCGACGCAAGAATTGTATCGAAATAGTCCTTCTGTTTATCCTCAAGATCATTGGGATTAATCATGTTAGATACCACAACTATGTTATTCAGGGGTGTTCTGATCTGGTGAGAAACCCGTGAAATAAAATCCTCTTTGTCCTTTAATTCGTCAACTACCTGTGATATATCTTCTTCATGTTTCTGGATAATTGAAACTATACTTTGTTTTAGAAGATAAATGATAATAAATATAGAAAGATAACTGAAAATGAACACTATCTTATTTAAGAGACTAATTTCAGTTTGGTACGACTCAAAGAATGGGAGGAAAAGGGTAACTGAAACAATAATAAGAAATAAGGTTGATATAAGGTTTCCCTTTCTATTTAATAAAAGAACTGAAATTATCGGGAAACTGGAATACCATAGAATATTGCTGCTGGTAACTTTGCCAAGAAACAGCATTGTCAGGAGGAATAGTGAAATATAAATTAAATTCAGAGTAGCCGGGAATTGATATTTCTTTTTATTTTGTTGCAAATAAATAAGATTGGCAATAATTCCAACAAATATCGCAGCATTAACTATAAGAAATACTAAGTTACTTTTAGTATTATATAATTCCTTTAGGCTCGTAAAGATTATTAAAATAGAAAATAATACACCTATTGTATTTGTTATTAATAGCTTATATTTTATTTTGGTGTTTATTTGAAGGTTGCCTTTGAACAAAAATTTTATGATGGAATCAAAGAATTTCATATATTGCTTGAGCTTTTGTTTATTTTCCCGTAAAAATAATTAATAAATATATTAAATAGATGGCAAAGATCAATTAAATTTACGAAAAATTATCAAAAAAGATAATAAAGAGACATTTTGCTTATTCGAATGATATTTTAATTTTGCTATAAATTTATAAAAATAAGTACTTATGAAAAATTTAACTTTCTCCCTGGCTTTCTTAATTTTGCTGCCTCTTTGGGGTAGCGCTCAAGACGAAGATTATGTACCAACCCAAGCTGAATTAAACAAGTTTTTTAACACAAAAACATTAATTGTATTAGATCCTAACCCAATTTCTCATTATAATCATCAAATAAAGGAGGCGGTTAAAAATAATTGGGATCTCACAGAATACGAGTTTATTAAATATTCGGAATATGAAAAATATAAAAAAGATCCGAATTACTCATTTTTAATGGAAAATATTGTGGTTTTTGAAAAAGATAAAACCAAAGCGAGATATAGATTTATCAGCTTAATGTTGGGTAAAAAAGTTGTGCTCATGGAGGATATGCCTACATTGGTTGCTGTTCCTCTTTCTTACAGAGAGGTTGACCAGGAGTACTGGAGTTATAAATTAGGAGTTATATTACGGTTTATTCAAAAACATGTAAGGTTAATGAAAAAGAACCCGGATATTATATCCGATAATATTTTTGATTATTATAATAAAAACATGAAAGATATTAAGGGTAAAACACTATATCTTGTTAAAGATGAACTGGCAGAAGAAGTTAATACCAGGGAAGAAATAAAAGAATATTATCCTTACGATTTTAAAATAGTAACAAGAAAAAAAGTAGAGGAAGCCATTGAAGAACAGGACGAAGATATTGTATTTTTACACAAAGTAGGACCCCAGGGGAGCCGGCACAGAGCAAGGTGTTACAAAATATTAATGGGTTCAAAAGATGCTGAGTTTTATTACTTTGATTATCATTTTGTTAAAAAGGGAAGAACCCCGGATGGTTTCCTAAAAAAGGATTTTAAAAAATTAAAACGAAAAGCTGATGGCGGATGGTTTTAAAAATATCGTAATTGTATGTTAATTGTTGGAATTGCCGGTGGTACCGGTTCAGGAAAAACAACAGTTGTAAGAGAAATTATAAACAGGCTTCCTAAAAACGAAGTGGCTGTTATTTCACAGGATGCATATTATAAAGATAACAGTCATATTCCGATGGAAAAGAGGCAGGAGATCAATTTTGATCATCCGAACTCATTAGAATTTAAGTTACTGGTTGATCATATAAGGAAGCTCAAGCAAGGTCTGGTTGTTCAGCAGCCAATATATTCTTATTTGACCTGTAAGCGATCTGAAGAAACTGTCCCCATTGAACCGAAAAATGTAGTGATTATTGAAGGTATTTTGGTGTTGCAAAACATACCTCTCAGAAAATTAATGGATATAAAAGTATTTGTAGATGCCGATAACGATGATCGTTTAATGCGGGTTATTCAGCGTGATATTGCAGAAAGAGGAAGATCTGTAAATAAAGTGCTTGAAAGATATGAAAAAACAGTAAAACCAATGCATTTACAGTTTATTGAACCTACGAAAAAATATGCCGATATTATTATTCCTCAGGGTGGTCAAAACACCGTAGCTGTTAATATCTTAACTTCTATTATTGAAAAAAATCTTTACGATGAGGATCATTCAACTTAAAATGAAAAAATGAATTTATGCTGGAAAATTTGAAGTTGTCAAATATCTTATTTTTGGATATAGAAACTGTACCCCTCGAAAAATCTTTTAATGATTTGCCTGAAAAATTGCAGTATCATTGGGAAAGGAAATCTGCAAGGTTCAGGGAAAAGGAAGAAACAGCGGAAGATGTTTTTCAGAGGGCTGGTATTTATTCAGAATTTGGAAAAATAATTTGCATATCTGTGGGTATTATCCATTATACCGGGGAGGAAAAGAGTTTTAGGATCAAATCATTTTATGGTGATGATGAGAAAGATCTGCTGACAAGATTTGCTGCCTTGGTTAAACAAATGGAGAAGAATGATGAGGTTTATCTGGCAGCACATAATGGGAAAGAATTCGATTTTCCGTATATTGCCAGAAGAATGCTTGTTAATTCAGTAAAATTACCAAATGTACTTGATGTTCCCGGGAAAAAGCCCTGGGAAGTCAAATTTATTGACACAATGGAATTGTGGAAGTTTGGTGATTATAAGCATTTTACTTCTCTTGATTTATTAACGCATGTTTTTGATATTCCAACACCAAAGGATGATATTGATGGAAGTATGGTTGGGAAAGTTTATTGGGAAGATGGAGACCTGGAGAGGATTGTGCAATATTGTGAAAAAGACGTTTTAGCTGTTGCTCAACTTCTATTGAGATACAGGATCGAGGATATTATTAAACCTGAAGCTGTTGAATCGGTAAAATAAATTGATGCTGATTTTTTATAGATTCGATTCTAAGAATTTATGGATGCGATTCATAAATTCTTTTTTGTTTTCAGCGTGAACCCAATGACCAGCATTCTCAACAGATTCTAAAAAAAGGTTTGGGAAAAAACTCTGAATTTTTGATTTTTCACTTTCTTTTATGTAATCCGAATTTTTTCCTTTAATAAATAAGGTTGGTTTATTGAATTCTGAATTCTGCAGATCTTCTTCATTATCTATTCCCTCCATAGTCCTGGGAAGGTCGTTCCTTAGTGTGTTAATATTTAGCAGCCAGTAAAATTTTCCTTCATCATCTCTTTTTAAATTCTTGAGTAAAAATTGTCTTACTCTTTTAAAAGAAATCGATTCGGCCAGCTGTTCATCGGCCTCTTTTATGGTTTTTATTTGTTTTGTATCAAGATTGTAGAGAGCATTCAAAATATTTAAATGGCTTATTGTTTGGGGCGAATGTTGATCAATCATTTTATAGGAAAAAGGAGAAATGTCAACAACTATTAATTTTTTCACCTTTTCAGGATATTTTAGTGAAAAATAAATTGCTGTTTTACCTCCCATTGAATGCCCCATAATAACAGCTTGTTTTATTTGATGTTGATCCATAAAATTGAAAAGGTCATCACGCATAAGTTGGTAATTATGGTTTGGGCTGTGTGGTGAATTCCCATGATTTCTCAGGTCGAGAAGATATACATGATATTTTTTGCTCAGCTCTTTTCCTATATTTAACCAATTATCTGATGAACCATAGAGTCCATGCATTATTATGAATGGAAATCCTTCTCCTAATTCTTTATAATTTAATTCCATAATTTATTTAAGTTGTCTTTTGTACAATTGAATCGTATTTTCCAATCCATAATATATGGCATCGGAGATCAGTGCATGACCAATAGACACTTCTAATAAGCCTGGAATATGATCATGAAAATATTTTAAATTATTTAAATTGAGATCATGACCTGCATTCAGTCCTAATCCTGCCTTATCGGCTGTTTCTGCAGCCTTGATAAAAGGACTTATGGCTTTTTCTTTATTATTCTGAAAATTTGCAGCATAAGGTTCAGTGTATAATTCCACTCTGTCAGTTTCTGTATCAGCTGCATTTTTGATTAATTCAGGTTTTGTCTCTATAAATATCGATGTTCTTGCTCCTGTTTGTTTAATTCTTCTTATTACTTTTATTAGAAAGTCTTTATAAGTAATTGTATCCCAGCCAGAATTAGATGTTAGGGTATCTGGAGGATCAGGCACAAGGGTAACCTGTTGGGGTTTAATTTCTTCAATTAATTTTAGAAAATTTTCATCCGGATAGCCTTCGATATTAAATTCTGTTTTTATTACAGGTCTTATATCTCTTACATCCTGATACCTGATATGTCTTTCATCAGGTCTTGGGTGTACTGTAATTCCCTCTGCACCAAATCTCTCGCAATTAGTTGCTGCATCTAATACATTTGGAATATTCCCTCCTCTTGCATTTCTTAATGTAGCAATTTTATTTATATTTACACTTAATCTTGTCATGATTTTTGTATTAGATTAAAATAGAACATTATTAAAGGGCGTTTGTTAATTGACAAAAGTAAATATTTTTATTAAATCATAATTCATGATTGCGCAACAATTGATATCTGAAGAAATAAATCCGCTGAGAACTTCTGACACAGGGTTGGAGGCATTGAACTGGATGTCTTATTATAAAATATCCCATTTACCGATTGTTAATGATCAGGAGTTCCTGGGTTTGATTTCTGAAGAAGACATATATAATTTAAATAATCCAGGAGATCCTATAGGAAATCATAAGCTTTCCCTTTTTCGTCCTTATGTCTATTATAATCAGCATATTTATGAAGTTTTGCAAACGGCTTCAGGTTTAAAATTATCTGTGGTTCCTGTAATTGATGAAGAAAACCTTTATCTTGGATTGATTACAATGGTTGAATTAATGCATCAGTTTGCGAAGCTCACAGCAGTTGACAGCACGGGAGGTATAATTGTATTGGAAATCCATCAGAATGAGTACTCTCTTAGTGAAATTTCACAAATTGTAGAATCTAATGATTCAAAAATACTAAGCTTTTATATTACTACAAGATCAGAATCAGTGATGATGGAATTAACTCTTAAAGTAAATGTATCCGATATAACATCAATCATACAAACATTTAAGCGGTTTAACTATGAGGTGAAAGCATCATACCAGGAAGTAGATAAAAACGATGATTTAATGAATTCCCGTTATGAAATGCTTATGAAATATCTAAATATTTAATGAATAAATTCATTTATGAAAATTGCTGTTTACGGAAGAAAAATTGAAGAAAGATTCAGAGTATTTATAGATGAATTTTTTCATACTCTGAAAAACTACCATTTCGACATTCTTTTGCACGAGGATTTTTATAAATGTCTTAAAGAAAATTCAGGAACAGTCCCAGTCCCAGAAAAATTATTTAATAAATATGAAGATATAAAAAATGATGCTGATTTTATGGTCAGTATTGGAGGAGATGGAACTTTTCTGGATACTATTTCTATAGTTAAAGATTCAAATATTCCTGTTATTGGCATAAATACAGGGAAACTAGGGTTTCTTGCAAGCATTTCACAGGACAATATGAAAGCTGCCATTGACTCATTGTATCATGGGAAATATACAATTGAAAAAAGATCGGTAATTGAAATGCAAACGTCAAAGGATGTTTTCGGCAAGTTCAATTATGCTCTGAACGATGTTACTATTCAAAAGAAGAGCTCTGAAATGATCACTGTTCATGTGTATATTGATGATAAATATTTAAATACTTACTGGTCTGATGGATTAATTGTTGCCACACCAACAGGATCTACAGCATATTCTTTAAGTGTTGGAGGACCTGTTGTATTGCCCAACGCCAGTAATTTTATCATTTCGCCTATTTCTCCGCACAATTTAACAATGCGGCCGCTGGTAATTCCTGATGATACAAAACTTGTTTTGAAACCAGAAGGAAGATGCGATAAATATCTTCTTTCCATGGATCACAGATCTGCAGTGATTGATCGTTCAACACAAATAAGTTTGAAAAAGGCTCCATTTCACATACATGTTTTAAGACTTAATGATTCAAGTTATTATTCAACTTTAAGGAACAAGTTGATGTGGGGTATGGATAAAAGGAATTAACTTGTTTTAACAAAAAAATGTTTGTAATTTTAATTGTTTGAATTTTTTAAACATTATCTTTGCTAATTACGTATTAATAATATTAATATAATTGAGAGAAAGTAAATGAGTTCACACAGGAAATATATATTAATTATAATTCTTACCTTTTTATCAGTTCAGGTTTTTTCTCAAAGATGGAAATTTCAAAGATTTGAAATTACTGCAGGAGTAGGAAGTTCTAATTATTTTGGAGATATTGGGGGAGCAGCTGATGAATCAAATTTATTTGGACTGAAAGATATTGAGTTGAGTTATACAAGGCCTAATATTAATATAGGCGGGCGGTATCGTTTGCAAAAAGATATGAATATTAAAGGGAATTTTATATTTGGATATTTGGAGGCTTCGGATGTTGGTTCCAAAAATGAACCCAGGAATTTTGCCTTTAGTTCTTCAGTTTACGAATTAAGTTTTCAGTATGAGTATTCTATAATACCGGAAGAAACTCCCGTGAATTTTTCCATAGGAAACCTTCGGAGGGGATTAAGAAGCAGCAAGGCTTCCTTAAACACATATGTTTTTGCCGGAATTGGAGGTACATTTTTTAATGCAAAGCCTTTATCGGATTTTGATGGGAGTGACAGATTTGATGGAGGTAATAGTTTCTCACTTGTTATTCCTGTAGGAGTTGGAGTGAAATATCCTATCAATAGCCAGATAGGAATAGGTTTCGAATTAGGAGGGCGATGGTCAACTTCCGATTATTTAGATGGTTTTGCCAGTAAATATTCTTCACACAACGATATATACTATTTCAGCCTTCTTAACGTTGTATTCAAAATGGACACAAAATACCGCAGAAGACGGTTTAAGTTTTAAAAGGCTATATTTCCAGTAATGAAACAAAAAATATTCTTGTTTATTTTATTAGTGGTTTCGGGTCTTCATTTGAAAGCTCAGGATGAGTTAATGATTGGTTTTTCCGGAGGGACCACAGGATATCTAGGTGATTATAATAAAGACAATCCTTTTTATGCCCCTTCTCCATCTTATGGCTTCATACTGCAAACAGATTTTGATTACAGGTATTCATCCCAGTTTTTAATCAATTTTAACCGTGTAAGAGGAAACCTTAATGATTTTCCCGATTTTGTTTATCTGAACAGGCAAATTACAAAAGAATCTTTTAATAAAAAATTTGTAGAGCTTTCAATGGTTCTGCATTTTAATTTTTTCCCCTATAATACTTATACAATCAGGAAAAATAATTTTACGCCATATGTATATTTAGGGGGAGGAACGAATTATTATTTTGATGCAGAAAAAATTAATTTTCCATTAATAATTCCTTTTGGATTAGGAATTAAATATAATATCTTTGAGCGCTTTTCAATAGGAATTGAATGGGGAGCAAGGAAAATGTTTTACGATACTATGGATGGTGTTGAAAACATATATGACAGTGGGAATGTTCCTGTTATTCACAATGACGATTGGTATCATTCAACATTCTTGTTTCTGACATTCAAACCTTTTAGAGAAGAAATAGATTGTCCAGCTTATGAGGATTAATGTAATGAATTATGGTTAAGAAAGAAGATATAAGAAAAGATCGTTTGCCCAAACATATAGCTGTTATTATGGATGGTAATGGCCGTTGGGCAAAGAAGAGGGGAAGCCAAAGAATCTTCGGGCATAAGAATGGAGTAAAAGCTGTGAAAGAAACAGTTGAAGGAGCAGCTGAGTTAGGGATAGATTATTTAACTCTTTATGCTTTTTCCAGAGAAAACTGGAATCGCCCAAAACAAGAGATTGATGCTTTAATGAATTTACTGGTATCAACCGTAGATAAGGAATTAAGTACTTTGCAGGAGAACAAAATTAAGCTTTTTGTAATTGGTGATTTACAGGGGCTGCCAGAGAAGGTAAGAGAAAAGATTGAATACGCTATAAATGAAACTCATAATAATGATGGCCTGAACCTTGTTCTGGCATTAAATTATAGTGCCAGATGGGAAATCCTTAATGCAATGAAGCATTTTGGAGAGGATATAATTGAACAGGAAGAAAACAATGTTGATATTGATTTAGATTCTTTCCAAAAATATCTTACAACAGGTAATATTCCTGATCCTGATCTTTTAATCCGTACAAGCGGAGAACAAAGACTCAGTAATTTTCTGTTATGGCAATTGGCCTATAGTGAGTTGTATTTTACCAAAACATTATGGCCCGATTTCAGAAAAGATGACCTTTATAAGGCAATTATTAATTATCAGAACAGAGAAAGAAGATTTGGTAAAACCAGTGAACAAATAATCAAAAAATAAAAAGAATTCATATATGTTACGAAAGATTGTCCTAACCCTACTAACCATTTTTTTATTTATTCTTTCTGTAGTATCCCAGGAAAAAATATCTGAATTAGATGTCATTGATTATACCACCCCGGGTGAATATTTTATAAAGGATATTGATGTTGAGGGAATAAAATACCTGGATAAGCGAATTGTTGCTAATATATCCGGCTTGCGGGAAGGGACAACGGTTACAATCCCAGGTGAACAAATAACCAGGGCAATAGAAAATCTATGGTCACAGGGTTTATTTTCTGATGTAAAAATTCTTGCCAGTGAAGTGAGTTTAGATACAATTTCTTTAACCATTCGGTTGCAAGAACAACCCAGGCTTTCGAGGCTGATTATTAATGGTTTAAAAAAATCAAGAGAAAAGGATGTAAGGGAAAAACTTAAATTACGACCAGGCAGCCAGATTACTAAAAATGTAATTAATAATACCCGCAGTACAATTGAAGATTATTTGTATGATAAGAAATTTCGTAATACTGAAATAGATATTCAGAAAATTGATGATTCGGCAAGAGTAAACAGGGTGATATTAAAGGTTAATATTGATAAAAACAAAAAAGTAAAAATAAAAAATATAGTTTTTAAAGGGAATACCGTTTTTCGTGACGGTCAGTTGAGAAGAGCAATGGAACACACCCACCGCCAGGACTTAAATATTTTCAAAGGGTCTAAATTTATTCGTGAAAAATATGAAGAGGACAAAGAAAAAGTACTTGAAAAATACAGAAAGGAAGGTTATCGTGATGCACGGATAGTTGATGATACGGTTTATGCCGTTAGTAATAAAAGACTCATGATTCAAATTGAAGTAGAAGAAGGTGATCAGTATTTTTTCAGAGATATTAACTGGACAGGAAATACAAAATATCCTTCGGAATTACTCACAGAAAACCTGAAAATTGAAAGGGGTGATCCTTTTGATAAAAATTTATTGAATGAACGGATTAATATTGATCAGGATGCAGTAGGGAATTTGTACCTGGATAAAGGTTACTTATTTTTTAGTGCTGAACCAGTAGTTGAAAGAATTGAAAACGATTCGGTTGATGTAGAAATAAGAATTCATGAAGGAAAACAAGCCAGGCTCAATAAGATTATAATTACAGGTAATACGAAAACAAATGAACATGTGGCCAGAAGGGAACTAAGAACAAAACCAGGAGATTTATTCAGTAAAACAGCTATACAAAGATCACAAAGAGAATTAGCTCAGCTGGGGCATTTTGATCCTGAGAACATGGGTATTGAGCCCATAAATATTAGTCAGTCCAGAGGTGAGGTGGATTTACACTATTCTCTCGTAGAAAAAGCAACTGATCAGCTTGAAATTTCAGGAGGCTGGGGAGCTGGCATGTTGGTAGGAACAATCGGGTTAAGGTTCAACAATTTTGCTGCAAGCAGAATTTTTGAAAAAGATGCCTGGCGACCTGTACCTTCTGGTGATGGACAAAGCCTTTCAATAAGAGCACAAACAAATGGCCAGTATTATAAAAACTATAGCATGACATTTACTGAGCCATGGCTGGGAGGTAAAAAACCCAACAGATTTTCCGTTTCTCTTTATCACTCTGTCCGTACAAATGCCACCTACTTTTACCAAAGTGGAAGCAAGTCATTCAAAATTACAGGTGCTTCTGTTTCTCTTCAGAGAAGACTTAAATGGCCTGATGATTATTTCTTGTTAAGTCACTCTCTTAGTTATAAACAATATAATTTAACGGATTGGGATTATTATTTCATTATGGAGAATGGAACATCTAATAACCTGAGCCTTGGAACAACATTCTCCAGAAATTCGGTTGACCAGCCAATTTATCCAAGAAGAGGTTCTAATTTTTCCATCTCTTTAAGTGTTACTCCACCCTATTCTTTAATAAACGATAATGTTGATTATAAAAATATTCGCGAAGAGGCTAAGTATGAATGGATAGAGTATCATAAATGGCAATATAAAGGCAAGTGGTTCCTGAAGCTAATTGATGATCTGGTGCTTGCGGCCAACACAGAGTTTGGTTATTTGGGTTATTTTAATGAAAATATTGGTTTCAGTCCTTTTGGTTCTTTTGAATTAGGAGGTGATGGAATTTCAGGATATAATTTATATGGAAGAGATAATATTGCCCTGAGAGGATATGAGAACAGTTCTCTTACTCCTACATTGAACGGGAAATATGCAGGTAATATCTATGAAAAAGTTTATCTGGAATTACGTTATCCTGTTTCTTTAAAACCACAAGCAACTGTCTATTTCCTTGGATTCATAGAAGCAGGTAATGCATGGTACAATTTTGACAGCTTTGACCCGTTTAACCTTAAGAGGTCTGCAGGTATAGGTGTAAGAGCATTTCTGCCTATGTTCGGACTACTCGGAATTGATTGGGGATATGGATTTGACGAAGTACCTGGTTTACCAGATGCTAATGGAGGACAGTTCCACTTTGTAATTGGTCAGCAATTTTAAAATTAATACTATGAAAAAATTATGGCTTAGTTTATTCTTTATTACTTTTATAGGCGTTGTAGGTTACGCACAACGGTATGCCTATGTTGATACTGAATATATTCTGAATAATATTCCTGCTTATAAAGCTGCACAGGAAAAATTAGATCAATTATCATATGAATGGCAAAAAGAATTGGAATCTAAAAGAGATAAGTTAAATGAACTTTTTCAGGAGTATCAAAATGAAAAAGTTTTGTTGACAGATGAAATGAAAAGGAAACGGGAGGAAGAGTTACAGCAGAAAAGGAAAGAAATGAACGAACTGCAAAGAAAATATTTTGGACCGGAAGGTCAGCTTTATAAACAAAGGCAGGAATTAGTAAAGCCTATTCAGGAG
>Ga0209925_1000147_pt1 | contig 35681 bp, 29 predicted proteins | sample SalPonR2_A_D1_MG_FD_185702 | JGI IMG/M metagenome (GOLD analysis project Ga0209925, IMG submission 185702) | Salt pond soil microbial communities from South San Francisco under conditions of wetland restoration - Salt Pond MetaG R2_A_D1_MG... ... | reverse complement strand
AGAAAAATATAGAATTCAACCTCTCAATGGAACTGGAAGATAAAAAGAGTTATGTTTTAACAGATGAAATAAGACTTAAGCAGATCCTCAGCAACCTGATAAGCAATGCCCTGAAATTCACCAGCATAGGGATGATTGAAGCAGGTTACACTTTAGAAGAAAAGAAAAAAGTGATATTGTTTTTTGTAAAAGATACAGGAATAGGAATTGATAATAAACACTTAGAAACAATATTTGATCATTTTAGAAGAGGAGACGAATCAAAATCTTCTCACTTCGGAGGTACCGGACTTGGTTTGTCAATCTCAAAGAAACTTACTGAAATGCTTGGAGGAAAGATCTGGGTTGAATCTAATAAAGGGAAAGGTTCTGCATTTTATTTCACCCTTCCCTACCAGTAAGATTAAATATAAACTTTCTCTATATAATTAAATGATTCTCATCCCCATTTTATTGAGTAGTGAGTTTCAATATCACCATTTGTTAATGATTTGTCAATAACCACTTCCACATCATGGCACCCCGATAATTCAAGGGCTCGCTGAATCCATCCTCCAATCCTGTATTCAATAACTTCATCAGGTTTAGAAAACTTAGTGATATGAACCTCTACAGAATTTGATTTGGCATTGCTTGTTGAAATCTCAGCGGGTTTATAATAGGCCTGAAATATCCGGCTTGCACGATTAATAATATGGGTTGGTGAAGAGAGTTTTACGTAAATTTTATATATCCCGGTCAAGGCAGCTTCAGCACTATATTTTCCGGATTCCCAGGCTCCCTTTTTTGGATCATTGAACAACAGCTCTCCCATTTTTTGAGTCGGAGTTATGGCTGCCTCTTCAATGGGATACCACTGACTGGAAATAACGCCTTCAAGAAAAATCTTTTTTGAATCATGTGGTAAAACACTCATCCATTCAGAATACTTCTCAGGATGTTCTTTTTTAATGTAATCAGGAATAGATTTAACAGCGACACCTTTAATTTCCATAATAAAATGAATTTTTGTTAAAAAAAATACTTTTCAGATTCTAATATACTTATTTTTTTTAAAAACAGCTAACTAAATTTTATTTAGAATTCAAACAAATGTTTTGATTTTGATAAACACTTTTTCTGTTTTTTTAAAACAATCTTCACAGTAGATTAAAGAAAAAATTCAACAACAGTTATGATAAATATTCTTTATTATTCCTGAACTTGCATTACATTTGCAAATAATTAAAACACACCTGATATGATCAAACCCGGATTACACCATACCCTTAAAGTAGTCAGAGACAGCGAACAGGGATACTATCTTACCAAAGACGAAGAAGAAGCTGTGCTTCTGCCAAATAAGTACATTCCTGAAAACACTCAAATAGGAGATGAATTGGAAGTATTTGTTTATACCGATTCAGAAGGAAGGCCCATTGCAACCACATTGCGACCTGAGATTACCCTCCATGAATTCGGCTACCTGAAAGTAACCAGCGTAACAAAATTTGGAGCCTTTGTAGATTGGGGCATTGCAAAAGAACTCCTTGTCCCGTTTAAAGAACAGGAAAAAAAACTCAAAGAGGGTCAATATGCCATCGTGTATTTGTATTATGACGATACCAGCAAACGACTTGCAGGTTCTTCCAAAATCCGGAAGTTTTTTGACAAAGAACAAATTAACCTTAAGCAGGGAGAAGAAACAGAAGGTTTGGTTTACGATGAAAATGAACCGGGCTACAAAATCATTGTCAACAACCTTTACGATGGAATAATTTACAAGAACGAAGTGTTTCAACCGATTCATATTGGAGATAAATTACCGGCCTATGTAAAAAAAATCCGCGAAGATGGAAAAATCGATCTGCAGATTCAACCTCCGGGATATAAAAAAGTTGCACCCAATGCCGAAAAAATAATACAACTTTTAGAAGACAATAATGGGTGGTTGCCATTAAATGACAAAAGCAGTCCGGAAGAGATAAAAGATAAACTGAATATGAGCAAAAAAACATTTAAAAAGGCTATAGGTGACCTCTACAAAAACAGGCTTATTCAATTAAAAAAAGACGGAATCTCTCTCATAAAAAACTAGAAAGACCACAAATTAGGCACTATAGGATATTGCATGTTAAACACTGACCCCCAACACATTCAAATTTGACAAGTATTTTCATATGAAATATCCTGTCATTCGTCAACACAGGAACAACGATCATTAAAAAACAGGAACAAACATTTGCCCTGTCCGTAACTTTAAAAAAAAGAGATATGAAAATACCATCAGAAAAAAGTATTTTTGAAGAGGTTATTGAGGCGCCCGACAAGGATATTGTTGATATAGAGAAAACAGACAGAACTCCAAAAATTTATTTCAATAAACATAAGGGAATCATTAAAATCACAGGCCGGGCTATGCCGGAAAATGCCAGACTGTTTTTCGGTCCTCTTTTACAATGGATAGAAAAATATATAAAAACCCCAAAGGATAAAACATATATACATCTTGACCTTGAGTATTTTAATTCCTCTACTTCAAAATTGATAATCCAAATGCTCAATCCCCTAAAAGAAATAGAGAAAAAAGGAAAAGAGCTTATCATTGAATGGTATTATATGGAAGAAGACGATGACATACTGGATTCCGGAAAAACTTTTGAAGAGCTAAGCGGTTTAAAATTTAAATATATAAGTTACGAATAAAAAAATCTAAAAAAATGGTTACAAAACAAATCTTTGAAGAAGTTAAAAGTGTAACAAAAAGAAAAGAAGTAAATATTGAAGCTTCATCCGAGACTCCTGAAGTAATCCTGAAAAAAAATGACGGTGAAATTAAATTCAGCGGACGCTCCATGCCCGAAGATGCCAAAGGATTTTATAATCCAATAATTGAATGGATTAAAGAATATTCTGAAAGTCCAGCACCCGGAACCCGTGTTATTTTTAGTTATGAATATTTCAACACTGCTTCTTCAAAAATGATAATGGAAATAATTGAGGCAATAAAAAAAATCGGGGAAAAAGACAAACAGCTAAAGACTGAATGGCACTATTTTATTGATGATGAGGACATCCTGGAGGCCGGAGAAGATTATGAAGAAATGACGGGAGTTACATTCGAATATTTGAGTTATGAATAGAAAAGGAATCCATTAAAATTGAAAAGAAATAAGATCGATCTAATCTTAATTAATTAAAATATTTTTCAACAATCCATTGTTCGGGAATTTAACTCGAACATTTTTTTATATATTTGTATGCAAGCTTCTTATCAGGCAAAAATCTATACAAAAACAAAAAGCCTTTAACCAAAATATATACCCATTAAAAGAAACGCTTATGAAAAATACAGCCAACACAATCCGGTATTGCCTTATAGCTGCTCTGTTTGTTTTTATAATAAGTTGCAGCGGAGGAAAAAAAAATGATGAACTTATTAGAGCTTCAGTGGATGGAGGCTTCAGCAAGGTTAAAAAGCTGGTAGAATCAGGTGCCAATGTAAACTGTACAGCAAAAAGGACCAATGCCACACCATTATATTTTGCAGCATCAGGGGGGCATACAAAAATAGTAAAGTATTTAATCGATAAAGGGGCTCAAGTCAATAATGAAAAATTAAAATCCCCCTCACCTTTACCCCCTTCAGCAAGCAAAGGTTATATCGAAATTGTTCAACTCCTGGTGGAAAATGGGGCGAATATTAATGCAAAAGGTGAAAATGGTAATACAGCATTAATAAACTCGGCATTCTCCGGCCATTATGAAACGATTAAAATTCTGCTGGAAAATGGAGCAGACATTAATGCAAAGGCTGATGCTGATGTTACAGCGCTTACTGTTGCTGCTGCTGAGGGTCATACAAAAATTGTAAAATATTTGCTTGAGTCAGGCGCCGAAGTAAACAAGAAGGCGCTCGAGTGGTCAAAGCAAGGGGGTCATGAAGAAGTTTTTGAGTTACTAAAAAAACAGCAATAACCGTTCAGCTCAGCGAGACGCTACTCCGAACGGGTTAGTAGTTAGTAGACAGTAAATAGTAGTCAGTAATGAGCCTGGCGATGGTTTGTTGTTTGATTTATGGTTCTATTGCTACATTGTTACATTGCCTTCTGGCTATTACTTCCTGCTTTCTGTCTTCTGCATTTGCTCGCAAAGGCGCCAAGACGCAAAGGTCGTCCCTTTGAGACCTCCGGCTGAAGCGGAAGCAGGTTCTTATATGTCCTTCTATGCCTTATATGGTTCATTATTGTTCGTTTGTTACTCAATTGTTACTCAATAGTCATTCGATAGTCATTCAATAGTTATTCAATAGTTATTCTGTTCTCATTCTGTAGTTTTTTTTTCGAGCCAACTTTGAACTTTAAACTATAAAATCTCCCGCTAACTTTTACTTTCTGCTTTTCTCAGGCTCTGTAGCCCAGTGAAGGAGGACTGCTACTGCAACTGCTACGGCTACTGCCTTCTTATGTTATCTTATATTTGGTTAAATATTGTTCATTTCTCATTTCTCATTTTTCATTGTTCATTGATCATTTTCATTGCTCTCCACCACTACTTCATGCTTACATCTATTCAGACAACACATCCACAATCTTCTGGTACTTTTTCCGTTTCTCTTCGCCGTATGCCTTCATATTAACTTTATCCCCGGCATGATCCAGAGCAGTTTTACCGGCCTTATCCTTCACAGTCAGATCGGCTCCGTATTCTTTCAGTAACTTAACCGACTGTAAATCTCCATTATACACAGCATAATGAATAGGGTACTTCATTTCTTTCGAATGTTTGTTTGGATCTGCTCCATTTTTCAGGAAAAGCTCCAGCATATCTGCACGATCATGCATAGCAGCTCTCAGGGCAGTTGAATTTTCTTCCTTCTCAGGATCCAAATCAGCGCCATGCTCAATCAACATGTGGGCAATTTTTAACGCATCTGTTTTATCTCCGGATCTTCTAATAGCAAAATGAATAGCCATTTTTCCGTTTGGACCTGTGGCATTCACATCTGCTCCATGATCCAGTAAAATTTTGATAATTTCAACAGGAACACGGGAACTAAAGATAGCATATTGCAGAGGGGTTCTTCCCTCTCCCTTTTGCATTCGTTCATTTACACCTACTCCTTCTTTCAAAATCAATTTAACCATTTCAGGTGAGCCTGATTTGCAGGCTATATGCAAGGCATTTTTTCCATTAAACTGATAGCCCGGATCTGTTCCTTCTCTTATCATCTTTTTCACTTTTCCTGCCTCATTGTTTTTTATGGCATTGTGAAGATGATATGCATCCATTACTTCTTCTGGCTGGGCTAAAGAAATAAAAGGAACCATAAGGATAAAAAACACTGGAATACAACTAAAATGTTTCATAATATCAAATTAAATGAATAAATAAATTATTAAAAATGAATTATTGACCATCACAAGATTGGATCAATCCTACTCAAAAATTGTTATTAAATAATGTAAGGTACAAAAAATCAGAATACAATGAAAGTATTTTTAATTAATCGAACGCGTAAAGCTCTTTTTGATCAGGTTTTAATCAATCCAAATTGCTATTTAATTTTATACTCATAAACAGGAAGTTAACCGGCATTTTTTGTACATTTGATAAGAAGTAAAGATAAATTAGAAGACAATATTAACCACCAGATGCTGTGTTCTTTGACATTCTTATTATTGCTACAAATTTTTTAATTATCCATAAGAAAAGGAGATTTAAAATGCTACTTCAACGATTGTTATTTATTTTAATATTCCTGCTGTCCTTTGGGCTGATGGGGGTAAATGCACAGGAAGCAATCCCTGCATCGGGGGGAGATGCTTCGGGCAACGGTGGCTCATTAAGCTATTCCGTTGGACAGTTACTCTACTCTGCAAACGCAGGAGAAGATGGCTCAACTAACCAAGGTGTTCAACATCCATACGAATTTTTTGTGGTCAGTGAAACAAAAATTGCCACTCACATATTTTTTGAAATGTCGGTATACCCTAATCCGTCGGTTGATCACTTAATAGTTGAAACAAACAGTCATTCCCTGTCCCGCAAAACATTTTATTATCAACTATTTGACCTGAACGGTAAGCTCATTAAGAATAAAAAAATAGAAGACAACAAAACTACTATAAACATGAGCACATTCAATTCAGGCAGCTATTTCCTTAAAATAATCCAAAGAGGAAATGATTTATCATCTCCCTATACTAAAACTTTTAAAATCATTAAGAAATGAAAGCTTCAGGTAAAATATTAACCACCACCATGGCAATATTATTGATTTCAGGAATAATACTGCCGATAAAGATAAATGCACAGGCACCTGAAAAAATGAGTTATCAGGCTGTGATTCGTGACAGCGATAATGAGTTGGTTGCTGATAAAACCGTTGGGATACAAATAAGCATAATTCAAGGGTCAATTTACGGAGCTTCTGTTTATGTTGAAACCCAAACACCCGAAACCAATGCCAATGGTCTTGTAAGCCTGGAAATCGGAACCGGAAATATTTTAAATGGAAATATTTCAACAATAGACTGGTCAGCAGGCCCCTACTACATCAAAACAGAAACCGATCCGGATGGTGGAACCAATTATTCCATAAGCGGGACAAGTCAAATTTTAAGTGTTCCCTATGCCATGTATGCAAAAAAAGCAGAAACAGTTACTGGCGGTGTTTCAGAAACTGATCCGGTTTTTTCCTCATCGAGTGCCTCTAGCATCACATCAACTGATATGACTAACTGGAATACTGCCTATGGATGGGGAGACCATGCCAGTGCAGGCTGCCTGGCTTTTGTTCCCGACATAAGTTCTGCAAGCTATCAAATGCAAGCGATACACCCTAACCTGCTGTTTAAAGGAAGGCTTCACTCATCAAGCGGTGAGACCATAAATGGAGTATTAACCGTTGGTTTTAGTTTTTACGATACGGAATCAGGAGGGTCGCCTTTATGGTCAGAAACACAAGATATCACATTTGATCAGGGATATTTTACCGCACAATTAGGTTCAGAAGTAAGTATTCCCGATGATGTCTTTGTTTCTCTCCCCTTCCTGGAAATTACCATTGGGGGAGAAACATTAACCGATAGAATACAATTGCACAAAGTAAGTCATGCCCATTATTCAAATTTTGCAGGAGGGTTAGCTGGCAGCGATGGCATGGGGCAAGGTTCTGGTCTCGATGCCGACCTGCTGGACGGACTTGACAGCGATTATTTTATGCCGGCCAGTTATACTGAGACAGATCCGGTATTTGAATCATCCCCGGCAAGCGAAATTACAGCATCAGACACCACAAAATGGAGTTCTAAACAAGATTCTGTTAAAGCAGGCAATGGCATTGAGATAAAAAATAATGTAATCAGCGAAACTCCTTACCAGGTTGGTGATTTTGCTCATGGCGGAGTGGTTTTCTGGGTTGATGATTCCGGAGAACATGGGTTGCTCTGTGCAAAAGGAGATCAGGTGGGAGAAGATAGCATCCAATGGTACAATGGAAGTTATGTTAATACCTCAGCCTGGGGAGATGGTTTATATGCCGGGGAAATGAATACTGCTCTAATCGTTGCCGCCCAGGAAGGTGGCCCATATGATTATGCGGCCGCTATGTGCGCAAGTTTTGGCTTTATTGTAGATGGGGTTAAATATGGTGATTGGTACCTTCCTTCTGTAGATGAGTTAAAGCTTATGTATCAAAACAAAAACGCAATTGATTCAACCTCTGCAGCAAATGGAGGAGCCTCTTTTACAAACTCTGAGTATTGGAGCTCTGAGGAATATGACTTAAACAATGCATATATTGTGAATTTTAATGGGGGGAATACTGATTATAAAAGCAAAAACCGGAAATATAAAATAAGAGCTGTCCGAAAGTTTTAAATGAAAAAATTATATTTTGTACAGCCGGTATTCCTGAATTATTAAATTTTTTCCTGGAGGATGACTAAAAAGTTTTTATGAGACTGAATCTGAAAATCATATTTTAATTGCTTTCTGGACATCCTCTTTTTTTAATAAGAAAATCATATAAAACACATAAATTTAATTGCAAACAACTAAATAAAATCATTCTTTTAATCTTTTTTATGAAACTTGCACAATTTTCATGCATTATTAAATACTAAATTTTAGAAAATTTCATGAAACATTTGGCCATAATTAATTTTGTTTGGTTTCTAATATTGTTTTTTTATATAAATCTAACTTATGCACAGGAAACCGCATTTTTTGTGAAACCTGCAGAAACATATCACGCTTACACCGCTCTACAGGACAGCCATTTTGTAGCTGTTGATCAAACTGCGAATTCCCTGAATAAATTATTGTTTTATATGGGTGGCACCACGTCAACTACCAAAAACACAAAGCTTTTTTTAAAGCTTGCAGCTAACCTGGGTTATCATGCTGTCTCCGTTGCCTACCCCAATGCTACATCGGCTCAATCGGCATGCGGATATAGTACAGATACCGAATGCTTTGAAAAATTCAGACAGGAAGCCTGTTTTGGTACTCCTTTGTGTGACAGTATTGATATTGATACTCTAAATAGTTTAAATACCCGAACACTCAAACTCATTCAATATCTTGACAGTTTATATCCAGCCCAGGGCTGGGGACAATTCTTAAATGAAAATAACATTGCATGGGAAAAAGTTGTAACTTCAGGACATTCGCAAGGCTCGGGACATGCTTTATATTTTTTAAAAGTCAGAAATATCGATAGGTGCATCATGTTTTCCGGAGCCAACGACTACAGCTATTTATACGGCAGACCCGCAAACTGGATATCCGGAGATTTTATTACTTCTCTATCAAAAGCCTATTGCTTTCTTCATTTACAGGATGAGGTAGGCTTTTCTAAACAGTACGATATAATGAACGCCCTGGGACTTGTAAACAACAACGACGACAGCACACTAATCGATCATTTATCTCCTCCATACAAACACTCAAACTTTTTATACACCGGTGAAACACCGGCAAGCATGCTGCTGACTGCCTATCACAACTCAACAGTTGTGGATTTCTGGACCCCAAAAACTTATTCTGGCAATCCGGTTTTTGAACCAGTGTGGGAGTATCTTTTAACTACCTCACATACAACCCGTTTGAGCAAAAAAAATACTGAAGATAATCTGGTGATATACCCCAACCCGACAAGCGGAATCATTTATCTCAATAACAACGAACACCCCATTTATGTGTATAGTATATCAGGTAGACTCCTGAAGAGAACCTGGAATAAAAAAAAATTGAATATTACGGAATTCCCCGATGGAATGTATCTTATTTCTAACGGAAAAACAGAAATAAAGGTGATTAAACAATAAAAAAAATGAAAAACTCTTATTGAGTGAATTTACTCGTTTAAATACGTAACTATTAGATAAAATGACATCCTCCCCAAACGATGAAGGAAACATATTAATCATGCTAAAGCTAAGCGGATGGGATATTATAACATTGCAGGAGATTTTACTCTTGCTTTATTTGCTTCTGCCATTAGGATGCCGGAAAGCAATTTAAAAAACTTGTCGAAAAAGGACACGTTAAACCAATGGTAAAAAAATGCTATCCTCTTGAAGAAATAATCGAAGCTCACAGATACACTGGGAAAGGGTATAAAAAGGGTGCTGTTCCCATAAAGATATATTAAAACAAAAAGAACAATTCATAAAGTAAGATACTATTTTTAACCTATTTCCATTTTTCGTTTAGTGGTTCATGTCTGATAATTTTATTATTTTTGAAAAGACTAACCTCTTTAGCATGGAGATAAACAAAGAAATGATGCAGCATTATGGGCTTTCCGAGACGGATATGGAACACACCATAAGCAGCTATGAACCATTGAATATTCCTTCCAGAGAATTTTTCCTGGAACAAGGAAAAGTATCTGATAAAATAGGATTTGTTAAGTCTGGCCTGCTCAGAGCCTACTTTTATGATGAAGATGGAAACGATATCACTACACAGTTTTTCCCTACCGGCTCGTTAATCATTTCCACCGACAGTTTCAACAACCAAAAACCATCAGAAGAAAATATCGTGGCAGTAACCGATTCCGATTTAATGGTTATTTCTTATAAAAAACAACAAGAATTGTATCAACAGATTCCTTCATGGAACAACATCTGTAGAGACATTGCCGACCAGAAAGGCAAAGAAATACTGGATCGTTCCGTACAGCTTCAAACCCTCTCTGCTAAGGAAAGATATCAACAATTTTGCCGGGAAAATTCTGAGGTGATCAAGAATTGCCCTCTACGGCATATTGCCTCTTACCTCGGAATTGATATTGCAACACTCAGCCGGATAAGAAAAAAAGTATGATTTTTTGACTTTTGTCAAACATATTAATCATCCAGTATACCTATCTTTGTCTCAAAACCAGAAAAAAATGATGAAAGCTACAGCATTTCTAGGTAGTGCAAGAAAAGGACACACCTACCGGGCAACAGAAAAAATACTTCAACAACTGCAGGAAATGGACAAGATTGATACAGAAATCGTCTTTCTTTCCGATTATAATCTGCAAATTTGCAAAGGTTGCAAAACATGCCTGGACAAGGGAGAGGAATTGTGCCAGTTCCAGGACGACAGGGATAAGCTCATAGAAAAGATGAACCAATCAGATGGTATTATTTTTGCCACCCCTAATTATTCGTTCCAGGTTTCAGCAATCATGAAAGTATTTCTTGACCGCCTGGGTTACTTTTTTCACCGTCCGCACTTTTTCGGAAAAACGTACACCAATGTCGTAGCGCAGGGGATATACGGAGGTAAAAAGATAGTTAAATATCTTGATTTCATAGGAAGTGGCCTGGGTTTCAACGTTGTTAAAGGCACTTGTATTACAACTCGTGAACCTCTGACAGAAAACGCTGAGAAGAAGATCGAAAAAATCATTAACAAACAGGCTAAAAAATTCTATAAAAAAATGATCTCAAAAGCCTATCCTGCTCCATCGCTTTTCAAAATTATGCTTTTCAGGTTTTCCCGTTCGAGTATGAAAAAAGCACTCGATGAAAGCTACCGTGACTACAATTACTACAAGGATAAAGGATGGTTCACTTCAGACTATTATTATCCGGTAAAACTAAATCCTTTAAAAAAACTAACAGGCAAATTCATTGATCAGATTGCCACTAAAATGAGTTAAAAATTATGAAGAATAAAATACACCCAGACCCTTCCTGGAAGGAACTATACAAAGCCGGCGGTATCTCTGCATTACTTTATGTGGCTATTGCCATTATTTTGCCGGCTGTTATGTATATGATCCATCCAATTATGAGTGAGATGGAAAGCGGTAAAGAAGTTCTGAGATTAATCTCTTCAAAAAACCTCCTGGCTTATTCTTCAGACAACTGTTCTGGGCACCAGCTTTTTGGCTATTATTGCATTTGCGGCGTTATATAAAACACTTAAAAATGTCAATAAAAGTTATGCACTTGTTGGTACACTCATAGCCATTACCTGCCATATACTCTTCATTGCTTACTACCCTGTATTGATGGGCTTAACATACCTGGCTGAGAATTACCAGGCAGCCGGAGCAGCTCAGCAATCGTCCATGCAGGCAGCAGCAGACGCCCTCCTGGCAATAAACAATGCGTTTAACCCATTATATGAATCGGTTTTTGCAATCAGTGTGCTTATACTTTCTCTGGTAATGCTTAAAAGTGTCTACCACAAAATTATTGCTTATCTGGGCATTCTTACAGCCATATCAGCATTTGCAGCTCTTATTCTCTGGCCGTTGCTTGACATTGGATACCTCTGGTGGTGGGCCATTTTCATGATCTGGTTTGTAGCAGTGGGCTGGAAACTTTTTTTACTGGGTAAGAAACAGCATTAAGCTCACAACTAAGGGATTTAAAAAAATACATAATCCTGCTAAATCATTTCAAATCTTTTACCTGAGCCAAAGACACTTTCAAATATTACAAAATCAAATCTTTTTAATAAATTTGATAAGACAAACCTACTGCGTATGGAAACATTTGCTTCATTGAAAGAAATTATAGAGCGTTCAAATATCTTAGAAAAAGAACAGGTAAAATGGATTCTTGAACACTTCCAGGATGAAAATCTTAAAAAAAACCAATTCTGTCTTGAAGCAGGCAACAGATCTTCCCGTATCAGATTCCTTGAAAGCGGAATATTATGTTCTTTCATTTATAATAAGGAAGGCGAAGAGGTGGTAAAGCATTTTGTAGAACCCGGACAATTTTTTACTGATATAGACAGCTATGAAAAAGGAATTCCGACGAAATTGAATATTCAGGCTGTAGTGAATTCAAGGGTCTTTTCGATCAGCAAGACCGACAATGAAAAAATAAATAAAGAACTACCCCAGTGGGGATATCTCCTGAAACAATTTGCAGCAGAAGCCCTTAACCTGATGATCAGGAACCGGAATTTCCTTCAGTTCGGTTCGGCTGTAGAACAATACCAACATTTTTTAAAGCATCACCCAAACCTGGCTCAAAATGTCCCGTTAAAATACATTGCCTCCTATCTTGGCATTACCCAGAGTTCACTAAGCAGAATCAGAAGAGAACGTGGTTAAAAAATCTGCATTCGTTTCATTTTTTGTCATATGTCAAATTTTTTCTTCTTTGAGGGCTATACTTTTACACCATAACTTTAAAAAAGTATGGATTATGAAAAACGCAATGATTATTTATCAAAGTAAAAAAGGAACCACACGTCAGTTTGGATCTGAAATTGGCAAATTATTAAACAAAAAGGGAATACAAACCAAAGTTCTCTCTCTGGAAGAAGCAGAAAAATGTTCCATTCAGGAATATGATTATCTTTTCCTCGGATGCTGGACCAAAGGTTTGATGGTCATTAATCAACATCCTGATAAAGACTGGAAAAATTTTGCCTCATCGCTTGAAATACCTGAAAATACCCGGGTGAATCTATTCACGACTTACAAAATAGCTGCCGGTAGCATGTTTTCAAGAATGAAAAAATGCTTGCCATCCCTGAATGGAAACATGGGCCTGGAGTTAAAATCTAAGAATGGAGACTTGTCAGATGATAATGCCTGGATTATAGATAAAACAATTAAATAACTATGCCAATTCATGTTTTACTTCAGTTGCTGTTCAAAGCTAAGGTTCAATAAATATCCATGTTATTTGAATTAATCTTTGATCCCTGGCATCTGCCTGAGCAACTTCGGAATTACTACCGCTGGCGCTCGTTTTTTAACAAGTGCTTTTTACTTTCGCATGCCCTTTAAACAATCGCCGGAAGTAGATTAACAAAGATCACGCAAAGGAAATGCGTTCGTCCCTTTACTAGCTTCCTCATAGTTTTATGGATTACGCCTTCAGCTGATTCCAGCCTGCAAGTTGATTATAATTCTACCTGTTTCTCCATACCCACAATCAACTATAAAATGTATTCATTTAACAGGTTCTCCATTTCCAATTATTTTATTATACCTTAGTTGCCCTTAAAATAAAGGCATTATATTTGCAATCATATCCAAAATAAACAATCTTAAAATATCATGATTAAATTAATGAAACCCGGCATCGCCATAGTCCTCCTTTTATTGTTGAGCCTGTCTGCTACTGGCCAGGAATTAAGAAAGGGAGACAAAGCCCCTGAGATAAAACAGAAACTGATCACAGGAGAAAAATTCCAATTATCCGATCTGCGCGGTAAAATGGTTTTAGTAGATTTTTGGGCAGGCTGGTGTAAACCTTGCCGAAAAGAAAATCCGGAAATTGTAGAGTTATATCATGAATACAAAGACGAAGATTTTAAAAATGGTAATGGATTCACGATTGTGAGTGTCTCCCTTGATTTCAGTCCAAAGATGTGGAAAAATGCCATAGAACAGGATAAACTCGAATGGCCTTACCATGTGGGAGGACAAGGTGGATGGAAGAACCCTGCTGCAAAAACATACAATGTCACCAGCATTCCCCAAAGCTTTCTTATCGATGGGGACGGGACTATTATTGGTGCCAATCTCCGGGCAGACAACCTGGAAAAAATATTAAGAAAAAAGAAAAAAGGCGGTTTCCTTTTTTTCAGAAAACTTAAGTGGTGGTAGATATAGAGATTCTTGCCACATTTCCAATTAGTCTGTAAAAAAGACAGGATTGTCAAAATACCAGTCCTGAATCATCTAACTCACCCTAAAAATTCATGGTCAGGTAATACAAGCATATAAACAAAAAGATCCAAAAAACTCTTTTCGGACCTTTTTTTCTTTAAAAAATACAATACCAAGTAAAATAAAAGATTATCTTTTAATCAGAAAACTATTCATTTTTAGTTCCCCAGACTCTTTATCCGGGCTTCCTCAATAAGCATCTTCAGACGAGAGATCAGGTAATCATTCTGTTCATCTACCGATGCGTTCTTTGCAGGACAATCCAATGCATCAATAAGATCCTGAAGGCCCTGTTCAGTATCAGGATATTCTACGCCTTCATAGATGTAGTAGCAATCTCCTCCTTCAACACAGCAGGCAGTAACAGCTACTGTGCCATCACAAAACATATCCTGCTCACAAGTTTCCTTGGGCTCCTCTTCACATCCTGTATTTAAGGCAACTACACCTCCGATGAAGAGTACTGCGAGAATCATCAATCCTTTTTTCATATAGTCTGTTTTTATTACTTAAAAAAATATCAGTTGTCTTTTTCTTTTCTACGAGTTTTGTCTTTATTTGGATACACTCCTGTCTCAAATTTAAACATTTCGGGGTGAAAACGCAAGTTTAGCAGCGTTTCCTGCAACCTTATTTTATTAGACATGTTTGATCTTTTTCGCTTATTGTCCAGTCCTGATTTTGACTCACCATCTTTACTGTAAGAGATTAAATAGAAAGCCTTTCCCCGTTCATCTTTATCAGCTATGTCTCCTTTTTTCTTTTGTTCTTTTAAAAGTTTGTTAGATTTTCCTATTAAAACATCGCTCAGGTGCATCTTCAGGTGGTATTCATAATCCTCTCCGAAACCTTGCATACCAAAAGCTGTAATATCCAGTGCGGTGCTGGAAATGTATGTTTCAGGCACATAAATTGCGCTTTTCATAATAAAAACCTGGCTGTTAATATTTCTGAACTGAATATTGTCCAGCTCATTAATATTTGTATAGTCAGCAAGAGACGTTGCAGGTTCAAAATCATAAACCCCACCATCTTCAAGCTGTAAATCACCCCTTACACGGAGATCATTTTTCAACAAGGAATCGCCGATAAGTTCCACCTTCGCATAAAAATCACTGGTAAGTTTCCCACTCAAATTCCTGCTACGTATGCTGGGCTCATAAAACTCTTCAAAATCATTGAAATCAGCGAGTAATTTTTTAATGTTCATTTTAGAAATGCTGTTGCGCATCTCAATAACTACCCTGTCATTGGGTTTCATGTCATATTTGGCTGAGGTATTGAGATGTCCCTGGAATGCATCAAACTCCAATTGGTCTGCTATATAAGTACTATCTGTTATATTAAAAAGTGTTGAAATATTCTCCAGGTAGACAGAATCGTATTTAAAACTATTAACCCTTGCCACTCCTTTAATCAGCATAGTATAATTCACAGGTTCAGTTTCTTCCTGGTCTTGATCTTTCTCTACCTCTTTCTCTTCTTTAGTTTTTACTTTAGCTGCAACACTGGCATTAAGCGGATCCTCAGATTCTTTACTGACCTTACTTGTATCGCCAGGAACAAGGGCCATAAGCTCATTATACTTAAGATCACCCAGGCTAACTCTTGTATTAACTTTGAGTTGCTCCGGCTTATTGAGCAGCACAGTCTCATAAAGATTTTCAACTGAGGTGGAATCAATAAGAAAACTGATCCCAACAGCACTTCCTCTAAATTTATTAATTCTTATAGCAGAAGAATCCATGGAAATATTACCAGACACATCGTTAAGTGTATAATCAGGATAATCAGGTAAGGAAACAGAAAAATCCTGAATGTTCAATTTATAAGCTCCTTTATTAAAAAGGATGTTCATAGCTTCGGCAGAAACGGAATCAGGATCTATCACTGCTTCAGAACTGATATGAGCATTCAACTCCCCACTTAGCTCTGAAACCAGGGAATCGGGTACCATGTTTTTTACTTCAGCAAGATTTAGTATAATCCGTGTATTAATTGAATAATCCGGTTTATCGAGGTTTTCCAGTTTCAGATTCCCTTTCAGGCTTGATTTGTTTGTATTCAGGTTATACTCATCAAGAAAAACCTTCATTTCAGAAAGTTTGTTTACACTTCCCTCAAACCTGCTGCTTAAAGAACTATTTTTGACATCAACATTGTAAGCGGGAACCGATAAATTAAGTCCGTTAATTTTAAGCGCTTTTGGTTCATAATGAATATCTGCACTAAGGTTTCTGACCGAAAGGTTTGTATCCGGAGCGATGGTCAAATCATCAAGCTGAACATCAGCGCGGGTCATAGACAAAAGGTAGTCTGTAAAATCTTCGTCAACAGAATCAGGGACAACACCACGTGTTGAAAGATTTAGTCCGACTCTCCCTCCTATCTCATGTATCAGGGAGTCGGGCAGATATTCACGAAATTCATTCAGGTTTACCTTCATCCTGGTTTTAATATCGTATTTGGGATGATCGATGTCCATTAACGAAAATGACATAGCAAAGGTACTTTTTCGCGTATTAAAAGTCAGCTCTCTAAAATCCACCTGTGTAGTCTGATTATTTTTTAAGAATCCATTGGTAAGTGTCCCTTTGAACTTCAAATTTTTAATTTCAGGATAACCATCCATTCTTATCTGCCCTTTATCATAAGTTACATTCATATTTACCCGAGGCATTTCCGAATCAGAATAAATCCCCCGGATTGTCCCGTCGACATTCATTTGTCCTGCTACTTTTTTCAGACCCAGTTCATAAAGTAACTTAGCAGGAAGGTACTTGGTCAGTTTGCCCAGGATAAACTCGCTTTTTTTGAGTGTCATGTCCGTTTTTATTGTTTCTCCCATACGGACTCCTCCGCGCAAAGAAATCGTAGCACCTTCCGTATCCAGCATTAAATTATGAACCGATACTGAATCGTTATCATAACCCGCATCAAAATTAATATTTGCCTGTTGCATAAGATGCAGGGGTGTTTGCTCCATACTTAAATTTGAAAAATTAAGCTGCCCGCGCGCAGACCCCTTCATGTTTTCTCCAACTATTTTTCCGTCTACCTCCAATTCGGGTATTCTAACCTTTCCAGCAATCTTGTTAAGACTATCCTTGTAATGGCAGGTTATATTCTTTAAAGAAAGTTCCTTAAGTGTTACATTCAGAGGTTTCCCTGGTGTGGTATCAATTTCAGTTGTATCTGTCTCAGGTATCAGGAAATCTATGGAACTCACTCCATTGCTGTCTACAAGGTATTTAACTGTTCCATCCCTCACATCCACATTCAGAACTTCCACAATGCCCTTCATCAGCGGTTTAGATTTTACCGCCACATACACTTTCCCTAGTTGCAACAGAGTGTCTGGCTTAAAATTAAAAGAGGTGTCCGTTTGTCCGCAAAAGGAAACCCCATTTAATTCAATTGTGGCACGTGGGAATTTGCGCAACAAATTAAAAGAAACATCCTGAATTTCCACAGGCGCCTCAATATTCTCACTCACCTTCTTCAGGGCAATTTGGGTGATTTTATCTTCAGTTAATTTTGCGATCACCATCAGCACAATTACCAGGGCTAATACAATTCCTATTATGTAACTAAATATCTTTAATCCTTTCTTCATCTATGATCTTATTTTTGAAACAAAGCCTATTTATTCAAACAAATATTCTACCAAATATAGTATCAATAGATGAAAAATTAACTGTTTTATTGAAGAATTTATTAGGTTCATCAAAATTTATTATAACCTGTTGGTAGCTCTCTAACTAAGAATATTTTTTACCTGGTCTTTCAGGACAAGCAATTGCAGTACGTATAGTTATTAACTAAAGTTTCGCAATAAATCCTAATTTATTCATTAATAATCAATAGTTATGAGAATAGCACCCGCGTTCACGCGGAGGAAGCTGAACCGCACACAAACTTCAGCCCAGCCGGCTTCGAGCCGGCTTTTCGGTTTTTAAAAGCCCGCTAAAGCGGACTGAATTGGGGATGTGCAGAACCGTCCCACCATGCTGAAGCATGGTGCTTGTCTCATGGGTGAGATTCACGGTTGTGGGTTGTTTTACTCTGATAATGGGTACTTCTTCTCCATAGTAAAACTACAAAGGAGAAGCTAAACTCATGGTTTATTTTCTGGTTTTGGAAAAAGTTCATAAAGATAGAATTTGTCCATTTAATATATGCAATTCTGCTTATTTTAAGAAATCATTGCAGTGTTTTTTTATTGTTTTTCAGTCAATTAGCCAACTGCGAAACTTTAGTTATTAATATTCCCTGGGACGCTGCCCCCGGCTGGATTAATTTTTCCTTTCAGGCAAAGCAGAAAATTGTCTTAGGACCGGGCTTGTTCGAAAAATCTAATGCGGAGATTTTATCCTGACGGATATGAGTTTTAACGTTACGCTAAGCAGGAATATTTATATTTAATCATTTTGCACAAATAGTTTTATTGCAAATGGAGAAACAGACTCTGTACAAAAGTTAAATTAACGCACGAAAATAGTCTTCTTCTTATAATAATATTCTCCATCTTTTGTGAAACCACGGACAAGAATATCATAGCTTCCTTTCCGGTCGGAAGTATAAAAAGACACCGATCTCCCTTCAGCAGGAATAATCAGATTCGGATTCCAGTACAGAGTAGTCCTGAAATAAGGCTTTTCATGTTGTTTTGGAGGTTCTTCCTGCTCTGTAAAATTTTCTATTTTATCTTCATCATCTGAAGCGCCCTGATATTGTAAAAATGTTGAACGTTCAGGGAATTTAATATCAGCAAAATTTTTTCCTTTGCTGGTAATCATTATAACTCCGTAAAAAGTATTGTCTCCTAGTATATAAGGTTTATAAATGATATCTATTTTCTCAACAAGAGAAGGATGAATATTCATAACCTTGTTAACATCAAACACAGGAATATTATCCACCAAAATTAAAGGTTGTCTTGGAAGGAAATAATTTTTATTTTCAGTGATCTCAAATCGGTATCGTCCATTTTTCTTCTTTACATATACATTTGGAACAATATTCTCAAAGACCTTTTCCATGCTTTCAAATTCAACATAATCACTCATTTCTACAGTGGCCATATTCTTGATATAAAAAGGCGACATAACCTTCTTTGAAGCGGAATCTTGTTTTCTTTTTCCTTCGTCTCTCATCCTGTTTGTTAGCTGATGATTCACTATCATTTCCTCCAGTAATGCCTTCATTGATTCATCAACAGGAACCATATCTCTTTCAAAGTCCGGCATTTCCGTGGAAAATAAATCTTTTATAAAAATCTTCAATTTCTCCTCACCGGGGTTATAAAAGTAAGGACAAAGAAAAACATCGTTTTTCCCGGAAATATTATTCAGAGAAAAAATAAATTCACCTTTGCTGTTTGTTTTACAAATATGTATCTGTGGGTTGTTAAACAATACAGACGCAATTACTTTCTTTCCTGGAACAGGCTCATTTTTTTCACTGTTCATTAAAACACCTTTCAAAGAAATATCTCTTATATCAGGAACATAATTCAGTTCAGTACCAGATAGATGTTCCAGTTTTGTATAGAATTCCTGTGTATTAATTCTATGATCGTATAAATACAATCCTGCCCTCAACTCTTCATGATTAAACGAATTACTGTAAGCTCTTTTCATAATTGACTGGTTCAACAAAGACGGACTAAGAAACACATGCGCAGGAATGTTGGAGCCATATAGCATAGAAGTTCCTTTTCTGATTACTGAAACCGAAGATTGTATAACATCCATATCACTTCTATCCTGTGTTATTGTAAGTTCCACCTTCTCCCGGGTTTTAAAAGTATCTTCCAGGGTGGTTAGATTCAAAGCTTCGTTTATATAATCAGTTGAATAGCTAGAGTTTATCCTGACAATCCTATTATTTGCATCTTTCAGTACAAAATATAACAACCCTTTTCCCAGTTTATCTTGATTGAATTTCATTTTAGTTTTTTCTCCAATCAGCTTTATGCTTGTCTCTTCTATTTTTCTGAAATCATTGCTATAAATTTCGAGCTTGTATGTCTTTGAACTCATCTTTTTTGCATTACGCTTCATCGAATAAAACAATTCTTCTCCCTGATTTCGCACACTGGTAATCATTCCAAATTTTTCCTGGGCTGGAAAATCTTTTAGGGTGGTATCCTTGTAAATATCAATTAATCTTAATTTGTATTCTAATGTATCAGAAGGTGTAATTTTCAATAAATACAATCCATTTTTTTTTCTCTGGTATTCCTTCACTACCTTTTCTTTTTGATCGATCAGCTGTAAAGTCTGGGTTAGCCTGTTAACAGAATCTCTTAAAAGCAATGAAACATTATTTTTTACACCTTCAAGCAATGTTCCTCCTTCAGGAATTATCTCTACAAGTCTTTGATGCTCTCTTTTTGTTGATGGAACAGGAATATCCGGATTAATTATCACAATTTGATTATAAGTAAATCCCGGGAGATCAAAATTGCGTTGATATTGCGTGTAAGCTCTTATTAAATAGTTTCCTGTAGCAGCATATTTGGGTATACTAAATTTTCCCGCAGCTTTTCCTTTTTTCAGTTTTATTTTTTGATTTAAAACAGTTTCATTATCAGAATTTAGTAACTCAACATAGATAACATTGCTTATCTGCAGTTCACTTAATGAATTATTTATGAAATATTTTATCGTATAAAAGACAGTTTCTCCTGTGATATAAAGTTCTCTGTCTGTCTGCAAAGTAATATTCTCACGGATTTTATTTAATGGTAACTTCCCAGTAGATGTTTTCTGAGAGTAACAAACAGAACTGACAATCAACAATATAAAAAATGGTAATATTTTTCTCCTGTTTTTCATTAATAAATCATTTAGATCAAGACTAAACATTTTATGTTTCATAATCCTTCTTTTATCACAAACCCATTTTATTTATCTATTTACCAGAAATCAGGTTCAGTTGTTTTTCCACCTTTTTCCCGGCAATCAACACAATACTTATCAACCATTCCATTTCCAGCAAAATAGAGTTTCTCATGCATACTCATTTGATAAATGTAATCCAGCTCGGTATCAATAAAACATTTCTCATGGTTAATAGGAATTGAAGGATCAATAAATATCCTTTTTTCTGAAACGGATGCTACCGTAAAGTATCCCAATACGGATTCCTCATTATTGTTCACATTATAAACATTACTCTCCACCTGAAATGGCTGTTCCAACTGAATAAAGTTACCACCGGAAAGACGATCTTTTATATTATCCCAAAAAAGGTAAGTATCTCTGTTAACTATATATTGGCGTGCCTGTATGCTATATCTTATTTGCAATCTCTTGGTCTTGTTATCTACAAAAAACAGGGGTTTATCAGTAATCTTCGGTACAGAAAGGTTAGTAGTCTGTTCTGTAAAGACATTACCTAAGATCCTGGTTCTCCAGCACCTGTAAAGTGTGTCAGGATCGAAATTATATTCCCATTGCCCCTTGTATAAGGTAGAAGCAAGCTGATAATCAGCAGTATACTCATAGGTTTCCTCAAACATCCATACAAAATAGGTATCGTTGCTATTTGCAGTTTCTGTCGAAAGATAAAACCTATATCCAGGCACATCGTTATTGCTACCAAGCTCGTCTTCATATTCAACGCTGGCATAAACCGTATCAATAGCTACAGGTTGTTTTATCTCCTGGTAATCTGTCGCATAAACTTTACCTTCCGGGGTATGAATCTCCAAACTATAAGAATTGCCAGTTTGTCCCTGCATCCCTGTTTCTGAGGTTTTATATACTCCCGGGCTCACTTCAGTTAAATTTTCGCTATTACCTGAATTATCACGAATAATCACAATACAACCTGAATAAGGATTATATTCTGGTTTATCTACAGGAGCCGTTTTTGATATACGAACAGTATACGGGCCGGGTTTGTTTGTTATCATACCTTCAACAACCATTGACTCCTCAAATTTATCAGAAACCAAATCTATTTCTTCTTCACATGAAGCAACAGTTAAAAGAATCAATATCAAGATAAAAACCTTATTAGTCATCATAATTCCCTAATTTTAAGTTATATCTTATAGAAGGGATGATCGTTCCTAAAATTGAAAGGCGGTATCCCTTTAATTTTCCTTCCTGGTTCTCAAAATAAAGAGAGTAAGGATTTTTTCGTGAAGTCAGATTATAGAAAGACACAGACCAGGAACTGTGTGCAAATTTATTTTTCTTCAGGTTTCCTTCAAAATTCAGAGAAAGGTCAACTCTGAAATAATCTTTCATTCTATACTCATTTTTTTGTGAAAAACCTGTTATCTGGGTATTGTTCAAATAATAAACAGAAGTTGGATAGGTAACCGGTCTGCCAGTAGAATAAACAATATTTGTAGAAATGTTGATCTGCCGTGTAATATCATAATTCAAAGTCATATTCACTGAGTGAGGCTTATCATAATTGGCCGGATATGGCATCCCCTGGTTGTTGTATTCACCCCGTTTTTCATTTACAGCCTCAACAATAGATCTTGAATAAGAATAATTGATCCACCCGCTTAAATCCCCTTTCTTTTTTTTGAGCATTAATTCCGCTCCGTAAGCATTCAGATTTCCCTGTATGATATCAGTCTCTGGTTTTTCATTAAAGACAAACTCTGCTCCGTCCTTATAATCAACTAAATTATTCACTTTCTTGTAATACATTTCCAGAGAAATTTCTATATCATTATTAAACTGTTTGTATAAACCTGTAGAAAACTGGTGACCCTCCATTGGTTTCAAATGACTGTCGCTTAGCTTCCATTTATCTGTAGGTGAGATAGAAATGGAATTAGATAACATGTAAATATATTGATGTATCTTATTGTATGAAGCCTTTACCGACAAATCAGATTTTAAAGAATATTTTCCGGATAATCGATAATCTAATCTTGGATAATTTTTAATAAATGAAAAATCTTTATAATTGGTAGTATCGGTAATATAATTAGCTTCCCTGGGGCAGCCGGGTCTATAACTGTAAACTTTCTGAGGACCCAGATATGAATAAATGGTTGCCCGCAAGCCTCCGTTTATAACAAAATCAGAAGTAATTTCCCATTCATCACCCAGAAATATAGTATTTTTCCATCCTTGTTCAGGCTTAAGGTCAACTGGTTTAATTACAGATTCATCTCCTGCCGGAAGCAAATCACCATTGTTTAAATTATACAATACCGAATTAAAACCATATTTTAAATGATGGACTGATTTGTATTTATGAAAAATATTCAATTTTAATTCGGTGTGATTAATACCAAAAGAATGCTTACTCGCTTTATAAGGTATATTATAAGTTTCCTCCTTAAAATTATAATTAGAATATAGCAGACTCAATTCACTTTTAATTGTTCCGTTAAATCTGTGATTCCAACTTATACCCACGCCTACATTTCCGTATTGGTTTTTTATCCCGAAAGCCAGGTCAGATTTATCATTACTGGCATAGGATATGAAATTAATTTTATTCAGGCTATCAAGTCCAAAACGCAACTTTATAAGAGCATCTGAAAATGAAGCTGAACTGTTTCTTACATCAAGATTTTTGATCTTATTGAAAATCCAATCCGAATAAGTAGTTCGTCCACTCACAAGATAGCTTGATTGTCCTTTTTTCATTGGACCCTCAACCATCACTTTGCTTGAAACCGGACTAATCCCTCCTCTGGCAGAAAAATTTTCCAGATTCCCTTCCTTAACACTTATATCAAACAAGGAGGATAACCGTCCTCCATACTCAATAGGGATATTACTTTTATACATTGAAAAATTATCAATGGCATCTGAATTAAAAGATGTAAACAATCCAAAGAGGTGAGAAACATTGTATACGGGTAAATCATCTATATAAAAAATGTTCTGGTCGGAAGGGCTGCCCCTTACATTAAACCCGGAAGACAATTCTCCCACTGATTGAACTCCCGGCAATAACAAGGCTACTTTAATAACATCCTGTTCACCCATTACAACCGGGATTTTCTTCATTGATTTAGGTGAAATTTTTTCAAAACCCATTTCTGTCTGGCGTTTATTGTTATGCCTGCTGGATAAGACAACCGCTTCATCCAGCATATAAGTCTTTTTATCCAAACGGGTATTTAATTTGCCACCAGAATATAACTTTACTTTAAATTTCTTTGAATGAAAGCCAATACTGCTAATTTTAATGGTGTATTCCCCTCTTTTTAAGCGTAAACCATAATTCCCCAAAACATCTGCTGCCTTATACTTATTCTCCTCCAGCACATGAATTGTTGCCTGAGGGACAGGATCTCCATTCTCTGAATTAATGACCATTCCATTTATCTTGCAGTATCCTTGCTGATTCGAATTATTTTTTTCTCCAATTTCTATCGTTTTATTGATGTAATCTTCATAGGTTTTCAGATACTTATCTTTGCCTTTTGTTATCTCATCCTCTTGTTTAGTTCTGTTTTTTTTCTTTATTACATCATAAAAATTGCTCCCAAGTTGAGTTCGGATCTCTTTCTTATATACAAAGTAATTGTTTTTGTTTCTCGTAATACTAAAATTAAAAGGTTCCAGATTCTCCTCAAGAATTTCATATATCGTTAAGGAATCATTTGTAAGGGAAATTTGAATATCAGGAATGCTATCTTTGTTATAAAAACACCGAATATTTGTATTCCGGTTTACTTTTTCCAGAAATTGTAAAAGATTCAACTGTTTATAATCATTTATATTCTCCAGGTATACATTTTCCTGAGAAACGGCATTATTGCATAATAAAAAGGAAAAAAACAACAGAATTAAAGGCTTAACAAAATTCATACTAATTGTCTATTTTTTTAAAACAAAAATCAGATAACTGAACCAGTTCCTGGTAGGTAGCCTTAGAATACCTTATACTGTTTTTCCTCAAATACTTTCGAATGTCTTTTTTAAATGACTTTGGAAAATAGTTTAAAAATGAACGACGCTTAGTAACATTTTTTACCTTATTCCGCTTTATTAAATATCTCACTTCGTTCAGATCTGAATATTTCCCGTTTGGAGTGATGGAATTGTATACACTTTTGAATGATTTCTCAAATTTTCTCACAAATCTTATTTCCTGGTTACTGAAAATTTGTTCATAATAACCTATAGTACCTTCTTTCTCAGGAAAAGGATCTAACTTAACAAATAAATGTTTATTAATTCTGAAAGAATCAACCTTTAATTTATTGATGCGAACCAGTTTATTCCCTCCTTCTGTTAATTTCACTTTAAGCACAATATCATTTTTAACAATATCATACTTTACTGACGTGTTTTTAAACTTTTTATGTGCCACATAAATGTCTGCCAGCTTCCAGGAATCATCATACAAATATGGGTGATTTTGTATCCGGCTATCAGGAGAACGATAAACCAGCCCATCAACCAACAAATCATTGGTTCCATAAATTGTTTCAAAAGAGTCAATAAGCCTTTCAATAAGCACATCTTCTTTTTGCGTAAAACCACTAACATTCAGGAATAACAACAAAAAGAAAAAATAAATAAAAAACTTTTTACAGAACAAAGCCTTCTTTTTTGTATTCTTAGAGTATTTGACAGCCGTTAATGATGATCGTTTAATTCGCATAAACCAGATTTGCACATATGTAATAAATGAATACTTAACCTACTAAACTTCCCTTTCCTTCTATAATAGACTTAAGCAACCCAAATTTATATTATTTTTAACTTTCAAAAAAAGATAACAAATGTTAGACAACAGATTGATACTCTAAATTAGTTTAAATCTTGAAGAATTGATGCTCATCTGGCAAAAGCTGAAAAGATATTTAAGCTTACAGAGTATTCCATTACAAATATACTGGTTCAGTTTTTTCTACTTAAACAAATCAAATACTTGTCTGTTTTGAGAAGTACACTTTTACCCGTGGATTATAACGTTTGGCTTTTTTTATACGCGTATGAGTTTAGCAGCAAAACCTTTTTGATTTATTGTACCAGTTTGTTTATCACCAAAATTCAGCTGCCTCCCTCATCTAAAAATTGTTCATCGTTATTTTTTTCGTTCCTCTAATCTCCCCGCCCGGCTCAGCCAAAAGCTGCGCCGAACGGTTCAAAATAAGCTAATGACTAAACTGACTTAAGGTGCCATGTTCAATTTTACCAGTTTACCATAATATACTGAAGATTCAACCCTGATCTTATAGATATAGGCCCCTTCGCCTAAACCACTACAATCTAATTCAATCAGAGATTTACCCATATTATTATAATGTTTACTGATTACCTCTTTTCCTTGTATGTCATATATTTTCAGATACATATTTTTTATATTCTCAGCAGGAATCTGAAAATAAATTCTTGAGGAAAAAGGATTCGGATAAGTTTTTACCGGATTAAATGCTGGAGCAATCATGTTTGGTTCATCGCCTGTTTTAGGACCTCCGTAAACCACCAGTGAGTTATTTGCTGTTAAATCGTGATCCCCGGTTTCTCCATCAGAATAATGTAAAACGATCTGACCTTCAGTCAATTCCGCTCCTGTTTCCCCATCATATTCAAAAGAATACAAATGAGGATAGAGCTTGTCCGGGGTAGGTCCGAAATTTGTATATCCACTTGGTGTAATTCCATCCGGGAGATAAAAGACGACTTCGGTAGAGCCCGGCTGCTGAAGGGACTCAACCTTAAAACCAATGAATCCCAAATCATAAGATTGAGTTGTATTTTTAGAAACATCCCCCTCAGTAACTGTAACCTGATTAATTGCCGTATTCTCCGGGGATGCAATGGTAATGTAATATGAACCATCATAAGTCTTAAAAGAAGCAACATTGTTCTGGTTCTTATCAGCTGTTCCGTCACCATTTCCATCAAAATCAGTCGTTGTACCGTCTATCCCCTGTTCTTCCTTATCGCTAATACCATCATTGTCCACATCTTCCATAAATTCAATTGCTCCAATATCCGGCAGACTAGAACCATTGTTGTCTCCATCCACAGGTCGTTTTTTTCCAACCTGATCCAGAGGTAAGAAATCGCTTTCGTTGGCCATGTCAATTGCAGGACTAGCTGATGTTAAAGGATGATGCTGCGTATGATAAGAATAATAACCCAATGCATTCAGGTCCGGATCTGTCTGATAGATGTTATGATCTGTGTTCCCGGAAATGTTTGCACCGAGAGAATCTTCAACCAGATTATAATCCTCTGAAATGTAGTTTCCCCACAAATCATTTCCTTCTGTAGCAGCTGAATTATTAGCTACTATCGTATTTTTCAGCCAAATAGTATCTGTTCCGTTTTCATCTTCATCCCGGTTGTAAATACCACCACCATAATCGGCCGAATTGTTTGTTATTGTCGCATGATTCAGATGAATTGTTCGATAATGCAAAAGGTTATAAATCCCTCCACCTAATGTAGGATGAGAATTACCGGAAATTGTACTGTTTTCAATATACATTTCACCAACATTATATATTCCGCCACCTCCCTTTGCTCCACCACTTGAATAGGTTGTGTTATTACTTATAACACTGTTATAAATAAACACTTTAGCACTGGCAGCTGAAGTAATTCCTGACCCTCCTATATAACTTTTATTGTTAGAAATTTCGCAATCGTAAAAATAGGCATATCCACCAAAAATATAAACTCCGCCACCTGCTATGTTTGGATAAGTATTATCATTTCCGGTTATTTTACAATTATAGAAATAGTTAGTTCCTGCATCGAGAAAGAGACCTGCACCGGCTCCACCTATTCCACCTCCCTGTGTAAGTGTTAAACCGTAAACATGCAATGAATTATCATAAAAATCGTCCGTTTCAATGACCCTACATCCATAATCAGAGTTTAAAGCCAGCAATTCAGCTCCTGGACCGATAATAACTAAAGATTCAGTAATTACAGGCAGGCATGAATTCGTATAAATGGTATCCCGAACACTTACATCAAAAAGGATGGTATCCAAACCTTGATGTGAATTGGCATCTTCAATGGCCTGGTAAAGGGAGCCAGGACCAGTTGATGCATTGGTAGTTACAATATACTTCCCAGCCAACAAAATATCAGTAGATAAAATCAGAAGAATGACTGAAATTATTATCAAGAAAAAACATTTCCTTAAAAATATCCCTCTCTGGTTGTAAATTTTCTCCATAACAAATAATTTTTAGCGTGTTATTAATTGACCAATTTTCTTTGATACTGCCTTTAATATGAATCAATCATAGAAAATAAATGATCCACTAAAGGGATTAGAAGAATGAATCACAACTAATTATTAAGAATCTGATTTTAAAAAGTTAAATTTATAGGAAGTTAACCAACATAGCCACTCATATCATAATGATAAAGAGTTGAAAGAGCAGGTTCTTAAACGATCAAAGAACAATTTATGAATTTTTTTTATTATTTCATAATTTAAGGTTTATTTTTTTATTATCAGGGCATTATCCTGATTATCTCCTTTACAAAAAATAAGCAGATACTCAGAAAGCTAGTTCTATAAGAATTGCTTCTCCTTCATAATTTTAATCAATGTTTATATTCTCTGAAAGCAGGTCATATCAATTGATTAGCTTTTCTTAGTGTGACTTTTGCATTATTATCAGGGTATTTAATATAAAAAATAAAAAGTGTCCGTTTTTTCCAATACTTTTTTTTTCTATCGCACTAACTTGTAAACCATTTCATTTAAAGTTGAAAAAAATCTTGTGAAACGAAACAGCAAAAATTAAATTAAGCAACTGACAAGGAAATTATTAATCAGGTAACATTAAGGAAGCTAAAAAATGACTGACCAAGATTTACTTAACCCTAACCCACTGACTAAAGCAAATCTATTTGCATGGAGGAGAATTATTGATTTAGAATGATCAATGTCTCAATATTAATTGAATCATTCAAATTATTTAATGGAAAAGAAGGAGAAGAAGAAAAACCCAGAACCCTGGCATTTATTTGATCACAGTTATTAATTATGAGTTAGTATAAACTCAGATAAGTGAGGAATAAATATGGGTAATGAAATGATTGAAAGCAGGGATCCTCTTGAGCAAAGGCCTCAGGAATCCATTTTGAAAAACAACCATGATGTTTGGTTTTTAGAACCAACTCAAGAGTACAGCTATTTCAACTCTTTAACTTTGAATGAGGATTACCTGGCTTATTTTTATAAAAAATCAACGGTAATCAAAAAAACATTCATTCACAGTGTTATTCCAGGGTATGCCACATTGCTATATAACCTAAGCATTGCAAAAGAAATGGATATACCTGTGGAACTGCATGCAAGACATTTTGCCAAACATTTTATAAAAAGACTAAACAAAAATAAAGGTTTCTATGATTTACTGAAAAGTGCATTATTTAAAATACATGCCATTTCCAACCAACCTGAAATACTTCTGATAAGTAAAGAGAGATTGGTTATTAAATATATCAAACACTATAAATCTTATCTCAAAAATTTTCAACTATCAGATAGAGATATAGTTAAATGGATAAAAACTATCAATGGAACAATGGTTCAGCAGATAGGTGTTGAAATGTTCCAGGAAAATTATGAACATTTCATTGTTCAGAAATTTGAAAAAATTTACAGGAATAAGAGAAAAACAAAAGATACTTTTTTTGAAACAACTGGTGAATTAAACTAAAACCTCACTGCTAAACAACTTCAAATTAAAAGTTAAAAAGATGAAAACACAATTAATAGCAATAAAAAGAATGCTGGGATTAACACTGAGTTTGTTTATTTTGGCATCATTTTCTCTTTTTGCACAGGAGAAAATGAAGATTACGACTTCTTCTGATGAAGCAAAAATGTTATATGATCAGGGAATAGAAAACCACGAGATGTTTAAATACCCAAAGGCACTTAAATATTTTAATAAAGCAGTTGAAATCGATCCCAAATTTGCAATGGCTCATCTCTACCTTTCTTTGTTACAAAGCGGGGATCCAGAGCTTGAAAAAAAGCACCTGCAAAAAGCAGTTGAATTAAAAAACCAGGTGTCTGAAGGGGAAAAAAATATGATTCTATATGTGAAAGCATCTGAAGAAGGGGATGAAATGGCCATGAAACAGCATATTAAATCACTGGAGTTAAAATATCCGGAAGATGAACGAGTTATCAGCATGACCGGATGGCATCACTACACTACAGAGAACTATTCTGATGCGCTATCCTGCTTTAAAGATGCTGTTGATATCAATAACCTTTACCATCCTGCATATAATATGTTGGGTTATACTTATTGGAAATTAGGGAATATAGAAGAAGCAGAAAGCTCATTCCTAACATACATTGAGCTAGTACCAGATATAGCTAACTCACATGATTCATATGCCAGCTTCTTAAAAAACCAGGGTAAATTTGGAAAGGCTACCGAAGAGTATAAAATGGCCCTGAATTACGAGCCAAAATACCCGGCAAGTCTAAAAGGACTCGGTGATATTTATCTGTTTAAAGGGAGTTATGGTCTTGCCCGTGAGTATTACAAAAAATATGCGGAATCAACAGATAATAACAACAATAAATTCTATGGTCTCCTTTTGGAGGCATCTGTTGAGCTTCATAATAACAATGCTGAAGAAGCCCTGGCTATCATGGATGAATATATCCAGATGGCAGAAAATAAACAATTACCCTTCCAAAAAATTAATGCAATCGCTTATAAAGGTTACATCTTAACAGAAACAGGAAAACCTGAAGAAGGGCTTGAATACTATATGAAGGCGTCTGACATAATTGAATCAGCTGAGATGAGTGAGAAACTAAGGGAAAGAATGCGAACCAATGCTCAGTTATGGAGATTCTATGCCCTTACATCTAACGATAATATGGTAAAAGCAGGGCAAGAACAGGAAAAATGCAAACAAATGCTTTCTGAAAAAGGAAGTGCTTATCAATGGAAGAGGTTTAATTCTATCAGTGGATTACTGGAAATAAAAAAAGGTAATTACGAAAAAGCCAGAAATTATTTGGCAGAAGGAACCAATAATCCAACAAACTGGTACTATACCGGGCTTGCATGGGATCTTTCCGGGAATACCACAAAAGCACATGAATATTACCAGAAAGTCATTAATTATTATGAGAACTCTATTGAATTGGGAACATCAAGAAATAAAGCAATGGCCTGGATAAAAGAATAAATTCTATATCCTGTTATAGAATTTCTTTTTTTATTTCAAATCTTAAAAACAAAAAAAATGAAACTTAAACTAAACATCCACAGCAAAATACCCGGGGTTATATTTATATTATTACTCTGTGTATCTTTTGCGCTCCAAGCGCAAGAAAAAGTACCTATAACAACATCCTCGCTGGAAGCAAAACGTATATTCCTGCAGGGTAGAAATTACATAGACCTATATCAGTTTCCTGAGGCAGCGGAACGGTTTGAAGAAGCAATTCAACTTGATAAACCATTTGCTTTAGCCCATCTTTATTTATCTATTGCCAAAACAGAAGCGACTGGCTATGAAGAAAAACCCTTAAAGATGGCTGTAAAATACGCTGATCAGGTCTCTGAAGGCGAGCGTCACATGATTTACTATGCAAAAGCAGTAACAGAAAAAAACAATCTCGCCATGAATCAGCATATTGAAAAGCTGAGAAACCTGCATCCTGGTGATGAGCGAGTGCATGTCTGGATTGGTAGATATTATTATGACAACGAAGATTATAATAAAGCGCTAAAACATTTTAAAAAAGCAACTTCCATTAATCCGAATTATCATACTGCTGTAAACCTCACAGGATATGCATACCTGGCAATGAATTTTTTTGATGATGCCAGAATGACTTTCAGGAGTTATCTAAACATGGTACCGGATGTTGCAAACCCCTATGATTCATATGCTGAATATCTATTAAAGAAAGGAAAATTTACACCAGCCATAAAATATTTTAACACGGCATTGGAATATGATTCAAAATTTGTATCCAGTTATAAAGGCCTTGCTGATGCATATCTGTTCAGAGGCGATTTTTGGAGAGCAAGAGAAAATTATCGAAATTATTATAAGAAAGCCATCAATAACGACCAAAAATTTCATGCTCTCCTGATGCAGTCTTCTATTGAACTTCATGAGGATAACATTGATGCAGCTTTAAAGGTGTTAGATAAATACATTAAACTTGCTGAAGAAAATAACCTTCCATATTACAAGATTAATGGAGTGGCTTATAAAGGTTATGTTTTAGCTGAAAGAGGACGATCTCTGGAAGGAATGAAATATTACCAAAAAGCTTCAAAAATGATAGAAGATGAAGTCGAAGATGACAATTTGAGGAGCAGATTGTTAACACGTGCAAAGCTCTGGAATTTTTATGCATTAACGACAAATGGCAATATAGATGAAGCAGAAGTTGCCAATACTAAATGCATGGTCGACTTAAGAAAAAATGGTAATAATGATCAGTGGAAGATGTATCACCGACTTCGTGGGATAATGGAAATCAAGAAAGGAAATTATGATGAAGCAAAATCTCACCTGGCGGAATCATATGACAATCCTGTAACGTGGTATTATATGGGATTGGCATGGGAAAATTCCGGTCATGATAAAAGAGCAAAGAAATACTATGAAAAGGTTGTTGAACACTACGACAATTCAATTGAACTGGCAACACTAAGAAACAAAGCTGTTGCTGCTCTTAAAGAATAAATAAAAGGGAATGATGAAAGAAAGGCTGTTCAAAAAGGATTTTTTATTTTGATGAATATCCGTGGGGATTTTGTGCAGCCTTTCACTTGCTTTCATTTTTTCATTTTAGTACCTTGTATTCAAATAAGTCACTAAATGAAAAACAGATACATTGATTATTTCAAGAAAGCAAATATTAAGACAATTTCTCCTCCCTATTATTTGAGGGAATACATTGACCAATATATACTTTTTCAAAATTACTCTCACAACTTTAACGACTTGTTCATAAGAGCTTTACCAAACGGCAAAGTTTCTTTAATTATTCTTTTATATAACAATAAAGTTCTTTGTAATGTAAATAGTAACAAGGAAAAGCTATCAAATTTTGTTTTTGGAATATTTGAGCCCCGACTAAGTCCTTATTTTAAACCACTTACGCATTTCAGCCTTTTTAAAGGTATATCTGTATCTTTCACATATACAGGTGTGCACAAGATAGTAGGTATTCCATTAATTCAAACGACAAATGAAATACTTGATTTTGATTTACTATTCAGTAATAACGAAACGTTAATTTTAGAAAAGATAAATACTACAGAATCAGACACAGAAAAAATAAATTTACTAAATCATCTTTTTATTGAGATTATCGATAAAAATAATTGCAAAATACCAAAAAACCTGAATCACATATCTAAACTGCTAAATAATAAGCGAGGAAGATTGACTATTGATGAAATTTCTAAACATATCAATTTATCATACAAATCTCTATATCGCTTATTTAGCAATCATATAGGCATAGGACCGAAAACATTCTTAAAAATCTTAAGATTTAACCAGGCATGTAGCTTGCTAAGAGACAACAGCTTGTACAACTGGCAAGAACTTGTCTACCATTGCGGGTATTATGACCAGGCCCATTTCATCAATGAATTCAAAGCAATCATGAAAGAAACACCCCACCATTTTTTGGATGAAAGCCAGGGACATTTCTATCATAATCGTGCTTTCTCTTTCAAATAAAACTTATTGAACGCACTTCTATATATTCCAGATGTAAGTACACTAAAGAGTATCTTGTAACTATCAGGAAATTATCTTTTTCCGATGCAGAAAGTTAATAATGTTAGTTAATCCATTTATTGTGAGTGATTAAAACATATTAAAGGTGGCGTGAATTGCAAATGTGTTGTAAAAAATCTTCATTTATGTATAAATTTAACTATTATCCGCTTTAAAAAATTGGGAGGGATCAATTAATGGTAAGTAGGCTCTATGAAGAAACGTACCGCTGAAATTTGAAAACATTACCCCACGTGTAGTGGAAATAGCTTCAGCGTTTAAGTTCGTTAGCATTTCTTGTGGAAAATTAACAGATTGTTTTTCATGGTCGGTATACTCCCCGATGTTTTCCACCTTGAAGCTGCAACCCACTTGTATGGAACCCAATAATGTTTCTTTATCTTCATGAAGTACATTAACAGTAGTTATTGCAAAAATCTGTTTCTTTTCAATATTGAATTTATGTTCTATATTAAGGTTGAAATGATACAATTTACCTACCTCCTGTGGCCTGTTTTTATGATAAAGATGAATATCCAGTAGTTCAATAGAGGCCAGTTTGTAGTTTGGGATGGTTGTTTTTTGTTGTGCAGTCATAGTCTTATAAAATTAACATTCCTTTTTTAGTGAATATCCAGTAAAAAAATCAGATTCAATATGAGGTTCATTTACCGACGTAGAAGTAACTTCAATATTGGAGCTTACAGTAAAGCTTTTATGATAGAGAATTTGTGTTTTGGGTTTTTCTTTTAAATTCAATAATTGAATCCCTAATACTTCTTCAAGATCAGACAAAGTATCAATAGTGAAATTATTTGTACCGCTTAGATATTTAGAAATTTCTGATGGATTCTTTCCTAAAGCTTTAGCCAGGTCTTTATTTTTCCAGCCCTTTGCTCTCTTAGCTTCATCTATTCTGGCCGCCATCATCATTCTTTTCTCAGTTCTTTTGTATTCTTTTTCATCTGTCTCGTCCATTAGCTCGTCTATAGCCGGACTGGTATAATTTTCTGCTTTCTTTTTCTTACTCATAGTCTTCAGGTTTAAATTCAAGATTACCCAATAAATCCATATAGTCTTCAGAAAATTCTATTTCACCTTCTTGCATTCTTTCTTCTATGTCTTTTGCTACTTGTCTTAAAAAATAAATTTCTTCTTTTAGTTTCGAATCTTCTTGTAATGTTTGAGTTTTTTTTCTCCTCCACCACCTACAATAATTAAGTTCTTCCCATAGCGTATGCAATAAAGTCTTAAATTTCTGTCAGGATGATCATATAAGGCACAAACTCCATCTCCGGGCTTCCCCTCTTTTAGTTTGAAAAATTGTTCACTGGCTCCGGTTTTATTTCCTATTACTTTTATACGGTTAACAATATCTTTTAGTTCACTTTTAAATAAATTTTTATTTTCGTTAATAAATCGATTAAATAGTGTATCCTGTTTATTCAACAGAAAAACTGAGTAAACAGAAGCTTCGGCTCCGCTTAATTTTTCTTCTTTGACTAATTTATAGTGTTCCATTTAGAAGTGCAACAAATATAATTAAAAAATTAACTTTTAAGTTAAATTATTTTCAGATATTTGATTTAACCCCCGTTCGGCGTAACGTCTCGCTCATAGCCGTCAGGCTAAGGGCTCTGAACTACATATTTTAAACAATCCCAGCCCTCAGACAATTTCCTGCTTTGCCTGAAAGGCAACATTAATTCAGCCCGGGGCATCGTCCCGGGAATAATGAACATCATACGCACTCGCCCTGAAAGGGCAGGTTAAAATTCTTTTTACATACGATGTGATTTTCATCAATCTGTGGGCTTAACCTTCATTTTTTCCTTTGA
>Ga0209925_1000146_pt1 | contig 35692 bp, 35 predicted proteins | sample SalPonR2_A_D1_MG_FD_185702 | JGI IMG/M metagenome (GOLD analysis project Ga0209925, IMG submission 185702) | Salt pond soil microbial communities from South San Francisco under conditions of wetland restoration - Salt Pond MetaG R2_A_D1_MG... ... | reverse complement strand
ACATTCGATCTATTGCCCATTAGCTTTTGGACAATATCAATTAAGTAAAATTAAAACTGCCAAATTATATAAATATAAAAGCCAGTGGTATCTAGACTTAATTATGGAATATAAACAGCCTAAAAAAACTGTTAACTACGTAGGTGTTGATTTTGGTATCGTTAAACCGGCCATCTTTAGCGTGCTTAATAACAATGAAGATATCACAATCTCAGGTATTAAGTTGCGCTTTAAACGGATGAAGCGTAAAGCTGAAGCCCGTTCCTCTCACAGTAAAGCAACCTCTCTAATTGCTGAAATAGCTGACGAGTATAATGCCGTAATTGTGTTAGAAGATCTAAAAAATATCAGAAAGAATATAACAAATGATTATATATTTAATAACTATGAAAAACAGGTCTGAGCTTTCTATCAAGAAGTTAATCCTAAAGATACCTCACACATTTGGACTGTCTGTAGTAAAAAAGGGTCATAGATTAAGTCAAAATAAATTTGTCTGTGATAACTTACATTTACAAAAGGCTGATTATAATGCCAGTCTCAATATCGCCAAAAGAGCTATCTAATGATAGCATACAAGGTAACCTGTAGCCCCTATTGTCTTTACAGTAGGGATATAGGGTTTTTTAGTCAACTGTCCTTCAACTGGCTCTATTCTTGAATCACCCACTTGTGAAATAGAAAAGGTGTAAATTGTTTACGACTGTACTGAGTGCAGTTTTTAATTTAACAAGCTCTTTTTTAATCTTGTTTCTGATTAAGTGGGAGTAGTTGACCACAAGAATCATCCTTTATAATAGTTTCTTTAATAAACTCAGGTCTGTTTTAAGTGATGGGTACTATTTAATAATTTTACAACGGGATAATGATCATAAAATTTAACTCTTGATATAGAAACATTATCCACTTCTATGCTAAACATACGGTTTAGAGGTAACTCGAGCAGATATGCAATAATAATTCTTACTATTCCACCATGAGTAGCTATTAACACTTTTTTGTCTTGGTTTTCTTTTACAATTTGATCTATAGCCTCTCCAACTCTTTCTTCTACTTCCTGAATATGTTCACCTTCGGGAGGTTTACAGCAAGTTGGATCCTTTGCCCACTTATGAGCTAATTTAGGATAATTTTCTTCTATCTCAGCAAAGGTTAGACCCTCCCACTCACCAAAATCTATTTCCATCAAATCTGCAATCGTAATGAGATCTTTATTTTGATAATCAGCTATGTCTTTAACAGTATGATAAGCCCTTTTTAAAGTACTGCTGTAGATTGTGTCAAATTTTTCATCTTTAAGAAAATTATATAGTTCTTGGGCTTGTCTCTTACCTTTTTTATTTAATTCAATATCAACAGCACCTTGGTATTTAGAATCTTTATTCCACTGGGTTTCTCCATGTCTAACTAAAACTAAATTGGTTGCCATCTTAACACCTTCTCGTTTTTCATTTTCTTTTTCTATTATAATTGAAAAACAAGACTATATCAATTTTTATATGTTTTATATTATAATTTTTATCTAAATCTTGTGCTTAAATGGTCTGATTTATTCATATTATCCCAAGTTTGCCGTAAATATTTTCCAATAGCCGTCATGTCGACTTTGACAAAATTACTATTGTTTTGTAGTATCAATAATTGAAAATAATAAACTTTAATACTTTTGTTTAAATAGCTTCTATGGTAAAATATATGTAGTACCAACTGGAGGTGGCTACATGTATTTAAAATGTACTGGTAATAGACCCGGAAATGACTCTATTGGCTATTATAAAATTGTTGAATCTTACCGTGATGACAACAATAAAGTGAAACAAAAAATATTATTTAATCTAGGACCGATACCTCACAGTAAAGCCAATCATATTAAAGCTGTACTGGAAGCTAATCGTAATCCAGATGTAATTTGTACTTCTTTGGAAAACGTTGCTGTTAAGGGACATAAAAAATATTTAGATGTAGTGGTTTTATATCAATTACTTAAGAAGTGGAAATTGCTTAAACTGTTTTCTGATTTTAATTATGTAGTACCTATGATAATTAATCATTGTCTTGAACCCACTTCTAAAAAAGGTGTTACTGACTGGGTAAAAAAACTATTTTACCTAAACTAATGGATGTCAATTATGAAAAGTTAAATCCATTTTCTATTTATCGTGAATTAACTAAATTGAACAAGCTTAAACCTAAAATTCAAAAACATCTTTTTGAACAAATTGATGATAATACTAAAGCTTTCTTTTATGATATTACTTCTACCTATTTTGAAGGTGAATGTTGTATAATATGTGCTAAAGGTTATTCTAGAGATCACAGGTTTGATAAAAAACAGGTAGTCATTGCTCTTGTAATTAATACGGAAGGTTATCCCCTTTATTGGGAAGTTATGCCGGGTAATACACAGGATGTTACTACTATTGTTGATCTAGCTGATAATTTAAGAAAAAAGTTAAATTTAAATGAATGTACCTTGATTTTTGATCGCGGCATGGTTTCAGAAGATAATCTTTATTATCTTGAAGATAAAGAGTTTCAATATGTTACTGCCTTAGATCGTGACCAGATAGATGGCCTTGATTTATTTGATCTCTCATTGTTTAAAGACATTGATTTAAATAAAGATGATTTAACCGATCAATTGCCAGGTTTTAATAAATATGATGATGACCTCTATTATCAACAAAAAGTTAAAGATGATAATACTAGATGTATCCTGGGTTTCAACAGGTCAATGAAAAAGGATAAATTAAAAACTTTCCATAAAAATATTGATAACCTAATGCAATTCATTGAAGAAAAAAACAAAGACTTAGCTCAGGCTAAAAAGAGCAGAAATAAAAAAGTAACAGCTCGCCAAATTGATAAACAACTAAAGAAAAAAAGATTACATAAAATCATTAAATATAATCTTACTTTTAAAAAATTAAAGGTAACTCGAAAAGATGGTACCAAACGGACAGTACATTCTTTTGAAATTGAAACTAAAATAGATAAAACTGCCAAAAAAGAAGCTACTAAAGCTTTTGGTCTTACCTGTTTTATTACCAAATTAAGTCCTGAAGAAATAGGAATTAAAAAGGTAATTTCTTCTTATAGAGCCAAGTATTTAATAGAAAAATGTTTTAAAATAATGAAAAGCATAGTCAAATTAAGGCCAGTCCGTTTGACTATAGAAAAACGAGTTAAAGCTCATGTAACAGTTTGTGTTCTTTCATATATGCTTTTAGTAACCATAGATGAGAAAATGAAAAAATCTAAATTAGATTTATCAACAACAGAAACTCTAAAGGAACTATCAGACTGTATGGTAGATAGAATTAAAATTAAAAATGATATTGAAAAACAAGAAATCATTACAGAAAACATTACTACACCTACTTCAACGCAAAAAGAAATTCTTAAAAATTTAGAATGCAAAAAAGTAGTAAGAAAAAACTTTTACAAAAAATACCTTGATATTCCCAAAATGAAGTGAATTAATAAGTAATGTAAACTGTAGTACCAAAAAATGGGGTTATCTTTTTAAAGAATCTTGTTTTAACAGGGATAATGTACTTTTATATGGCAAACTTGGGTATTATATAACTAAAACCCCTACTATATAAGTAGAGGCTCAGATTTTATACTTGTTATCAAATGGTAGAAGTTAATATAACTAATTTACAATCTCATCAACTTGCTCACTAAGTTCTGGGAAAACAGACTTGGTAATATGCTTTAGGCCAGTAATTAACCTGGGGGAAGCCCTATTTAATATATTCGCGTCAATTATATAAATTCTATCATTTTGTATTGCAGATATAGGTTGAAATCTCTCTCTGCTCTTAATTCCTTCTACCGATACCTCCATCTGTGCACTATGTGGAGTCGATATATATACGTCAGGATCCTCTATTAACAATTTTTCTAAGCTGTACTGTGGCCACTGTCCTTCTGCCAATCTACCTATATTTATTCCACCAGCCATTTGAATTAGATCATCTACAAAGTTGTTCTTGCCGGCTGTAAATAGAGGATCATTCCAAAGCTCATAAAATACTTTAGGCTTTTCATTAGTCTTCAGATGCTCTTCGACCAGATTTTTAATTAAATTCATTTTATTTTTCATATCAATAGCTATTTGATCTGCCTTTTCTTGGTTTCCTGTTATTAAACCAATCTTTTGAATATTTTCAACAGCTATCTCTACACTATCTGAACTGAACCCAGCCACCTTGATATTTAATTCTTTCAATCTTTCGACGGTTTCCATTTTATTTACAGAAGCAGCAATTACTAAATCCGGTTCCATAGTTATAATTTTTTCAATATTAGGTTCTGTAATAGTACCTATCTTTTCAACCTTGGTTGCCTTTTCTGGGTAATCAGCAAATGTAGTTACTCCTATAATATTATCACCTGCTCCCACCGCAAATAAAATCTCTGTTGTATTAGGTGACAATGAGATGATCTTTTCCGGTTTCTCTTCCATAACTATCTTTTCATCCAGATCATCTAATACTGTAAGTGGGAACTTTTGAGCAATTATACCTCCGCTAGTAATTAGTATACTAATAATTAACAATGAAATGATTAAAGTAATATTCTTTTTAGAAATCATTTTATTCCTCCTCTTATTTTTTATTTCATATTGTGAAAAATTCTATCCAACTGTTCTAAAAATTTTAAATTATGTTCCCTCTTTTTTACTGCTATCCTGATAAAATTATTGTTTAATCCACGATAATTACTACAGTCTCTAATTAAAATTGCTCGCTTAGCTAGCTTATTACAAAGATGTTGAGCCGTTATATTTAAATCAGATATATCAATAAATATATAGTTTGCATTAGGATAATACACATCAAGATCCTTATATTTTTTAAGATAATTATATAGAAACTTCTTTTCTTTATTTACAGATATTTTAGTATGCTTGATATACTGTTTTTGTTTTAAAAGCAGTTCTCCCGCTCTCTGAGCCATGATATTTACATTCCAGGGGTCTTTATGATCGTACATCTTATTTATTATATTTTTCTGGCCGATACCGAATCCTAATCTCAAACCTGGAATGGCAAAAATTTTTGTGAGAGATCTGAGAACAAAGAGATTATCATATTTTTTTAATAAACTCACTGCCGAAATATCCCTGTTCATAAAATCAACAAAGGCTTCATCAATTATAGTATAGATGCCTCGTTTTTTATTATATTTTAAGATATTAAAAATAGTATCTCTATCAATAAAATTTCCAGTTGGATTATTGGGATTACATAAAATACAAAGATCGATATCTTGACTAATATCTTTTTTTAATTTCTCAACATCTATTTTAAATTTGTTGCTTTTATTTAAATAATGATATTTGATATCATTGCCCTTTGAATTTAGGGCTTTTTCATATTCAGAAAAAGTAGGAGCAAGTATAAGACTATAATCAGGTTCTAATACTGAAATGAGCAGATAAATTAATTCGACTGCTCCATTACCTAGTATATAATTATCAGCAGTAAAACCATATTTTTGCGCTAATCTACATCTTAAATTTTCGGAGTTAGGTTGAGGATAATCTTCTATCAGCTTAAGTTCATTTTGTAATTTTTGATAAAGTTGTGGTGGAGGACCTATAAAATTTATATTAGCACTAAAATCTATTATGTCTTCTCGGCATAGATTATATTTTTTAGCCGCACCTTCTATATCACCACCGTGCTGTTTATTCATTACATTAACCCTCCCTTATAGCACTTCATATCCTCCATTAATTAATCTGGATTTAAAAAGTAAGTCTAGAAAAGGAAAATTAGCACTGATAACTGATGCAATTTCCTCACCAAACCTCTCTTCTTTTAGAATAACACCTATAATTGTACCACTATGGGCAGTTATTAATCCTAAAAAACCAGACTGTTTTTTCAATATACTTATAAGACTTTTCAGATCTTGCTTATTGATTATAGACTGATTGGCTAGACTACTGATAGTAGCTCCCCTTCCTAACATTTTATAGTTCTTGGTTTTTATGCCCCTTTTTATCAATTTTAATGCCTTTTTTATATAATTAGATTTCTGACTGTTTAAAGTAGCCAGATCTTTTCTTGCATTAAATGACAAGGTTTCAATCTCACCTCCATAATCAAAGATTAAAACGGGTAGTTGATCTATTTCTCCCAAATACTGATTTATATGACCATTTATATGATCAAACAATACAATACCTTTCATAAAAGTGGCATCAGACGGTTCAACTTCGAGTGCAATTTTTTTAACGAATTCGATTTCTACTTTTTTATTAAATAATAATAAGGTAGCTATTACAGCTGCTGTGATATCAGCAGTTGAACTACTCATACCTTTAGCATATGGAATATCAGATTCTATTTTTAAGTTTAAACCGACATGCTCTTTATTACAGTAACTTAAAGTTTTTTGCACCGCCAAATATGTCTTTTGCTTGTTATCGTTGATTAATATTTGGCTGTGTTTTTCTGTTTTCTTTACATAGGCTGTACTGTAAATATCTACAGGAGAACTTATTAAAAAATTTTCTCCATTCAAATATCCCTGAATAAATTCACCACAGCTGCCCGGTACTTTAACTTTTACTTCCATAACTATCTCCTTAAAAAAATAAAATTAACATGAATAATATAAGCACTTCCATTATCTCATTGAGTGCTCCGTAAAGATCACCTGTTAACCCATCAATCTTTTTGATAAAAAACCTGCCATATAACCAAACAGCTGCAGCAGTAATTGCTAGAATTAGGGCTCCTTTAAAGAAAAACAAAAATAGACTGACCAGAACTGTCCATAAAACAGAAATTAAAACCTGAGATTTTTCTAAATATATCTGATATACCTTACCCATTCCTTCTCTTCTTGCATAAGGAAATATAAAAACTGCCAATACCATCGCACAACGGCTTACGGTTGGAACCATTATCAAAGCTGCATTTTTCTGAGCCAGGGGAAGTTCGATTAATAAGATGAATTTTAAGAATAAAACCAAGATCAAAGCAAGCACACCGTAAACACCTATCCTGCTGTCATGCATAATTGATAGAACCTCTTTTTTATTTTTACCTCCAAATAGTCCATCAAAACTATCTGCTAATCCATCCAAATGGATACCACCTGAAAGAATGACAAAGAATAATAAAATCAGTCCATCCCTAACCAAATTAGGTAAAAACATTGTACCTAATAAATTGATAATAACTAAAACTAATCCTAAAAATGTTCCAATTAAAGGATAATATAACATGGAGCAAGCTATATTCTTTTCACTATAATTGAGTTCTTTTTTAACAGGTATTACTGTAATAAATTGCAGGGCTATTAAAAATGAATTCATCTCAGCCTCCTTAAAAATCAAGCGTATCGAAAGTAGCCATTTCTTTAATAATTCTGATAGAAGATTCAACTATACCCATTCCCAAAATAGCACCTGTACCTTCTCCCAATCTCATATTTAAATCAAACATAGGTCTTAAATTCAAATATTGATAGAGTTTATCGTGACCAGGTTCTACAGATTTATGAGAAGGGATCAAATAATTAATAACATCAGGCTCAATTAAATAAGCAATTAAGGCAGCTGCCCCAGATATTAGACCATCGATCATGACCGGCTTTCTATGAGCTGCACCCGCTAACATCACTCCTGCCATACCCCCAATTTCTAATCCCCCCACCTTGGAAAGGATGTCAATCCCATCATCCTTTTGGGGCTTATTTACCTTTAAGGCCTTGCTGATTACTGCTTTTTTATTTTCTAAGTCTTTTTTATCAAGTCCAGTGCCATATCCTACGATTTCATCTAAACTATTTTCAATTACCACAGAAATGATAGCACTGGAGGGAGTAGTATTGCCTATGCCCATCTCACCTGTCCCAATTATATTCTTTCCTCGATCAATCAACTGCTCTGCTATTTTAATACCTACTTCTATACTTTCAGCTGCTTCTTTGTGACTCATCGCAGGGCCTTTTAAGATATTATCTGTGCCTCTTTTGATATTGGCCTGGATCAATTTATCATCATCTATCTTTTCTATCATTCCGATATCAGTGATGGAAATATCCACATTGTATTGATTGGCAAATACATTGACAGCTGCTCCGCCCTTTAAAAAGTTTTTAACCATTGCAGCAGTTATAGTTTGAGGAAAGGCACTCACCCCTTCTTTAACAACTCCATGATCCCCAACCATGATAATATGTGCTTTTTGACTTACATCAGGTAAGGTTACTGCCGTTATCCCAGCAATTTTTACAGCAAGTTCTTCTAGATATCCCAAACTACCCGGTGGTTTAGTCAGATTATCAAGACGTGTTTGAGCACTTTCCATACTGCCCTGATCTAAACTGCCAATATTTTTAATGGTTTTCTCTAATAATTCCATTTTCTCACTCCTATCTAAATATATATACTAAAAAGACTGACATTAATATAAAACTAAAACTTGCAATATACATTAAGCTAATGGTTTCTTTTATATTTTTATTACTAAAATCTAATAATTTTTCTCCCAGCAAAGCTTTTTCACTAACTCGTCCAAAGTAGTAATTAACACCTCCCAGCTGGATTCCAAGGGCTCCTGCTATCGCTGCCTCCGGGTAACCGGCGTTTGGACTCACATGTTTGTCAGCATCGTTTAATATCGCCCTATAGGCCCTTTTATAATCTTTTTGTAATAAAAAAGCAGCTATTATAATAAAAAGGGCTGTTAACCGGGCTGGAATGTAGTTAACCACATCATCTAATTTAGCTGCAGTCCAACCAAAATATCTGTATTCCTGATTTTTATATCCCAACATAGAATCCATTGTATTAACCGCTTTATATGAAACTGCTGCAACTGGACCGCCTATTAGATAATAAAAAAGAGGTGCTATAATACCATCACTTGTATTCTCAGCAATCGTTTCAACCGTAGCCCTGATAATTTCATCTTTGTTTAAATTTTTTGTTTCTCTGCCCACAATCATATTTAAGCTGCTGCAGGCCTCTTTTTTATTGCCATCTTGTAAGCTTTTATATATTTTTCTACCTGCCTCACTCAAACCTTTTATTGCTATTGATGTATATAAGATAAATATTTTAAGAGCTGTACTTAAATAATCATTTAGATAAGTAAAAAGAAAAATCGTAAAATAAGTTATTAAAAAAGTAATTAATAATACCAATAATACTAAGACAAAACCCTTTATTCTCTGCTTTTTGTTATCTTCTAAATTATCCCGTAATATATCATCAAAAGCTGAAATCATTTTTCCCATTAAAACAACTGGGTGAGGATATGAAGTAGGATCACCTAATAGCAAATCAAGGATGACAGCTGATAATAATACAAACATTAAATCCTCCCCTAATCAAGTCCAATTATTCTATACAATAAATCCATATCCATATTTTTCTTTACCTCTTCTGCTAATTGATCGAGTGAACTACTTCTTTGTTCTTTGAAATTTATCAAATCGATCTGATCTCGTTTTTTTATTTTATCCTGACTGAGTTTATTTATAAATTTTTTTCTAAAGATATCATTATCAAAAATTCCGTGAATATAAGTTCCCCATACCTTCTGATCTTTTGATATAGCTCCATCATTGATCAAACATTCTTGATTTGAACGTGATATTATCTTAAATAAAGGTGAAGAATCTTCTTTCAAAGCTGTTTTTCCCATATGTATTTCATAGCCTTTAATTACCTCTTTTGAAAAATCTATTGAAAGTTCTAAATTATTATGTGTTATAGCCTCTATTTGATGGGTCTTTTTACCTGCACTAAATTCAGTCTCTATATCCAGCAGGGAAAGTCCTTCTATAACATTCAAACTACCCTCGGTCTGTTCAGGATCAATTAAGTTGTTCCCTAGCATTTGATATCCTCCACAGATTCCGATAATTTCCACTCCTTTTTCAGCTGCTTCAATAATTTTATTATCTAATCCCTTTTCTTTTATATAAAATAAATCCTCGGTTGTATTTTTAGTGCCGGGTAAAATAACCGCATCATATTTGCCAAGATCGTTTTGATCACTATCTATATAGTTCAATTCAAGTAAAGGCTCCATACCCAATATATCGAAATCAGTAAAATTTGATATGTGGGGTAATTTAATTACGCCGATTTTAATTTCTGCCTTTTGGTTTTTGTGCTCTTTAATCATGACAGAATCTTCTTCCGGCAATGAAATATTCTTTAAATAAGGCATAACTCCCAGAACAGGTATCCCGGTCTTATTTTCAATAAATTTTAAACCGGACTGTAGTGATTCTCTGCTACCTCTAAATTTATTTATTATAATAGCTTCTATTAAATCTTTTTTGTCACCCAATAATTCCAGTGTGCCTACGATGGAAGCAAATACCCCTCCCTTGTCTATATCAGCTACTAATATGACCGGTGTCTTAAATAATTCTGCCACCTTCATATTAGCTAGATCTCTATCTTTTATATTGATTTCTGCTGGACTACCAGCTCCTTCCATAACAACTACTTCATAGTTTAAAAATAGTTCATTCAGTGATTTTTTTATAATGCGAAGTGCCCATTGAATATATTCTTTATTTTGATAATTGTCAGTAAAATCGCCGAGCGGCTTTCCCTTAACAATAACCTGTGATTTCCCCTTACCCTTTGGTTTTATCAAAAAGGGCTGCATATTAACTGTTACTTCGATATTGCAGGCCTCTGCCTGTAAAGCCTGAGCTCTGCCAACCTCCCCACCGTTTTTTGTCACATAGGAATTTAATGCCATATTCCAGGATTTAAAGGGAGCAACTCGATAACCTTCTTGGTATAATATTCTGCATAAAGCTACCGCCATCATGCTTTTCCCCACATTGGAGGCTGTTCCCTGAAACATAATTGTTTTTGTCATCTTATCCTTCACCCAAATCCTTCAAAATATCAGCTTGATTGTTTTTATTTAGTTCATTTAAATCAAGAGCAAAACCAGCTATAGTTAAATATACTTTATCGACTTTCTGAGCCATCATTTGATTAGCCCTCCCTGAAATATCTCTAAAAAGTCTGCCTAGTTCATAACTTGGTACCAGGCCCTGCCCTACCTCATTTGATACTATTATCAAATTCATATGTTTTTTGCGCGCTATATCTATAATTTCTTTAACCTCATTGATAATTTCATCTTCAAGCTTATTTTTTATCTCTAGATTATTCTCATTTTTTAAATTCTCTTTTTCTAATAATAAATTGGAAATAAAGAGAGTCAGACAGTCTATCAAAATTGTTCGGCTGTTTTCTACTCTTTTAATAACTTTAGATACTTCCTTTGGCTCTTCAATTGTGTCCCATTTTTTTGATCTCTGAGATTGATGAAGTTCAATCCGCTCCTGCATTTCTTGATCAAGGGCTTCTGCCGTCGCTATATAACTAACTTGCTCACCACCTAATTTTTTTGCAATCTTTTCTGCAAAAGTGCTCTTCCCGCTCCGAGCACCACCTAAGATTAATATGATTTTAGCCAAGATTTTCAACCCCTTTTTATATAACAAATAAAAAAACCAGATCTCCTTCAAAATTAAAGATCTGATCTAATAAAAATAATCTACTGATCCTGTTTTCGAAGAATGTAGATTATAAACAGGCAGGTCTCCTGACTCACAGCTTGACGTCCTTTTAAACCTTCCCTGTTAAAACAAGTGGTTTTTTTTTAGAGGACTAACTGCTTACAGTGGCGAACCCGTTCAGGATTTTAACCTGATTCCCTATTCTCTTCCAGCTTAACTGAAAGCACCTATTTACAATATATATGAAATTTTTATTCTGCTATTATTACTATTATACTATATCTTTTTTAATTATCCTGCTAATTTGTTAAATTTTTTCTGTTTGGGACTGGGATAGGATCAAGTTTATGACTGTTTTTTTGGGCTAATTTTTTAATCTTCTCTTTGATTTCAGGCTCAGCCTGGCCCGTTAAAATATAATGGTCTAATTGTTTATAACTAAGTCCCATCTCGTCCTCATCGGTCTGATCTTCCCAGAGTCCTGCCGAAGGTTTTTTATTTATTATTTCATCCTGGATACCTAAATATCTGGCCAGTTCTCTTACTTCAGATTTGACCAATCTTCCTAATATGGCAAGATCGATTCCACCATCACCATATTTGGTAAAGTAACCGACCTTTAATTCACTCCAGTTATCTGTGCCTAATACTAGATAATTATTTTTAGCTGCATAATAATATAGGGTTACCATGCGTAATCTGGGTTTTGCATTGGCCAAGACTAAATTATTTTTGTTTTTTATATTTTCCGCTTTGACTAAATTTTTAAAAGAATCGAAGAAATTATCTAAATTTTTCACCTTATAATTGATATTGAATTTATCCGCCACTTTTACTGCGTCAATTTTATCTTGTTCACTGCTGTAACAGGGCATAATAAGGGCCAGCGTATTATTGGGAAATGCTTTTTTAGCCAATGCAGCCGTAACAGATGAATCTATCCCCCCACTTAGACCTAACACAACACCATTTGCATTAGCATTCTTCACTTTTTGTTTCAACCAATTTAACAAAGTGTTTTCTACATGTTCATAATTTAACTCCACAATTATCACCTATCCTTCAAAATTACCTTCAATTAAATCAACAATATCGCCCTTAATTTCGGTTATCTGCCATTTACCATCTTCTTGTTTAACTAAAAGTCTGTCCATCATATTTTTTTCTTGCATTTTGTCTTCACGCGGATAATAGAATATATAACTTATTTCATATTGATAATAATCACTGGCTGCAGTACTATTGATATTTAAACTCTTAATACCAAATACCTTTTCTTCAATATCTTCCTCATCATTCTGATTTTGATAAGCACCCCGCATCGTTTCCATCACATATCCTTCTGAAACCATAGTTTTTAGTTTTTTTAGATTAACTGAGGTGGTTTGAGTTAAAATCACAGGGTTCTTTTTGTCTATTGAATCATAAAAATATTTAATAAGCTGATCCGGTGTAGTTGCTTCAGTGATAACAGGAGGATTGGTACCTAAAAGCCCAATTGATAATATGGCTGTAATTATAATCCCAAAAAATAATGTTTTCCCCCAGTGATGCCTAAAATAGAATAAAATATTTTCTTTTAATCTACTTTTCCTTAATTGTGTTTCTTTTTTATTTAAGTTCTGCTCTCTTACCTGAGGCAGGGCTTTTATTGATTTTTTCTCTTTTAAATGTTTTATTTCATTTATTATAGCATTGATGGAAACAGGTTGTTTTTTTTGATCAGACTGCAGCATCTTCGTAATTAAATCACTAAATTTAACAGAAATTTCCGAATTTAAATAACGGGCTTTCAAAAAAGACCCCGTCATTTTTTTATCATACATGTCTTTTTTATTATCTGCTTGAAAAGGAAATCGCCCTGTCAGAAGATAATAAAATATAACTCCAAAGTTATATATACGAGCCTTTTCATTCCAATTTTGTTTGCTGATCAAATCTGGAGACCGGTATATTTCATCAAATTCTTTTTCAAAATATGGATATCTATACTGCTCAATAATCCTATTTATATGAGGATCAACCAATTTAATATTACTTTTATGATCTACCCTAAAGTAATTTAATTTAATTTCAGATGAAAATTCTATCTTATCATTTAATGAGTTCCAAATTTGTAATATCTGCAAACACCAATCTGCAGCTTTATCTACTTCAATATTACCTGAGGTAATATTTTCTATCAGAGAAGGGTAGTAGTTTTCATCTTTTGTCAGTAAAAAATATTCACCACCAATTCTCTCAGCTTTACTAAATTTAAGAACTTTATCGCTGCCAAACCTATATCTTTTTAAATTATTTTTGATGTCTTTAACTATATCAAGCATAACCCGGGATCGGGGCTTTTTATTGATAAATATTTTTTCAGCTATTAATTTTTTGTTGCCTTTATCGTATTCGATATATTCATTATCCATACTTATTACCCCTCTTTATACTATATATTTTTCTTTTTTTTCAGGGCGTGAATAATATTCATCCTTCATCTTTTGGTAACCTTCTCTTCCAAATACTCCATAAGTATATTTTTTTCCCAATTCAACTCCGGGTTGGTTGTAAGCATCTATATTAAACAACTCTCCAATAAGAGCTGTTTGCAATTCAAAGAGATAAAAAAGCTGACCTACTGTGAATGCATTGATCTCAGGTATTAAAATTGTATTGTTTAATCTACCTCTTTTACTTAAAGCCAATTCCGTCGCTTTTTTTTCTGTATTTATGAGATCAGATAAAGATTTATTTCTTAAATAAGCTACGCCCTTTACATCTCCATATAAGTCTGGAATCTTAAGATCTGTATGAAACTTCTCAACTTCAATAAAATTAATAACTTTATCATAAGGCCCCTCCATATATAGTTGAGCCTGAGAATGTTGATCAGTTGCGCCCAAAGCTTTAATTGGAGTAGGACCTACATTTATTATTTCACCTTTTCGGTTTTCTTCTTTACCTAGTGATTCTGCCCAGAGCTGTCTGTACCAATCAGCTATATCTTTCAAAGAATGTGCATAGGGCATCATAACAGACATTATTTTACCTTTTTGATATGCTAAATATTGCAGAACTCCGTTTAAATATGCCGGGTTTTGCCAGATATCTGTACCAGAAGCTATTTTTTTCATATAAGATGCACCGGCTAAAAGTTCACGTATATTAATACCTACAAAAGCAGCATATATAAGACCGACTGGTGTTAATACTGAAAATCTACCGCCTACATTATCCGGTATATAAAACATTTTAAAGCCTTCTTTTCTAGCAATTATTCTCAAATAACCAGAATTTTGACTGGTAGTAGCAATAAAATGTCTAGAAATATTATTAGAGCTGACTTCCTCTTCTACAGCCTTTCTGGCAATTAAAAATAAACTCATCGTTTCTGCTGTACTACCTGATTTGGAAATGACATTGAAAACTGTTCTTTCTAAATCTAGGATGTTTAATAAACTTTGAAATCTTTCGGGATCAATATTATCAGGTACATAAATTCTCAATACATCTTTGTTTTTTAAATTGTGGTAAGAATCCTTTAAAGCAGTCTGTAAAGCAATACTACCCAGAGCAGAGCCCCCAATACCTAAAATAACAAAGTTATCAAAGTCGCCCCGCCTTTTATTAGCAAAATCTTCAATTTCTTTGACTACCTCTTTCTGTTTGTCAGGTAAATCAATAAAGCCTAATTTGCCTTCCCCATACTGTTTTTTGATACTAAAATCTGCTTTTTCAACCTCTTTTGCCATCTCATCTACTTCAGAAACCTTAATCCCATGTTTTTCACCAATAAATTCTGCAAACATATTGTTTACATCTATTTCAACCCTCATCTTTTCTTGCCAGTCCTGACTCTTATATCTAGCCCCCATTAATTTTGCCTCCTTCTTTGCTTTAACTTCAGATTTTTATTATTAAAACTTTTTTGGTTGTTGTTGTATTTTTTTATTATTAGCTTAATTTTTTCTTTGATTTATAAAAAGTATACCATCTAAATATCTATTTTCAAACTATAATTTTCTTTAACTGCATTTAATATGATATATATCGTGAGGTAAATTGATATATAATAAGCAATATAGGTTGAGTTTCTGCTTTATCTATAAATTTTAACTAATTAATTTGTTTAACTTTTTATACATTTTTAATTGTTTTTCATAACTTGTCCTGTTTAAACCACTGGGAGAAGACACAACAAATTCTTTCACCCCATCAACATGAATTTCATCCTGTAAACCCCGGCTTATATTTCTTTGCTTGCTGAACTTTTTATACACACCTATTCCCGTAAAACAGACTACTTGAGGACGATATTTTTTAAATTTTATGAGAATTAACTTTCTTCCTTTTTCATACTCGCCGTCTTTTATTTCAGCGGCTGACTTAGTCGGCCGCTGGACAATATTGCTCAAACCATAACCTAATTTGAGCAATTTTTTATCTTCCTCTGGCTTATATAATCTGGGAGTTAAGCCTGATTCATTGAGCAATTTATAAAATCTATTGGTGGGATGAGCATAATGATGACCTGTTTGAGAAGACTTGATTCCAGGATTAAATCCTATAAATATTACTTTAAGATCTTTTTCTAAATAATCTTGTATTCTTTTTAGTCCTGACATTAAAATCCCCCTCATATAATCAAAAATTAACAAGAAAAACACATATTAATTCATATGAAAAATATTAATTTATTTTTTTAAGTTTGTAGTTCGAATTTTAAGTCTGTAAAATATATTTCAATGTCTCATTTGAAAGTACCATTTTAATAGATAAAATAAAATATCCCCTGCTCCGTGCGTTCCAGAGAGGGGATAAACCAAAAAAATTATATAATATTTATTTTACTTCTATTTCTTTTTCATGTGCCCAATAACCATGTAGATTACAATATTCTGCAACTTTTAGGGTTACCGATTCTTCTAATTTCAATTTCAATGTGGCCTCTGCCTCACATTCAGGTGTAAATGTTACACTGGCAATTTTCATATCATCTGCATAAACATCAAAATATTCAATGAAATGCCCTTCCTGCATAGGATGATCAATTTCTTTACCCATTTTAACGGTTATTTCAAAAATTTCGCCCTTTTCAACACTTTCAGGAGCTGTAATGAAAGGAATATGCTTTTTTTCTAAAACAGTCTTGTCTTCAGGATCATTTAAGGTTTTAACTTTATACTTTGACATATAAACCCTCCCTCTTGTTATATCTATATTATAATAAATAATTATCTATTTTTCAAATACAGTAAACTCTTCTTTTGGCGCAGAGCAAATTGGACATTTTTCAGGAGTACCATCTTTAACAGTATGCCCACATACATCACATACACTTACACTTTCCAATTCATAGTCATCACCACTTAATACTGACTTCCTGGCTTCACAAAATAACGTAGAGTGTGTTTTTTCAGCCTCTAAAGCATAGTGGAAAGACCGAACAGCTTCATTTTCCTGTTGCTCTTTTGCAACCAAATTATATGTGGGATACATCTGAGTAATTTCAAAATCCTCACCTGCTTTAGCACCTTCTAGGTTATCAGCTGTAGAACCTAACCCAAATTCAGCACCAGATGCAACAAGAAAACCCCCTTTACAGTTATCAAGGGCTTCAAAATGATTTCCAGCATGTACCTGTTCTGCATGGGCTATTGCTTTAAAGAGAAGGCTCACGTTGGGAAATCCGTCCTTTTTTGCTTTTTCACTCCATACTATATATCTCTGATAAGCCTGACTTTCTCCTCCAAAGGCAGATCTCAAATTTTGAGCTGTCATATCATTATTTACCATTATATTATGTAACCTCCTTGAATTTTCTTATCAATAATTATTACTATTAAAATTGATTATAGCATCCGCACCTAATGATGTCAAGGTACCCTCTAATTTAATTTTAGTCGTAGAGATAGTTAATAAGATTAGCATCTTGATCAATTAAAGGTTTTAATAATTCATCTTTAGCAGTCATTACAGTAGTTACCCCAGGACCATGCCCCATTTTTATACAATCACTATGGACCACTACTCCGATACTACCTGCATCCTTTTTAAACTCCCTGCCATATGTATTATCACAATCTTTAAGATAAACAAAATCACCCAATTTTAATTTATCTATCTTTAGTCTTTCAATTTCTTCTTGATCACCGGTTGTTATATCGTAATCACCCAAAGCCACACTTGAAGCACCAATACCTGAACCCATTAAATGAGCCGGAATAACAGTACTGACTCCCACTTCCAGATAGCCTTCTTTTTGGTTGATATTCATCTTATCCAGTAAATTTGGATCAAGATTAAATACTTTTATATCTGGATAATCAAGTAATTTAAGACCCTGACCAAATGCTTTGATTAAAATGTCATCACCTATTATTAACTTTTCTAATACATTGGCTTCAAAGTCTACAATCACATGTTCTATTCCACCATGGGTACCTGTCACATAACCATATGATCCCTGCCCATCACCACTTATTATTTTCGCCTTATTTCCTATACACGCCAATAAGCCCAATCCATAGTTGTCACTTGATTTGTTTTTATCACTTATCTTCATACTAACTCCCGGTTCAATATGATCCCCAGCCCAACCAAAAGCAGGATTCCCTATTCTAACATTATAAGAAATGCCGCCTGTACCCGGAACTATCTGCCCAACACCTTCTCTATCCATTCTATAGGGAGTCCGAGCTGACATTGGATGAGATATAGAGCCCTGAACCGCCTGCATAACAAGTTTCTCCTTATTTATTTCCAAATTATTCCCCTCCTGATTAATTTAAATAATCTAAAAACATTAAATATTAGAAGTCTCAATTAAATACCGAACCATCTTCTCTAAATAAATTTTATCAACTTCATTAAAATTGTTTAGTAAAGGACTATCGATATCTAAGACTCCGATAATTTCTCCATTTTTGACCAATGGAATTACTATTTCTGATTTAGAATCAGTATCACATGCTATATGACCTTTGAATTGATCAACATCATCAACAATGATAGCCTTTTTTTCTTTAACTGCAGTACCACATACTCCAGAACCAACTTCAATTCTTATACAAGCTGGTTTGCCCTGAAAAGGACCTAAAACCAACTCACTTTCTTTTAACAAATAAAAACCAACCCAGTTTACATTTTCTAGATATAAATATAATAAAGCAGATATATTGGCCAGGTTGGCAATCCAATCTTGTTCTCCTTCTAATAGTGCCTTTACACTATCATACATCAAAAGGTAATCCTCATTTTTCTTATCCAAACCCATGCACAACACTCCTAATTATGTATATAATCTTGTAAAAATCTCTTGCAACTTTTGATTTTCTCTCAATATCTCTAGAGAAATCTGGGCATGTCCCTCTGTAAAACCATTGCCTATAATCATATTTACGTCTTTACCAACACCTTCTGCTCCCAGAGCAGCCTTTGTAAAACTTGTTGCCATTGAAAAAAAGTAGATAGTCCCTTTATCTTTTGTACACAAGATAGATGCCATCTCGGTATCTGTAATGTTTACATTGTTGATAACTATATCGGCAAGTTCCCCCCCGGTTTGAGTCTTGAGGAGTTTTAAACTTTCTACAGGTTGAGTCGCATCACCCTGGATAATAATATCTGCTGCGCCTAATTCTTTTATCCTCTTACAGCTGTTATCACTGTGTCCCATTCCTATTACAGTACCTGTAACACCAGCCCTTTTTTTAGCTTCATGTAAACATAATAATCCGGATTTTCCACCTGCTCCTATAATTAAAACATTATCACCCGGCTTGACTAATTTTGCTGTTTGAGCTGCTGCCCCTGCTACATCAAGTACTGCCAGAGAAAGAGTATCTTCTATATCGGTAGGTAGTTTTGCATAGATGCCGCTTTCAAACAAAATAGCCTGTGCTTTTACTTCAACCTGATCAATCTCTTTATGTACCTTTTTAATTTTCTCGATTTTAAGAGGTGTTAAGGACAATGAAACTAAAGTTGCAATCCTATCACCAACTTTTAGATCTCTGTCCAAAAGCCTATCTCCTATCTCTTTGACAGTTCCTATTAACATACCACCAGAACCTGTAACAGGATTATGATGCTTACCTCTTTTATTCACTATCGCCATCATTTTTTCCTTTATTTTTTCCTCATTATCTCCAACTTCTGCTTTAATTTGGGTAAAACTGGCAGAATCTATATTTAAAACCTGTACATCTATTAAAATCTCATTATCATATAGTTCCATTGCATTATCAATTTTCTGGGCAGGTTGTGGTAAAACACCCTTGGGCTTAATAACTCTATGTAATCCATATTTGTTACCTTTTTTCATTAGTAATTACCTCCTGACAAAATTATAATATTTTATTTATTTTTTAATTTGTAATATTTGGCGAGCTTCATGGGGTGAAGCAATCTTTCGTCCATAATTTTCAGCCAGTCTTACAACCCTTTTTACTAATTGAGCATTACTTTCAGCCAGTCTTCCTTTTTTATAATAGATATTATCTTCAAATCCCACCCTTACATGCCCTCCCATTGTTATTGTGTGGTAGGCCATTTCAAGCTGGTGTCTCCCAATCCCTGCAGAAGTCCAGGTAGCATTTGAAGGTAAGTGCTCAACCATAAATAAGAGGTTTTTAATCGAAGCCGGCATAGCACCCGGGATTCCTAAAACTATATCAAAATGAAGATGTTTATCTAAAAAACCTTCTTTTAATAGCTTCAATGCATTATAGATATGGCCTAATTCAAAACACTCTAATTCGGGTAAAATATCAAGTTTTTTCATTTCTTGAGCAAAGTTTCTCATCAAAGGTAGATCATTCACAAAAATATCATCACCGAAATTGGTTGTTCCACAATCCAAAGTAGCCATTTCCGGATTCAAATAAATCGGTTGAATTCTTTCCTGCCAGGTCATACCAGCAGCTCCTCCTGTCGATGGTTGAATTATAGCTTTCACCCCATATTCTTTAATTTTATCAATTGCCTTTTTAAATTCCTCTTTTTGCTGGGTTGGGTTTCCCGCTTCATCCCTAACATGTAGGTGAATAATCGAAGCACCTGCTTGTTCAGCAGATAGAGAGGCTTGGGCAATTTCCGAAGCACTTATGGGAAGATTAGGATTGTCTGCTTTTGTCACTTCCGCTCCACAAATAGCTGCAGTTATTATTAATTTTTCCATTATGGTTTTCTCTGCCTTTCCCAGGGTACAACACAGGTACCGCTGGCCTTACAGACTATTATGGGCTCTTCTAAAACATCACAGGCTGATGCAAGCTCTGAATTGTCAGCAGAAGTTATTACTTTGTAAGCTATGAATTTCATCTGCCGAGATGTCCTACCCTTTTTTACTATCTCTCCCCTCGCTTCTATAAAATCACCAGCAAAAACAGGGGCTTTGAATTCCACATTATCATATGCCAAAAAAAGACCTTCATCACCATCACTTCTAATCAATAACTCTGTAGCAGCATCACCAAATAATTCTAAAAGCTTTGCTCCATCGACTAATTCACCTGCATAATGAGCATCATTTAAACCCATTCTAACTCTAATCATAACTGTATTATCCACTTTATTCACCACCTTTAACTAATATTGAATCTTTATAGACCTTTTGTACAATATATGAAGCAACCTCATTAGGCTTGGTTCCACTACCAAAACCTGCATCAAAACCTAATTCTAAGGCTAGTTCATGACTTATCCTAGGCCCTCCTAATATTAAAATAAACTGATCTCTTAAACCCTCTGCTTCTAATATTTCAACAAATTCTGTCAAATTTTTTATATGTATATTCTTCTGAGTTACAACCTGTGAAACTAAAATTGCATCTGCCTTCATCTTTACAGCAGTTTCAATCAATTTTTCATTTGCAACCTGGCTGCCCATATTTACAGTGTTAATCTCATGGTATCTCTCTAACCCGTATTCACCATCATATCCTTTCATGTTTAAGATTGCATCAAGACCCACTGTGTGAGCATCTGTACCTGTACAGGCTCCCACAACATTTACCTTTCTATTAATTTTTTCTTTTATATAGTCATTAATTTTATAATAATCCATTATTTCAGTATCAATCTTTGCAACAGTTACCTTATCAAAGTTAACAGATTTTTTCGAAACAGCATAAACAACAAAAAAAGTAAAACCTTCTTTGAGATCCTTCATATGAACAACTTCCACATCTTCTAATCCTAGTTTGAAACAGTATCTCTTACAGGCTTCAGCTGCTTTTAATCCTTGTTTAACCGGGAGTGTAAAACTGAGCTGTATTTTGCCATCATTATATGTATCACCATAGGCTCTTATAATATTATCTTTCATCTTGAATTTCCAACTCCTTAGAGAATACTTCAGCGAAAGGATTAAAATAATCACTATCTTTCTTTATCACACCATCAGCACCTTTTCCGCCATCGATAGGCCTTTTAATATCTGCAAATATACCTTCAGAAAGAGATTTCATTAGTCCTTTTTCAGCTATTACTTTTAATAGTTCCGCAGTTTCTTTTAATACTTGATCAGCTCTTTTTTGAATTTTACCGTTAGATTTAAAGGTAATTTCACTGCTGATATTTCGGGCAGAATTAAAGACATGTTTAGCATTTTCTATGCTTAAGGCCCGATCCTGTATAAATGGAGTATGAATTGCCTCTGTTGACATACCTAGTAACTGGATCGATTGATCAGTGATAATTGAAGCAAAGTTGAACATACCGTCCATAAGATGACCCCTAAAAATATCACCATTCATATATTTAGTTGGGGGCATGTACTTTAATGGGGCATCAGGGAAAATCTGTCTTACTAGCTGAGCTTGAGCAATCTCCAATAAAAAGCTGTCTTTAATTTCTGGGTTTATTTCAAATGCATGGCCTAAACCAAGCTGTCCATTCTTTAAACCGGTTCTAAGACCCAACTCCTGATTAATAAATTGAGAAGCTACAACTGTATGTGACTCTTTTAGAGAATCAGCAGTAGTCAAATAGTTGTCTTCACCAGTATTGATGACTATACCTGCATAGGCATTTATCATCCTGGAAAAATGCTGATCTACAAAGGTCCTTTTCATATTTATATCTCTAAAAAGTATACCATACATCGCATCATTTAACATCATATCTAATCTTTCTTCTGCACCCATCTGCGCTATCTCAGGCATAGCTAAACCGGAACAATAGTTAACGAGCTGAATATATCGTTCTTCCTCTTTTATTACTTGATCTAAGGCCTCTCTCATTATTTTGAAGTTAGCCTGGGTAGCATATGTTCCGCCAAAACCTTCTGTAGTAGGTCCATAAGGTACATAATCTAATAGACTTTGAGCAGTACTTCTAATAACTGCAATAATATCAGCACCTTCTCTGGCTGCAGCCTTTGCCTGTTTTACATCTTCATTTATATTACCCGTGGCAACAATCACATAAAGCCAAGGTTTTAATCCGAGTGGATATTTAGACTGCATCATTTCCCTTTTTTTAACCTGTTGTTTTATCTGTTCAGCTTTTTTTTCAGAAAGTTTTAATATATGTTCTTTAATATCTTCATTTTTTTCTTTATAAAGTGAAAATAAGTCAATTTTTCCTTCAGATATTTCTTCTGCTAATCTTTGGGCCGGTAGACCAGTTTGCATTAATCCATTTCCAAACCAATACGAAATACCCTTATTTAATCTCTGTTCATTTCGGACTTTATCTACTATTACATTTGGTAGAGGGATGCCATGATTATCAACTCCATCAACTCCCAAAAATCTCAAAATTGTTCTTTCTACTGAAGTAGTTGTATTATTGACTATCTTTTTTTCTACCTTATCAGCAATACTTTTAGTATAATTTCTGCAAAGTGAGATCAGTTTTTGATCTAAATCTAATTTATCATTCAAAATATTCCTCCTTTCGATATTTTAACTTTTTACATTAAATACCTCAATATCAAACTCTTCTTTTATTTTTTTATAAAAATCAGATGCTATAAAATCTTTCCCATAAGGATTAAAGGGATTAATTGTAATTGCTATTAGATTTATTTTAAAAAGTACTTTAAGTTTAATATTTCTCTTTTTTAGCCGATTATATACCATTTGATCTAAAAATATTTTAGTCGAATCAGAAACTAATACAGTTATTTTTTCAAGACCTAAATTAATTAAAATATTAGCGGTGGTATTGGTAAATGAACCCCGTAGTAATATATATTTAATATTAACTCTATTGCCCTTTAATATTTCCATATTGTTTTTTAAAAAAAGATTTGATAGTAATGGTTTAGAAGAAAAAATATTGTTATCTTTTGTCCAGATTAAACTATTTTCTTTATTATAGTTATCTTTTAAAACAAGTAAATCTTTTTCGTCTTTTAAACTACCTGTTAACAGTTTTTTAACCTCATATTTGGTCTTTAAAACTACCTTATTAATATCCTGACCGATTACTGCTCCCGTTGTTAATATTACAGCATCACTTAATATTGGTAGAGCAGAACTTTTTCTATCAAGAGCACCATCTATTATTAAATAATCTATCTGATCAATTAAAATTTCTTTTATTTTTTTTAGCTGGCTACTTCTGTTTATACCTACAAGTTGAACTTCTCCTTCTGATAAACTTTTATATATCTTTACCCTACCCATTGTAGATTGAATATTTGTGTCTTTTATAAATTTAAACTTTAGTTTTATATCATTTACTGTTTTTTCAGCAGTAACAAAATAGGTGTTAGGATGGATCTTAACCGGCGGTTTTTTTAGCTTAGTTAATAAATCATATTTTTCTCCATCACGGCCATATGACATTACAGCCACCTTTTTGTGCATTAAAAAAAAGTCCTCAATAACCTTATTTAAGGTTACTGTTTTACCAGTATTTTTAGCCAAACCAATTATTGATAGGGTTTTAATATTATTCTTTTTAATTAGATCACTTATTTTAGAAGACATCTGCTTTCCCCTCTTTATTAAATTTGCAATTTCTGTTCCATATTATATTTACTATAAAGATAAAATAAATGGAACTAAAATAGGCACCAATATCGATAAAACCATGCCGCTTATAAATGCCAAGACTGCTATATCTTCACCGGCTGTTTTTTTTATTAAAGGTAGGGTTACATCCATTGTAGTGGCACCACCAGGACCAATTGAAGGTATCTTTCCAAAATATCTTACAATAAAGGGAAGAGTAATTATTGTTATTAGTTCTCTAATTACATTAGTTAAAAATGCAATAGAACCCAGCTCAACACTATGTATATTTGTTATCAGAACTGCAGAAAGACTATACCATCCAAAACCTGCTCCTACAGCCAAGGCATCTTTGATTACCATCTTTAAAAAGAAACTAGCAAAAAAACTACCCAAAAGGGTACCGATTACAATTAAAAGTGGGATAATTAATATTTTAAAACCTAATATATTCAGCCCTCTAAAAGCCTCTTTGTTTAAACCTATATCAACTCCAACCCCAAATAACAATACTGCTAGGGCATATGTAGTAATAATTTCTATTAGATTAATCGAATCATTATTTATAATACTAAGACCTAAAATTATTCCTATAATAACTGAAAATATAATAATTATTGTTAGTCTATGATCAGATTCTTCTTGATCAAACTTTTCAGCATCTTTTAGTTCTCGATAATTTTCTTTCAAAAACATGGAAAATACTTTCAATAAAACCAAACTACCTATAATTGAGAATAATGCTAATATAAAAGATTTAAACCCTATTACTCCAATTTGAGTAATTATATTACTATCAACGCCAATCCTGGCACCCATTGATCCTAATAATATTATTAAACCCAATTCTGTAATATAACCTGAAAGCCTATAAAATAGATCTGGTAACGGTTTGAAATAACCAATTAGAAATCCTGTAAATAGAAATATTAAGATTAATGTTATATCCATATTTTCACTCCTATACTTTATAATCTTATTTCATATTTTTTTAATTTATACTGCAATGACTGTCTTGAAATATCTAGTTTCCGGGCTGCAGCACTAATATTAAAACCAGTCTTATTTAAAGCTTTTTTAATAAGTTTTAACTCAATATCTTCTAAAAAAATATCTAAAGCAGGCAATTGATTTTTTTCTATAATTTGTTTTGAGAAACCAAAGTTACTCTTTCTTTTTTGATCTTGACTTAACCTTTCATTAATATATCCTGGTAGATCACCTAGTTCTAAAGTGTCCCCCAACTGTTTTACATTATATGCACTCTCTATAACATGTTTAAGCTCTCTAATATTACCAGGCCAATTATAATTTAAAAAAATCTCTTTTAAGTCAGATGATATGCCTATGATCTCCTTATTAAACTTCTTATTATAATGTTTTATAAAGTAATCCGTTAATAAGAGTATATCATCTTTTCTATTTCTTAAAGGAGGTAATTTAATATGAACTACATTTAATCTATAATATAAGTCCTCTCTCAAATCATTTAACTCAAAAGCTTTATCAGGATGAACATTCATCGTAGTAATAATCCTAACATCAACTTTTTTCTCTTTTTGTCCTCCAATTCTTCTAACTCTACCATCTTGTAAAACCCTAAGTAACTTTGCCTGTAAAGCAAGATCCATCGAGTTGATTTCGTCTAAGAGTATTGTTCCTCCATCAGCCATTTCAAAAAGACCGGGTTTGCTCCTTGCACCTGTAAAACTGCCCTTTTCTGTTCCAAAAAGTAATGATTCAAGAAGGTCCTTCGGTAAAGCTGCACAGTTTTGGGCAATAAAATCATTTTTTCTTCTTCTACTAGCATTATGTATACTTTGGGCAAATAGTTCTTTACCTGTACCTGTCTCACCATAAATTAAAACAGATGAATCACTTTGAGCTGATTTCATAGCATTACTTAGAACCTTATTAAAATTACTATTTTGCCCAATTATATCAGAAAATTGATAGTTTGTATTATTATCTCTTTTTATATCATTATCAACTTTAACATCGTTTTTATTGACTTGAAGTTTTTCTCTTAAATTAGTAATATTATCAACAAGCTGTTCGGTTTGTGTAATATCTTTTGATATTTCTACAGCCCCCACACTGCTATCAGAAAAAACAATTGCTAAGGTATGGTTTATTGTTGTTATCTTTTTACCCCGATAGTTTATTATTGTCTGTTTATGATTAAAATAGCTTTTTTTATCTTTTAAGGTCTTCATTAAAGTTGAGGTTTCTAAGGTAAGAGATGGAAAGACTTCAAAAATATTTTTACCCAGTACTTCCTCTGGTTTGAGACCATCAATTTCAGAGGCTTTTTTATTATATAATATCGTGTTTCCTCTCTGGTCAACTATATGTATTCCTTCATTTAAGTTATTAAAAAGCTTACACAAACTCTCTTTATCAATATTCATCTTATCTAAAAACCATTTCTGTTCCATAATAATCCCCCTATCTTCTCTATATTAATCACTTCGACTAATGGTAATTTAAGTCCTTTATTTTATGCAAATTATTTTGCACATTGAAAAATTTCTTGCGCAAAAAAGGAATAAATAATACTAATCTGGAAAGTATAGAATGAGGGGTGAAAAGATGAATCAAAAATATTTATTTGTAAATGTTAATATAGCTGATAACAAATTAAATAACTCAATACTAGTTGAAGATGGCATCATTAAAGAAATTAAAAAAGGAATTCAATTAAAGAATACCGTAGGTGAAGATACAAAAATAATTGATCTCAATAACAGATTTTTAATACCTTCTTTTACAGATGCCCACCTACATTATTTTTACTATGCCTTAAAAAAAGAAAGTATCGATCTTAAGGACTGTAAAAGCATCTCAGAGGTATATAATAAGATTAAAAGCAAAACAGATCAATTAGATTCAAAACATTGGGTGACTGTCATAAACTGGGATGAAGAAAAGTATCCCGACTGTGAATTAATGAATAGACATTTTTTAGATAAAATTTCTAAAAATGTCCCTATCATAGTAAAAAGAAGATGTTTACATCTGGCTTATGTGAATTCAAAAGCCTTAAAAATTGCTAAAATAAATAAAAAATCATCTAATCCGGTAGGTGGTAAAATATTAAGAGATAAAGACGGAATACCAACTGGAGTTCTTCAGGATGAATCAATAACAAGATTTGATGATATTATACTTAATAATTATAAAGAACGTTTTAAAAATATGTTAGAAGATAATTTTAAGGATTTTCTTAAATATGGTATAACTACTATTCATACTGATGACTTCTGGCAGAAAAAATACAGAGAGCAGATATTAAAAAGCTATATTGAGCTTGCTAGAAAAGACAAGCTACCTATCGATATTATATTACAATTAAGAGTAAATAATATTGATGATTTTAACTTTCACTTAAAAGTAAAGGATATGGTTAAAGGGTTAAAAAGGTTAAATGCAGGTCCTGTTAAGTTTATGTTGGATGGTTCTTTAGGTGGTAGAACAGCTGCTTTAAGAAAACCCTATACAGATCAGACAGATACAAAAGGAGAGCTGCTTTATAAAAAAGAAGAGTTAGAAAATTTGATAGACCAAGCTTACAAGCTTAACTTTCAACCAGCAGTTCATGCTATCGGTATTAAAGCAGTAGAATTAATAGTTAAAATATATGAAAAAATAAATAAAAAATATCCAGATAAACATCTGAGACCTATTATTGTTCATGCCTCAATGCTTGATGATAAGTTAATAAAAAAAATAAAAACAAACAATATTGTCCTTTCCATTCAGCCTACATTTATCAGCTCTGATTATAAGATGGCTGATAAAAGGTTAGGAAAAAGAAGAGTAAAGTATTTATATAAAATGAGGAGCCTTATCGAAAAAGGCCTACATCTTGCTGCTGGATCAGATGCTCCTGTAGAAGAAATAAATCCTCTACTTGGTATTTATGCTGCTGTTAAGAGAAATTCTCATCTTAATAAAAATGAACCAAGCTGGCAACCTAATGAAATAATCGATCTAAAAACAGCTCTAGAACTCTATAATAAAAGAGCAAGTTATCAAAATTTTGAAGAAAAAACAAAAGGTAAAATAGAAAAAGGCTATAAAGCTGACTTTATAACCTTTAATAAAAATTTGTATCATGTTAATATAGAAAATCTTATTAATCTTAAGGTGAAGAATTTAATAAAAGATGGTAATTTAATCTATTAAAATTAAAGAGATGATATATAATATTTGTTGACATAAGAAGAAGTCATTGCTCTTAACATTGCACCATAGTTTAGTTGAAACTCTATCTCACTACCAATTTGTAGCTCGGTTTCAACTTCTGTAACATCACATAATAAGTGATCACTACTGGCACCTATTATTTTTACTCCTTTTAAGAATGGTCTTAATCCTGACACCTTAACGTCCTGCCTTCCGATTGCTAAAATTGCTCTTTCCCTTATTCCCTTGTCCTCAAACTTGGGTTTATTACCAAAAGCATCATGCCCAATCTCACCAATGGGAACAGATGGTTTTTTCTTTAACTCTATTATTTCAGCAATTAAAGTAATATTGTTATTATTTAAAAATTTTATTTCTCGTTGGTGAGTAATATCAGTTCCTTGAATAATTCCTTCTCCCACTCTTAAATTATTTATTCCTTTTGGAAGTTGATCATTATCTAACAATATTGTTGTGGCAGTATTTCCACCTGAAATTACTTCTAGATTATAGTTAAACTTTTTTAAAGTTTCTTCTTTTAATTCAAGTAGTAATGATGTGTTTTGATAAGTAGGTAAAACCCCCCCATAACATCCAACATTAGTACCGATACCAACAACTTTAACCCCTTTTATCTGAAGAGCCTTATCCATTAAATCTAAGTAATCTTTATATAGCACTCCTTCTCTAAGGTCACCGACATCAACCATAATAATTACCTTATGTACCTTGCCTTGTTTTACTGCTTCTCTACCCAAACTTTCCAAAGTAATAAGTTCAGAGTTCAAGCTAATATCTGCATATTTTACTACATCTTTTAACTCTGTAAGATTTGGCAATCTAAGTAATACTATCTCATTTTCAAAACCGGCTTCTCTCATCTTAATAATATTTTTGATTCGAGAATCACCCAAGCTTTTAATACCACCAGCAACCAATGCTTTTGTAATCCTTAAATCACCGGCACCACACTTTACAACTCCGGTTATTTCTATGCCTTTTTTATCACATCTATTTTTTAATATACGAGCATTTTCTTTAATTTTATCTAAATTGATATTTACACGAGGAGTCTTATTCATCTAAATCACTTCCTTAGTTAGTTTGTAATATCTATCAACAACCCTTATTATATTATATCTGGTATAGAACTGCAACAAAGTAAAAACTATGGTATGAATTTTGCATTATATAAATATATGATGAATAATAAATATTTTGTTTATTTAGGGGGATGCATAATGTCAAACTACAAAGAAATAGATCTTTGGACAGATGTTAAAAAAGAAGAATGGAGTGACTGGCACTGGCAGGTCAAAAACAGAATCAAAGATGTTAATACTTTAAAGAAAATAATAGATATTAGTGAAAAAGAAGAAAAAGAAATTAAAGCCGCACTCACTAAACTAAGAATGGCAATTACTCCATATTATGCTACATTAATGGATACAAAAGATAGAAGCTGCCCAATTAGGAAACAGGCAGTTCCTACTGCTAAAGAACTCAACTCAGGTAAGGCTGATTTAGAAGATCCTCTCCATGAGGATATCGATTCTCCCGTACCCGGTTTGACGCACCGCTATCCAGATCGAGTTCTTTTATTAATTACAGATCAATGTTCGATGTATTGTAGACACTGTACAAGAAGAAGATTTGCAGGTGTTACAGATAAAGCAATGCCTAGTAATCAAATAGATAAAGCCGTACAGTATATTAAGGATAATAAAAATATTCGTGATGTGTTATTATCTGGTGGAGATGCATTATTAGTTACAGATAGCAAATTAGAAAACATTATTAAAAAGATTCGAAACATAAAACATGTTGAAATAATTCGAATAGGAACTAGAACTCCCGTAGTTATGCCACAAAGAATTACAGACAGTCTAGTAAACACCTTAAAAAAATATCACCCAATCTATCTAAATCTTCAGTTTAATCACCCTAAGGAAATAACAAAAAGTGCACAAAAAGCAATTGAAAAATTAAACTATGCTGGGATTCCAGTTGGAAATCAATCTGTCCTACTTAAAGGTATAAACGATCAACCTATAATTATGAAAAAACTTGTTCAAAAGCTTTTATACATTAGAGTAAAACCATATTATCTGTATCAATGTGATCTTTCAAAAGGAATCGAGCACTTTAGAACTCCAGTCAGTAAAGGTATAGAAATCATTGAATCCTTAAGGCAACATACGAGTGGAATGGCAGTGCCTACTTATGTTATAGATGCTCCTGGTGGTGGTGGTAAAATACCAGTTGGACCACAATATTTATTGTCCCAAGCTCAAAATAAGGTAATTTTAAGAAACTATGAAGGAAAGGTATTTGCCTATACTGAACCTGGTTATGATAAGGATGAACATCAAGGAGATTTAATAAATAGAGGTGTGTCAAAACTAATTGATAGTGATGATTACACAATAGACTACTAAAGATTTAAGGGCACTTTAAAGTGCCCTTAAATTTTAAAAATTCTTTAAATTATTACTTATAATTAAGGTTGCTTCTGTTTTTTCTATTACTTCTTCTAAACTAGTCTCTTCTGCAATTTCTTTTAAAATCAAGCCTTTTTCACTTACCTCCATAACTGCTAATTCCGTTACAATCAAATCAACTTCACCTTTAGCAGTAAGAGGTAAATCACATTCAGTTCTGATTTTAGAACTACCATTTTTTGATTGGTGAGTAACCGCACATATTACACGTTTTGCACCAACTGTTAAATCCATCGCCCCACCCATGCCTGGAACAAGTTTGTTTGGTATCATCCAATTCGCAATATTTCCTTTGCTATCAACCTGTAAAGCGCCCAAAACTGTCATATCAAGGTGTCCACCTCGAATAATATTAAATGACATTGCACTATCAAAAAAGCTACCTGTTTGTTTGATGGTTGCGGGTTTACCACTTGCATTTATTATATCTTTATCTTCATAACCTTCATCAACTTCTTTATCAAGTCCAACTAATCCATTCTCCGAATGAATATCCACCTCAATATCTGCTGGTATAAAATTACAGACATATGTTGGTGTTCCAATACCTAAATTTACTACATCTCCATTTTTGATCTCTTTTGCAATTCTTTGCGCGATTTTTCTTTTTACATTGGACATATACTCACCCTTCCTAATTTCTTTTTACAATCATCGAAATACCCATACCACCGCCAATACATAAAGTAGCCAACCCAAGTTCAGACTCTCTTTTTTTCATCTCATGAACAAGGGTTACTAATATTCTAGTACCACTCGCACCAATTGGGTGACCTAAAGCTATTGCACCTCCATTTACATTGATAATTTCTGTATTTAATTTCAGTTCTTTAATAACAGAAATCGACTGAGCAGCAAAAGCTTCATTTGCTTCTATTAAATCAATATCACTTAACTTCAAACCTGTCTTTTTTAATACTTTTTTTGTAGCAGGGATCGGGCCTATTCCCATAAATTTAGGGTCTACTCCATAAGAAGCATATCCTTTTATGACAGCAAAGGGTTTGATATTTAACTGCTTGGCTTTTTCTTTTGATAAAAGAACTACTGCTGCAGCCCCGTCATTAATTCCCGATGAGTTGCCTGCGGTAACTGTACCATCTTTTTTAAATGCAGGTCTAAGTTTATCTAGATTCTCTCTTTTTATATCAAGTCTAGGAAATCCATCCTGTTCAAATAATTTACTCCCTTTTCTTGTTTTTATTTCAACAGGAACAATTTCATCTATGAAACGTCCTTTTTGAATTGCTTTTTTTGTCTTAATTTGACTCTGATAAGCAAAATCATCCTGTTCTTTTCTTGAAATATTATACTTCTCAGCAATATTCTCTGCTGTTACTCCCATATGGTAATTATTGAAAATATCAATGAGACCGTCTTTAATCATTAGATCAACAATTTTGCTGTCGCCCATTTTATTGCCCCAGCGGGCTCCTTTTATTATGTATTGGCTGCTCGACATACTTTCCATTCCGCCAGCAACAACAATATCGTGATCGTTTAGCATTATTGCCTGGGCTGCTGAAACAACTGATTTTAAACCTGATCCACAAACTTTATTAACTGTCATTGCAGGGATTTCATAAGGTATACCTGCTGCAACTGCTGATTGTCGGGCTGGATTTTGTCCCAAACCTGCCTGTAATATATTCCCCATGATTACTTCATTGACTTGCTCAGCATCTATAGAAGCTTTTTTTAAGGCTTCTTTGATAACTATTCCACCTAATTCGGTAACCTTTATATTTTTTAAATTACCATTAAATTTTCCTATCGGAGTTCTAACTGCACTTGCAATAACAACTTCTCTCAATTTTACCCCTCCATTATTTACTTTGTATTATATAATCAATAAAAATATTTGAAGTCATAATGTTATTATTTTCTAACTCGCCATTTTTATATATTTCCTCAACCTCAGCAATTACTGTATCAACTGCCATTGCCATTATGGGGTTAAAATTCTTTGCTGCATGTCTATAGATTAAATTGCCACTTTCATCAGACTTCCAAGCTTTTATTAACGCAACATCTGCACCAATAGGAGTAGCAAGTATATAATCTTTATCTTCAATATTTATAATTCTTTTACCTTCTTGTGCTATAGTCCCAATTCCAGTTGGAGTTAACACCCCACCAAGACCAGCTCCTTTTGATCTAATTTGTTCTACCAATGTTCCTTGAGGAATTAATTCAACTTCAACTTCATTACTTGTCATCCTCTTACCAACATTTGGATTTGTACCAATATGTGAGGTTATGATTTTATCTATATCAGCTTCTGCTAAAAACTTCCCCTTACTCTTATAATTATAACCTGCATCATTAACTATAATTGTAAGATTTTTTAATTTAAGAAAGTTCAGATAATCTAAAACAGTTTCAGGAGTACCACAGTCTAAAAAACCACCTATCATAATCCGCATTTGATCTTTAAATACATCCTTTAATTTTGCAATCTCTATTAATTTTGACATTTAAGTCCTCCTTACTCTCCTTTAAAGATAGGTTTTTTTCTATTTAAAAAAGCTTTCATACCAATCTCTTGATCTTCTGTATCAAAACAAGAACCAAAAATTTCAGACTCTTTTTTCAAACCATGATCTAAAAAACTTTGATCAAAGAAATTTATGGCTTTTTTAGCCCTACTTACAGCAACTGGCGAATTACTAATTATTTCATCAGCAATATCCTCTGACTTGTTAATTAGTTCTTCATTTTCAATAAGATGGTTTATTAAGCCAACCTCAAGAGCTTTTTGAGCAGATATATAACGTCCAGTCAAAATATATTCTTTTGACAATCCCTTACCAATTAATGATGTTAGGCGTTGAGTTCCTCCAAATCCTGGGATAATACCTAAACCCACTTCAGGCTGACCAAAAACAGCATCCTTGCTTGCAATCCTAATATCACAAGCTAAGGCAAGTTCCATACCTCCACCTAAAGCATGTCCATTTACTGCTGCTATAAAAGGTTTATTGCAGTTTTCAATTTTGTCGAATATCTTTTGCCCCATAAATGAAAACTGTTCAGCTTCCCCATCTGTAAAATCTTTCATCTCCCTAATATCAGCACCAGCAACAAAAGCTTTTTCCCCTGAACCTGTTAAAATGGCTACTAATATATTTTGATCATTCTTAACCTTTTCAATTACTTTTTCTAACTCATTTAGGGTCTTTTTGTTTAAAGAATTATGAGCCTTAGGACGATTAATTGTTATATAGCATATTTTATTCTCTTTTCTCATTTTAATATTATCTAAATTCATCCTTTCACTTCCTTTAGTATTGATAAAATCCTTCTCCTGTCTTGCGGCCAAGTTGACCGGCTCTAACTTTTTTTCTTAAAAGTGGTGCTGCTCTGTATTTAGAGTCACCAAACTCTTTATGAAGTGTCTCCATTATTGCTAGACAAACATCTAAACCAATGAGATCAGCTAATGCAAGGGGTCCAAGTGGATGATTTGCTCCTAACTTCATAGCTGTATCAATATCATCAGGACAAGCTACATTTTCTTCGACTAAAAATATTGCTTCATTTATCATTGGAATAAGTAATCTGTTTACTACAAATCCTGGTGATTCATTGACCTCTATTGCTTTTTTATTTAAGGAGGCAACAAACTCCTTTGCTCTATCAAAAGTATCCTGACTGGTAATTATATTTTTAATTAACTCTACTAATTTCATAACTGTTACTGGATTAAAAAAATGGATGCCTAAAACCTTCTCCGGCCTGCTTGTTACAGTTGCTAGTTCAGTTAAACTCAATGCGGAAGTATTACTAGCAATAATTACATCTTGATTAAGAACTTTATCAAGCTCTTCAAAAACTTCTTTTTTTATCTCAATATTTTCAGGTGCAGCCTCAATTACTATATTAACCTCCTTAATATCTTCATATTCTGTTGTAATGTTAATCCTATTAAGTATCTCTTTTTTATCCTTATCACCTATTTTTTCTTTTTTTACCGCTCGATCAAGATTTTTTTTGATTGTTTCCATACCTCGATTTAAATATTCTTTTTTTAAATCTACTAAAATCACATTATAACCAGCAGTGGCAACTACCTGTGCAATACCATTTCCCATCGTCCCAGATCCTATTACTGCAACTTTATTCATCTTGACTCCTCCTAGTTATTAATAATATAATATTTACATATATATTATTATGCAAAAAACATTCCATACATTTATTTTTATAAAATATTTTTAAATTTTAAAGCTTTTGATGTATAATATTTTACCTATATAACATTAATAGGTTTCCTATTATATCAATATTTTATAGAAAAAATATATTATTATACTGCCAAAATTCTAAAAAATTCTTAAATGTTCAGATTATTCCGGTTTTACCCTCTAAATCAACCATTATCTATAATATAATTAAAGTATCATGAAGTTTTGGAGTGATTATTAATGTTTGAGCCTTTTGAAGAAGATAAACAAGTTGGTTTCGGCAATTTTGACTTTAATTTACCTGATAATCTCAAAGAACAATTAAATA
>Ga0209925_1000145_pt1 | contig 35825 bp, 42 predicted proteins | sample SalPonR2_A_D1_MG_FD_185702 | JGI IMG/M metagenome (GOLD analysis project Ga0209925, IMG submission 185702) | Salt pond soil microbial communities from South San Francisco under conditions of wetland restoration - Salt Pond MetaG R2_A_D1_MG... ... | reverse complement strand
TTTAGTGTTGCCATATTTGAAAAAATTCCCATTTTAAGGGCGCTCACGGATGATGCTTACAAAAATGAAATTACTAGCAACCATATCCAGTTGAATTTATTTGATAGTTAATTGGACACTAATGATATTTGGTATCAAATTATACTTGATCCCATTTTCAATCGTCTAATCAACCTCATACAGCCTTCCGATTTTACCTCTTCTGCCCCTTTATCAACATGCTCCGCCTAATATGGCTTTAATTTGAGTTAGGATTGTATTTCCTTCGGGGTCACCAGCAATAATATCAAAATCAGGCACATTGCCGGAAAAAGTCGCTACAAGAAATCCTCGTCTGGCGAGCTCACTGGCTACCAGGTATTCTCCGATTTGTTTATTAAGCTGAATGCTTCTTCCAGTTGCCATTGTTTAAGTCCTTAAATCCTGTCTTTTAAATCTGGATTATTTTTCAATATTCGCGCTTTCACCTCTTCAATATATTCTTCAGGGGCTTGATTTTCCTTAAGACCGGTTAATATGTGGTTTACATATTCAAGGGAAGTTCTTAACCCTTTCTCTCTTTTTTCAGGTCTGACTGTATAGGTCCACGCGTCTAATAGATCCCCATCTTCATCTGCTCTAATAACATTTATCCTGCGCCTTCTGTAATTCGGACCTTCGATATCCTCCATTGATTTTCTTTCACCCGAGGTGTCTCTTGATAGCAGGTAATCTGGGATTTCATACAACACACCCCAGGCCCTTTTACCCGGAGCACGGATAAGGTCTGCAGCAGCACAACCATTTTTATGGCTATAAACTGTGAATCCGAGATGATATTGACCGAGGATGTAGGCAAGACCCAGGGATTTTGCGTCACCGCATAAACGATCTTCGGAATTTAGCCTGTCAGGGGAGGTGTTTGAACCGTATTGGAAGACTATAGCCAAACCATTAACTTTCAATTGGATGAATGAGCAACTCCAGATCCTTTCAGTATCTTTATGAAGCAGGCTGGAAAAGCTGTCAATCAAAAGTTGTTTGTTTATGAGGAGTTATGGAGTACAGGTGTTACATGGACAGGTTTTATCTTTGTGGAAAGATAAAATTATCAGGTCTGGTAGAATCCTGGTACTTTTTTTTAAAATTGGTTGAAATGAATGAACTCAATGAACTTATTGAACATGAGCAAAAATATATATAATCGACTGAGTTTAAAGGTAAAGCCACGTGTATCAAGGGTTTATTAAAGGCGGTTTCTATAAACTTCGACTCCCGCCGCCTCCACCATTTTATTATTCAAAATTAAAAAAAATTAGTCTATTAAAATTCGGTTGGTAAAAACCCTCTAATATTACATCTGTGATACGCTTTATATTGCTTGTAAGCGCTTAATAAAGTGCACTATTCAGCCGGAAGGGCGATCTGGCCAGTCGATAGGTTCTGCGGCAGAAGCTTCTTATAATCTTCTGCGGTTTCAGCCAATGGCAGATGGTCAAAGAGATAACGCAGGTAAAAATAGGGTTTCAGGCCATTGGCCTTGGCTGTTTCAATTAGGCTGTAAATAGCCGCACTGGCGGCGGCGCCCCTGGGATGCCCATTGAACAGCCAGTTCTTCCGGCCCACGACAAACGGCCTTAAGGCGTTTTCAGCGGCATTGTTATCCGGAGTGATATGGCCGTTTTCAAGATAGCGGACCAGCAAAGGCCAATTGCTCAAAGCATAATTTACAGCTTTTCCCAAAAGCCCTTTTGGCGGCGTCTGCCCGGATAAGGCGTTTAGATAGTCATATAGCTTCTCAAGGATCGGAGCCGATTGATCACGGCGCAGTTCAACCATCTGCTCCGGTGTAAATTCATTTTTCCTGCCGGATTTTTCAACGGCATACAGGCGGCCGATATAATCCAGAACTTCTTGGGCATGGCCCTTTTTGCCCTTGCCGGAGGCTTTGACCACCTCCGTAAACTTACGGCGCACGTGTGCCCAGCAGCCCACAAGGGATATACCCGGCACCTTGTCCAGGGCATCATAACCCCGATAGGCATCTGTCTGAGCATAACCCTGGTAATCTTTCAAAAATTCAAGGGGCACTTTTCCGGCGCGGGTCGGATGATATTGGTAGATCACGCCGGACTTTCCCGGCGGCCCGCCTCTGAACACCCACATGTAAGACTTGGTTGTATTGGCCCGGCCCGGTTCATTCATCACCTGAACGGGCGTTTCATCAATGTTTATAAGCGGCCCGGAGCGGATCTCTTTGCCGAGCATCTCAAGAAGCGGCTCGCACTGATCGGCGGCTTTTACCGCCCAGCCGCACATGGTGGCGCGGCCGAGTTCCACGCCCTGGCGGGCAAAAATTTTCTCCTGCCGGTAAAAAGGCAGGGCATCTTCGAACTTCGAGACCAGGATATGAGCCAGAAGACCCGGCGTGGCAATGCCCTTGGGGATGATCTGGGGCGGATTGGGCGCGATCTTTACAGTGGGGCCTTCATCTTCGGTGCCCTCACAGCTTTTGCAGGCATACTTGTAGCGGACATGCCGGATGATCTGCATTTTGGCAGGGATAATATCGAGCTTTTCAGATGTCTCCTGCCCGCAGTGGCTCAGCCGTTCGCCGCAGCTGCAGACCTTTTCATCCTCGTCAATGTCGTGGATGACTTCTTTTACAGGAAGATCCTTGGGCAGCGGCTTGCGGCCCCGCTTCTTTCGGGTATGCTCATAAACCGTGATTTGTTCTTCGGCAGGCTCAGGCGCAGGTTCTGCCTGGCCAAACAGGGAGAGCTGCTTTTCATCGGGCTCCGGCCGTTTTTCAGATCTTCGGCCGAAGATTTCATTTGTAAGCAGGCGGATATGCTCTTCCAGATAATCGATGCGCTCTTGGTAAGACTTCTCCTTTTCGGCAAGGGCCATAACCATTGCCTTTAAGGAGTCAGGGTCTTCCGGAAGTGTTGCAGCATCAATATCCATGCTTCATCATATGCCATAAAACCCTGATTTTGTAAAGGCTTAGTTTGATTTTTTCAGTAAAAAATTCCTCCTGTCAGGGCTCAGTAAAGCGTGGTGTATTCAAGTGGCTTATGCGCCCTGGCCTGATTAACCTCCAGGCCGTCAAGCAGCCAGCTCAGCTGCCTGCTGTCAATCTCGCAGACTTCGGTGACTGTCTCAGGCCATTTAAAAAAATACTTTTCCAGACGCTTATGCCACAGGCAAAAGCCGTTTCGGTCCCAATAAAGCACCTTGATCATGTTGCGCCTGCGGTTGCAAAACACAAATAGGTGTCCGGAGAGCGGGTCCATCTCCAGTTGGTCGGCCACCATGATGGAAAGGCCATTGATCTGCTTTCGCATGTCCGTGCTGCCAGCCGCCAGGTATACCCGGGTATGGGAGGGTAAAAACATCACAGCCTGGACAGAACACCGATGAGCTGCTGCAGCGCTACTGGGTCAAAATCCCGGTCAACCGCCACCTGGCAGCCGCCGATCATAACGCGTAACGGAGCAGCTGATTTGTTCTTGGCCTCCGGGCTCAGATGCAGTTCAATAAAGGAAGGCTTGGAAGGCTTATGAAGCCGTTTCTTCCAGTACTGAAACTGGTGCCTGCTCAGTTCATGGTTCCGGCAGTAGGCGGTCTGGGTCTGGCCGCTTACCGCCCAGGCCTCCAGGTGCTTTTGCCACCAGCGGCGCTTCTGCTCGTTCTCGGCCTTTCTGGATAGTGCCATGATGCCTCCTTGGGGGTTTAATTTTTTGAAGGATCATGGCATAGCTTGTTCAGGTTGAGAAGATGGGGTCTCTGCATCTCCAGAGCTAGGGCTGGTAAGGCCAAGTGAATGGTGATTATGATAATTTCCACAATAGCAGAGGCAGAAATTGTCCCTTAAAAACTCATTGACATCTTTTAGAAAGGAAATATCCGGCCGGAAATGAGCATACTCATGAATGGCATCAGGACCAGGCGGGGTGACATACATAACCACCAACTCATTATTCGGTGTTATAAGACCATATAACTCACTACCGGTTTCTGTGTTATCCCATTTATCGGCAAGACCAGCCATAAACTGCATCTCGCTATCCCAACTAACGACTTTGTGGGGAGAGATCTCTGGATTAATTTTAAAATGAGGAATGAGCATTTCGAAATTCTTTGGCATATCAATGTGTTTATAGGTGTCAGGTAATTTATTTTCATTTCCATCTACCAGCGCCGAGTCAAGTTTCTTTAAAATGCGTTTTGTGGCAACAAATACTGTTTCAGCAATAAAGCGGAGCATTCTTCGAGAAATCTCATTGAGCCTTTTTCTGGATTCTGTCATGGATATCTCCTTTCATCCCATAGGGTTTTGTGAAGTTTATGTTTTGAAGGTTGCTTAACTCTTGCCAATGGTAACTATAGTGTTCAGGACTTAATATGATGTTGCCTGAGAAGTATAGGCACAGGAAGGTGAGCCCATGGATCATTCTGTTTTCTTTCCAGAAATGCCATGTACTCAGCGTCTTTATAATTTTGACTGTAATCCTTGTTTCTTCGTAAATTTCCCGAGTAAGCGTATGCATAATCGACGGGTCTTCTGAATTAAACCGGCCCCCGGGCAAATCATATTTCCCATCAGGTTTGGCAAGCAGAAGAAACTGACCATTTTTCATCACCAGGCCTTTAACACCGAAATCATGCTGATTCATGATTAAACGCTCGTCATATATGATGTTATTATTAAAAATAGCCATAAATAGACGGTTTCTTGAAAGCTCAAGGCACTAATAACCGATAATTCTGAAGCTAAAAGGACAATGAGCTAAATTAAATCTTTTTGATTAAATGGATGTGGTTGTAAGGCAGGTAGGGATGAAACAGCGTATTTATGTGTTTGACATCAACCCTTGAGACATATATCATTCTCATAGGGTTGGAGGGCAAAACTGGCACTGCTTATTCTTATTGCTTTTCCAGGGCGAAGAATAAGGAGTGTAAGGCCCTCCTGCCCAAAACCATCTCCCCTAAATATAACTTATTGACATTACTTGTTTTTCTCGTCAATTAACCATTGCGCTGTACTGTCATCGGTTATGAGAACATTACAGTATCCAGCGTCTATAACTGTTTTAATAATTTCATATTTAAAAATGCCTCCGGCTATCAAAACAATATGCCGTTTTTTATCTTTGGAAAGTTCCTTTAAGCGGTCAAGGGGAATGGTAATTGTCATTTCATGTAAATTTTTATCTTTAAAAGCATTACCATCTTTATCAATAAGCGTGTGACATATGGCGCCTACAACCCCCTTTTTTTCAAGTTCGTAATACTCGATTCCTATTTTTTCAGCCAGTTTCGATAAAGCTGATAGTTTGTGTAATGGTCCAGCGCTAAATAAAACAACGTCGGGATCGCTTATTCTTTCAATGGCATCTTTGATAGAAGGCTTTTCTTTCATCTCAGAAATTTTTTGCGCTAAGTCTTCACCATCCATCTCATCGAGATATTGCGGAATAGCTTGTTCCCATTTTTGAAGTATCCAATATTTCGTTGCCATCGAAATAGCGTTAACCCACGGAGGGATCTTGCCTTCATCAAGTCCCATCCCTCTTATCATCATTATGGGCTCAATATTCACATCCAGCCTCCGCTCCATCAATGCATTGGCTGTGCAAAATACGGTTTTACCTCCCCCCAATAAAATCCTCTGATTATTTGCCAAAACATTGCTATCAATATACCCAGCGGCACAGTCTCCCAAGGCCTTATGATAGGTTAAACTCGTCGGCTCTTCTAATTCTTTAAATTTGAATACTTTAGCGTCTTTAAGACTATCATAACGCTCACAAAGTTCTATTGCGGCTTGCTTTATATCCCTTTCCTCAGCTTCTTGACTATATGAACTTTTTGTTCGCTTACGTGATAGTATTTTTAAATGCCTGCTTATTGTTGATTGCGACTTACTGAGCTTCGAAGCAATTTGATACTGTGTAAATCCTTGCTCATTGAGCTCTGCAATCTTTGACAATAAATTTCTATCCAATGCCATAATATGTATCCCCAAAAATCAAATTATGATTAATTCAAAATGAATTATTTAATAAAAAAAATGTGAATGAATGCATATTTGCATCATTCAATATGCACGTCAAGCATTTTTTAATTTTATAGGGCCTTTTTCAAATTTAGTTCATTTAATCAAATAATCATCTTGCCTATATTGCTTCCGAAAAATATTTAAATGCCAAAATTCATCATTTTGGAATGCCCTCTACAATCAACATTCTTAAGCCCTTTGATACGATTCACATCGGGCCCTTTATCTCACAGTACTCGGACTGGATAATATTCACCCTCTTTTTATTTTTATTCTGGGCGATTGCCGGCATTGCGCTCAGAAAACGGTTTGAAGAAAGCCGATATTTAAGGGTTCTGATAACAACAGTCGCTTTGCTTCTGGCAATGGGCACCTATTTTTCCATTTATCAAGGCTGGCTCCATTTAAGCCTTGAAGGCTTTGGCTTATTCGGCGCAATCTTGATTCTTATCACTGTCTTTTTTATTATTTTCGGCCTGATGCGAGGTTATGGATTGCATTTAGCCAATGCGTTGGCGATTGGCTTTGTGCTTTTCTATATATCATTGTGGGCAATCAGCCCCAATATACTGCATACACTGGATAATATCTTTCCCCTCGGAAACACGATACTGGCCCTATTTTTTTTGGTTTCGATATTCAAGGTCATCGCTGCGTTTTTTAGGCATTCAAGCCGGACGCCTGCACAAACAGCCAAAGAACTTCAAAATTTTGATAAAGCATCGATAGAGGATAAAGAAATTGATCGGGAAATAGATGAAGACAAGAAAGAAGGAAAGATGCTGAAAGGAAAGACAATAAGATTTACAAAAATTGAAATCAAATCGATTGAGAATATAGAGGCTTGTCTCAAAAAAATAATTGAAGCGATTAAGGAAAGGGGCAACTCGCTATCCCACGAGGATGTGTCCGAACTAACCCAGTATCTGAAGCAGATCACGAAAAATGAAGGAGTCCTTAAAAAAAGCCTGTGGCTCATTAAAAAACATTTAAATGCCTATCAATCAATGCATCGTAAAGATATTCCAGAACTGAAAAACCGTTTACAGAAAACGAATAGTCAGAAACAGCAGGCAGCCATCAAAAAAGAAATCATTTATCAAAAAAAAATGCTTGAGATAATTGATTTTTTGGAAAGTTATGAGGCCAAAATTATTTGGTTTACGGATCGATTTAATCAGCTGATTGGCGCTGCAATGCAGAGGCTCAAAAACCATTATCCGAATGATGCACTCGCTTTTTTGATGCAAGCCGATAAGGAATTATCCGGCATGAGGCAGATATTTGAAAAACAGAAAGAATTTGAAAAGTTTCTTTTAAAGCTGAATAAGAAAAATCTGTCTAATCTGAAAAAAGAGAAGGATCCAAAATAATACGGTTACCCTCAAATTTACTCCGCCAAATATCGGTCATGGTAAGTTTTCTGCTCCTCCGAGGCTCTGATGAAATGACCCGTAAGCCATATCTTTCTATATGGGTATTGTCGATCTGCGCCATACTGATTTCGTTAAGATCAAAGTATATAAAGTTTTCGGTGTGAAATGGCTATTTTGGGACAAAGGGTGGAAGCTGCTTCCACCCTTTAGCATGTTTAAGATCCACAATCCGAGCAGATAATCCTGGGCTCTTTGCCATTTAAGATGGTGATGTCATTTCCCAGAAAGTAGCCAAATGTAATATGATGGCCGCAGTCTAATTTATATTTCTGGCCGTTTAAGTTGGCTATCACCGCCTTTAACTCCTCCACCGGCCTGTATTGGGCTTTTTCTTGATGAGTCATTTGGGCCTCCATACTAAAAAAGCCCCCTGGCCTAAAACCAGGAGGCTTGGTTGTGATTTATGGGTCGTAAGCGATCAGTTCATGAGGATCCGTCGCCGGGGAAGTTCCATTAGCTCCTCAAGCCCCTGCTCGATGGTTTCCATGCCGGACCGGATATCTTCCTTGAGGATTTCATTTGACCGGATGGATTCTGCGGAATGCCCGCTTAAAAGGCTTTGGGCCTGTTCCACAAGTTCAGAGAGAGCCGTGTCATTGAAGATATTCCGCTGCTTGAACGTCTCAAAATACTCATAGAAGTTATTGACCGTGCCGTTTTTAAAGATCTTCCGCTTGCCGGCAGAGTCTTTTTCAAACCGGTTGGTGATCCGGGTCACGAGATTGGCAAACTCCTCGCGAAGGGCTTGAATCGCCATCTCCCGGGCTTCCTCCATGGTCTGGATAAATTTTTCCTTCTCCCGTTCATAGACTTCCGGAGCCAGGAGCCGGGTATTGCCATTGGGCACATCCAGTGTGACAAACCGCCAGGCAAAGGAGAATCGACTGTTTATGTCAGCCGGATAATCCGTGTCATTAAAAAGCGCACCCAAATGAATCCTGGCCATCTCACGGAGCTGATGGTACTCGGCCTGAAAGTCTTCCACCTTTTCAGAAAAACTCGATTTGAATCGGTTTAGTTCTTCATCGATGGTGGTGATCATCTCTTTTGGGACAAACACCATGGTGGGAATGGGAAACGGCAGGCTCACCCGGTCCAGGTAGGATCGGGCGGCGTTTACAGTCTTCCGGATGGGTTTTAGGGCATCGGGGTCGACCAGTTTTTTATTGGCGGTCAACCATTCCGGGGCAGCGCCCATTTTCGCGGTATGCGAGGATTGGATCTTTCGGGTAGCACCCCAGACACTTGCCGAGAGCTGCACCAGGCAGCCTTTTTCAAACAAAGTATGCATGAGTATCTCCTTTCCACCTACCCACACAGGGGCAGGTGCTTTTTGATGTGGATGTTGTTCTTGTTGTAATAGGCCGGGGTAAGCTGCCGGGCGGTTTCCTTTCCCAAAACATCTTTTAGGAATTGGGATTCAGCAAGGCAGCTTTTGCCGGTAAAGCCCCGGGTCTCGATTTGGATCTCGCCCTCTGGCGTAATCTCAATGATGATTTCTTTCATGGGTTACCTCCGGTTTGATTAGGGAATGGTGATGCGGAGCTGGATGTTTTGATTGGACTCTCGCTCAATGGCGGTGTAGCCTTTTTGGCGTGCCACTTGTTTGGTCTTTTCAATGGCATAGGCCTGTTTTAGGCGGCCGCCGTTTTCGCCAATGGCCTGGGTTAACTTTCGGTCAAAATAATCGCAGTTTAGTTCAAACTGGCCGGCATTCCGGATCACGCCGATTTCATAATCCGCGTTGGGAATTTTAATGGCATGATCACAAGGGGCGGCTTTGCCGTACCATTTAAACTGCGTCTGCCCCTGGTTTAAGGTAAACCCCATGCGCCTGGAGGCGCGGGCCAAGGTGTCAATGTCGGTGACTTGCAGTTCAATTTTGCTCAGGTGTGACATGATCGTGTATCCTCCGAATGGGTTTAGGGGTGGTTGTTTCATCCTGGGTGTTGGCTTTTCGGGCCCGGGCGGCAGCCCAGTCCTGGAGCCGGGTGATGTCTTCCTTCATGGTTTTAGACAGCGGCACGATGTTGGCAAACGCAGTCGCCAAGCCGTCAAACAGGGAGTCTTTGGCAAGCTGCTCAATTTCCGCGCCAGTCCACCCCGAGAGTCTTTCTCCATAATCTTCTGGTATCTCGGATTTATAGCGCTGGTTCATGATTGCAGTGATTTCCCTGCGCTCAGCCAAGCTTGGGAGATCCACGAAAAACATGGCGTCAAAACGGCCGGCGCGCATGAACTCCGGCGGGAGCTCTGAGATATTGTTGGCTGTTGCCATAACCAGTACCGGACTTGTGGTCTCCTGCATCCAGGTAAGAAAATGGCCAAACATTCCGGAGAGAGCTCCGCCATCGGTGTGGCCGGAGGATTTGATGCCGGCAAAGGCCTTTTCAATCTCATCCAACCAGACAACGGCTTTGCCAAAGGCATCAATGGTGGCCGTGGCCTGCCTGATCCGGCGCTCGCTCTCGCCCACAAGCGAACCTTTCAGCGCTGAGATATCCAGCCGTATCAGGGGCCAGTTCAGAATTGAGGCCGCTGCCTTGCAGGAAAGGGATTTTCCGGTACCGGGGATTCCCACCAGAAGGATGGCCTTGGGATTGGGAAGCTCGGTGTTATCCGGGTCAAATGCTTTTTTGCGGTTATGGATGTAGGTCTTTAATTGATCAAGGCCCCCAACGGATTCCACGGGCACGGGCGGCCAGAATTCCATTAACCCTGTGCGCTTAATCATCTGGCGTTTCTGCTGGGTGATAATCTCTGGACAAAACCGCTTTTCAGCGACTAGGCTGAATGCAAACGCAGTTTCTGCTTCAAATTCGGTAAGTCCCAAAGCTGCGTCTACGGATTCATTGCAGGGATCCACCCCGACACTTTGGGCAAGCTCCTGCTGAATCCTGAATAATGCCGAGCGGCCTGGCAGATGAAAATCAATCAGGGTAAAGTACGTGGCCACCTCGGGCGGCAAGTTCATGGGCGGGCCCACCAGGGCCAGGCATGAACCGGTGGCCTTCCATAAGGGAATGTTGTTCTGGATGGCCTGGAGGATCTCGACGGATCCCATGAAATGATGGAAGTTTGTGACAAAAAGCAGCGTTTCCGTTTTTGTGCCCAGCCACTGCAGTGCGCCCAGAGGATCTTTGATATCTTCGATCACTTGGGCACTATGGGCATCCCGTATGCCGCGCAAACAATCCCAGGCGCAGATGGTCCAGCCGTCAGGCCGGATGGTGTCCATGGCGCGCTGGGGCTCCAATGTGGTGATGTAGAGGGCCGGATAGCCGGCTTTTAGATATTGGGTAATCTTCATGATATTCCTCCTATTGTGTTTTTTGGAAAATAAAAAAAACCGCCGGAATTTTCCTGGCGGCCGTCTTGGATAGCGATGGGTTGAGTATTTAGCTGGAAGCAGCGTGTGGAGTTGGCTCGCTTTCTTCGATTAGCATTTTGGCGTTTGCAATCATGCCTTGAGGGCCATAGACCGCTGCATCGCATTTTTCCCAATCCATGTCCCGCGCATACAGATACAGCCGGTTTAAGGCCAGGGTTTGGTTTTTGATAAACACCACTTTGTCGATGATGCCTGAAGTAATCGTAATAAACACATAGGGTGTGGTGGTGAGCTTATCGATCGGGTTTGTGGTTTTGCGGGGATGTGCAAAAGCACATCGGTGACAGTTTTGTGAATCCCGGCAAGATTTGCAGACAATTTTTTTGTCCATTGCAGAAGTCATGTGATCAAATACCATCTGCATGGCTTTGGTCATGGGCACATCTAATGCCCACGCCATGCGCCGGAGAGCACAACTGTGTTGTGCGGTCACTTCAGGTGTATACGCCATAATCATTCTCCTTTTCTGTTGTTAATGTGGTCTCATGCCGGGATTGACCATTGCTGGGCTTTTCGAATTTTTTCAATTTGCTTGGCTGGCTTCACGGTCCAAATGCTTTCGAGCTCGCAATCGACCTCAATGCCGATTGATAGCTTCAGCGATTTGAGTTCGCTAAATGAAATATAGCCCCATTCCGCCATCTCAAAATCATTGTTGAGTATAGCAAATCCCCAGAACAGGTCGTCGCCGTCATACTCCGCGATGTACCAGTCGCAACCACCGATGAAGAAATGAAGATAAATCTGCTTTTCTTCCAGCGGTGTTTCTTCCGTCTCATACAACCTCGGTATCTTATCTAACCTTTCTTTGCTTGGTTCGTTCCACATAGTTTTCCACCTCCTTTTGAATAAATAACGATATAGCCTTGCAGAGCGTATTCATTTTCTTTGCTCTTTACGCCATAATCGGCAAAGATCCACTGTTCCTTTTGCGCGTCATATCGATACAGTTTCACCATTTTTTTAACCTCCAAACGTGAAAAGGCCGGATCCAATGGATAGAATCCGGCCTTTTCAAAAATTCATTAATCAAATGTTGTTATTGATCCTTCATTGACAATGCGTTGTGTTTGCCTTTCATCACCTCCTTTCTATTGGCTTGACTTGATGAGTACTTGCATAAAAATTATTCATTTGCAGGGATGCAGAATATTTCCCTGTGCAAACCACAAAAGGGACAATACCGATCGCCAAAATCATTATACTGCCTGCCTTTTTGGAAATGGATAACCTAGATAGGTATTTCCACATTTCTGGCAGACATCGATTTTATCAGCCAACAGATCTTTCCCGGCTTGTGGCTCCTCTAGCAGAATTGATTGCTCTGACATTTAGCCTCCTTTTTTCTTCTTCTAATTCATCAAAAAGGTTTTTAAGGATGCCTCTGGCCCGCACGAATCGCTTTATATGCGCTCTTGCTTCATCCGCATTTTTTGCGTCTTTGATTTTCCGGCTCAAATTTCCCATAAAACAAATCGCCAATATGATTTTTTGTTTAAGCATTAAGTCGCACACAGTCAGTCCGCCAAAGACATGGTTGAATTTTCTTTGTGCTTTTTTTACTTCCATTTCAAAAAAATCGTTTTTCATAAAATCACCTCCTTTCTCTATTATGTTGTTATTTAAAAAGGTTAGAAGGATAGCCGGCTGGCTAAGAAAAACCTGGCTCCCGTCGAAGACAGGTCTGCTGGTAGACAGCCTCCTTTTGCTATGATCGTTGTCTGTCTTTGGGTTTTAATAAGTGAGCGGCAGCGCCTTTCTCTGTATTGCAGTCCGCGGCCGATTTCACTTTTTGGGTGAACGGGATTGGTAATAAAGTTATGGAATGATTAATTGGTGAATGCGGATGATGGGTGGGATGATAGGATCTGATCTTTGGTGAGTTTGAAAAAATCAGTGACTAAATAAATGCTGATGAACGGATAATTTGCTGATAACTTCTTAATTCGAACTTCAGTTGCTTTGTTGGTTGCCAGCATAATTTGATTTGAAACTTGAGAATTCTTGAGTTTCACAAGGTTTTTCTGAATGTCGGATTTGCCGGTTTCAATTTCAATGACGAGGCCCGCTTTTTCATCAACAATGTCAATTCCTTTAACTTCGCAGACAGGCTGAAACTCGAGTTTTTTCAAGAATTGGACTGTCTGACAAACCCAGTATTCATGTGCCAAACCGCCTTTTGATTTTTGCAAAGGCGCTTCAATCTTAAATTCTCTTGCCAATTCTTTACCTGAATCGGTTAATTCAAAAAGCTTTTTCCGATCAATTGAAAGTGTTTGTATCAAGCCTTTCTGGATTAGGGATGCATGGATCTGAGCCATTTGCGAAGGATGGAATCCCAATTTTTTGGTTCTTTGATCAACCCCATCAAAGGGGCTTTCAACAATGTTTGTTAAGACAACTTTTTCAAGCGGCGCCAATGGGGGGAAGGTATCTAAAGGTTGAGGGGATTGAGGTACCGTTAATTTTGGATAAGCAGGCCGTTTTTCTTTTGAGATGCCTGCGAACTTTTGCATTGCTGTCCTTAGCTCTTCATCCCAAATGTTTTCCGGCGGTTTAATAAAAGGCGCCTTGATTTGAAAAGAATCATGATACCGCTGTTTCACATTGACAATGGCCTGACCGCTCTGAAGCATACCCAAATACTTTTCTTTGTATAAATCAAGATTCATCGCTTTGGCCATGGCAGTCATGTCCCTTTTTGTATTTAGCGCAAAGCACACCTTTGCATTCATGTTGGCAAATATTGCATTGGGGACCTCCGATGGGGTCTGATCAATGGCTATCAAGCCGATACCGTATTTCCGGGATTCCCTGAAAAGAGTTGAAATCATGTTATCCGCCTTGCCCTGCATGGCAATATTATGGAACTCTTCAAAAATCAGGACCTGTTTCAATGTTTCAGAAAAGATTCCCTGGCTTTGGGTATAAATGGACAGCCAGTTTAATATGACATGGATAAAAAATTTTCTGTCGTAAGGACTTTTGAGATTGCCAAACTCCAGAACAATCGGTTTATTGAAAAGCCCATGAATCGGATAATGATTCGTTGAATTAATAACAGCGCCAGCAGCGCCTTTGGACATAAATGTGATTTGCCTTGATACGCTTTCTTTCCATAATCCGGCTCGCCCTGCCAACCTTCCGCGACTACCCTTATCTTTATTGATCTCTCTTAATACGATCTCTTTTAAATCTTCAAAGCATGGATGTCCGGTTTCCTGATAAGCCATTTCCATGTAATTGAGCAGCATTGTATCGGCACCAATACCGCCGATATAGTCTTCTGAAATAATGGCAATAATGGATTTGATGTATTCATCGAAATTGATGCCCGGGGGCACAGTTAAAAAGTTGAGAAAAAATGGATTAATATCACTGCCCACAGTAAAGACTTGAACATCTGAAAATTCGCGGATAAGCCCCCGATAACTTTTTTCCCAATCAAAAATCAAAAACGGTATGCCATTTTTATACAACTGCCTGATCAGATTGATGGTGAAAGTGGTTTTTCCGCTACCAGTAGATCCAAACACGCCCATGTGGCGATTGAGATCTTTAAAATCCAGATAGAATGGGTGTAATCTTTTGCTTGCATATTCGATATCCCCGATATGGATGTGGCCGCTGCTTAAATCTTTAGGTGGCGGCGGTAAAACAATTTGGTCATTAACTTCAGATTTGACATGCTGTGCAATCAACAGGTCTATGTGGTTTTCTATTTCCTTTTTCCGGCGATAATCGTCTTCAAAGGAATAGATCAACTTTAGTTTATTCGCTTTTGCACTGCCTATAACAGGCTGAAGCATTTTTAATTTTTCATCGATCGGAATCATTTTATTGGGTTGCCGTATCGAAATTGTTGTCACACCATCCACAGACACACGGATAATCCGCTTGGTCTTCTGACTGGGTTTTTTTGTGGATATCCAAAACAAGGTGTTTTGTATGGTTTAGGAATTGTTCTGAAATTCTATATTGCTTGAGGCCTTCCTTGAACTTTAGAAAATGAATCCCGGTGAGAGGTGCTTCGCCAAACCGATCTTTATACAATAAGGCATAAATCGCCAGTTGGCGCTTGTAATCGTCGATCATTTCCATGGACTTGCTGGTTTTGAAATCAACCAACAGAGGTACGGCTTTGTTTCTGTGAATGGCGTCGATTTTTCCAAGGAGCATATATTTTTTTGAAAATAAGGTTTTCTCAATAACAGGGGTTGGTTTTTCAAATCCGCCCTCTTTCAAAAAATCGTGCAGAAAGTTTAAGATCATTTGGCAGCTTTCATTAAAATACAGCGCGATTTCATCTTGTTTTAATTTTAGTGCCACAAGGCTTTCTTTTTGCTCCAGCCACTCATCCTTCAATAGATCAATGACAATTCGTCTAAGCGCGGAATATTCCATATTGGCACATCGATGAATTTTGTATTTATAAAATTTTTCAATAGCTGCGTGCACCGCTATTCCTCTGATTAAATAAATGCTTGGTTTCTGTTTGAGCTTCTTTATTTTACTGTAAAAAAATTTTCTGGGGCATTTTAGGTAGGCATTTATGGCGGTCGACGACAGCCATCTCTTGGGCTTAATAGATGAGTCTTCTTGAATATGTACCACCCGTTTGAGTTGAAGCGGTGCTTTCCAGCTCCGTCTCCAGGCCGCTTTGTAACAATTGATTCTTTTGGGCCTGACTTTTAAAATCAATTAACGATTCCCGCAAATCCTTTTGAGGAAACGCTGCATCACGAGCGGCATCTTTAAGCTCACGCCGAATTTGCTCTCTTATTTGCAGCTCGGACCGATTCAGATCCGACCATATCCTGTCCCTGCTGTAACAGTCCGGAAATGGCCTTTCCATCCGCCAGTTATTGATTTGCATCAGATCCTCGTAAAGCATTTTCAAATTATAAGTCTTTATGCATCCCCGGTAAGATAGCTCGCCAAGAATGAGATTGACATTATCCGCGGATAATTCCTTTTTCTGTTCCAAAAAACCTTCAATCCCGGCATAGGAATTATTGGCGGATTCCATAAACGAGGCGGCTAAGGCCTGTGAGCTATTTGGCGAGGGTATATCATTAATGGGGGATATTGCCGGCGGCAATATTTTTAGTTTCGAGCCGTGTATCTGCTTTATATAGTTTGTATACCGATAGGCGTCTTCTTGGTCCATCATGTTTACCCCTATCGGATAGTAATATATCGATGTATTTAAAAATTTCGGTATTACAGAATATATTTCCCACTTTTTAGTGGTAAATCAGATATCGCTGGAAAAAAAATTGAGATAGTTATCGGTAGTGCTCGCCCATGAAAAATTCCACAATATTGTCAAACAAGGCTGTATCACCGTTTACCAGGCTGAAAGCCCAAAAAGATTTTCAAAAGATCACAAAGGCACCTACCGCTCAAAAAATCCAAATATTTGATTTCCATACGACTTTTTGGTAAGAAGGGGCATGCGCGAAACGGAAAATAATCAAAGATTCATTTTCAGGTCAACTTGAAATATTTTCCATGCTATTGCCGAATAATTTTAATAGGTGGGAAAATAAACAGGAAATGTTCCGCTTTTATTCACTCAACATCTTTGTATATGGAAAAATTTACATGATATAAGGCCATATGATGGAAAATTTTCCAGCTATTAGCACCTTTATGCTTGTTTGGGAGAGTATTAAATTTCAGACTAAATAATGGATATTTGGGAAGCTGACAAACTTATTATTTTTATCGCCTTTGTGATACCAGGCTTTATTTCGATTAAAGTCTACGAACTAGTTTGTCCTGGAACACCCAAAGATACCTCCAAACAGTTAATTGATGCTGTAGCTTATAGTTGCATAAATTATGCCTTGCTTTTTTGGCCTATCCAACTCGTTGAAAAAAGCGATCTTTCCTCTAACCATCCAAATCTTTATTCAATTTTTTATTTGTCTGTCTTATTTGTTGCTCCAGTAGCATGGGTTTTGCTCTGGCAGTTTCTAAGAACAAGCAAAATATTTCAAAAATTTGCTCCCCATCCAACTCAAAAGCCATGGGATTTTGTTTTTTCCCAAAGAAAACCATATTGGGTAAAGATCATTTTAAATGACGGGACCAAAATTGCTGGAAGATATGCAGGCTATTCTTTTGCCTCAAGTTCGCCGGCAGAAGAACAAATATATTTAGAAGAATCTTGGATTTTAAATGAAAAATTGGGATTCGAACGCCCCAAAAAACGAAGTGCAGGCGTCATAGTTATGGCAAACGAAATTTCCCACGTTGAATTATTTCAATACCAGGAGGGAAAAAATGAATGACGGTAAAAAACCATTGAGAGAAGGTTACCAACCTAATCAAGATCAAGGAAAAGGATATCAACCTCAGGTTGATACACCAGGTGCGCCGGAACCTGAAAGTGGCTATGCCCCCACGGGGCAAGGAGATAACCCTTCAAATCCTCCTCAACCTCCAGATGAAGAATAGAGCATACTTTCCTGCTTCACGCTGACCGCTGTTCCGCTGCCGATTCTCACCAGCAGATGAGCAGGTTGTTAGCCAAGAATAAGGAGGAACAATGTCTGGAACCCGTTTATTCAATTTTCGCCAAGGAGATCGTAGCGAATATTTAGCTACCTATTTTTTTTCAGCAATCGGACTCGTTACTCCTGTCCCCAGACAAGAAGATATTGGTTTTGACTTGGTTTGTAGTATTGCCGATCAGGAAACAGGTAATTTAACTTTCAACAATCAATTTCTGGTTAGCGTGAAATCGTTGAGTAGTCCCAACATTGAGCTTCATCCAACTGACAACCCAAATGAATCACTTCCACATCTTTCATGGCTATACAGGCAAGAATTGCCGCTTCTATTAGCTTTAATTGATAAAGACAATCAAGAAGTAAGAGTATATTCAACATTACCTGTCTGGTTTTTGTATTTTGAAGGTAAACCATGCGGAAGCATGTCATTAATTCCAAGAATAGACCCGGAATTTACAGATGATGTTTCGCGTCCCAGGCAAGAAGAGCATGAATTATCAACCATTCCTGGGAAATACCATTTTAATGTTGATCTTGGACACCCTATCGTTCGAGCAACTATCAATGATATTTCTGACACGGACAAGTTAAAGGTCATAAAGGATCAACTACGCTACGGAGTTAATATTGCAAGAAGTACAATCACACATGCTCAGTTGGGTATTCCATATTTTTACTGGTTTCACAAAACATACCCTGATGGCTCAAAACCTAACTCAGCGTTTATTACTTATGCTATACAATCTGACAGGCAAAATTTTCAATATACGGCTCCTGCATTAATAAGTATGGCGATGCATTATAAATTTATTTCCGATCAAGCAAAGTTAGAAGCTATTGTGCAATTGCTGAAATCATTTCCACCAAAAACAATACCAGAGCCAGTTAAAGAATTAATACCAGAACTTAATGGCTAACGAACCGTTGCAGCTGAACCGCAACAGCGGGGTCCCTTCAAGCCGGCTTCGCCGGCACCCCGGTTCAAAGGCGGGTAGCTGGACACTGGTGTTAGCCGACATAAACGATGTTGTGAATTGCCCACGAACCGAAATAGTCTGCATGTTCAGCAAGGAATTCGTCAAAACGCTCGCATGTTTATATATGCCTGCCTGCATAGGAGTAAGAGATTTGGCATCAAAGTGTGAACATCCTCTACAGAATGAGGCTGAGCGAATTCATGGCTTATAAACCAAATAAAATCTGATAATGTCCGTAAGATCACATCTTGATTTTCATAATTCATCTGACTTTAGCAAGGCCAACGGCCATTGCTCACCTCATTCCATCTGCATATATTTTTGCCAGATTTGCTTGCATTTTCTGATCCTGCGGTTTAACTCCTTGATCCTTTCAACCACCTTGTCTTTATTTTTGATATGCGGATTGTTCTTGTAGGTTTGCAGCATTGATTTTGCTGGATCGCTGAATTCGTTTTCAACCAGGCTTACATATCTATTGAATATATTTTGCTTGCCATCTTCAGTGGTGAGGCAGCTATAAAGAAGCGCCAGGTCCTTGACCTTTTCGAAGATTTTCTTGCAGCGATACTGATATTTATCGAATCCATCACGATGATCTCTCTGATAATCGATTGTATTGAAGGCTGAAGTATCAGTTCCAAATTCATCTATATTGCTTTGCCAAAACTCATTTTGATTCTCGGACTTAGGAATTATCAACAAAATGGCATGCTCACGCATCATTGACCAGTGTATAAAATCCCAATAGGCTTGATATTCTTCCTCGTCATCTGGATATATTTCATCAAACCGGCTTATTGGCTTCAAACCTTCTATATTCACAAATTGATCATATGTTTCATTTTTCTGTTCTTGTATCATCGAAAACACCTCCTTGGTTTCTAACCGGAACCAAACCAAGGAGGCTTAAACATCAAATCGGGGATTCAAGGGAGTGGACGCGGGCGAATCACTCCATAAATTTTTCGTGTTCGGCACGTGTGCCGAATCGAAAGATTTAGGATAAGTGATGAGTATTGTTCGCGACCGGTAATCTGAAGCAAGAAAAAAAATCAAATAGAAATTTATAAAGACATCAACGGCAGTTACTTGTCAGCCAAATTAGTTTCCGAAACTATCTTCGATGCTTTCCAATGAAACAGGCGCCTGATTGCTTTGATCTTCTGCAGGTTCAATATTTATATGTTGCAATGGCTGTTTTTCTGAGACTTCAACGCGAAACAGGTTGACATCCTGACCACGCTTGTTCTTTGTTTTTCCTTCAAATGTAATGCGGATTTTTTGACCGATTTTGACATATTGCATACGATCATCAAGAATTGCCGAACCCCACGCAAAGAAAGTGCCTTGCTCATTTTCGATATAATATTTGGCGCTCATACCTGAGTCTTCGTCTTTAGGCTCCTTGTTTACAAGAACACCGATGATATTATCACCGGATTTTCCGGGCTTCCAAACGCTTGGTTCGATGGTTTTCCAATTGTCCATTTTTTTACACCTCATTTTTTTATCCTTCAAATAATCAAAGGATCATCATCAACAAATATTATTTCCGGCTCGTCTTGTTCTTGCATTTCCGACAGTTCAATTGCATCCATCAAAAACTCCTCAAGCCTTTCAACATCGTATCGCTTATGATTTTCATTTGAACTTTCATTGTTTTCACGTTTCTTGCCCGAAATCATGCTTACACCTCCAGAGGCAATTTCCTCCGTGGCACCAAGGAAATTGCACAGGGAAGCCTTTCCGGGATTGAATTGTGCAAATGATCAAATATGCATTTGTGATTTTGCTGAAATGATGCTTATAGCAACTTTTCAATAATCGGGGCAGGCAAAGCGCCCATGATCTCTCTTGTCTTTCCATAACGCCCCATGGATACGACCCTGGCATTGATCAACCCATAGAGATCCAAAAAACTGATCATGTCTGAAAAGCGTCTTTGCGATAACGGTCTGTGCCTTTGATCATCACATAGGCCTTTATAGACTTCATAAGCCTGGCCGGTGGTGACTTTTGTGATTTGCCGATTAAAAAGCATATAGCATGATTGAAGCGCCATTTTTTGCTGGGTAGCAAGCGCGTTGATTAATTCGGTTGACTTGTCCACTTCAAGGCGATGTTCAGCGATATCAACTTCATCAATGCCCAGACAACCGGATGTTTCTTCAGCCACGCTGACCGACTTTGCCAGCAATTCAACGGCTTTTCGGGCATCCCCTGTTTCTTTCGACGAATAGGCGGCAATTTTTTTAAGTGCCGCCAAATCAACTTTATCTTTTCGAAGCGCCTTTTCTGATCTGAGTTTCAAAATTTCCAACAGATCCACCGCATCATAGGGCTCGAATATGATATCTGTTTTTTTTAGAAAACTCAGGATTCGCGGATCCAGTATTTTTTCCCAGTCCAAGCGGTTGGTCAAAAATATGAGAATCAACCTGCAGTCCACCTTCCTGGGCAGAGTCTTTCCCAAATAAGTTAAAAATGCGTCCGGATTGGGCAATATATTGTCGGCCTCGTCAATGAGAAGACACAAGAAACCTTTATAACCACGTATAGCGGAAATAATCTTATTCTGCATATACTCGATCGGAATACCTTTACGATATTTTTTGTTGGCATTGTCCAACGACATGGCGACTTCGTTTAATGCCCCAAAATAGGTCTTGGGCGATGTTAAATCGATGTAATGATATTGAAAAATAATGCCCCTTCGTGATGCCACCTTTTCAAATGTAGAAAGCAGATGAATTAAGCTCACTGTTTTCCCGGATCCTGTAGGGCCATAAATAAGTGCCGATGACGGATGGTCTCCATCCAACATCGGCGATAAATGTGAAATGATCTTTGAAAGCTGCTTCTCCCGGATATTCCGATTAAAAATTTCTTTCAAAACAATGGTCCTCTCTTCACCCGGCAACCTTTCATCATCCAAATAGTCCGGGTTTATTATCAGCGATCTGCTTTTCCGATTAGAATAGAGGGATTCAATAAGGGCCTCCGTGTAATCTTTTTTTCCAGACTTTCCTTCAGACATTTTCTTTACCGGACATTTCCAGCGAATTCTTTCAGAGGAAAGGCTTATTTATAAATCTTTGTTACAACTAAATGGCAGCGACACTTGTGGGCGGGTGGGTGGGGAACTTTCCGATGGAACTCTTTATGAATAATAAATCATTATTATTGCAGATGTTTATCTATTAAAATGTTATAAAAGCCTATTTAATAGAGATTTATAAACGTTGTCCTTTTTGAGTACTGAAATTCAAATGATTGGCAACACATTAACTTTTACAATCATATCTCCATCGGACATTTTCCCACCAACTCCAATGCTCGCTAATTTTTCTTCCCAAGGGCACAATCCAATAAAAACCATTCTTTTTCCTTTTGCTGCCTATCGTCATCAAACTTCATGAGCGATGCAGCCTTCTCCGAAAGATTGGCCATGGCCTTTGAAAATTTAGTTGAAAATTGCCACAGGCCGTCCCGCTTCGTAATCAATCCAAGCCGTACCATTGTCGCCCTTACCTTCCAAAGGCTTTTACAGCTTATTTCTTTTGCCTTTGCCCGCCGAAAATTCTCCAACTCAATCATGCTGATCCTGCTGCCTTCTGCATATTTGATGGCGAGAAAAATCAAAATAAACCCGGCCCGCAAATCAACTGCATTCTTGTGCGGAAATACCAGTCCCGCAAGGTCATATACGTCACTGCATCGGTATATTTTATCCTTATTTGCCTCGACCTTTGTGGAAATAATTGTTTTGGAAGGCCTTTTCATGCAAAATCACCTGTTTCTTTCCGCCATCGAAATTAAAATAATGTCCAAATCTGTCCTGGCATTTTCGCTTTAATCGGTTTTTTCCAAAAACCGGGGAAACTTATCATTTGGTGCTCATCAATGGGAATTCATGACTTAATTTAAAGGGGTTCGTAAGGCTCTCGTCGGCAAGCGATTCATTTGCGTTTTACATAAAAACTTTTTGTAATCTCAATGCTTCAGTCCAACTCCGCCAATTGCTGATCATAGGGCTTAATTTCGTTAATTTTGGGCTTTTCAGGGCTTCGCAGAGCGTCATGCTTCAAAACCGGTTTTTTGTTTGATGATGTGAGTGTTGAAAATTCCTCCAATACAATATTCTGCATCAAACGAATCGGCTCAGAAACCCATTGGTCGCCCCTGGAGAAAAACTGATTAATCAACGCCACAGTAAACGTCGCTTTTTTTAGCTTCAGCATGATATTATTCCATTCCGCCTCAAACAGCCGTGATTCTTTATTTCTGGCTGTCGCAATCCCATATTTCTGACGTAACATTACGAGGACCTTTTCCCTGGCTTCATCATGAAATCCGGCATTTCCTATCAATTCGGCTTTTACCTGACAGGAATGTGGCTTGAATCGAATTTTCGGGATTTTCCCGAACTCCCGGGTCTGCTGAACATGAAACTGGTAAAATTCATGGTGGATGATATCGGCATCCGGATCATCGATTGCGTTTACTTTATCCCGGATTGCCGTAAGAAACCGGACATGCCGTTCAGTAAATGAATGAAGATTCCTCAACCTCGCTCCCCCTGCTTACAAATGATTCGGCTCTCTTTTGAGTCATTGATGATCTTAGCCTGTTGATTGGGAGTGAGATCAGCCCAATCAAATGAAAAATTTGTGCCCTTTTGATCTGTTATCGTGATGCAGGTATCAACATCCATTGACCGGGATTGAATCCAAATGTCGCCGAAAGCCTTATCCTGACATAAAAGCACCTGCCCTTGTTTGTCCAGCTCCAGCAAATGCATCAATTTTAAAACTTTTTCAGTCCTCCTATCTTCTGGATAATAGCACTGCAATTCATCCAATTTTTGGGGAGCATCTTCGTTCAACTCAGATACTATAAATACTTTCCAGGGCAGCAAGTCCGAAATTTTAAGCGACCTCGCCCGATCAAATAACTGCTCCACACACCGCTGATGATGCGCCAATGGGGAAAAGCAGGAAACAATAGAACACATAAAATCGCTTGGCATCGATGTGTTATTAAATTCTCTTTTTGCAGCGGCGGACTTGCTAAGCGAAGACGCTTCTTTTTTAGAATTCTGTTGCTTCAGAAACTCGCGGCGAAAAAGCTTCAACCGGCCTGCAGCGAGGTAGTTCTGCTGCTTGGCTCGCCGACGTTGTTTTTGCTTGTATAAGGTCCAGTTATATATAGACCCGCCAATATTTTGTAATCGCTGGGACCATCTTTTATCGGTCATCCATTTTGAAATCGGCAATAGCAGTTCTTTGTCGACCAAACTTGATAATGCCTTGCTTTGCATCAAGAGCATGTGCCCCAATATTCTAAAATCTATGGTTTCTTGGCTTGATTGATTGAGATACTGCCGGAGCCTGCGCTTAATTAATCCAAATTGAACGTCATCAACAGCTTGTCCATCACTAATCTGAAGCGACGGCGGCATATGGTGAACTATCTTCATTTTCCCGCTTTATAATTCATTTTTTTTATCAAAGTATGATTCAAGCGCCCTTTCAATAATTAACCGTTGAGTTGCCCTTATTTCCTTATCTCGACTCAGTTTGTTTATGTACACGGCTTTAAATAGCTTATCTGCTAAATCCTTACGGATGTGAACATGAATGCGCACAACTTCATCGGCATGTTCAGATTTGTTGAAGGGTTTATTCTTATCGAAGGGATTCAAATCGCGATCAGAATAAGATTTTATGGATTTGGGGTTTTGTGCAAAGGCGGATTTGCAGCTTTGGGCCCTTGGTTTTAAAATATTTGCGCCCATGGATTTAAATTTTCCCTTTTTCTTTTTTTCTTTTGGCATTTCCCTATTTCACCCGCTTATTTTTCGTTCTTGTCATCTGACCAATCCTTTTATGAACTTCTTTGGCAAGTGCCATAAATTCTTTTGCTGCTTCACTTTTTGGCTTATAGGCGGTGATGGCTTTTTGAAATGTCGGGCTCTCCTCCATATGAATCCGTTTGGACAGCTTTTTCTTGAAAACGAGTTTCTTGTATGTTTCCCGCAGAACTTCTTCCATTTCTCTTTCCATTACCAGATCCCGACCATCTATTTGATTGATGACGATACCAAGCACCTGAAGCGCTGGATTAATAAATTTCTGTGTCTTATGAATGGTGTCAAATAGGTCCTTGATACCTGACAAGGCATATGGGGCTGGTTTGACAGGAATCAACACCAAATCAGCAGCTGTTAATGCAGCCAATTGCAAATGCCCAAAAGCGGGGAGACAATCGATGATTACATAATCATGCGGATGCGAGTGGGAGGCGGTTTGCAGCAGCGAAATCGCTTCTTTTAATCTGAAAATGACCTGGAAGTCCCGCTCCGCAACCGGTGCCAAATCAGTATTAGCGCCGAGCAGACTTAAATTGTCTGATATTTTTTCAGGTGTCACGGATCTGCCTTCGTGTGCATCCAAGACTTTGCCGGTCATTGATTCAGGATCTTGGATAAACGATGATGTTAGGTTCCCCTGGGGATCATTATCAATTGCCAGTACGTTGTATTGATATCGGTCAGCCAGAACATGCGCCAGATTAAAGGCAAGTGTGGTCTTTCCCACACCGCCTTTTTGATTTGAAATCGCAATTGTTATCATTAATGGTCACCGCATAATTTTGCTGAAACGCGCAATTGATAAAATGTGCTGATGTGCAATTATATAATTGTTTCTCACCACTTTCGCGTAATGATCCAAAAGATTTAAATATATCTTCACCTGGGAATCTCCGTGAATGGTGATGGCAAACAACCTGGAAGATCGCATTAGAGGTGAAAACAAACCTGGATTTAAATCCGAAGGGGAGCGGAAGATTGCCAAGTTTCTCGACAAGAATTCGATTCAATTTCAATATGAACCTGCCGTGATGATCTCTAAAGAGTATCTCAAACCCCGAATCTGGTATCCGGATTTTTATCTGCTGGAATTTAAATCTTATATTGAGTATTATGGGTTGGCCGGAGATAAAAATTACGACCGCGGCATCAAACACAAGCAATCAGTTTATTCAAAAACCGGGATGGATGTCGTCTCCGTTTACCCATGGATGTTCTCGGAAGATTGGCAGGGATATATTATGCGGGAGTTGGAAAGGAATACCATCCAGAGATATCGAAACCTGATGTCAAAACCTTACTGGGCAAAGCAGAATAAAACATCTTATACCAAAAACTTCGGACCCCGCAGCTATTTCCGCAAAAGGCCATATTAGTCTTTGTCTTTTCTCTGGAGTTCATATGCGAGAGGCGATTTGTATATTTTTCATTATTTAGTCGGATTTTGATACATTTTTTAACTTACTGTTATAAAAACAAAAATATTAATTCGAAATGTAATATAAATGATCAAAAATCCTTTTAATGATCCGGTTTTTTGTTACACCAGCCATATGCCTAAATCAGAATAACTCTCTGAGATCATATAATAAAAATTCGACACCCAAAACAACCTGCCCTATTTTAATTACCTTTTTGTTATAGCTCCCGATGAATTATGTTACACCCTATTAAATCACATCTTGTCTTTCAGTGTGATCCGGCATGCCAATTTGTTGCCCAGAATCGACTGGGGGGCATCATCTTTTTTCCCGCCGCGATACCATATATTATGGAAAAGCCCGTCTGAAAACATCTGCTCCTGATGTGTGGCCCAAATAAAATCAGATGGCGGCATTTCCTGAACAAGACGGCACAAACTGGTTAACCGCGTCTCCGTGTGCGCTAATAGCAATAACCGAAAGCCGTTGAATTTATCATCGAATATTTTTTCATAACGCTTATACCTGCCGGAATGAAAAAGCAGTTGGTAATTGTTTATCTTTTGCCGAATATCATTTGAGCTCCGATCTGGACTGGCAATGTTTTCCGTTCCCCTATCCACTTCCAGAAAAAACAATAATGATTTTTTCAATTCCATGTGTTTGATCGCAAACACGGCATCCGGTATAAACTCAATATCCTTGCTCGATCCGTCTTTTTTTGTCATGCGCTCTTTAATGTTAACTGAATGCTGATCCGCGGCCTTTTTAAAAATTGAAGAATTCAATGTAACCCAGTCAACACCCATCTCCGACCGCTCCTTTTCGAGCTGTTTGAGATGAATCAAAAACCAGTTTACCAGCAGCTCATGCTCTATGGGACCAAAATCAATGGTGTTTGATTCAAAGTTTTTATCTTTCAAACAAATGCCCTGTTGCTCAAAAAACAAACGCTTCCCTTCCTTTGTTAAAACAATTACCGCCTCCGGCCGGCCGCGTTTATTTCCATAGATTCTTTGCGTAAATGAGATCAGTCCCCTATCCTTTAATGCCCTGCTCCGTCTGCGGATGACCTGAGAACTCCTGTTGCTCAAAACGGCGAGTTGAGAAACGGTTGCCATCTTGTACAAACCAATAAAATCAATCAGGGCCTTGTCCTGGGTAGCCAATTTAAGCGTCATGATGGGTTTCTTCCTTACGGTTAAACGGAGTTTCCTTTCTTAGGAATAGAAGCAGAATCAGGGGGCAAAATTCAAAAAACCAATTTGTGATTGATAGTATCGGACTGGAAATGTTAATTAAACTTCCGAATCAGAGATTAATTCTTCTGCAGCCATTTTACGCACAAATTTCTGAAATAATTTATATTTTTATTTTAAAATTTTTAAGGATTTTAGGAAATCCGTTTTCATCTCCTTCATTTTTTGTTATAAATCCATTTCGCATTTCTAGTTAACCTTTGACCGCAAGTGTTAATAAGAAAAACCCGCTACACGCTACAATTTCAGGAATTATCAAGAATGGCAGCAGATTCATTAACTTTTGCAAAAGCCTTAGCTGAGGGGTCCAGTGGAAGGCATGAAACCTTTACACCTAGATACGGCTGGTTGAAGAAAGGGTATGATCGGTGTCTCGAAAATCCGCACGTATTCAATGACGAAGACGCAATCGAACAGCTTGGAGTGGGAAAAAACATGGTTCGCTCTATCCGTTACTGGTGCACCCTGTTTCGGCTTTTGGAAAAGGATGGCGAACCCGGCTGCCTCCGTCCAACCGAGTTTGGACGCAAACTGCTCGATAACAAAACTGGTTGGGACCCATACCTGGAGGATCCCACAAGTTTGTGGCTTCTTCACTGGCAAATTTTTAAGCCTCCCTTTCGAGCGGTTTGCTGGAATGTAGCTTTCAGCTATATTACCCTTCCAAACTTTACAATTAAGGAGCTTTCGGCGGCAATCAATGAAAAGGCGGCTCAAACTGACAAGCTCAAAAACATCGCCAAAGGCTCCGTTAAACGAGATGCATCCTGCATTATCCGAATGTATGCTTCAGAAACAAGTCAGCATCTGGAAATCCGATGTCCATTTACCGACCTTGGCTTAATTAAACCCGCATTGGAACAAAAGGAGAAGGAACGGTATTGTTTTGCGACGGATGCCAAACAGACCCTATCCGACTGGATATTTATGTCAGCTGTCTTTGACTTTGCCGCCCAATGGTTTTCTGAGCAGCAAAGCCTGTCTTTGCAAGACATCGCCTTCGCCCCAAATTCCCCGGGTTTAGCCTTCCGCCTTTCGGAATCGGATTGCGGACACCGACTCGACAGAGTCTGCCGCGCTCTTGACGACGTATCATTCACGTATGTTAACGGTATTAGACAAATACAGTTTGCTGGTTCTCCTGAAGAACTCGCTCAAACTTGCCTATCCCGTTATTACGAAGGAGCCTAATGAAGCGTATAGCACTTTCAGAATGGATAAACGTTGATCGAAGGGTAGCCCGATCGGTCAACCTTGAGCGGGATGCTCGAGATAAAAATTTACTGGAGCGGTTTCAAGTCACTCCAGTTGCATGCGACGTTTTGAGACGTCTTGCCGATGCTCTTGAAGGCGAGCGAACCAATGCATGGTCACTTACCGGCCCATACGGAACAGGGAAAAGTGCTTTTTGCAACTTCCTCATGGCTCTGTCTATCGGCGTTAAGGAAGAACGCAGGACTTGCTATGAAAAAATTAAACAGGCAGATGCAGAACTGGCTGAGCGCCTCAAAAAACTAATCCCGGAAGAGAAGTCCAAACCTCCGGTAATCGGCGTGAGGGCCGTATCCCAATATGAATCCCTGAACAGCACACTTGCTAGAGGCCTTGCCCACTCCGTGAAAGAAGTACATGGTTGGGGCCGAAATAAAAAATGGAAAGAGCTTTTAAACCGAATTGAGCAGGTCTCTTCACAGGACTGGCCCAACACTCGAGAAGTTGTCAAGGCTTATAAGGATTTAACCGTTATCACCGGAAAACCCGTTTTCATCGTGGTAGATGAGTTTGGCAAAAATTTAGAGTTCCAGGCCCATCATTCCGATCAAGGAGACATATTCATTCTTCAGGCTTTGGCCGAAAGCGAATTTACCTTTCTTTGGGTATGCCTGCACCAAGCCTTTCAAACCTATGCCGGCGCCCTGAGCCAAGTGCAGAGGGAGGAGTGGCAAAAAATCCAAGGACGCTTCGAGGATTATCCTTACGTTGAACCTCCTATTCGAAGTTTCAACCTCATACGCGATGCCTTATCTGTAAACCCGCCGGATGAAGAGCACGAAGAAGTTTTGAATCATTGGGCACAAGGTATGGCCGACGCCATGTCCGGAATAAGGCTTAACGGCCTCGGCGCTCTTAATCCAGAAGCTATTAAATCTCTATATCCATTTCACCCCCTATCTGTGTACCTTTTAGGTGAAATGACGCGTCGATTTGGCCAAAATGATCGGACTCTATTCTCCTTTCTATCAAGTGGCGAAGCTCATGCCTTCTCCAATTGCCTGCGGAACCTGGATACAAGTCAGGACAGGCGCTTACCCACGCTGGGAGTAGATAAGTTATATGATTATTTCACTCAAACCGGTGCGCTTCGGAATAATGCCGACCGGTCCGAAAATCAGAGATGGATCGAGATACAATCAATAATTGCTTCACATGGTGCGCTAGACTGGGAAAAAATCAGGGTGCTTAAGACGGTGGGAGTACTAAATCTGCTTTCCACAATGCCATGGCTGACCGCCTCAGATGAAATAATTCATGCTGCCTTGGCTACGTCTTTTTACAAGACTAAAAAAGACACAAAAAAGGCTCTCTTGGAGCTCACGGAAAAAGGCATACTCTTGTATCGCCGTTATGCTAATGAGTATCGGCTCTGGGAGGGAAGTGATTTTGACATAGATTTTGAGGTCACTCAGGCACGGGGCCGTGTGGCGCTGCGGTCAATATCTGAAATGCTGGAGGAGGTTGCGCATCGTCCCAACTTAATAGCCTCCCGACATTCCGTTCAGAAAGGCACACTCCGCGAATTCCGGACAAGGTGGGCTACAGAAGACGATATAGCAGTGCTAATGCAAAGACCGCATGAGCCAGGAAAGGGAGACGGGACCCTCTGGTTGATTGTCGGCAGGCAGAAAACCCCTAAAGGCATCACCGACATCGCAAAAGAAGGCGATCCGGTGGTGGTAGGCTATGCCCCTTGCCTTGAACAGGTGCGTGACCTCCTCTTTGAAGCCTCAGCAACCAGCACCGTGTGCAATGCCCCTCAGCTTGAGCGCGACGGTGTAGCCCGCAAAGAAGCCCGACATAGGGCGGCACAAGCAACGGAAGCATTGTCGAAATACCTAATGGAGACCTTTTCTCCAGGTCTTGGCTCTGTTAAGTGGTTTGCCTCCGGAAAACTGCAAAACATCGCAAGCCTCAAGGAACTCTCCACCCTAATATCAGATTTATGTGACAGCACCTATAACCTATGCCCCCCGATTAATAATGAAATGATCAATGTGGACAGGCTCACAAGTCAAGCGACAGCTGCACGCAACCGTGTTGTCGAGGCTCTTGCTAATAATGCGGTGCAGGAAGACCTGGGGTTTGAAGGATATGGGCCAGAGGTAGCTGTCTACCGCACGCTTATAAAAAACACAGGATTGCACCGTCAAGATAAGGGTAATTTGTGGTCTCTCCATGCCCCCGATAAAAGAGAACAGCCCGAACTATTTGCTGTCTGGGAGCTTTTTGATCAGCTTCTGCTAAAAAGCGGTGCTGAAGAACGCGCAATACCTGTAAAAGAAATTTTAAATGCTGTCAAAAAGCCACCTTTTGGGCTTCGGGAAGGCCCGGCACCGCTTTTGCTTTGCCACTATCTGCTTGTGCGATCCGATGAAATAGCTGTATACGAGGATGGAATCTTTAAGCCGTTTTTCGGTGACGCAGAAGCTACGCTCCTCATGCGCCGACCTAAATTGTTTAGCCTCCGGCTGTACCAAACTACGGGGATTAAGTCGGAAGTTATCCGCACTTACTTTCAGGTAGTTAATACCGGGCTCGAACTCGTGGAAGGAGCACGAAACCAGACGATTCTTTCCATCGTTGTCCCTCTTACGCAGTTCCTTGACAATCTCCCGGAATACACACAAACAACACGATCTTTAAACCCGAATACTTTGCGGCTTCGAAATGCCATTGCCCACATGCAGGATCCACAGAATCTCCTCTTTCAAGATATCCCTGAAGCCCTTGGATTTGAAATAGCAAGCTCTGATGGCCAATCGGGGGATGCTGATTATGATGCCAATGCTCTCAGGGAAAGCCTCTGGGAATCGCTGATTGAACTACGTGATGCCTATGACCGATTTGTCAGAAAAGTCAAGGCACGTTTCAAGATGGTTATGGCTGAACCTACTGAGAAGGAAGCTCCTTTCGATGCGCTTCGTCATGATCTTAATGCCATGGCAACTTCCCTTGTGAATGCTTGCATGGACACAGACCTCCGACCTGTTTTGGGAGCACTGGCTGATGAGTCAGGTTCGGACGAGCAATGGCTTTCTCAGGTAGCAGCCGTCATTTTGAAAAAACCTCTTACATCTTGGAGGGACGGGGATATAGAGCCATTTGCCCTTCGGTTAGGGGAGATTCGGGAACGCATTAACCAACTGAATGACCTCAAACGAATTGCCGAGAGAAAGGGTAATGCTACTGGGAAATCATACATGATAGGAATCCAAACACCAGCCGGCGGTATGGCTCACAAAAAGCTGGATATTCCTAAAAACCCAGATGATTTGAATAAAAGCGTAGTTGACGAATTTATTCACGCAGACAAGGAAAGGCGAACAGCCTGGCTATTTTTGCTAATTCAGACAATGATGGAACAAGGAGACTTTTCATGAAAGAGCGCCACCTGCTCGCCCTTTCGGGAGGAAAAGACAGCGCTGCCCTTGCTGTGTATATGCGGGAACATTACCCCCACTTGCCCATGGAATATGTCTTTATTGATAGCGGTTGCGAATTACCCGAAACCTATGCCTATCTTGACAGACTCAGAACAATACTGGGGATTAATATCATTCGAATTGGAGGAACCTCCAGTAAGGATAGAAAGGATTTTTACTATTGGTTAAAAATGAAAAACAACTACTTACCTTCTATTCAAAACCGATGGTGTACAGAAGTATTAAAGTTATTCCCCTATGCAAAGTGGCTAAAAACTAATTGTACAAATGGATTGGTGCACAGTTATGTAGGGCTTAGAGCAGACGAAAGATCAGATAGAAGCGGATATGTAACAAATGGGGAAAAAGTTATTCAACATCACCCATTTGTCAAAGATGGTCTTGTTTATTCAGATATCCAACATATTTTGGGCGATTGTGGATTAGGTTTTCCGGATTATTATCACTGGAGAACAAGATCGGGATGTTTTTTTTGTTTCTTCCAGACAAAAAGCGAATGGATAGGATTGTACAAGAACCATCCTGACCTATTCATGAAAGCATCAGCGTTGGAGAAATATGATCCAGTTTCTGGAAAACAATTTACTTGGAATGACGATATTTCTTTGCTTGACTTATTAGAAAAATACAAATCAAACAATAATTATTGCAAGACTTCAGAAAGTAAAGAGCATAACAGATTTGTATTACCTAAGCTTAAAGGACAAAATTCCGAATACTATGTGAACAATTTATCTGCGTTCATAAGGGAGCGAGAATAATGATAAGTGATAGCTTGCGCAAAGAAATTATGGAACTGGGCCGAAAGCAAGATGCCTATAAACCGCATAAGCATATAGCGCTTTTAGCCGCACTAAAAATATTGAAATCAAGAGACCAAGATTCTCCAGTAGTGTATTATGACTCTACGTTTACAAATTTATTTAATAATTTATTTGAAAAATTTAAAGGGCCTGGCGACAGAAATAGACCCTATACCCCCTTCTTTCATTTAAAAACCACTAGCTTTTGGCATATTATACCAAAATCGGGAAAAGAAGAGGATATAAAAGAATTAAGCACCGTTGGAGGGCCAACAATTCTAAACGACATAGTGTCACACGCCAAAATCGACGAACGTCTTTTTTCTATCATCAAAGATGATAAGGCCTTTAAAGATTTAGAGGCATTAATTCACAAATGTTTGAGTCAACACACCCCTTCTTCAAGTTCGGCAAGCCAGTCTGAGCAAGGTTTCGGAGAATTGGATGCTGGATTACACCCAGATGCGCTTCCTAACCCCTTTGTAGCCTACCTCAATAGCCTTCACTCTCTTGATGCGGGCAACGAAAACGCCATGGCCGAATCTCAGGCCTGTAACCCATATTTTTCGAGCATTCACGTAGAGCATCCTTTGGCACAGAATATTATAGAGTACTTGTCCAGCCGGTCAGGAAGGTCTGTGATTCTAACAGGACACGCAGGAGATGGGAAATCTACGCTCGCACTGTCAGCCTACAAGAAACTTAAAGGCCTCGACACAAGCCAACTCCTCCCTAAACCTTTGAAGCCCCGTGAAAATTTGGAGCTACCGGAAGGCATATCATTAGCTGTTATCAAGGACCTGAGCGAATGGGCCCCAGAGCAGCGGGATGCCCTGCTGGATGAAATCACTAAGCAAGGGTTAAGGGTGTTGCTGATATCCAACACTGGGGCTCTTCTTGATACTTTTTGCGAATATGCAAAAAAACGCAGTTTTGAAAATATTGCCGATTTAAGGCCCCGCTTGTTGGAAGCTATGGATGCCGAATCAGATAATTTTGATTTTGGCGGGGCTGGTTTCCGATTTAATAATCTGGCTCTACACGATAATCTGAACCTTGCTCGTATGGTTTTTTCGCGGATGCTTTCTCCGGAAAACTGGACAGCTTGCGAGAAACGTGACTGTCGGGAACACTGCCCCATTTACATCAATGTTCAGCTTTTCCGCAAGGACGATGGGCTTGCTCAGGAAAGGGTTTTCTTGGCATACCGGCGAATGTATGAATACGGAACACGCCTTACTATGCGCCAGTTCACTGCTCACCTTGCCTATATGCTAACTGCCGGCCTGGAATACAAAGATATAAGTGACCTTATGTTATTGCCGGAAAAGCCTCCCTTGTCAGATTATCTTTTCTACAACCGCTTTTTCGGGGATAACGGCCGAGGGGAGAACAATGCCGCAGTTCAGATGCCGGTACTACGTTCAGTTAGGTCCCAGGGGTTTGGGGAACGACCCTGTCCTGCAATGGAAAGACATCTTTGGCTGCTTACTCATCACGACAAATTTCAGACAGGACTTCCATCTCTTGTCCGAAAGGAACTGCATGCCCTCAGGCATCGTGGCGCAAGGATGCCAGAAAAGGATCAGGACAACAAGCCCACCCCTACTCCCGATCAGGCTAGGGAGCAAGCTAGACGCATGCTTTTCTTCCTTTATAAAGATAAAAACAGTGAGCGTGAAAAAAACTTTTTACAGGACTTTTTGGGATCGCTTGCCATACTTAGATGGGTGAAATGGCAAAATCCGAATATGCGGTTGTCACTGGAAGACGACAGTCGCTTTAGGCAAAGAGTATTTCATGTCTTGCAAGAACAGTTTACGGGAGTGCGCCTTGCCGAGGTAGGTGGCGTGGATCACAACAATCTCTATGTTACCCTGAATCGCAGGCGACAGGACATTAGACAAAGCGCCCAAGTAGTTTTGGCACAGATTGATTTTTCCAGGGATTTTAAGCTGCGCCTTACCGGACCTGAAGCAATATCCTATCGACGAGATCTTGCACTGATAGGGCAAGGATGGCTGAAGGGAATTTCCTTAAAATTGAATCTTCCTTTTCTGGATTATGTTCTGGCCAGGCATCACGGTCAAGTTGGGGAGACTCTGCAGGCTGCTTACGCAAATCGCCTGGAACGTCTCAAGGCAGACCTTATTACACGCTGCAGAAGTAATGACGATGAAGAAATGATCCTGGTTAGACTTCGCACTAACCATACATTTTTGAGGCAACACTTTAAGGTGACACCTGAAGGACTGGAGGTATCCAATGCCTGAAACTTTCCCGAGTAATGTGCCGAATGGCAGCAATGACACCAATCCAGCCTTTCGTCTTTTCGGGAGACGTTTTTTTTCAGATCAGTCTTCCATCGAATTTTTAATTGAATGCCTGCTGGTAGCTAATTCCCAAAAAAGAGTTGAAAATAGACAGTTTAATAATTTCCTACCACCAAGAGATATTCTGGGTGAACCTTGGCATAGAGCACTCGATTACTCGCCAAAAGCTCGTTTAAACCTCAAAATCTTTTCATTTTTCGGAGCATCCAAGTTAGACACTAGACATGAAATTCACCGGCAACATCTGGAGGAGCTTGATCGACTACTAAAGGAAAAAATGCAGGTTTTTGAAGACACTAAGGAGAATGTGTTGAAGACTCTTGAGAACCTATTTCTTGGGTTCCATGGTGTTGGCATGCAACGTACTTGGTGCGCTCAAAGTTTCGCACCTATTTGCCCTTCGCTTTTGGCAGGTGAAACCTTATGGAACGAATCTTTTGCGAGAAACAACCCTCCAAATTCCTGGGAAGATCTCATGATTCAACACAAAAGGTATTTCTCCTCAAACAAGCATCGCTTTTTAGCTTGCGGAGGGGAAATGATCTACTTGCAGATATGCAACGCGCTTCGCAAAAAAACCATAGATCTAAGCAACTGGATAGAAAATGCTGGGTTGAATGAATTTCTGACTTCAGAGGAGCAAAATCCGGACTGGCTTCACGAGCAAATAGAAAAGGCCATTGGCGATATGATGCAGGAGGTGCCTGCAACTGTTTCTAAGCTGGCGGAGTTCATAGATAGCGGGGTGGAAAAAGATACATCCACATATACGGATTTTGATGGTGGAACGCCCAAGTGGGTGAGTTGTGGATGGTGCCCTGCTGAAACTTGGCCTGAAGGCTACCTTTTTGCCGTGGAATTTTTTAGAGTTTGCCGCGCCAAGTTAGACTTGATGGATAAAACGGACCTCCTGGAAACCTTGTGTTCTCTTCATGTGATGCGCAGCTTGATTACTCAGGGTTCACGATATGCTGACGGAACTGATGATATTCCCCTCTGGCCGGACTATTACCTCGCTATTTCTGATCCGGAAGGCAAAAAT
>Ga0209925_1000144_pt1 | contig 35857 bp, 27 predicted proteins | sample SalPonR2_A_D1_MG_FD_185702 | JGI IMG/M metagenome (GOLD analysis project Ga0209925, IMG submission 185702) | Salt pond soil microbial communities from South San Francisco under conditions of wetland restoration - Salt Pond MetaG R2_A_D1_MG... ... | reverse complement strand
CTTAGAAGTCCCTTTGAAAGATATGTTCTGCCACTTTCAAGATGTTTAGGAATTATTATTTCATAGCCCAGTTTCGTTAACAATTGAATGCTCTTAATTCCAATATCTGTATCATTATAATTAGTAAATTCATCATTGAACAGATAAACCTTTCCTTTGGAGGCTTTTTCATTTTTAAGTTTTTTTACATAGCCATTCATCCATTTGTTTAAGGTCTTTTTATGGAGCAAAGGCATGCTCCTGTCTGGAGCAAAACCAATTATTTTATTGATAAGACGTAAAACAGGTTTATATTTTAAAAAGAAATTATAGAACCATGGCCAGATAGCGCCTAGCTTATACAATCCTGGTAAATAAGCAATTAACCTTGTTCGAATTGGTATTCCATGTTCATCATAATAATGCTGAAGAAATTCCGCTTTCAATTTAGCTACATCCACACTGGAAGGGCATTCAGACTTACAGGCTTTGCAGGACAGACAGAGATCCATTACTTCATAAATTTCTTCATGATCAAATGGATTCTCTTTTGGCGAATGGGTAAGAAATTCTCTTAAAATATTTGCTCTTGCACGGGTCACGTCGTTTTCATTACGTGTTGCCATATAACTTGGACACATGGTTCCTCCCGTTAACTCTGTTTTTCTACAATCTCCACTCCCATTGCATTTTTCAGTAGCCCTGATAATTCCACCAACATCAGAAAAATCGAACACTGTATCAATTTCACGCACTTCCCGCTCAGGTTCATAGCGAAGACTGGAAGTCATATCCGGAACATTTACAATTTTCCCGGGATTCAAAATATGGTCCGGATCAAAAGTTTGCTTCACCTGTTGCACCAGTTTGTAATTCTTATCTCCAAGTATAACAGGAATAAATTCACCTCTCACTCTTCCATCGCCGTGTTCTCCGCTCATGGAGCCCCTGTATTTTTTTACCAGATGAGCAATTTCCATTCCTACCTTTTTGAACAACTCCACATCCTCTTTCTTCTTTAAATTTAATATCGGACGAAGGTGCAGCTCTCCTGATCCAATATGGGCATGGTATACACATTCCAGTTTATATTTATCCATGATACTCTGAAAATCATCCATATAATCAGGCAAGTCCTCAACTTTAACTGCCGTATCTTCAATAAAAGAAACGGGTCTGGCATCGCCCTTCAGATTTGACAAAACACCCAACCCGGCTTTTCTGAGACTCCAAACTTTATCTACTTCCGGCTCATAAACGACGGGAAAATGATATCCATATCCCTGCTCTTTAAAATCTTGTATCAATTTTCTGGCATCATTTTCAATTTCTTCACGTGTATCTCTGGCAAATTCAATGATCAGGATAGCGCCCGGATTGCCTTTTACGAAGAACCTGTTTCTTTGCTGGTCGCGGTTCCCTTTGGTCAGGTCAAGAATGATTTCATCCATCATTTCAACGGCTCCGGGATTATGCCGGAGAGCAATCAAATTAGCATAAAAAGCCTCACGTCTTGTTTTAAAATGAGCTGCCAGCACACCTTTATGAGCAGGAGGTAATGGTACCAGATTCAGTTTTATTTCAGTAATAAAAAGAAGCGTTCCTTCTGATCCACAAATTAAATTGGCCATGTTCAATGGAGAATCAGACTTGTCAAAAATTTCGGTATTTAAAAGCAAATCAATTGCATAACCTGTATTTCTTCGGTATATGGATTGATCAGGAAATTCTTTCATTATCTCTTCCTGGTTTGCCGGATCACTAAGCATATTGCTCAACATTCGGTAAATTTCTCCTTCCCTGTCCTGTTGTTTGGTTTTTTGGCTGAGTGTTTCTCTATCAACCGGACCGAGTTCTATCTCAGAACCATCACTGAGCAATCCTTTTACAGAAATTGTATGATCTCTTGTAGAGCCATATATTATAGAGTGAGAACCGCAGGCATTGTTTCCAACCATACCTCCTAACATGCACCGGTTTGAGGTAGATGTTTCAGGGCCAAAAAATAGTCCGTAAGGTCTGAGGTACATATTCAGCTCATCAAGAATTACCCCGGGTTGGAGACGTACCCATTTTTCTTTTGCATTTAATTCCAGGATCCTGGTCATATATTTAGAAACATCCACAACGATTCCTTCTCCTACAACCTGTCCGGCAAGTGATGTACCGGCTGTTCTGGGAATAAGAGAGACTTTATTTTCTCTTGCAAAGCCAATTAACTCTTTTATATCATTTTTATGCATAGGCAAGGCAACAGCTAAAGGCACTTCTCTGTAGGCAGAAGCATCTGTAGCATAAAGCAACCTTGTCTTGTAATCTGTAAATATATCTCCTTTAATATTGAGTTTATTGAACAGTTCCTGCATAAGGTGAATATTTATTTTACGCAAAAATACTAAGAAAATTGAGGTTATCAGGTAAGAAATAAAGATATTATTTGCTGATAAACCTATTTCTTAACCTAAACATTAATTGAACTTTCGTTCTTAGATCCACCGGATTGAAAGGTTTGGTAATGAAATCATCAGCTCCTGCTTTAATTGCTTGTTTATAGGAATCTTTATCGGCAAGTGCAGTTACCATAATTATAATTGTTTTTTTAAAAGCCTCATCTTCCCTTAGTTCTTCACAAACCTCAAAACCATTAAATTTGGGCATCATAATATCAAGTAATATCAGGTCTGGTTTAAAACTACGGGCCTTTTCAATTGCATCATGTCCATTTTCTGCAAAAGAAAGATTATAGTGGGATCCCAATACTTCCTCAACAATTTTTCTTATCATTTCTTCATCTTCGGCTACAAGTATTTTTCCCTTTTCAGCCATATATAAGTATTTGTCTTTTAATTATATTTTTTTAAAATTGTCTAAAAATAAATATATTTTTTCAGGATAGGTAAAGCAACCACTAAAAAATGACAAATCCAATACTCCAGGTAATTGTAAAGCTTTTTGCAATATTTTCCAATATTGATAAGGAAACCCCAACTGAAAAAGTTAAACCTTTAGTTCGATTCTATGTTTCCAGATTTATTCAAACCTCAAAGATAAAAGAGTATCTTTCAATATTTGATTTTTATAACAAACAGCAGAAAAAAACAAAGAAAAAAGATTTTTTTAAGGAGATATCAATCAAATCTGTTAAAACACTGCGTCTTGTTGACCAGATAAACAGAAACCTGGAGTACAGCCAGAAAGTTTATCTTCTGGCCTATCTTATAGAAGTGCTGAATGTTAAAATAAACATTCTGGAGGATGAATATGATTTCCTGGATACACTGGCATTGTCTTTCAATATTGAAGAAGAAGAATTTTCAATGATGAAAGGTTTTATATTAAGCGGAGCCAAATCCATGGAAGACAAGGAATCAGTTCTTATTATATCTAATTCGGAAACAATTGAAAAAGAACAATTTCAAAATTATATAATCAGAGAAAACCTGAATGGGACAATCTATTTTTTAAAAACCAGGTCGGCCAACCTTTTTATTTTCTATTATACAGGTACTGAGAAACTCTACCTTCAGGAGAAAGAGGTTATTCCTAATAAAATATATTCTTTTGAAAAAGGCAATGCTATCTCAAGTTATAAAATTGGATTTCAGGACATAAAATTTGAACCGATATTTTACACGGAATTGGCAATGGGCTTTCTACCGGAGAACCAGAAGTCAGTCCAATTCTCTGTTGAAGATATTGAGTTTTCCTATAGCAAAAACCAAACAGCAGTTAAACCTTTTAAATTCAAAACAGAATCCTTTCTTCTTGTAGGAATAATAGGTTCAAGTGGTGTTGGAAAATCAACTCTTCTAAATTTACTCAATGGAAATCTGAAACCAGAAAAGGGAACTGTAAAAATTAATGGTTTTGATGTTTATACGGATCATGAAAATCTCAAAGGCATAATAGGCTATGTTCCTCAGGAGGATTTGCTGTTTGAGGAACTGTCTGTCTTTGAAAACATGTATTACAATGCTCGTTTATGTTTTGGCAATCATACTAAGAATGAAACTATTGAAAGAGTTAACTATATACTTGAAGAATTAGACCTATTGCATGTAAAAGAGCAGAAAGTCGGGGGAATAAGTGAACGTAATATCAGCGGAGGAGAGCGTAAGCGTGTGAACATAGCACTTGAGTTAATCAGAGAACCTGCAGTTTTATTAGTAGATGAACCAACCTCAGGCCTATCGTCTAATGATGCCATAAAAATAATGTCGCTGCTACGAAAACAAAGTTTAAATGGAAAGTTAGTTATTGTTAACATCCATCAGCCCCATTCAAAAATTTTCCGGCTTTTTGATCAACTACTTGTAATGGATCAGGGAGGCCATGTTATTTACGCCGGTGATCCGATGGAAGCGCTCGTTTACTTTAAAACTATTGATAACCAAGTGGATACACAACAAAAAGAGTGTCCGGTTTGTGGAAGCATTAATCCCGAGAAAATTCTTGAGATTATTGAACAGAAAGAAGTAGATGAAAAAGGTAAAACCAGCAAGACAAGAAAATTGCCGCCTGATAAATGGTATAAGCTTTATAAAGAGAACATTGAGTCCGTTAGGCCATACGAAGAACAGAAAAAAAATACACTTCCTGATTCTTTGTTTCGTATACCTTCGTATTTCAAACAATTTAAAGTTTTTTTCAGTAGGAATTTTTCAACTAAGATTAAAAATGTTCAGTATGTATTGATAAGTCTTATAGAAGCTCCTTTACTCGCAGTTATTCTGGCATATTTCTCTAAATATACCGTTGGTAATGAAGAAAATCCAGCATATTACATGTTCAGTGAAAATGTAAATATGCCATCGTATTTGCTTATGAGTATTGTGGTTGCCCTTTTCATTGGAATGCTGATCAGTGCTGAGGAAATTTTTAAAGACAAGAAAATTCTTATTCGTGAAAAATTCTTAAATCTTAGCCGATCCTCATATTTACTTTCGAAAATTTCATATTTATTCATTTTATCGGCTATTCAAGTCTTTACCTTTGTTATAATAGGAAATGCTATCCTGGAAATAGAAAATATGACATTTCCTTATTGGCTTATCCTTTTCTCCACTGCCTGTTTTGCAAATATGCTGGGTCTAAATATATCTTCAGGATTAAAATCCCAAATAGCCATTTATATTTTAATTCCCTTTCTGCTGATTCCTCAAATATTACTTTCAGGAACAATAGTTAAGTTCGACAAACTTCACGCCAACCTTACCAATGAACTCTATCCACCAATTGCCGCGGAGCTTATGGTTTCACGCTGGGCTTTCGAATCATTGGCTGTTATTCAATTTAAGGACAATGCCTATGAAAAACATTTCTTCCGGTTAGAACAAAAAGAAAGTGAGCTTACCTACAAAACGAATATTTATATTCCTGAATTACTCACCATTCTTGATGAATGCCAAACGGAGCTAATAAGAAAAAAGAAAAACGAAGAAGAAATATCCGAAAACCTTCCTCTTATTCTTAATGAGATACAAAAAATAAAAAAAGAAAACCCTGTTAAAGTTCCGGTTAAAATAGAAACACTTTACCATAAAACACCTACAATAAATGATATAAAAGAATTAAGAAACTATCTTTTCAAGGTAAGAAAATACTATGCAAAATACCTTGATCAGTTGTTATATAAGAAAGATGAAATTATTCATTTTATAAATAACAGGCAGAATAAACCTGAAATAACTTTGCTTAAAGAAAAGCACTATAACTATGCACTTGCTGATTTAGTTAAACGGAAACAAAATCCTGTCCATTTTATAGAAAAAAATAATCAAATAATCCGAAAATTTGAGCCTGTATTTCATGAACCAAAAAGCAGAAATGGACGTGCTCACTTTTTCGCACCGGTTAAAAAAATTGGACGTTTCACAATTTCTACCCTGCTATTCAATTTTGTGATTATATGGATTTTTAATATAACTTTATATGTCGCTTTGTATTATGATATTATAAAAAAATCACTAAATTTTTTCATGAAAAATTAATTTTTATTTGAATCATCCATTTTTTATTTTTGTATAAATTCTCCAATTAGACTATTAAATGAAACTAATTATTACACATTTATTATTCATTTCTCTTATTGCTCTATATGGTTGTCAGTGTAATCAAGAAGAAGACAAGAGTAATAACCTGGGTTTTGAAGAAAAAAAGAAAGAAGAATCAGGAAAGAAAACGGATGAGATTTATTATCGTTTCCCTTCAGCAAAAGAAATGCTGACTTACATACATACCGACAAGATTCTTTTCAGAACTGATTTAACAAATAATCCTGAACGGACACGCTTATACAACGACAGCAAATCTCAAATGCTGAACCTTGGAGTTTACCTTGCAGATCTTTCTTACCTGATATTATTTGATAAACCCAACCAAACCCATGATTATTTTGATGCCTCTTTTAAACTTGCGACGGAATTGAGATTGTCAATCCCTGAACAGGATAAAATTTTGCAAAGACTCTCAGACAATTTGCACAATACAGATTCACTCATTAATATTTCTAATGAATATCATTCAGATATTATCGATTATTTGATCAATACAGGTAAAGAAAAAACCCTGGCAGTTATTTCGGCTGGAAGTTATATAGAAGGATTATATATTGCAACCAAGCTTCTGAATCAGCAATCAGATAATGAAAATGCAATACAGAAAATCGCTGAGCAAAAATATGCCTTTAAAAATCTAAGCAATTTTATTCAAAAATACAGTCATGATATTAATGCTGCCTATTCTCTTGATTGTCTGGAACCTATTAATAAATTCATGAGTAATCTGCCTGTTATTCAGGATTCTACAAAGGTTACCCGCACTGGAAACAATCAATTAACATTTGAAGGAGGTGAAAAAGTTACAATTACTGAAGAACAGTTTAAAGATCTTGAAAGAATTGTTTCAGATATAAGAAACAAAATTATACAGAATAAAGAAATAGAAAATGAGTAAATTAAAAATATTAATTACATTCACCTTTTTATTACTTTCATCAACTGGGATTTCTCAGAATTGCACAAATTATCATATAGATAATTGCCGTTGGGCTGACAGAACATTTCTTTACAGCAGACAATCGAGAAGTGCCTTATTTAAGCCCGGAATGACATCAAAATTTAAAATTGTTGTCTATGGTGGTGAAGAATATTACATTTCAATAGACGGACATCGAAAATTGGGAGACATCAGGCTTAGGATACTTGAAGAAAATGAAAAAAAGACAGTTCTTTACGACAATGCTGAATTTAAATATGAAAAGTTTTTCTATTTTAAAAATTCTCTCACCAAAGATCTGACCATAGAAGTATCAACCAAAGAAAATGAAAAACATAAAAACAAAGAATTTTGTGTGGGCGTTTTAATTGAGTTTAGGGATACAGGTTCTTCTGAGGACAAAAACAAAAAAGTAGGCTTCTAGGAGGGTGAGAACCCATATCCCCAAATCTTATATTTCTTATCGGTCTGATTTCATCTTTTCAATTTTATAAACACCATTCAACTACGAAAAAATTCCATGTTGATGTTTAAGGTTAAACAAAAGATTTTCTTTTTTGTTCATCCAATTCATCAACATGGAATTCATTTATTTTCAGAAGCTTGATTACACGTTACTTTTTTTTATTTTGTTATAGGTAACATCGAGAACTTCATCAAAATAATCAACAAAATAAGGATTCAGGCCTGTTTTTAGATAATCAGGAAGATCTTCAAAATCCTTTCTGTTTTCTTTCGGAAAAATGAGGTTTGTTACTCCTACCCTTCTGGCAGCAATGGTTTTCTCCCGAACCCCTCCAATGGGCAGCACCTTACCGGTAAGTGTTAGTTCACCCGTCATGGCAAGGTTTTTCGGTACTGGCTTTTCTTTAACAAGAGAATATAATGCAAGAGCCATTGTAATTCCTGCCGAGGGTCCATCTTTCGGTGTTGCCCCTGCAGGTACGTGCATGTGTATAAAATTGTTTTTAAAATAGTTCTCAGTATTTGCTTTTTCGCAAAGTTCAGAACGTATATATGAATATGCAATTTCTGATGATTCCTGCATTACTTTACCTAACTGACCGGTTTGTTTAAACCCTGGTTGTTTGCTGGTTACAGAATTTGCTTCAATGTACATAGTAGCACCTCCCATTGAGGTCCATGCCAGTCCAAGTGAAATACCCGGCATCTCTTTTGAGTAAAGTTCTTCTTTTGTGAAAGTGGGTTTGCCAAGAAATTTTTCCAGGTTATTTTTTGAAACAGTAAAAGTCTTTTGCCCGTTTTCTGATTGCTGAAGAGTAACCTGTCTCATAATCTTTTTTATTTGTTTTTCCAGACTTCGAACACCAGCTTCCCGGGCATACTGATCGATCATTTTTTCTATGGCTTCATCTTTTATTTTAACTTCCCTTTTACTCAAACCATGTTCTTCAATCTGTTCAGGAATTAAATATTTTTTAGCAATTTGTACTTTTTCCTGCAGAATATATCCCGGAAGTTTTATTACTTCCATTCTGTCGAGCAATGCACGTGGAATTGTGTCCAATTGGTTTGCCGTAGTGATAAACAGCACATTAGAAAGATCATATCGCACATCCAGGTAATGATCAAGGAAGTTCTTATTCTGCTCCGGATCCAATACTTCCAATAGAGCAGAAGCCGGATCACCCTGAAAACTTACGCCCATTTTATCAATTTCATCAAGCATAATAACAGGATTCGAAGTTCCTGTGCGTTTCAGACTTTGAATTAATTTTCCTGGCATTGCACCTATATAGGTTCTTCTGTGCCCTTTTATTTCTGCTTCGTCTCGCATACCACCTACTGAAAACCTGAAAAATTCCCGGTTCATGGCTTCTGCAATAGAACGACCTACAGATGTTTTTCCAACACCCGGAGGACCAACGAGACAAATAATTGAGCCGGAATGTCTTCCTTTTTTAATTACTGTACTGATAAATTCGAGAATTCTGTTTTTGACATCCTGCAATCCGTAGTGGTCTCTGTCCAGAATACGTCTTGCTTCACTAATTTTAAGGCGATCTTCAGAATATTTTCCCCATGGAAGTTCTGTTAAGGTATTCAGATAAGCCCGGGTTACCTGAAATTCTGAAGAGCTGGGTTCAAGAACCTGCATCTTTTCAATTTCCTCATTGATCACTTCATAAGCTTCCCGGGAAAGATTCAGATCCTTCATTCGGTCCTTAAACTTCTGAATCTCTGACTCTTTATCATCTTTTTCTATGCCCAGTTCTTTCTTAATCACTTTCAGCTGTTCCCGCAGGAAAAATTCTCTTTGCTGCTTTGAAACTTTCTCATTAATTTGCTTCTGTATTTCCTCTTGTATATGCGATCGCTTTATTTCTTCCTTTAAAAGAATTAAAAGCAATTCTCCTCTTTTGAAAAGATCGAACGCTTCAAGCACCTCCTGAAGCCGGCTTCCATCTGCGGTAAGCATTGATGCGATCAGATCCATAAGCAATCCCGGCTGTTCGATACTGATCTGGTTTAATACAGCCTTTATCTGTTCCTGAAAAACAGGATTAAGTTTCAACAATTCTTTTACTGAAGAAACAATAGATAAGGTATATGCCTTCAAATCTTCCGAAGGTTTTTCTTCAGGATTTTTAAAATACTTCACCTGCCAGACAATATCAGGTTTTGACCTAACCTGGCGTACTTTTGTAAAACGCTGTAAACCCTGTACTAAAACCTGAATGCCATTCTCATCCTGGGATATTATTTTGTGTATTTTAATAACAGTTCCGGTTTCAAAAAGAGTTGAATTGGCAAAATTCTGCTCATCCAGTTCTTTAATTAAAGCAAAACCAAGAAATGGATAATCGCTTTCGGCTGTCTTTTTAATTGTTTCAACAGCAGGTTTACCTGAGAAAGTCATAGGAACCGAAATTCCCGGAAAAAATGGCCGGGTTTCCATTGGGATAACTGTTAAATTGTCAGGTAAAATATCGCTTACTACGGCTACTTCTGAAGGTATTGTTTGATTTTTTTCAGTATTATTCGTTTGATTCTGTTCAGATTTTTTATTACTCATAACCTTATATTTTTTTCAATTTAAAGAACTATCAGATAAAAATCAAGGAATGTGCCACGGGATATTTTCGGAATAATTGTCGCTAAATTATTTTATTCGGGCTTTTATAGGAAATTTTAGGTGTTCTGCAGACTGGAATACTCCTTTCACAGAGCCCACAAGAATTTTGGCTTTAATGGATATCGGTATTTTATTCTTATCGTCTGTTACCCAAACTGTAAGGTTTTCTCCGCCACTAAAAATGGTTCCTTCAACCAGCATTGCAGAGAATTTATGACAGCGATATTTCTCTTTAGTCCTGTATAACTTAACTTCTTCTTTTCCCAGGTATCGAAGGTATAAGCCTTCAAATATCTCATTGTCAATAATTAATGAAAAGGGGATCTTCTCTCCTTCTTCATACTGATTAAAATCAATCCTGCGGGCCCTGTAAATTATAGTAAGAACATCCAGTATGGATCCATTATTCTGTAAAGTATCTTTCTCATACTTTTTCCTGGAATTATCAGATTGAGTATAAATAAGCTTTTCCCTGTAATCAAAAAAATACTCATTATGAACCTTATATCCTCCTTCAGATGTATTTCTTTCAAAATACAATGGTTTTAAGTTCTTTTTTGTTGCAAAAGACTGATAATAATCTCTTACTTTAAAGAAAAAATCGTAGGAAGGCAAAGAAGCACCCAATGCCTGGAAATGAAAGCTTTTTTGGTTTCTGTATGAGGATTCATTTGTTTCAAAAAGTACATTTCCTGCATGAAGCCAAATAAATCCAAGGTTATAATAAGCTTTGTATTTTACCTTTTCTCCTCCTTTGAAAGGAATTTCCTGTGAAAATAAAAACGGAGCCATCAATAAAAAAAAGATGACTCCAATGATTGGTTTATATCTTATCATGATAAGATCAGGAATCTGCCTTTACCAGGAAAATGGATCAAAAGTCCTGTTATATGAAGAAAAAGGACTGTAATAAGGATTATAGAAAGAATTTTGATTATCCTGAAACCTTATCTGAAAATTAACATGAGTATTTTCTGATATTTTATACCCCATACCCACTGAAAAAGATTTGTATTCCAGACCATCACGATTTTGTGTTGGATATAAATTAAACGGCTGCATTGGATTCTCTGCTACCTGACCCTGGGCACTAATGTAGAATTTATCATTAGGCTGATAAATTCCTCCTCCTGAAAATGCGAATGACTGGGAATTGTTCGCAGTTCCCTTAAACATTTCAGGACTTGTTGTACTTCTCGTATTTCCAAACGGATTAGTATTATAGTTTGAAACAACACCCTGAAAATTAAGCTGAAGGTCTGAACTCACCTTAAAGCTCACGTTTGGAGCTATATATGAATTCATCATAGAATATCCGGAACCAGTTGAAAAACCTGTTCCCATTGACATTCCAAAATCGACCTTATCGTCTTGCTTGTTTTGCTTAACGACTGTGCTGTCCAAAGGCTTATAAAATTTGGGCAAGAGTAGTTCATTCTGGCCCATGGCCTTTATTGAGACAGACAACAAAATAATTAATGTCAGTTTTAAGTATTTCATTGTTATTGGTTTTTTATATAACAAAAATAACAATTCATTTGTTTTGGCAATTTAATAAAATAAAGATTATGCTCCAAACTAATCTTTAAGATCTGTACGAGTTACTTTTAAAATTCCTTTTGCTTTTTTCAGTTTTTTAAGCAGGGCATCGAGATGTTTAATGCTTGTTACATAAACATTTACATGCCCTTCAAACATACCATTATCCGAATTTATGGAGATAGAACGCATTTTTACTTTCATATTGTTGGAAATGATATCACTAATTTTATTCACCATTCCCAGTTCATCAATACCTGAAATTTTAATTTGGGTTTGAAATGATTGTTTCTCTTTTGTTTTTACCCAATTTACATCAATAACTCTGTAGTCATATTTTGAAATCATTCTTCTTGCATTTGGGCAATTGGCCCGATGAATTTTGATGCCTTCACCGGTTGTCACAAAACCTATAATTTCATCACCATATATGGGATTACAGCACTTAGCCAATTTATAATCTATCCCTTTCAGATTGTCGCCAATTTCTATATACTCCTCTTTTCCTTCTTTCTTGTCCTTAGTTTCCGCCTGTTTTTCCTCACCGTTCTGAACTTCTTTCCCTTGTTGTTGTTTTTGTTCCTCTTCCCTGGTTAAAAACTCTTTAACATCATTAATATCAATCCGCTCTAATCCCAGGTCATAAAAGAAATCTGTTGCTTCTTTGTAATTAAAATGCCTGATAAGCTTGTTTACAACTTCCTGTTCACCTTTTATCTTCCAGTTCTTTAGCCTTCTTTTCAGAAGTTCCTTTCCGTGATCAGCTTCTTTCTTCTGTTCTTCTTTTATGGACTGACGAATTTTGTTTTTCGCCTTTGAAGTGACAACTGCATTCAGCCAGTCAATTTTGGGTTTTTGGTTTTTTGATGTGAGGATCTCAACCCTGTCCCCGTTTTTCAAAGGATGTTTTAAAGAGACATTTTTGTTGTTCACTACTCCTCCAACACATTTAGAGCCTACTTCGGAATGAATTTCAAAAGCAAAATCAAGAACAGTTGATTCTTCAGGCAGTTTTCTCAACTCCCCTTTAGGCGTAAAAACAAAAATTTCTTTGGAACTGAGGTTAATTCTCAAATTATCTACTAATTCAGCAGCATTACTATCATTAGCCTCCAGCATTTCACGAATGGATTCCATCCATTGATTAAAGGCTGTATCTCCTTTAATTCCTTTGTATTTCCAGTGAGCAGCATATCCCCTCTCGGCAATTTCATCCATTCTCCTGGTGCGTATTTGAACTTCAACCCACTTGCCCTCAGGTCCTATAACGGTTGTATGCAAAGACTCATATCCATTGGATTTAGGAATCGAAATCCAGTCTCTCAGTCTTTTGGGGTTTGGTTGATAATAATCAGAAACGATTGAATACGCTCGCCAGCAGTCTGATTTCTCCTGTCTTTCTTTTGAATTAAGGATAATCCGGATGGCAAAGATGTCATAGATCTGCTCAAAAGAAACATTTTGTTTTTGCATCTTTTTCCAAATGCTATAAACCGATTTTGTACGGCCTTTAATCTCAAAGTCAAAATCCTGATTTTTAAGCTCTTTCTTAATTGGATCAATAAACTTTTTAATAAACCGGTTTCTTCGTGCTGTTGTATTTTTTAGTTTCTTTATGATAGAACGATATGCCTCATTTTCTGTATATTTCATTGAAAGATCTTCTAATTCCGATTTAATGGAATACAGACCTAACCGATGTGCCAGAGGAGCGTAAAGAGAGAAAGTCTGCATAGCAGATTTTACCTGGTACTCTCTGGGCATATAGTTCATTCTTCTCATTTCATCGAGCAGAATTGCCAGACGAATAAGAATAACACGAATATCATCTGATAATGTAATTAATAGATTTCTGAAATTTTCAGGTTGATAGTTTGATTCTGAGGTTTTCAGGTCCAATATTTTTAACAATCCGGAAATAATTTCCTTTACTTTCTTCCCGTATTTTTTTTCAATCTCATTCAGTGTAATTTTCTCTCTTCTAACCAGGTCATACAATAAGGCTCCCAACACTGATTTCGTGGCCAATCCAATTTGATCCACTACAATTATTGCTACCTCAAGTAAATGAAGAATTACCGATTCTCCGCTAGGTAATTTCTCGTTGTCATAATATTTAAAAGCTTCATCAATTGCGTCTCTGATAAGCCTTGTATCTTCTTTATTCAAAAAAGAGTCAGACAAGCTAATCAAGGTAACATACCTTTTATAGATTTTTCTTCTCTCGCCAAAAGATATTTTTGACTTGGTTTTTAACATACTTTAAATCTTTAATTCAAAATCATCCGCATCCAGTCCGACCGGGAACTTTTTCCTAAACCTTTCCAGTTCACTGTAGGATAATGAAACAGTTTCTACAGATTCGCTATAAGGTTTTGTATTGCTCATAATGTTTCCTTTTGGATCAATAACACAAGAATCGCCTGCATAAGTCAGATTTTTCCCATCCTCTCCAATCCTGTTAACCCCTGCCACATACGTCTGGTTTTCAAGAGCACGTGCAATAAGTAACTGATTCCATACCTGTCGTCGGCTTTCGGGCCAGTTGGCCACATAAAACATGAGATCATAGCTATCAGTATTCCGGCTCCATACCGGAAAACGCAAATCGTAACAAATCAAAGGACAAATACGCCAGTTTCCAATACTGAAGATTAAACGTTTATTTCCTGCAGAATAGTGTTTGTTTTCTTCTCCCATTCTAAATAAATGTCTCTTGTCATAATATTGATAGCTTCCGTCGGGGTGAACAACATAAAGCCTGTTGTAATAACTGTTGTCTTCTTTTGCTATAATACTACCTGTTAGTACAACTCTTTTCCTGCCGGCAACTTCCTGCATCCATTGCAGCGTTGGCCCGTCTTCTGTTTCAGCCAGATTTTCAGGTTGCATTGAGAATCCTGTAGTAAACATCTCCGGCAAAATAACAAGGTGCGTATCATTTATATCAGAAAAAATAATTTTCTCAAATTTTTGAAAATTTTTCTCCTTATCTTCCCAGTGTAGAGAAGTCTGTACTGTAGTAATATTAAGCCTTTCAACACGTTCCATAAGGTTTTTATATTTTTAATTCAAATTTATAAAAAAACAATCATTCATAGGTCCAAAAATTTAGAAACTGTTCTGATTTTATTAAGAAACTTTGGGTTCCCACATTTAGAAACTACTGTTATTAAGAGCTTTATTCTTTAGCTTAGGCTATGAATAATCTAAAACTAAATAATAATAGCAAGACAAAATCAAATCATATTCTTAATTTTTGAATTTCATCTTCTTATCATAGGTGTCGTTTAGTATTTTATCAACAAGTGGTACATAATAGTGCCAGAAGAAAGCCTTAGGCGAATTATTTTCTGCAGTACATAATATTGAATTAATTTTCCTGATGCCTTCAAAATTAGAATACCATGTTTTAACAGGGTTATCAGAAAAATCACCTGCAAAATAAAAAAAGTTGTAATCATCTTCTTTATGAATGATAGCGGGAAAAGAAGCTTTTAATCCGTTTGCCTTTAAAAGAGAATCCCCTTTCTGTGTAGGATTAGTATCAAATACAGCCGGCACATTATTATCTCCCTTGTTTAGAACAACATCAAACCAATTATGGTAGGGTATTTCTGCAGGCAGGTTATATTTCTTACAAAAAACACTATCAGTTTTTATTTGGGGTGCTTTACCATTCAGTTCATTATGGTCTTCCAGAATGATTACTTTACCGTATTTGTGAACAAGCACAAGCCCTCCTTCGTCAAAATCCCATCTTTCATTATGCCGGTTCATATAAAGCTTTACAATCCAATTGGGAACAGCAGAAGGGCCTGTTTTTGAAGTATCCAGAGACTGGAAATATTTGCCAACCCATCCCCGCCATTTAAGCTTGAAAAGGGCTTCCGTCTTTTCCCTGACAAGGCCGGAGGTCGGTTCTCCCAACATAACAAACTCAGTGATTATTGTTTTATCCCTCTCTTTTAATTCCTTAAGAAATAAATAATCTGTTTGATTAAGCCCTCCATATACTTTCTGCCGGGGTTTTAATTTAGGACTTTTATTAGAATACCAGTCTTTATAATAAACCCCGTAAGTATCAGTATAATAGGCAAGATCAACAGATTTGGCCAAAGGCTTTAAATCGGCCATTGCAAGACTTTTAAAATTAAACTCTTCTTTCTCGGACGATAAGGGATAAAAACCAAAATAGTCTTTAGACAAATTATATCTTTTTTTATTGGGTTTAACAAACCTTTCATGATTTAATACCCAATGCAGTGATTTATGTTCTCTTCTTTCTTTTGTTGGTACTGTTTTATCGAGAATGAAAATATCGAGTTCCTTTTTTGGTTTGAACAACCAACCAAGGAAGCCTGCTCCGGATAAAACAATTAAAAATGCTAGTAATGAAAGAATTATAACAAATATTTTTCTTTTCATCGAAAATAATATTTTTCGACAAATAAAATATTTTTATGATAAGGAAGCAAACTATTATTAAAAGTTACACAGAATTAATTTAAACAAATATAAACGCCAGATAACCGTTGACTAAACTATCATTTTCAAAGCTTCATCAGGTGTGTTCAATGGTTCCTGGCAAGTTCTTCCCTGGCAGATATATATTTTCGTTTTACCAAGTTTAAACTTTCCTTTAAGTATGGGTATATTCCCTTCATGACTGCCACCTGCCAGGATAATACCAGGATGATAGATTTTATTAAAATCCTCTTTATATTCATCAAATTTTTTACCCAATATAGAAATTTCATTTGGAGGATTCTCCAGCCAGAGCTTAAAACTTAGCCATTGAGCATAATAGGCCGGATTCCTTGACATATAATTGTTTACCTTGGGTGGCATTTTCTCGGCCATTTCGATAAATGAATTTGTATAAAATAACTGACCAAGAATAAACAAAACTTTAGCCATTATAGCATTTGAAGAAGGAAGCACAGAGTCTATTATTTCATTTGAATTTGATATTCTTTTACTGCTATCGTTAGCGTAATAATTAAACAACTCATTGTTCTGATTATAAAAATTCTGAACTGTATAATTGGTCAGTTTGTAGGCCCAGTCAATCCATTTTTCATCAAAAGTAACCTGGTAGAGTTCAATAAGAGCATCGATAAAAAATGCATAGTCATCCATGAATCCATCTACTTTTGTTTCTCCGTTCTGATAGATTCTTTTCAGCTTATATCCTTGTTCTAACTGATGATTTAGAATAAACTCCGCTGTGGAAAGAGCAATTCTCAGGTAAGTTTTTTTACCTGTAGCCCTGTAACCGTCAACAAATGATTTAATAGCTAAAGAATTCCATGATAGGATCCCTTTTTCATCAGTTTGTGGTCTATTTCTGCCGAATCTGATTTCTAAAAGTTTTTCCCTGCTCTGCTGCAGTATCTTCTCAACTTTTTCTTTATCCAGTTTATTCTCTTCAGCAATTCTTTTAACATTTTTACTTACCCGTAAAACATGTCGTCCGTTTATTTCTCCTTTACCACTAATCCCGTAATATTCTTTAAGAAGATCAGCATTATTGCCAAGGCTGAAATCAATTTCTTCTTCTTTCCAGGAATAAAATTTTCCTTCCTCTCCTTCGCTATCTGCGTCTATCGAAGAAAAGAAATAATTTTCTTCGCCTCTCATTTCGTTCTTCATGAAATCAAGCACTTCTGTTGCAATATTCAAATAGAATTCATCCCCGGTTAATAAGTAGGATTTGCTATATAAGCTTGCCAGTTGGGCATTATCGTAAAGCATTTTTTCAAAATGAGGGACATTCCAGTATTCATCAACAGAATACCTGGAAAAACCACCACCAAGCTGGTCGTATATACCTCCCTTAGCCATATTTGTAAGGGTATTATTCAAATGATCTAATATCTCTTCATCTTTTGAAAAAAAATATTGTTTCAATAAAAAAAGATAAAAAACAGGTAAAGGAAACTTGGGAGCACCTTTAAACCCTCCGTAATTTAAATCAAATTGTTTTTTTATTCCCTTCACATATTCCTTGACAGTCCTGGAACCTGATGAGCTATTTATTGTTAAAGGATTGATTAATTGCACTTCGGCAATACCTTTATGCAATTGATTTCCCTGATCATATACCCTGTCAGGTTCACTTTTATATGTGAGTGCTAAATTAATAAGCAATTCTTTCCAGTTTTCTTTTGGGAAATAAGTTCCACCATATACGGGTTTACCATCTGGCAGTGCAAAGCAATTTAATGGCCATCCACCTCTTCCAGTCATTAATTGAACTGCATTCATATAATAATTATCCACATCAGGATGTTCTTCACGATCAACTTTAATATTTATGAAATTTTCATTCATAATTCTGGCAATATCAGGATCGTTATAAGATTCCTCTGCCATAACATGACACCAATGGCATGCTGAATATCCAATACTTACCAAAACAAGTTTGTTTTCCTGTTTTGCCTTTTCAAAAGGTTCTTCTCCCCATGAATACCAGTCTACCGGATTGTTTTCATGTTGCTTTAAGTATAAGTTATTTGTATTTTTCAATCTGTTCTTCATACTTACATTATTTATATTCTACAACAAGAATTGACAATAAAATGTTGATTTATAAATCTACTTTTAACTTAAATATTAAAGATAATTTGATTATTTATTTTCAGAATCATATATTTGTCCATCATAAAACAATAACCTAATTTTTCCTTGTAATGCGAAAGATTTCATACCTATTTCTTTTAGTCTTGTTTTTAATACCAATAGGAACAACCGGACAAAAAGAAAACGTATCGCTATGGCATAAACAATTAAAAACAGAAAAAACTGATACAGGTAAAATATCGATATACAGGAAACTGGGGAAATATTATCAGAAAGAGAAACATGATTCTTCCATTTATTTCTTCAACAAAGGCATTGCTATTGCACTAAGAAAAGACTTACCATTGTTAAGAGCTGATCTCCTGGCTGAAAAGGCAAAAGTCTTTTATTATAAAGGAAATTATCACCAGTCAATTGATTCCTTAGAGAAATCATTAAAACTATTCAATACAGGAAAAAATATTGACGGGCAGGCATCTGTAAATAACAATATTGGAGTTATTTATTATAATCTTTCCGATTATCCAAAGGCATTAAAATATTGGAAAAAAGCGCTTCAATATTATAAAAAGAATTCTGATTCATTAGGAATGGCAACTTGCTACACCAATGTCGGGGTAATACATTATAAAAAAGCCAGGGCAAACGATGCCCTTTCTCATTTTATTAAAGCGTTAAAGATCAGGAGAAAATATAACGACAAAGAAGGACTGGCTTCAATCTATTCCAAAATGGGAATGATTTATAAAAATTATCTTCAGGATAATAAAAAAGCCCTTAATTACCTGAAAAAAGCTATGTTACTATATGAGGAGCTAAACGATGAAGTTGGGAGAACAAAAATATTAATCAATATGGGCAATGTTTATGAAGAACTTGACAGTCTTGACAAATCATTAAAGCTGCACGTTGAAGCCCTCAATGTGGCTGAAAAAATTAACAATAAAAGACTGACAGCTATTTGTTACACCAACATGGCATCATACTACCAAACTAATAAAAACTATGAAAGAGCACTGAAATATTACAACAATGCATTAAAAATAAATAAAGAACTGGGAAGAAAAAGCGAAACAGGTGAATCCTATTCCAACCTGGGATATTTTTATTACAACATGGGGCAACATAACAGAGCTATTGATTACTACAAAAAATCAATTGATATTTTTGAACAACTTGGTATTTATGAAGGTCTGGCAGATGCATACGAGATGATTGCCAATTCATATGCGAAGAACGGCAATTATAAAAAAGGATGGGAATATAAAAATAAATTCGGGGAAGTAAAAGATACCTTATACCAAAGGGAAAAATCGGAGAAATTAGCAAAACTAAGGTCAGATTTTGAACATGAAAAAAATGAAAAAGAGATAGCTTTGTTAAAAAAAGAAAAGAAACTCAAGGCTTCTAAGTTAAAACGCTCCAGAATAATACTATATTACTCCATCGCCCTCTTACTGGCAATTGTTGTTTTTTCTGTTTTTATTTATATCAGATACAAGAAAAACAAAAATCTCACAAAAGAATTACAAACAAAAAATAATGCCATTGAAGAACAAAAGGAAGAGATAACTCAGCAATCTGAACATCTAAAAGAGGCAAATAATCTACTAGTAAAGAAAAATAAAGAAAATGAAAAAAACCAGGAAAAGCTGAAAGAAGTAAACAGCATGAAAGACCGTATTTTCTCGATTATTGGACATGACCTTAAGGGACCAATTGGTAGTTTAAGAAATACACTGGAATTGCTGTTAAAAAAACAATATGATGAAGACAAGGTTAAGAAATTTCACAATTTGATGCATGATAATGTATCTTCTATCTATACTCTTCTTGATAATTTACTTATGTGGGCGAAAAACCAACAAAACGAAATATCTTATGCCCCGGGAAATTATAGCATGAATGATATCATAGAAAACAACCTTGGACTTTTAAGGAATGCAGCAAAAAATAAAAATATCAGGGTGAACAAGAATATCGATAAAGATTATACAGGTTATTTTGATAACAACATGATTTCCACTGTAATTAGAAATATCCTGTCAAATGCAATAAAATTTACAAAACATGAAGGTTCTATAGATATTGAAATTAGTGAAAACGGAAATTATTTAAATGTTGTTATAGCTGATAATGGAATTGGTATGGAGCGAAGTACTCTTAATAAAATAATGGAAGCGAATGAACATATAAGTACACGAGGAACCAGCCAGGAAAAAGGATCGGGTTTAGGGCTGCACATTTGCCGGAAATTTGTAGAGAAAAATCAAGGATCCTTTTCAATAGATAGTAAACTGGAAAAAGGGACAAAAGTTATTTTTTCTGTTCCCAAAGATAAAAACTAGCTTAATTTTTTTCCCAAACCATATATGCTCTGAAAATCTCTTTACCTTCCTCATTTAATGCAAGAAATACGTGATTTTCATTTTGATATTTCGCTTTAAGTTCAATTTTTTCGCCAAATTCTGCTTCGTGCTTATAATTAATCTCGAATTTATTTAAACAATTATTTTTCAAATATTCTAAGCTATACATATCAAGTATCCATTCAATATACTTCACATTATTAACATGGTGATTAATATCTATATCCGAATAAACTACCTTTCTGGCTGCTGATGAATCAAATTCATTGGATACCGTTACTTTATCACTGTTTTCACATATAGCTTCTTTTTTATTTAATGGCATTGATAAGGCATAAGCATCCATCTTTTGTGGCCTTTTGTTTTTTAAATCAACTATCACCCATTTACTTGTGCCTTTGATTAGTATTTTGCTCTTATTATCTGCTTTTCGTATCTCAAAATCACGATAAGCAAACAGGCGATCAGTTCTTTTAGCCCAGGTTGTCAGATTAATATTATCGGTCCACTCAGGAAATTCATTAATTTCAAGTTTTAGTTTATATAAAACCCATACATGATTTTTTTTTAGTAGGTCATGATATCCGAGGTTTGCATCTGAAGCATGCCTCCAGGCACTTTCCTGGAAAAGGCGACAAATGCTTGTTAGTCTAGCTTTCGAGGTAAAATCAATATTATATGATTGAACGGTATATTCATCTGTCCAAACTTTATTACTCATTTGAAGTACTCTTTTTTAAAAACTCAAATTATTTCACTTTTAGCAGAAACACTTTTTCTTTCTCTGGTTTTGGCATACCCGGCCTTTTATATTCAAGCCTTACATAAGCATTTCCTTTTTTTAACCCTTTAAAAACATATATTTTTGTTCCACCTGAGCCCACAATGTTTTTCCCTTCAGGTACTTTGTCGGGTTTATAAGATTCTTTCACCAGTTCAATAATAGAGTTATCAATTTCGTTTGCAATTGACCAATTATATCCTGTTGAAGGATTGGCATCTAACTTTATTATAATTTCTTCTCCCTTCTTGGCTTCAAAAGTTTTATCTGTTTCCATTTCATTTTCATTAGAATTAAACAAAGCACATTGTGAAAGAACAAATAGTAATAAAACCGGAATAATTTTAATTGTTTTCATAATAGTCGTTTTAAATACAGATAAATTTATGAAAATTTCTTCAATGCACCACTAATATTATTCAAAGCTTTTTCTAAAATTTTCCCGGGGCATCCAAAGTTAAGTCTTTCAAAGCCTTTTCCATTACTGCCGAATGATTTTCCCTCGTTGAAGCCAACTTTTGCCTGTTCAATCATAAACCGATGTATGTCTTCCTGCGGAATATTCAGATCATTACAATCAAGCCAGGCCAGGTAAGTACCTTCGGGTTTAATCATCTTTATGGATGGAATATTCGAATTAAGATAATTCTCAATAAAAAGCACATTTCCCCATAAATATTCCAATAATTCATCCAGCCATTTGTCTCCATGATTATATGCAGCCTCAAAAGCAACAGTACCGAATAAATTGCCATTTCCTATATGAAGTTGTTCAACCATAGCATCGTACTTTTTCTTAAGCAAAGGATTTGGAATAACAGCTACAGAAGTTGCTAATCCCGCTATATTAAAAGTTTTGCTTGGTGAAAAAAAACTAATGGTCCGTTGTGCAATTTCATCGGAAACGGAGGCCATAGGAGTAAAATGATTGCCATTGAATATAATATCAGCATGGATTTCATCTGAAATGATTAAGGTATTGTACTTATGACACAATGCTCCAAGTTTTTTAAGTTCATTTTCAGTCCACACTGAACCACCCGGATTGTGAGGATTTGAAAGGATCAACATTTTCACTCCTTTTTTCAGTTTCTCCTCAAGATCCTCAAAGTTTATATAATACCTGCCGTTTTTTAGATACAGGGGATTTTCTATTAATGTTCGTTTGTTGTTTTTTACGGCATCAAAAAAGGGAAAATAAACAGGTGGCTGAATGACAATCTTATCACCCGGGCTGGTAAGCGCCAGGATTGTCATATTAATACCCGGCACAATACCCGGACTGAATGAAAACCAATTCTTATGCGGTTCCCATTGATATCTCCTTTTCATCCAGCCAATAGCTGCTTCGTAAAAAGAATCCGGTCGAAAGCTGTACCCGTATATTTCATGGCTGGCTCTCTCTTTTATGGCCTCAGAAATACATTCCGGGGTGCGAAAATCCATATCAGCTACCCAAAGGGGTATGACATCTTTACGACCGAATACCGTTTCTTTTAGATCGTGTTTAACTGAATTGGTTTGGCTACGATCTATAATCTCATCAAAAACAGTCATGTATAATTATTTTGGAAATCCTACTGTTTGGCTGTAAATCACATGTTTATGTTCAGGTAAATTAAGTTTTTCATGAATCAGATCATTGTCTATCCAGGCTCTGAATACTGAATTTAAGCCTTCTGACGCGCAGTACAGATATACATTCTGACCAATAAACCCACAGTGAGTTCCTGCTGTCATTTTAAGAGCATCTTCATTGTCGCTGTCATATTTATTAAAATCAGATACATAAACCAGGTTTAAAGCGGCACTTTTTACAAATTCCTGTTTTCCTGTAACGTTCCTTATGTCTTTGTCAACGATTTTCTTTAGCGCATTTTGTTTAGGTAAATAAAGAAATGCTCCACTTTTCATCACAGCATAAACTTCAATGTCGCGCACATCATGGGATGTTGGGGCTGTCCTTTTACCGGACTCAGGTCTGTTAATACCAAAGGCAGCCCATAATATGTTAGAAAGTTGTTGTTTGCTCAACTGCTTGTCAGCATAAGATCGAGAAGATTGTCTTTCATTCAAAGCCTCCATAAGGGCTTTCCCTCCTTCTTTCTCAGGTTTGGGAAGATTTACCAGGTCTTGCGCAAGTATTTGAAACCCGCCGGAAAATAAAAATACAATTAAAATGATAGTAAGTTTTTTCATAGTCTAAAGTTTTGTTATTTAAATTGTTGCATAAATTTATCTGTATTAATAATATAACGTATATGTGTTCCTTCTCCTATTTTTCCATCTTTATCTTCCGCCTGAACGTGAAAGACAAGTTTTTTTCCTTCAGATTTTGTAAGAGTAGCTGTACACTTTACTTTTTCGCCAATGGGTGTTGGCTTTAAATGCCTGATATTTAGCTCAAATCCAACTGTATTATATTTTTCAGGCAAATAAGGCTGTACGGTTTTTAAGGAAGTATTTTCCATCAGTGCTATCATAGCCGGAGTTGCAAATACTTCCACAAGTCCGGAGCCATAATTTGCTGCTGTATCTTTGTAATGAACTACCTTTTCTTCGGTATGAGTAATTCCCTTTTCAATCTGAAATTCCATTTTTGAAAATAATATTAAAAATTAAAGATTTATTTTTTTACTCTTGCTGCCATCTGTTTGGCCAGTTCATCACCCTCCGACAATTCTTCTTCAGTTGGTATTCCTTTTATTTCAAGAGGGTCAGCTGCCATTTCCCACTCAATATTTTCTGCAAACTTCTTCAGGGTTTTTACGCCTCCACCGTTCCAGCTATAACTTCCAAACAATCCAAGTATATGATTCTTAACCTTCATGTGTTCGAGTGTACGCGTCAGGTGTTCCATATTTGGATGCATTGCTGAATTATAAGCAGCACTGCCCAGTAAAACACCTTTAAACCGCCAAATATCATTAATTAAGTAAGACAAATGGGTTTTAGAAGCATCTCTTACCCGAATATTTTTTATTCCCTGCTCAGATATTCTCCTTGCCAGATAGTCAGCCATTTTCTCAGTATTCCCATACATAGAACCAAAGATAATAACCACACCTTCTTCAGTTTCATACTTACTCCACTTATTGTACAAATCAATAATTTTGTTTACATCACTACGCCAAATCGGACCATGAGTAGCAGCAATCATATTAATATCTACTCCTTCAAGTTTTTTGAAGGCTTTTTGCACCATATTAGAATATTTCCCTACAATATTAGAGAAATACCTTCTTAACTCATCCTCATAAAATTCGAGGTTCACTTCATCATCAAAAATACCCCCATCAAGTGTACCAAAGCTGCCAAAAGCATCTCCTGAAAACAATATCTTATCGGTTTGATCATAAGTCATCATAGTCTCCGGCCAGTGAACCCAGGGCGTATTCACAAACTTCAGTGTATGATTCCCTAGCTCAAGCTCATCCCCATCTTTTACTTCATACAGATTGTCTTTAAATCCGTAATAAGCATCAACAATTTTAAAAGTTTTCACATTTCCAACCAGCTGAATACCAGGATATTTCTCAACAATTGCGCGGATAGCTCCTGAGTGATCAGGTTCCATATGATTAATCACCAGATAATCCACCTTTTTCTCCTTTCCAATAATGCTTTCTATTTTGTCAATATACTCTTCTGTTGAACTATATTCTACAGTATCAATTAATGCAACTTTATCATCATTAATCAAATAAGAATTATAAGCAATCCCGTTTTCCAGAGGCCAAAGGTTTTCAAAAAGATGTGTCTTTCTGTCATTAACACCAATCCAATGGATTTTATCGTTTAGTTTAACTGTGTGATGCATAATATTTTATTTTTTTGGTTTTTAAATTGATTTCAAACAAAAATAAATATTAAAAAAGAATTTCAATAGTTTAAGATACTTATAAATATCATTTTTCTCTAAATTTGTTCATTTTATTATGCAAAACAGAAATATCATGAATACAGACAACACAAACAAATTCTACCCAACTATTAGTCAAGGATTTGGCATCCTGCTTTTGTTTATATTGATTTCGATGCTGACAGGAATGATCGTGGCTGTAGGAAATTTGTCAAATAATGAGCGATTGATTACAATATTAACTTCTTTCTCCTATCTTGTTGCAGCCGGAGGAACCTTACTGATCATTATCCGGCAGAAAAGAAGATTCCATCCGGATTATCCTGTTTTTGTCAACAAACGTACATATCCGGTTACAATAATTTTCAGCATTTTATCAGCCCTGGCCATTATTATTTTATCAGAGCCCCTTATAAGTATGCTGCCTGTTTCTGACCTTTACAAAGACATGATAACCCGGCTTAACCAAAAAGGTATCTCAATACTGTTAATGACTGTTGTTTTTGCTCCTGTGCTGGAGGAGCTATTAATAAGGGGCATTATTTTAGAAGGTTTTTTAAGAAATTATTCACCGGGAAAAGCAATCCTGTTTTCAAGTCTTATTTTTGGCCTCCTTCATTTTAACCTGATTCAATTTGTAGGGGCTTTTATTATTGGTTTATTCATTGGCTGGGTATATTACAAGACAAGGAACCTGATTCTCCCTGTTTTAATCCATTTTGCAAATAATCTTTTAAGCTATATTTTATTATATATTAGTGACAGCAACCCTCTTGATGTTAACTTAAGAAATATATTTACTTCAACTTCTGTTTATTGGGTAGTTATGGGGATTGCAGGGATAATTTTAATTTCAAACTTCATATTTCATAAAAAAATCATGAATCCAAAACAAATAAAGAATTGAAACGAAATTTAATTTTCCGGATATTTGTATGTATATTTAAACAATATGAAAGATCAATCCTTTAAACCCGGTGATAAAATCAGGCTTCAACAAAACAGTGAAGAAAAAGAAATAACTGAAAATCCCTTTATTAAGGAGTTTATCTATGCCCTTCCTTACGTAACAGCTATTCTGAATGAAGACAAAAAAGTAATTTGCTCGAACAATATTTCCTTAGATACTGATAAAGAAATGACTGTTGAAGAATTTTTTGGATTCAATATTGGTGCCAGGCTGAAATGTATTCATGCAAATAATGAAGGAGAAACATGTAATCCTGAAGGTATCTGTAAATATTGTGGCGTTCCTAATGCTATTCTACGATCAGGTCAGACCGGGAAAAAAGAAAGTCAGGAAACCTCTCTTTCAATTAAAACAAATGGATCTACAAAAACTTTTGATATACGAATAACGGCAGCCCCTTTTCACCATATGAATAAAAGATTTACCTTAGTTACTATAATTGATATAAGTGAAACAAAAAGAAAAAGAGCACTTGAGAGGATATTCTTTCACGATGTTCTGAATAAAACTGCCAGTCTTACAGGGGCTTTTGAGCTACTGAATGACAAAAGCAATGAAAATACTGAAGAAAAAAATGAATTAATACAACTTTCGGATGAAATTATCAACGATCTGAATGAAGAAATCTTATTGCAGAAAAATTTAATGGATGCTGAAAGCGGAGATCTCGAAACTAAAATCTCTTCATTCAGTACCCGGGAGATTATAGAAGAATCTGTAAAACAAATTATGCAATACCCGGAAACTGAAAATAAAAATGTTGTAATCCACGAAAATACAGCTGATGAAGAAATCTATTCCGACCCGATCTTGCTAAAAAGAATCATTATCAATATGTTAAAAAATGCTGTTGAAGCATTGAAAAACAAAGAAACTGTAAAAATTGGCTGTAATTCAGAACAAAACAAAGTAAAAATCTGGGTTTACAACCCCGGCTTTATACCTAAGGATGTTCAAATCCAAATTTTTGAAAGAACTTTCTCGACAAAAGACAGGAATCGCGGATTAGGAACATACAGCATGAAATTACTTGGAGAACAATATTTAGGTGGTAAAGTTGACTTTGTTTCAACAAAAGAAGAAGGCACCACTTTTTTCATTAGATTACCCAAAGGATAAAAGAGTGCCCCGTTTGTCGAAACACTCTTATATAAAAAAAACCTTATAAATTTTATTTATAATCTTTGCCTGCAAAATATTTCATAAACTGCATTCTATAGTAAGCAGCCGGATTTTCTGTTTTTTGCTGACTCATCAGTCCTCTGAAAGCGTCTAATGATTTATATCCTTTTTGGTTCATCCAGCTTTCCAATTCCTCTAATATAACTTTAATATGATCTTTGCCATTTTTATAAATTGTTGTGGCTACCTGGGTCACGTTTGCTCCGGCAAGAATCAGTTTAATTACATCCTCTCCATCATTTATCCCAGTTGAAGCTGCCAGATCACATGCAGACCTGTCCGACATGATACCAATCCATCTAAGAGGCATACTTATTTCAGAAGGATGGCTTAAGACATTCGAAGACAACAGTTGCATGTTATTAATGTCTATATCCGGGCTGTAAAACCGGTTGAAAAGAACTATGCCTTCAACACCTGAATGAGAAAGCTGCTGAATAAAAGGTCCGAGATTAGATGAATAATAACTAATTTTAAGAGAGACAGGTATATTGACATATTTTTTTACTTCATCTATTATTTTAAAATATAGCTTTTCATTTTCATCACAGGTTTTATTAAAGTCTGAAGGTAAGACAAATACATTAAGCTCTAAAGCATCTGCCCCTGCATCCTGAAGTGATTGAGCATAATAAGGCCATTTTTCGGCAGTAACACAATTCACAGAGGCAATAATAGGTATAGAAACAGCTTTTTTAGCCTCCCTAATCAACTGCAAGTGTTTTGTGAGTGCATCATCCTGTGCATAATTATCATAAAAATCCATAGTTTCCGGATACAAAAATGATTCCCTGTTCATTTGATCCTGGTCCTTCTCCATCTGAATCCGAATCTCCTCTTCAAAAATAGATTTTAAAACCACGGCTCCTGCTCCACTCTCTTCAAAACCTTTTATATCCTCTATACTGTTTGTAAGTCCGGAACTGGCTGCAACAATCGGATTTTTTAACTTTAATCCCAGATATTGAGTTTCTAAATTTGCCATCATAGCTTAAAATTTTTATTGATTAATATAATTTCCTCTTTATCTTTGTCAAGATAACCAAAAATCATTAATTATGAAACGATTTGGCCTAATTTTCATATTGTTAATCCCTTTTTTATTCACGACTTGCAACAATAAGCAAAAATCTAACAATCAAACAAGCCAAAATGTTGAATTCGCCATAGTAATTCATGGAGGAGCTGGCGATGCAAAAAATACAGATATTGCTGAAGACCAGCAAACCAGGTACAAACAAAAACTCCAGGAGGCACTTGATACAGGTGTTCAAATGCTGAAAGAAGGAAAATCTTCTGTAGATGTTGTTGAAAGTGTTATCCATATTCTTGAGAATTCTCCGCTTTTTAATGCAGGTAAAGGAGCTGTCTTTACCCATAAAGGAACAAACGAGCTGGATGCATCAATCATGTGTGGAAAGGACTTAAATGCAGGTGCCGTTGCCGGCGTTGGAGACATAAAACATCCAATTTCTGCGGCAAAGAAAGTAATGGAAAATTCTGAACATGTAATGCTGGCTGGCAAAGGAGCCTCTCAGTTTGCAAAGGTTCAGAACCTGGAAATAGTTGACTCTTCATACTTTTATACTGAAAGAAGATGGAAATCTTTGCAAAAGTACTTAAAAGATAAAAAATACGGTACTGTCGGCTGTGTAGTTCTTGACAAAAAAGGAAACCTGGCAGCAGGAACATCCACTGGTGGAAGAACCAATAAAAAATATGGCAGAATAGGTGATTCACCAATCATCGGGGCAGGCACATATGCCAATAACAATACTTGTGCAATATCAGCCACAGGACATGGAGAATTTTTTATTCGATATACAGTAGCTCATGATATTTCAGCATTAATGGAATACAAAAAACTGACTGTAAAAGAGGCAGCCCATAAAGTGATACGCGAAAAACTGGTAAAAGCCGGAGGAAAGGGTGGCATAATTGGTGTTGATAAAAAAGGAAATATCATAATGAGTTATAATACCAATATGATGTTCCGGGCTTATCAAAAATCAACCGGCGAGAAAGGGGTTCATATTTTCGGTAAAAAAACTGAAAAGTAAAAAGATAGCCTTCCCGAAGTTTAAAATTCTTTGAGATTGATATCTATATCAGCTTCAATCTCAAAGTCCTTTACTTCTTCGTGAACATCAGGATCCTCTGTGTCATAAAACCAGTTAATTTCAATCTCACCACCATTTTGCTGGTATTTTTTCAGTATTTCAAATATATCCAGTAAACACTTGGTTGCACTTGTATTAAAATAAACAAGTTTGACATTAAAGGTAATTTTTTTCCCAACCTGCTTGATATACTCATCAAGCCAATTCATTAATGGCAGGTAAAAAGTATAGGTGGATTCCATATACGATTCTCCTGTTATTTCACAAATACCTGTTTCTGCATCAAAAAATACACCAGGTTTGTCGGGCGTATTCGGATTCCTTCGTATATGAATATTTTCCATAGAGAATTATTATTATTACCTGGTCAAATTTATGAATAAATTCTCCATATAATTCTAACAAAATATATTTTTTTCCGTAGAAAATGAAATATATTTGAATAAAATTTATGAATATTATCTATTATAGATTATATTTGAAGTGATGAACATTAATAAATAACTGGACAACATGGGAAAATTCTCAATATTCTTTATCTCTGTTTTCATCATCTCCACACAATTATTTTCTCAACTTCCCGATGAGCTCATGAAGGAATTGATTAAAAATAATGGTGTCAAGTCTCAAACACAATGGAACTATAACTTTAAGAATGAGAAACCGGAGAAAGAAGGTTATAAAAATACTTATAAAGAGTATAACAAACATGGAAATCTTATTAAGGAAATATACTATCGGAGAGGTAATGTCAATCAAAAAATGAGCTATAAATACGATGAGAACCAAAATAAAACAGAATTCATAAATTATAGCGCTAAAAACGATGAGGTTGTCTTCAAACAAGAATTTTTCTATAATGAGAAAAACCTGAAAATACGTGAAAATAGATACAATGGAAATGATTATTTCAAAATATACTATGATTATAATGACCAGGACCGGTTAAAAAAAATTACCAAGAAAAAACTGGTTGGAACTGATAAAAAACTGGAAGAAGAACGAATATATACCTATAAAGGCGATAAACAAATAATTAATGTATTAGATGATGAGGGAAATAAACTTTCCAAAATTATTAATACTTATGACAAAAACCAAAATTTAACAAGTTTTGTCACTTATGATACAGAGGGAAAAGAATTAAAAAAGCTCACTTATAAGTATAATAAAAACAATCAAAAAACTGACGAGATCAAATACCAAAACGGAAACTTTATTTATCACAAAAATTTTGATTATAACAAAAAAGGAAATCTTGTCGAAATACAAAAGGAACAACCCAGGGAAAATGTTCACATATCCAAAATATACGAATATGACACCAAAGGATTGGTTGACAAAGAGTTAAGATACGACGACATGGCTGAGAAGTATGATTCAAAAAAATATTTTTACGGAGAAAACGGACTGCTAAACAAGGTCATTGTATATTATGCGCTTTATGATTATAAAGTAATGTACAAATATAATTACGAGTTTTACTAAAAAACAACAGAATAAACAAAAAGAAAAGAGGCTGTCTCTTCAGGCAGCCTCTTTTTGTTTTGTAACAGGTAATTTTTTTAACGGAGATTTTTGAAAGCTAACTCAAGCTTGTCAGACAACCTGTTAAAAACCTCTTCTTTGGTACCTATTCCATCAATTTCATATATTGGTTTTTGTTTTCTGTAATATTCTAAAACTGGTATGGTTTTGGTATTAAATTGCTCCATTCTTCTGACAATGGTATCGATACTTGTATCATAGGGTCTTCTCCCCTCTGTTTTACCTCGTTTGCTTAATCTTTTTATTGATTCAAGCGTAGGCACATGAAGATTAAAAATGCATGAAACCGAAGAATTTAATTTTCTGAGCAAACCATCCAGGATATAAGCCTGGACAATTGTTTTTGGAAAACCTTTAAAAAAGAATCCACGTGCATCAGGATGGGTCTTAATTTGTTTTTCAATAAGCCTGATGGCAAATTCATCCGGAACGATATCTCCTTTTTCCATGTAGGACTGGGCTGCTTTCCCCATCCCTGAACCTTTCTTTATCTCTTCTCTAAGCATTGAACCTGCAGAAATATAGATCAAATTGTGTTTTTCAGCGAGCATTTTACCTTGTGTATCTTTCCCGGATCCCGGAGGTCCGAATAATACGACATTTAACCACTGTTTTGTCAGTGAATGTTCAATCGTGTCGGTAATTCTTTTTAAAATTTCGTCTACAGTTCCTACTCCATCAATCTTATAGTAAATTCCTTTTTCACTGTAAAAATTTGCAACAGGCAGGGTTTTATTTTTATACTCTTTTAGTCTGTTTTTAATCACTTCCTCAGTATCATCACTCCTGTTTTCTTTTTTTGACCTCTCTTTCATTCTTTTAAGAAGTTCATCTTCCGGAACTTCAAGACTAATCATGCAGGAAAGTGATGTATTTAATTTAGAAAGCAAACCTTCCAGGATATATGCCTGAACAACAGTCCTTGGAAAACCATCAAACAGGAATCCATTTACTTCAGTATTGGTCTTGATTTTCTTCTCAATTATTTGCACTATTATATCATCTGAAACCAATTCTCCGCGTTCAATTACATCTCTGGCTTGCTTTCCAAGTTCCGTATTTTCAGCCATTTCTTCCCTTAGTATATCACCGGTGGAAATATAGGCCAGGTTGTATTTCTCTACTAGTTTTCTTGATTGGGTTCCTTTGCCCGCTCCGGGAGGTCCAAAAAGTGCAATATTAAACATATCTTATTCTGTTTATTTAAGTTAATAATTTACTTGTTTTTTAAAAGGCTATTTCCTGTTTCCGTTGCAAAGAAAGAAAAATATTATTGAAAGAAACATTAAATAACCAATCATTGTAAATGTTAAAAATCCAGCTGAAATTGTGAAAATTTTATAAAAGATCATTAAAAACATAACCAGGGAAGTAAAAACAGTCAGCGTTTGTTTCTTTGTAAAAGTTCCGATAAAAAATAATATTCCCATAATACTCATTACGGAAGCAAAATAAAATGAGAATTGATTAAACTTAATGGCTAAAACAGTATCAAAAAAATTGATGTAAATAAATAATAAAACCACTATACGCATTATGAAAGTGGCAATTGGCAGTAGTAGTCTGGCTGGTTTCATAATTTACCGGTTTTTGTGTAAAGATTTAAAAAAAAAATCTAAATAACAACTATTATAAGCGATTTAACCAATTTGATAATATCCTGTTTCTGGTATTAAGTTATTATTGAAAAATTTTAATATTGTATATCAAACAAAATAAAAATAAAAGCAAATGAAAAACATTACAAAAGAAATTTTTCTGCTATTTATGGTTTTTACAAGCACCACATTATTGGGGCAAACTTCTGAGTGGAAAACCTATTATGAAAAGTCAGGTTATAAAAGAACACCTTCATATGAAAAAACTATTGAATATTCTAAAAAGCTAGCTGAAAATTCAAAACAACTTGAATTCAAAACTTTTGGTAAAAGTGCCAGAGGGAAAGATCTCCCTCTTTTAATTTTTGATAAAGACTCTGAATTCACACCCGAAAAAGCAAAAGAAAAAAATAAACTAGTTTTATTGGTTGAGGCATGTATTCATCCGGGTGAATCGGAAGGCAAGGATGCAGGTCTGATGCTTTTACGAGACATAGTAATAAAGAATAAATATAAAGATGCATTAGATGGTATAACCTTGTTGTTTATTCCTATTTTTAATGTGGATGGTCACGAAAGATTTGGACCTTTTAACCGAATCAATCAGAATGGACCAGAAGAGATGGGCTGGAGAACAACTGCACAAAATCTGAATCTAAACCGTGATTTTCTAAAGGCAGATGCCCCGGAAATGAAGGATTGGCTAAAACTATTTAACAAGTGGTTGCCGGATTTCTTTATTGATTCACACACTACAGATGGCGCAGATTATCAATATGTTATTACCTATGCTCTGGAAACTTTTGGTAATATGGATAAAGGAATAACTGGTTGGCAAAAAGAAACTTACCTGCCAAAACTTAAAGAAAAAATGAAGGATGACTCCATACCTTTTTTCAGGTATATTTCCTTTAAAAACTGGCACGACCCTACAAGCGGAATGGTTTCCTGGGCAGCTTCTCCTAGACTTTCAGAAGGATATACAGCTATACAAAACCGAGCGGGTTTGTTAATTGAAACCCACATGTTGAAACCATATAAAGAAAGAGTTGATGGTACTTATCATACAATTTTAAATACGATTCAAATCCTGTCTGATCAAAAACAAAAGTTGAAACGATTAAATGAAGAAGCTGATAATTACTGTGCTTCTGAAAAATTCAGAAAGAAACCCTTTCCGGTGGATTTCGAGGCAGGAAACGATAGTACAATGATAAATTTTAAAGGAATCAATTATAAAATAACAGAAAGCACTCTTACAGGAAACAACTGGATACAATACACAGGAGAAAAGAAAAATTATAAATTACCTTACTACAATGATATTAAGGCTACTGAAGTGGTTAATATTCCTGAGATGTATATCATCCCACCTGAATGGCATTCTGTAATATCAAGATTAAAGTGCCATGGGATTAAATATTTCAGAACAAAAAAGAAGTTGGAGATAAATATCACCAGTTACAAGTTTAAAAATGTAAAATGGGCTGGGCAACCATATGAAGGCAGGCACAGAATTGTTGATTTTAAACTGGATACTGTTGAAGAAAAACGACAATTCCCGGAGAAATCAGTGATAATACCCACAAATCAAAGAACAGCCAGGGTTATTGCGCATATTTTTGAACCGAATGCGCCAGACTCATATTTAAAGTGGGGATTCTTTAATGCAATATTCGAGCAAAAAGAATATGCCGAAATGTATGTAATGGAGAAGATGGCAAGAAAGATGCTTAAAGATAATCCCAAATTAAAAGAAGAGTTTGAAAGAAAAATGAAGAATAAGGAATTTAGTGAAAATCCATGGAGAATTACTAACTGGTTCTATAAACAAACACCCTATTGGGACGAAAGAAAGAACAGGTACCCTGTTGGTAAAATATATGAAAAGGAGGATATTAAAGCAAAAATGATTAAAAAATAATATTGTTACATTTGTAAACATCCTGGATTTACTAATATCTTAATAGTCCAAAATATAACTATAATATTGATTTTTCAAGAAAAGAAAATAATTACATATTTTTAAAAAAATAAAACGAATGCAGGTTTAAGAAATCTCCCTTTTATTTCTATAATTAACCCGGCATGACAATTAACAAATAAAAATGCCTGCCTTGTATCATTTAATTACCAGGATTAAAAGGCTAATCCCAAAAAGCAAATAAAAAAAGCATAATGCCTTCATCATATGCTAAAGCTAAATTATCAAAGTGTATACCTTTTTATTTACCACCTGGCGAATTAACACACATAAAATCTTTATACCCCCTTTTTAAAAACATAATAAAATCTTTAAGGAGAATACAAGCAGACTGTATGATAATTAATCTAAGAAACAGTTCTAATCAACTATAACATTTCACATTTGTAACCGATTATTATGAGTAAATTGTGCGGATTTTACCGGATCGTTTCTGTGCAACATGTTGTATATTTGTATAATTTATATAATATTCGTAAAATCAATCATTTATAAAATTAAAATAAAGTATTAGTTTATTTATTTTAGTTGCTGCGGACGATTTTAACTGAAAATTCAACCCAATATGTTAATTAATTTAGTATATATCAGCTTTATAAGCAAATTATTTGAAGTAATGATACATAAAGTTCGCGATTAAATTCATAAATATCTAATTTACAATGTAATAAAATTTATAGCAATCTTTTTTAAAACAAGACTCTCTCTCAGGACAGATCGAAACGTACAAAGGAACTAAATATTATAAAATTCGTGCATATACGGTAACTGCGGTGTTAACAATAAAGACACTAACCTGTTTTTTATACCGTTTTTAAATTTCCTGGTTATTGTTAGTTCTACGAAAGGACAGCTCTCAATATATACTGTTAAAATTTACCAGTTATTATTAAGTTTACAAATGTAATGTATATTTTTATAGTTATTTTCCAATTGTGAACATTTAATTGTTTACATTTGTAGAAACTAATTTTATGAAAGATCGAATTCTACAATTAATAAAGGAATTAAACCTTAATTCTACAAAATTGGCATCTGAAATAGGTGTTCAAAGGTCTTCTATATCTCATATTTTATCGGGCAGAAATAAACCCAGTTTTGATTTTATAGAAAAAATATTACGCACCTATCCGAAAGTTAACCCAAAATGGTTGATTATTGGTGAAGGAGACCCATTCGTTTCTGAAAAACAGACCTCTATCCCATTTGATGATAAAGATTCAAAAAAATTAAGTCCTCGAGAATTA
>Ga0209925_1000142_pt1 | contig 35960 bp, 34 predicted proteins | sample SalPonR2_A_D1_MG_FD_185702 | JGI IMG/M metagenome (GOLD analysis project Ga0209925, IMG submission 185702) | Salt pond soil microbial communities from South San Francisco under conditions of wetland restoration - Salt Pond MetaG R2_A_D1_MG... ... | reverse complement strand
TGGCACTATTTTCAATTGAAAATGATGTATATTCCTCTATTCCTGGTATTTTATCAAGTTCATTTTCAATGGGTATAACAGCATTTAATTCTATATCTTTAGGACTTGCTCCGGGATAAGAAATATAAATTATCATAGAATCCATTTCAACAGTAGGCATTATATCCTTGCCTAATTTACCCATACTAAAAATCCCAATTATAACTATAAGAATAACAATAAAATTAATTAATATTTTATTTTTTGTAAAATATTTTAAAAGCCCCATATACTCTCCTTAGTCTGTTATATTGATGAAATCAAGATATAGATTTATCAGTTCATTTTTTGTTGTAAGAAAATTAATTTTTTCATTTGTTATTTTATTTTCCGTATCAAGTAGTACTTGCAAAGTAAGCCTTGCCTGTTCATATTTAGATTCTTCAGTTTCATATTCTGAATTTAATATATCGATATTTTCTTTAATATAACCTATCATTTTTCTTTTACTTTCAATTTGTTCCAAAATCGATTCAACTTGTTTATGATACATATTCTTATTTTCTTCTAATTCATATTCTAATTGTTCAATTGAAAGTTTGGTGTCAATTAAATTACCCTTTGCCTGATAATTATTTACAGGTAAATTCAAAGATAATCCAAACTGATAATCTATATCATTCAATTTATTTATTGAATCATTTAATGAATTTTCTTTTGATTTTAATTTCATATTTGCAACAATATTAAGTTCAGGCAAAGTTTTATTTTTATTTACTCTTTTTAATAGTCCTAATTTTTCTAATGATTTTTCAAAAATATAATAGTTATTTGTCTTATTAAAAGGAATTTCTATATCATTTTGACATAAAGAACAGGCCTTATTAAAAAAAGAATCATATAGATTTAAATTTGGTTTGTAATTAGTAATATTAATTATTACATTTAATTCTTTTTCTAATAAATCTAAAAGCATTTGATAATTTAAAAGCTGTTTTTTATAACTTACTACAAGAGAGTTCGCTCTTTCAAGTTCATCAAGATCAACAAGACCACTATTGTATTTATCTTCAACAAGTTCTTTTATTTTATTTGCATTTTTTAATGTATTTTTTATTAACTGAACATTTTTATAACGGGCTATCCAGTTGAAATATAATTTTTTATAATAATTTAATATTGAATTTTTATTTATCTGAAGTTGAATTTTTGCAATCTCATAATTATATTTTGAATTGTTTATAACATACTTATCAATTATCCCTTTCATGTTATATAATAGAGGTTGTGTAAAACCTATTTCTAATTCAGGAGAAAAATAGTTATTTTCAAATTCCTGTTTTTTATATACCGGTATATCAGCAACTATTTCTTGAATTATCTGTCTTTCACCCTCAACTCTTGTTTTTGAATATTTCAAAACTGAATATATTGATGTTCCAAGTGGTAAATATTTTTTTGATATTTTTGCTGATAGATTGATTCCTTCTAAAGAGTCATAATCCTGATATCCTGTATCATTAAAATAATTAATATTTCCTTCAAGGTGATAATCATTTATAGTCCTGGATTTATAAATATTATTATCAGCTTTTTTTAAATCAATATTTAAACTTTTTAGTTCTGGTAGATTTTCTTTAATTCTACTTAAATATTCATTGTATTTTATAATTTTATCCTGAGTATATACCTGGATATTCAACAGAAACAGTAATAAAAAAATAAATATATTCCTCATCATTCCTCCTTCAGATTAGATTTTATTAAAATTCTTAATTAATTGTTTTTTGGCTTTATTTTCATTTAAATCAAAATATTCATTCCACTCTTTTTTTCTTAATGAATATAACATTATAGGACCAATTATATTAAATATCCTATTAAATATAAACATTTTTTTATCTTTAATTATAAGACCTTTTTCTTCTAATTTTTTAAAAATATCTTCATGCCATTTTTTTAAAAATGTTTTGAAATAGTTCCAGATATCATCATTTCTCACAATTTCATAAATTAATAATTTCCAAAAATTTTCTTTTTCAATCATCATATCAATCATCTCTTTTGAAATTATATCTTTTGATATATTTCCTTTCTTCATATAATTATTCACAACCTCATTAATAATCATATCTCTTTTTTTTCTAATTTCAGAAAAATGATAATCGATTATCTTCTTTAATATTCTTTTCTTTTTTTTAAAATGGTAAGAAACAAGGGATTTGGATATATTGCATTCGTCTGCAATTTTAGAGATAGGTGTAGCAGAATACCCATTTTTAGCAAATAACTCTTCTGATTTTTTTAATATCTTAATTTTTGTATTGCAAAAATCTTTCATAAATACTCCTGACCGTCCGTACAGTTAGTATATATAACTAAAAAAATTTGTCAAATATATATTTATAAAAAATATTTTATGAAAAGGATAGAGAATAATCTCTATCCCGTTATTTTTGAAATATAGAAATAGTCTAATTCCTGTTTGTATTCTTCATTTTTATTATTTCTTAACTGTTTTGTATATAGAATTTCATCTTTGTTAAATATAAAGAGATTATTAATTCTTTCAGTTGTTTTATTTTCAATTTCATAGGCCCCTATTAAAGTACCGTCAAATTTATATTTATTAATATATGAAACAGCTTCATTTTCCGGGGATATTGCTAAATAGTAATTATTTTCTAATATACCCTGACCTGCTAAACCAATGTTTGAAAGGACTACCCGTCTATCATTCTTATTCTGATTTGTTTCTGAATTATAACTTTTTTCTTTATACTGATGAATTATCACATCTTTAATAAGTTTATATCTCTTATCATTATCATTTTTTACATAAAATTTAATATGTTTATTAAAAGCACCTATTAGAATCATATTTCTGCCTTTAAATGTAGGAATAAATATATTTTTAACAAGATATTTTTTCATTTCTTCCGCACTTAATTGTTCCAGATCAATTTGCTTTCTTTTAATTAAACCCATTTCATAATCACCATCCAAACTATACAAGTGAAATAGATATTCATTGTTAATAACATTTAAAATCATCTTTTTTTCAGGAGAAATACCCCCTACAATAACATTTCCACTATCAATTCTTAATTCATCAATAAATTCTAATTTTGAATTATTTATTATATCAAATATTAAAACTTTATTTTGTGCATAAGCCAGAACATATAATTTATTATTAACCTCACCCAATAAAAACAAATCTTCTTCTTTTACATATTCGCCAGGTCCTTTTCCGTATTTCTTATATGTAAAAAATATATTCCCGGATTTATCAAATAAAGCAATTTGATCGTTATAACCATCGTAGGCAACATAATTTTTTCCGATTTTTAGTAGAGACATTGGTATCATTTTTTGGCTGAATTTTACTTTTCTGTGAATCTCAATATCCCCCAATTTTTCAATTTTTTGTTTTTTTCCACATGCTGTTATTATAAAAATTACAATAAGAATTATACCCGTTAATTTTCTCATAAAAACTCCTTTCATTAATCATTTACTGTATTAGACAACTAATACATTATTTTTGTTTCATTTTTTCCTGGTTTAAATTAAATTTTATGATATTATTTTGGAGCACGAAAGGAATTAGAATGTTTTTATTAAACAAAAAAGAAAAATCTACCTTTAAATTATTGATATTATCTTCTTTCTTTCTTGGTTTTTTTATTAGTTTTACAAACACACAGGATATTATTGCAAAAAAAGCTCTGGGTGCCCTGGACTGGCAGTTAACAATCTTAGCAATGATATGGCCTGTATCAAATTTTACCTCAATCTGGTGGGGAAAAATACTTGAAAACAGTAAAAATAAATCATTATATTTTCTTATTGTTGGATTTTTTGGGAGATTGATATTAGTTTCAGGTTTATGGATAATTAATATGAATCAATATTTAATTTTAATAGGAGTTGTTTTATCATTTAATGCCCTTTTTATACCTGCTCAAAACAGTATATATCAAACCAATATTCGTAAACAAAATCGGGGAACACTTTATGGAATAGCAATGAGTGTTGCAACTCTTATCGGAATGATTCTTTCATACTTTTATGGTAAAATACTTGATTATAATGATAACTTTTTTAAATATATACTATTATTTGTTGGAATAACTGGCTTTATCAGTTCATTTTTACTTTATTTGATAAAAACCCCAGAAAATAGTTCTGCTAAAAAAAATAAATTAACAATATATACCATTTTTTTAGAACCAATAAAAAGAACTTTTGAAATTTTTAAAAAAAATAAAGAATTTTTACATTTCGAAAGAAGTTTTATTATTTATGGAATGGGTTTTATAATGATGATTCCGGCTATTCCAATTTTTTTTGTTGAAGAACTTCATTTAACATATACTAAAAGTTTTATTGCAAAAGCTATTATTGCCCAGCTGGGATTACTTTTTTTATCTCCATTCATGGGCAAGTTACTTGATAATAAGCATCCGAATTATTTTAATACAAAAATTTTTAGTTTTCTCTCATTATATCCAGCTTTTTTATTATTATCCTCTATTTTTAATAATAATTTGTTGAAAATTGGTTTTGTATATTTTGCGTATTTATTATTTGGAATAGCCATGGCAGGAGTTAATGTTTCATGGAACATGGGCTCAATCTTCTTTGCTGGAAATGAAGATTCATCAATGTATCAGAGTATTCATGTAACATTAACCGGAGTTAGAGGAATTTTTGCACCACTTTTATCATTGTTAATAAAAAGAATCTTTAATGTTTATGCTGTTTTCATTGCAGCTATTATATTTTTTCTATTAGCAGCTTTATCAAGCTGGTTTTCTTATAAAGAAAATATTTAATTTGATTTTTTATTTTAATATTTTATTATCTATTTATGCTAAATGATCTTGATAAAAAAATATACATATCTGATTTAGATGGAACCCTGCTAAACAGCAAAGCAAAATTAAGTATTTTTACAAGAAAAAGATTAAAATATTTAATAAAAATAGGTGTAAATTTTACTATAGCAACTGCCCGCAGTTTACATTCACTAAATAATGTTTTGAAAGATGTAAATTTTAAATTACCTATTATTGAACTAAATGGTGCATTAATTTCTGATTACAAAACAAAAAACCATTTAAAAATTAATTCAATAAATTTTGATGTAGCTACAGATATTTATAATGTTTTAAATGATACAAGGCATTGGCCAGTAATTACAACTTACGATGGTAAAAAAGACAATGTTTATATAACAAACATCGATAATAAAGGGCTTAAGAATTATTATAACCAAAAAATTATTGAAAAGGATAATAGATTAAGAACTAACACAAATATTGAGAAAATTTTATCCCAGGAGATTATATGTTTTACCATAATAGGAAGAAAAACAAGTTTAACAAAACTTTATAAAAGATTTGTAGATAACTTTATGGATAAAATTGAAATACATTTTTTTGAAAATGATTATTTTCCAGGCTGGTACTGGATAACACTTCACGATATTAAAGCTAATAAATTAAATGGAATTAAGACAATATTAAAACAATATAATTTTTCAAAACAAAATCTAACAGTATTTGGAGATCACATAAACGATATAAAAATGTTCAAATACTCAAAAAATTCAATTGCTGTAGAAAATGCTAAATCATCGCTTAAAAAATATGCAACTCATTCTATTGGGCATAACAATGATGATAGTGTTGTAAAATATATTTATGAGGATTTAAACCTATAATCCCATTTGAAAACTAAAATCCCAAAATGTATTAATCTCTCTCTCAGGATTATAAATATCTTTTGCAAAACCATATGATAATTTTAATGGACCTATCCTTAATTGACTTTCAATTCCCGCATACCCAATATCATTATTTTCACTATCCAGATTATTTTTCCAAATTTTACCATAATCAATAAATGATAACAAAAGTAAATTATTATTGATTACTTTTCTAATCTCAAAACTTCCAGTGAAATATTTTAAACCATAAAAATTATAATCAAGTCCACGTAATTCACTTTCTTTTATTTTAATCAAATTATTAATACAATTAAAAGAATAATTAGTAGTATATTTTTTTATCCCTGGATATTTTTGTTTTGGAAAATTACCTTCATTATAATAAATATCGGTTTTTACTTTTATAACCCAATCAAAATTTATTGGAAAATATTTTTCAGAATATAAGTTATAAAAATGATTATTAAAATCAGATCCGAGATTTTTATCAGATATATGATAATTAAAATTAATTTTTAATGAATCAAATTTAAAATATTTATAAGGTGCCGTATAGTTATATACATACGAAAAATATAAATCTGTTTCTAAATAATTTTCAGGAATATAAAAAGAGTTATTTGCAATATCAGGAATAGATATATTAAATTCATTTTTATTAAGTAAATTATTATTTTTATATCTAAATCCTAATTTGAATGTATGATTTTTGAATAAAGAATTCTTATTATTATGTATGTATTTAATATTTAAAGATGCAGCTTCTTCCCTTTCTAAAAGCGTTTTTTTTGCATAAGAATTGGTATATTTATCAAGATATCCATATCCTAAAGTAATATCAACCAGAGTAGATTTATTAATATAAGCAATACTGTAATTAGAATTCTTAAAATCATTAGGATTATAGCCAAAAGAAGTAAATATTAAATTTTTATTCAAATCATCTGTCCACAATGAAATAAATCCAGGAGTAATATTACCTTCAATAACAGATGGTATGGGAAGTAAAGCAATTTTTTTTATATTATAAATTGGATAATATTTGCCTATAAAATCTCCATTATATTTTTTATCTTTAAAATTACTATAATTTTTTTCAGGATTTGTATTTTTCCAGTTTTTATAATAATCTCTAATCTTACCATCATAATAGTTAACTTGTCTCTTACTATTAATATTAATTAAAAAATGATTATTTCTTGAATTTTTAGCTATAGATAATAGATTTTCTTTATAAAAATCAGTATTCATAACTAAATTTGATTGATTTGTGATTCTTTTTATCTTTCCAGATATCAAATTTAATTTGAAAATATTTATTCTTGCATCATCTTCATATTTTGTAAAATAAATATTGTCTTGATTTTTAGAATTTATAATAGGATGTCTAATTTGGTTTTTAAAATAAAATCTCTTCATATTACCGGTTTTAAGATTTATTAATCCAATACCATAAGATTTTTTTTTAGGATTAAAAAATCCAAAAGAAACCAAATATTTTTCAACATATAAATCATAGATTTGCATTTTAGAACTAAAATTTGTTATCCGGTTTGTTTTTTTATTTTTTGGATTAAGTGAATATATATTTAGATTTTTTTTATTATTATGAATATAAATAATATAGTCATTGTAAAATTGTGGTTCAAAATTTCTTCCATTCTTTGTGATCTGTTTTTCTTTTTTTGATGATAAATCGATAGTATATATATCCTCTACTAAAGAGTTATTATTTGATCTATGTAACCTGCTAAATAATAAAGTATTATTTTTTTCATTTAAATCAAAATTATGACCTATTCCACTTACAGCAATAGTGGATAATTTATTATTATTCAGATTATATCTATATAATTTAATATCAGGAGATTTACTGTTTTTAATTCCTCTTATAATATAAGAATTAATATTTTTATAATATTTTATATTAGTTATTTTTTTAAATTCAGGTTTTTCAATCTTATCTCCGATATTAACTAATTGCTCGGATAATCCTTCTCTCCAGTTATAATAAACATTCATGTATTTTTCCCATTCTTTTTCAAATTGTTTATAATCTTTATCGAATAATTTTTTAAATGATTTCTTAAAATTGTATAATCCTATAGTGTTTCTGTATTTGAATAATTTTTCTATATTATTATCATTATATTTAAAATTTAAGAATTTAATTTTAGAGAATCCAAGTCCATACATTAACCCTCCATTATCAAAATGATCTGTAGTTGTTGAAAGATTGTTATCTTTAATTGCAAGATTAACAAAAGAATCACCTCTTTTAACTCCCCATGATTCTCCTGAATAATATTGTGCAAAACCCTCATGAATTTGACCTGAAACGGTTAATCCTGATGCAGGGAAGAAAAAATCAAGCCAGGTTTTTGTATTTTCCATTATCAAAGCATGAACCATTTCATGGGCTATAACTTTTCTCAACCAGGTTTCAGTTCCTGTAAAATTCCTTATAAATTGTGAAGGATTAACATAAATATAAAAAGCTCCTGTAGGCAGAGTAAAGCCATTACCAATATCATCCATATCGCTGATAAATATTCTATACCTTTTATCAAATTTTAATCCAAGATTTGCTTGTTCGTAAGCATAAACTCTTTCGGATATATTACCTGCTTTTTTTGCAATTTTTTTCAAACCATGATTATAGACAATATCAAAGTTATCAGTTCTATATATGTACCATTCTAATTCAGGATGGTTGGAATTATTCATAAAATTGAAAAAACTAAATGGAAACAGGTTTATTGAAAATAAAATAATAAATATAATCAAAAATATTTTCTTCATTTTGTCCCCTTTTCAAATTAATACGAAAAATATAATTTATGTTTCATTATTTACCCAAAATCTCTATAATAGTATTCAGCATTTAAAACAGAGGAACCGGCTGCCCCTCTTACTGTATTATGTACTAATAATACAAATTTACAATGGAAATTTGCGGTTTTTTTGAAATTTCCGATTGATATACACATCCCACCTGCCAAATTTCGATGTAATTTTGGTTGCGGATAATTATTTTTATCAAAATAGATAATAGGATGTTTGATGCTACTGGGTAAATCTAAATATCTCTCTTTGGGTTTAAAATTATTCCATATTTTCTTAATTTCAGTAAATGAATAATTGTTCTTAAATTTAACAAAAACTGATTCACTGTGTCCATTTGATACAGGTACCCTATTACAGTGAACATCTATTTTAATTTTTCTTTTATTTATTTCATTATTAAAATTTAAATTACCAAGTATTTTATTTGTTTCATTTATTATTTTATTTTCCTCACCTTCTATGTGTGGTATTACATTATCATTTATTTGCAGGTGTGAAACTCCTGAATATCCAGCTCCACTTACAGCCTGTAATGTTACAACTGTAATTCTTTCTATTTCAAAATATTTATCAATTGGATGGATACCAAGTGCTAAACCTATTGTTGAACAATTAGGATTTGTTATTATTTTACCTTTAGTTTTTTGATTATCTATCATAGATATATGATCCCAGTTGACCTCTGGAATAATAAGCGGAACATTTTTTTTCATTCTGTGATTTTTTGCATTGGAAAAAACAATATATCCTTTTTCAGCATAATCTTTTTCTATTTTTCCCGCTATATCAGAAGATAATGCTGAGAAAAGATATTGTGCATCTAAATTGGGCGTGCATTCTTTAACAATCATATTTCTTGTTTTATATGATATGTTAGTATCGATCTCGCCCTTTAATGCATCTTTATACTTTTTACCTTTTGATCTTTTTGAAGCACATAATTCGGATATTTCAAAAAATGGATGTTTATCCAATATTTTTACAAAATTATAACCAACAATACCTGTTGCACCAAGAATTGCTACTTTTTTTTTCATAATATCTCCTTAAATTTGTAAATAAACTGCATCTTTATTAAAAATATAAAAACCGGTAGTAGAAAATTCCGGTTTAAGTTGATTAGAAGAAGTTAATGTTATTTTATTGACTTTTAAAAGTGATAAAACTTTTTTTTGTTCTTTGAGGTCCGGACATGAAGAATAACCAAAACTATATCTTTTAAACATTCCATCATTATAATTTAATTGATTTTTAATACTGTAATTCAGATAATTTGCAGAAGATTCTACAATTTCTGATGCTATTCCACTGTAATAAAAATATTTTTGATATTTTCCATCTTTATATAATTTATTTATATAAGCAGTTATTTTTCTGCCAATTGTAATAGAATATAATAAAATATAATCAATATTTTTGAAGAAATCTATTATAGAGAGTTTTTTCTCTTTATTTTGTCTGGGAAAATATAAACTATACTTATCATTATTCACTATTATTTTTAAAGTATTACTTTTTTTATGAGCTTTAAAATATGAATACTTAATATTATATTCCAAAATATTTTTATTATACAAATTTGAAATCATTCTATTTATTTTATCAAAATATTTATCAGTTTGATTTAATTTATGTTTCCATCTCTGTGTAATTACTACTTTTTTGTTTAACATTTCTAAAATTTTCTTTTCAGGTATATGGTTTATTTCATATATATTTTTTTTAATTAAAGAATCAAGTAACTTTCTTTTATTCATCATTATCCTCCATGAATTTAATTGCTTCAAAAGGATTTTTTGAATAGTATATTCTATAATTTTTATCCCAGCTTATTTTATCTATAACATCAAAATTTAAAGCTGCCCCTCCACATATAATTGGGGTAGTTATATTTTTGAATTTAAAAAAATCAACCAGCTCTATAATTGACTTAATTGATTCGATTAATAACCCACTTAATCCAATAAAATCAGGTTTATATTTTTTATAATTTAAAAAGATTTCTTCTTTAGATTTATCAACTCCAATATCATGAACAATAAATCCATTACTTGATAGTATTATATTGGTCAAATTTTTCCCAATATCATGAATATCTCCTTCTACTGTTGTAAGTAGTATAGATTTTTTAGTTTTATTTTTATCTTCACCTTCAAAATGTGGTTCTATTAATTCTATGGATTTTTTCATTACTTCTGCAGATTTTAGTACAAAAGGTAGTTGTGTTTTACCACTCTCAAAATTATCACTTACAATATTCATTGCCTTTATTAAAATATTATCAAGAATTTTTTTAGCAGAATATATATTCAATAAAGATTTTATTATTTTTTTTAAATTATTCGAGTTGCCATTTATTATCATGTTTTTCAATTTTTCTTCATTTGATATTTCAATATTTTTAATTTTAAAATATTGAGATTTGTTTTTTCTTTTTTTAAAATAATTTATTAATTCTATTAAGGGATCATAATTTGATGAGTATTTATTAAAAATTATATCATTTATAAATCTAAGAACCTCATTTTCAATCTCATTTAAAGGCAGTATTTCATTAACATTTATTATTGCAGCATCCAAACCTTTTTTTACACTGTAATATAAAAATACTGAGTTTAGATATTTTCTTATATTTTTGGTTAAACCATAAGAAACATTACTAATTCCCAGTATAGTGTTAATATCGGGATAAATATTTTCAATATATTCTAAAAATTTCAATATATTAAGTGCACTTCCCCTGTATTCTTCTTTACCTGAAGCGATACTAAATGTTAAAGGATCAATAAAAATATTTTTTTGATCAATATTATAGGCCTTTAATTTTTTTAAATAACAATCTAAAATTCTCTTCTTATCTTCTACTGAAATTGCCATACCTCTTTCATCCATGCAAAGACAAACAAGACCGGCACCATACTTTTTAGTTAATTTGAATATTTTATCAGCTTTGGTTAAATCTTTTAAATTTACTGAATTAATTAATGATTTACCCGGTAATTTTTTTAAAGCAGTTTCTAATACATTAATATTAGTTGTATCAATGCAGACAGGTTTTTTTAATATATCATTTATTTTATTATAAAATTTAGCTGCATCTTTTAGTTCATCTCTTCCTCCAAATGATAAATTTATATCTAATAAATGAACCCCTTTTTCTGCCTCATTAGTCGTGAATGAAACCATCCCCTGATAATCATTGTTTTTTAGTAATTTTTTAAATTGACGGCTGCCTTTCACATTTGTTCTTTCCCCTATTATTAAGGGTTTGGGTTTTACATTAATAACCTGTGATTCAAATAAAGATGAAAAGTGTTTTACATGATTTAAATTTGATTCATATTTTTTAGGTTGTTTTAAATTAGTACTAATTTTTTTTATATAGGCGGGATCTGTTCCACAGCAGCCACCGATAATCTGTACATTTTTAATTTCTGCAATATTTTTCATGTAATTAAAAAAATCTCTGGAATTCATGTTATATTTGATTTTATTGTCTTCTATTTGAGGAATTCCGGCATTTGGAAGAACAGAAATTGGAAATGAAGATAGTTCAGATATTTTTTTTGCATATCCAATCATTTTTTCCGGTCCTGTACCGCAATTTACTCCAAGGACTGCTATATCAAAATCTTCAAATGTGCTGACTGCGGTTTCAATATCCGTTCCAGTTAACATTTTTCCATTAATATCCAGACTAATTTGAATTATGATTGGAATATTTTTATTTTTTTCTTCTAATGCTTCATTTATAGCAAAATAAGCTGCTTTTGCCTGTAATATATCCTGTACTGTTTCAATCTGAAAAAGATCAACACCACCATCAATCAGCCCCAGTACCTGCTGGTAATAAGAGTTTTTTAAAGTATCAAAATTTACCTGGTTTAAAGATGGAATTAAACTTCCGGGCCCGATTGAGCCTGATAAAAAGATATTTCTTTCAGGATAAAAGGCTATTGCTTTTTTACCTATTTGTGCAGCTTCATAATTAATTGTGTAAGTTTTTGACCCAATAGAGTACTTTTCAAGTTCAAGTTTAGAACCTCCAAATGAATTAGTTTCAATTATATTAGCTCCTGCCTCGATATATTTTTTATGTATATTTAAAATTTCATCAGGATTTGTGATATTTAGAAGTTCATTTGGTTTTGTTTTACTTTTTATCATTGTTCCCATTGCTCCATCGCATATAAACAGTTTATTTCTTATTTCTTTTAAAAACATGGTCCTCCTTTATTTTAAACTATCCAGTAATAATCTGGTTGACCGACCTTTTCCAAGTGTAAAGAGATGGATTCCCGGGACTCCAAATTCATACAACTTCCTTATTAATTTATTCATATATTTTGTTCCATGTAACTCTTCTTCTTTTTTTGATCTTGCTGATTTCATTACATCAATAAAATTCTCTGGAATATTGATAAAAAAATAACCGGGTAGTTTTTCTAAAGTTTTTTTTCTTATTACAGGTCTAAGACCCGGTATTATAGGAATATTTATTCCTGCATCCCTAACTTTATTAACAAATTTTTTAAATTTATCAAAATCAAAAAACATCTGAGTTATAATATATTCAGCTCCCCGCTTAACTTTTATTTTCAAATTTTGAATATCTTCTTTTAAATTTACCGCTTCATAATGTTTTTCTGGATATCCGGTTGCCCCAATACAGAAATCTGTGGGATTTCCATTATCTAAATAAAGATAGTTTCCCTCATTCATCTTATTTATTTGTTCAATTAAATTTGATGCATTTTCATATCCATCTTTAGGTTTTTTAAATTTTTTCCCATTCTGTGGATCTCCACGTACGACAAAAATATTATCAAAACCTAAATATGAAAATTCAATTAATTTATCCTCAATATTATATTTGTTCTGCCCGCCACAGATTAAATGAGGTACTGTATCAATATTATATCTATTTTGAATAGCCATGCATACTGCAGCTGTTCCCGGCTTATAATTTACAAACATTTTTTTATAATTTCCATTTACTTTTCTAAATTGAATTTTTGATTGATGTCTTGTAACATTGATAAATTTAGGTTCATATTTTACTAAATTATCCAGTGTTTTAAATATATCATTGAGTGTAGCTCCTCTTTTTGGAGGAACTATTTCAATTGATAAGAAAGGTTCTTCATTTTGTTTAATATAATTAATTATTTTCATTTTCCCCCTTTTTGTTTAATTTTATTATTTCATGTTTGCCAATAAAACCAGCTTTATTATTATAAATTACAACTGCAGATTCTATTTTTTTATCCTTTTTTGCTATATCTAATACTAAATCAATATCAGAATCTTTTTTAACCATATTGCATAATTTAGTTGCAAGGAAATCCGAGTAAACCGTATCTTTAGAACAAATTGTAACAGAATCTGCTTTTCCAAAACTTACAGAATGACCTACAGTAGCTGAAGAAGTAGAGATTCCCATTGGAGTTTCTTCAGGTTTAATTTTTAATCCAACTTTTTCAGATAATAAAGATTTACCAGCAAAAATAGAAATATGTACATTTTTTAATGTGTTTAAAAAAATATCTCCTCCATTTTCAATTATTATTTCACTAATGTTATAATTGTTTAATAAAAATTTACCTGTATACTCAGAAAATGCACCGGCAATTCCTGCCATTGGTCCCATGTTAACTTTCTTGGATATTTTAATTAAATAATTTATAATTTTATTATTGGACTCTAATTTTCCAATGCTTTTTAATGATTTTTGAAATATGGGATTTTGATTAATAAAATTATCAAATTTAATTCTTAAATCTTTTACAAACTGAAAAGTCTCATTTTTTATTTTCTCTACTGAAGAATTTTTATCAATTGCTATTAATAAATCTATTTCTCTGTATTTTATATTAAAAAAATTAAATCTCTCATTGTTAAGATTATTCCTGTAATCTCTATTAATATAGTGTTTCAATATTACTCCTTAATTTTAAACAATTCTAAAGGACAAGCATCTACACATTCATAACAATTACTACATAAATCTTTTTCAAAAACTAATTTATTAACTTTATTAAAATGGAGTGCTCTAGTGTTACATAATGAAATACATGCTCCACAGCTTATACATTTACCGTATTCAAATTTCAATTTCTTTGCTGTTATTTTTTTACTCTTTTTATCGACTGTTTTTTTATTTCTTTTTTTTCTAATTTTTAAGTTTTTAAAAATAGATTTTTTTGGTAATTTTTTTACCGGTTTGGTAAGATAAAAATCTTTATTTAATATTTTATCTTTTAATTCTTCTGCTATCTGCCTTGCTTTAAACAAACTGGACAGTGAAGAAGTTTTAATATTTTTGTTATTTAATTTAATCTTCCCGGTTCTAAGATTTTTATAATTAGTTTTCCCGATCACTGGATGTTTTGATTTAGAATAGTCACATATTATTGTTTCAATTTCTTCATTTGACACTAAAACATTTTCTAAAATTCTTTCATTTAATATTGGTATTGGAACTGCAACACCAATATAGATAGTAACACCATAATTTTTAAAATACGCTGCTTTTATAAAATTTGAATTCATTTTCTTTAAATTCCCGGTAAGAGCAAGAGTTCTTGCAGGTGCAACCGGAATATTAAATTTATTCGTTTTAATTTTGGTATTATACTGAGTGCCCTGCCATGAAATGAACCCTTTTGCACCACCAAGTAAAATTTTTGTTCCAATACCAATTGTTTCAAGTTCAGGATCATTTAAGAGAGGACTTAATTCACCTGAAGTTGAATAAGTTAAGTTTCCAAATTTTGGTAGTAATTTTCCCATATATGTATATATACTTTTATTAGAGCTATTAACTGCAGCTGCATAATTTTGATAGCAATTTCTTGGATTATAAAGATAGCATTCATTCAAATCATTTATATTTAAATACGTTGATAATTTTTTCCGTGGATAACAATCTGTACCTTTAGCTTCAGCTTCCAGTTTTATATCTTTTCCATCTAATAATTCTTCAATTATATGTGCACCTCCATAAGTCGGGTTATCTTTGCTAACAGAAGCAGCTCCCAAAAAAACATCTACAGCAGCAAGACCTGAATGAGCTAAAACCCCATTGATTTTTACTTTTTCCATCCTAATTGGAATTTTAGGATGTCCAAAATTCATAAATACTCCAGATGAACACATTGCTCCAAATGTACCTGTTGTTACAATATCTACTTTCTTACTTATTTCTTTTATATTATAACTTGTTTTCATTTTAAGAATTTCTTCAGCAGTTAAAACAACGGCATTACCTTTTTTAATTTTTTCATTAATTGAATCAATAGTTTTTTTAAACATTTACTACCTCCCGTTTGTATTCTTTTAAAATAAAATTATGTATTGGATCAAGAATTTTAAAAAGTTCTTCCTGTTTTATTATAAAATAAAATGCAGATCTGCTGGCACCTCCTGAAAATTATTTCAATATTTACTCCTTTTTTGAAACAAGATTTAAGATTTTGGATATTACACCTTCTTTTTTATCAATACCATCTCCTATTACTGCTATTAAAGAAACATCTTTTAAATAATCAATACTTTCAATTCCCGCTAAATCTTTATTTTCGAAGATATTTAAAGCTTTATTTAAATTATTTTTTGATAATAAAAAATTTATAGTTGTTTGTGATGTAAAAATAGATTTAATATTAATATTTTTTTTGCTCAAAAGAGAGGATATATTTGCAATTATTCCCGGTTTTTTACCAACATCACTCCCAATAAACTTTAGTACCCCAATATCATTCTTGAATGTTATGCTTTTTAGAATAATATTACTATTTTGTTTACTTTGTATTACTGTATTTGGTTTATTTAAATCAACTTTAGAATTAAAATTAAAAATTCGTAAAGGAATACTTTTTTTATATAATGGATCTATAGTGTTGGAATGAAGAATATCAGCTCCAAAATAGGATAATTCAGCAGCTTCAAAATATGATAAATATTTTAATGAAATTGCATTTGTAACATATTTGGGATTAGAGCTCATAAATCCATCCACTGACTTCCATAAATCAACAAATTTAACATTTAAACAATAACCAAGTATTCCAGCAGTGTAATCACTTCCATTACGACCAAAAATTGTTATTTTTTTTGATTTAGATATTCCATAAAATCCTGGAATTATATAATTTTGGTTTTTCTTTATGGTTTTTCTTAAATTTTCTTCAGTTTGTTTAAGTTTTACCATAGCTTTTTTATAAGTACCATCAGTTAGAATACCTGCATTTTCAGGGAAAAGTTGATTTATTTTAATATCTCTTTTTTTTAGTAAATAGGTATATATCAAACATGATAGTTTTTCACCATAACTCAAAATTTCATCTTCAATAAAATCAGTTATATCATTAATATATATTGATCCTTTTAATAATTTTGTTAATGATAAAAGTTCTTCATCAATAGAATTTAATATATTATAATTATTATCTAATTTATTATATTGTTTTAAAATATTAATATGAGTATTTTTTAAAAATTTAATTATATAATCAATTTTTTCAAAATTTAATCTATGATTTTTTATTTCTCTTACAACATTTTCTAATCTATCTGTTATTCCTTCTATAGCAGAAACAACTATAATATAATTATTATCATATTTTTTTAAAATATCAGTTATTTTGTTTAACGAATTATTTTTGTTTAATATTGTTCCACCAAATTTTATTATATATTTAATCATTCTAACCTCCATAAAATGATAAAAAATAAATTAATTTAAATTTTTGTAGAGATAAAATTTTTGATAAAAAAGAATTTAGTTACACATGACCATATTGAAAAAAGGAATTATAATTAAATGAAGAATTAAAATTATTATAGAATTTTTTTGAAATAAAAAATAAAATAAATTATTCATATCAATCCTTTCCAATATTAAAAGAATAATATATAAATATTTTCAGCTGTCAAGAAAAAAAGTAATATTAATTTGTGTATATTTTAACTTATAACAATTATTTTAATTAGTGAATAATTCTCTTGATTTTCACAATTTGCTGTATTATAATAAAAACAAGATGAAAGACACAAACCAACCCCAAATACTAACCCTTAAAAAGAGAGGATTTTTCCCTTCCCCCTCCTCTCTTTAAGATTAAAAAGGAGGGCTTTCCTGCTCTCCTTTTTTTTCATTTTATTTAAATATTATTTAAAAACTATTTTATACACTATCTCATAAAATTTAACAACTTGAATATCTGATTTTTTTTATGCAGTTAATTTTGATATTTACTTTAAGTAAAAATAAAATTATTTTTTTATAAGATTACATGTAAAAAAGATAAATTCTAAAAATAAAATAAAGGTTATTGATTATTATTTAATAATTTATCAATTCCTTTAGCTGAATTATGTCCATCAGCCACTCCATTAATAATATCAGGACCATTAACAATATCCCCACCTGCAAATAACCAATCAATATTTGTTTGTCCATTTTCATCCGTTTCTATTTTAGGTCCTACAAAGTTGAGCTTTTCCTTTAAATTCTCTGGTAGGTAATCATAATTTGGTGCCTGTCCAATGGATATGTATACCTGTGTTCCTTTATGAAAAGTTGTATTATCATGATTTAATTCAGGTTTAAAATTACCATTGTCATCAAATAAAGAAATACATTCTGCTGTTTTTAGTCCTTTTATTTTATTTTTTTCAATTAAAATTTTTACAGGTCCTGATGAAGGATACATTTCTAACCCTTCTTCCCTGCCTTCAATGATTTCATCTTCAGAAGCCGGTAAATCTTCATAATTTTCTAAAGCTGTTAATGTAACATCAATCTTACCGTATTTAATCATTTGGATTCTTGCAGCACTTCTTCCAACATCATAGGCAACATCTCCTCCTCCAATAACAACTATTTTTTTATAAACATCTGGAATTTTACCTTCATTTCTTGCAAAATCTCTAACTTTAGGTAAAAAATCCATAGCTGCAATAACATCTTTATGATCGGATCCTTCAATTTTTAGATAACGGGGTTCCATGAATCCTGTTGAAATATACACAGCATCATATTTGTTTTCTAAATCTGAAAATTCTATATCTTTACCAACTCTTGTATTAGTAATAATATTAACTCCAATTTTTTTAATAAATTTAATATCTTTATCAAGTGCTTTATCGGGAAGTCTGTATTTTGGAATTCCATATCTCATTACTCCACCGGCATATTCTTTTTCTTCATAAATATCAACATTATAGCCAAGAGTTCTTAAATAATAGGCTGCTGTTAATCCTGAAGGACCAGCACCAACAATTCCAATGCTGCCCTTGCTCTTTTTACTTACATTACTTAAAACTACTTCTTCATAATCTTTTTCAGGTGTATTATCAACAATATATCGTTTCAGCCACCTTATAGCTATTGGTTCTCCTCTATGTGAAATTGCACATACCTCTTCACATTTATGAGTACACACTCTTCCACAAACATTTGGTAGTGGATTGGTCTCATAAAGCCATTTTGTTCCTTCTTTTAGATCATCATCCCAGATGGAATTTATATATTCAGGTATATCCATGTGAGCAGGACACCTATCGGTACATATTCCGCATTCTACACATCTTGATGCTTCTCTTTTTGCTTCTTCTTTACTGAATCCTTTAACATATTCAAGAAAAGAATCTTTTCTTTTTGAAGATTTAACATGTCGCATTGAAATTCTCTCTAAATCAAGAAGATCAGTAATTTCATTCCTTTGATATCCTTCTTCTGGAAAATTTTTGTTTATTCCTTGTTCCTCAGGAATATATAAAAAAGTGTCGGGGTTTTCATTAATATATATATAATCTTTTGACATCTTTAAAGATCCAGTTGTACAGATATCTATACAAAAACCACAGAAACAGCATCTACCATAATCAATTACCGGTCTTTCATCCTTTTCGCCTTCTGGTGAGTCATATTCAGGTACTTTTTCCATATTAATAGCATCTGTAGGACAAATATCGGCACAGGTTCCACATCCAATACAATCTTCCCAATCATTGGTATGAAAACCTCTATATCTTCCTGCAGCTTCCCTGGTTTCTTTGGGAACTCTTATTGTCACGGGTTTTTTGACCATATATTTTATTCCTTTGAAAGGAGAGAAAAAATTAGCTTTAGGTTCTTTCATAAACTTATCCTCCATTAATATTACCTATCAATTTCTGGTGCACATACACCCATTGTATCAAGCCATATTGCGACATCTTCTAATCTGGTTTCCGGAAGACCTGCTTCAATACCATATAATCCCTGAGGATATGAAGCCCCTCTTACCTGTACTCTGTAAGGACTCCTGCCTCCATCAGATACCACATAGTATCCGAATTCCCCTCTGGAACTTTCAACTTTTCCATACGCTTCGCCTTTTTTTATTTTCCATTTGAGAGCAGTTCCGGTTAATTTAAGTCTTACTTTTCCCTTGGGAATTTTATTTATAACCTGTTTTATAATTTTAATACTCTGTTTAACTTCAAGATATTTTAAATATAATCTTGTAAAAGCATCAGATTTATCAGCTACAGGAATATCAAAATCCAATTTATCGTAAACAAAATATGGAAATTGTTTTCTTACATCATATTTTTCTCCGGTTGATCTTAAACCCGGCCCTGTTACTCCCCAGTTTAAAGCCTGCTCTTTTGTTAAAGGAGCAGTTCCTTTTAATCTTTTATGTATAATAGGACTTTCAAAAATTATTTCTTTATAATCTTTTAATCGTTTTTCAATATCTCTAATAGTATTTTCAATAAATCTAAATGTTTTTTCATCAATATCCTGTCTAACTCCACCGGGAACTATATACATGTGATAAACTCTGTGTCCTGTAATTTTTTCAAATATATCAAGTATTAAATCCCTATCAGCAAGAGCCCAGTTAGGAGCAGTATAAACACCTGTAGGACCTCCAATTCCACCAATTGACATCATATGAACAGAAATCCTTGCTAATTCCATCATTAAAACCCTGATATATTTTGCTCTTTCAGGTATTTCAAGGTTTTGAATTTTTTCAACTGCCATTGAATAAACAGCTTCATTTAAATCAGGTTCTGGAACACAAACCCTGGGTATAAGAGCAATGTTATTTAACCATAGTCTTCTCTCCATTAATTTTTCAAATCCCCTGTGGAGCATGCCGGGGTTTGGTTTTGCTTTTTTTACTGTATCTCCATCAACTGTTAAATGTACTGAAAAATTACCATGCATTCCAGGATGATTTGGTCCGTGAAATAATTTAACTTCTTTCATTCTATTACCTCACTTTGTTTCTTCATTTTAAAATTTTTATAATCTTTTTCAGGAAATTTGTTTTTAGAATATTTTAATGGATCAAAATCTTTTCTCATTGGAGGTGGACCGTCCCAATTTTCTAAAAAAAGCTCCTTGCCGTTATTTGGATTACCAATAAAATCTATACCGAAATACTCATTTACATCCCATTCATAATATTTAGCAGCAGGCCATATATTAATTACAGAAGTTATTTTTGGATTTTTTCTGCTAATATCTGTTTTTACGAGAATATTTTGTTCTAACTCCCATGAAACCAGATTATAAACTATTTCAAATTTATTATCATCAACCCAATCTACAGCTGTAATTAAAGAAAGCTGCCAGAATCCAATATTTTTTAGATAAGTCAAAAAGTCAATAATTTGTGAATTCTTTATAAAAGCTTTAAATTGTTTGGAATCAATTTTTTTAATATCTTTTTTATCAATATTAAATTCATTTTCAATTTTTTTAATAATTTCATTTTGATTCATACTTATCACCCTTTCTATCTTGTTGTATACAAACTATTTCCTAAAGCTTTTTTTTGATTTTTTTTGTACCATTTTTTATTTTCTATATAATGTTCCCATCCTTTGGCATCTCCCTTTTCAATCATGCTTATAAGCTTTTTAAATCCATTAATAATCGCTTCTGGTCTTGGCATACAACCAGCTATATATAAATCAACAGGAAGGTAGAGATCAAGTCTATTTATTGTAGAATATGAATCATAATAGATACCACCATTAATTGTACAGGAGCCAAATCCCACAACCCATTTTGGTGATTGCATTTGTTCATATGTGTATATAACTCTTCTTAGAGTTTTCTTACTTAAATAACCTGTAATAAGTAAAATATCAGCCTGTCTTGGAGTAGCCATGGGAGCTATTCCCAATCGTTCCATATCAAACCTTGATGTCATTGTGGGAGGTAGTTCTATAGCTCCACATCCAGTACAATAATGAAGCATGTAGAGAGAATGTCCTCTGACAATATTTTTAATTTTTTCGATTAATTCTTTTGTATTCATCTTCTACTCCTTTATTAACTAAAATAAAACCCAAGTGTAATTACAGCCTGGATAATTGATATAGATAATCCCCATTTCCAGAAAAATTTAACACTTTCTTCTACTTTAAATCTTGGCAAAAATGAAGAAATTATAACCATTAAAATATATACAATTATATATTTTATCATAAAATCTAATATTGTTTTTCCTCCACCTAAAAATAAATTTACAAACAAGCCAACTTCAATAACGGTTGCAAATTCATGTTGAATCATTAAAATACCGAGATATTTGCCACTGTATTCAACAAGTGGACCTGAAGCTATTTCAGCAGGAGCAATAGGAGAATCAAAAGGTTTTTTTCCAAGCATTCCCATGACGCTTATAAATGCTACTACAGCGCCAAGAGGCATTTTAATTAAATTCCATGTCCCTGCTATTTGTGAATTTACCAACACTTCAAGAGAAGATGATTGATTTGTAAACATTATTATTAAAGCAATAATCAAAAAAGGTAATTCATAACCAAGCATCTGAGTTAATGCTCTTGAAATACCAATAGAAGCATTAGGATTACCTGAACCCACTGCACTCATAGCCATTCCAAGAAGTCCAATTGCAAGTAAATAAATTATAACTATAAAATTTGTTTGTCCGGGTATAACAGCAAAATTCCCAAATGGAACAAATATAAGTGTGGCCATTGTCCCACCGAAAGCCATTAAAACACCGAAATCAAAAATAAAACCATGTGAGATAGAGGTTTTTTTAAATAGAAATTTAAAAATATCTCTAAAATTTTGCCAGAAAACCGGTCCATATCTTTTTTGTATTCTTCCGACTACTTTTCTCGAAAAACCGCTTAATGAGACCTGAAATATAAAAGCTCCTATTAAAAATAACAAACCTCTAATAAGGAATTTAATTATCATACTACAACCACCTTATAATAATTAGTGTTAAAAATACTAAAGATATTATCCATACATATCCATTAACTGTTTCTTTGTAGAAAAAATTGTCAAAAATATCAAAAATTTTCTTTGTAAAATATGCAATCCTGTTATAAATTGATTCAAGAGATGGGAAAATACTAAATATTCTTGAAAAAGGTTTATAATAGTTTTTAGAATAATGATACATCGATGGCATAGTTTTCAATTCAGGAACTATTTCACCAGCAGTATATTGTTCATGCTGCTTTACTTTGGTAGTTTTTGCAAATATTAAAAAGACTATTAACGCAATTAAAAATCCTAAACCAAAAACTGTAAAGATTAATACCATGTCAAGTGTTGTTAATTTTGTTACCAGTTTATATAAAGAAGATTCAATTGGATCAATTCCCAAATGTGTCATTAATTTATTAAGAGGTTTTATAATTATCCCGGGTAAAACTCCTAAAAGAACCGTGAGCAATGTAATAATCAACATTGGTAGCTGCATTAAAAAAGGTACTTCTTTTATTTTTTCATATTTTTTTGGTCTTTGACCTAAAAACACAGTTGCAAGCGGTCTAAAGACATACATGAATGATCCTATAGAACCGAAAAAAGCTGCAAATGCAAGAAAATAACTGCCATTAACAATTAATGCCTGATATATCATCCACTTTGAAACAAAACCAACCAGAGGTGGAATCCCAGCAAGAGAAATTATTGAAACTAAATAGGTTGTAAATGTAACCGGCATGTTAGTTATTAATCCCCCGAGATCATCCATTTTTGAAGTGTTAGTTCGATATTTTACAGCTGCTATGGATAAGAACATTCCCAATGATGTAAATGCATGTACTAAAATATGCATTAAACTACCAAAGAATGCTAAATTAGTGCCATAGCTAAATGCAAGCACAATATATCCAGCATGACTGACTGTTGAAAACGCAATTAATTTTTTTGCATCATTTTGCAGGATTGCGGATATAGTTCCCACAATTATACTTATTCCACCAATATATGAAAAAATTATTCCAAATGGAAAGCTTGCAATATTTAAAGAAATTAATTTTGTGAAAGGAAAAAATATTACTAAAAAATATATTAGATATAAGCCCATTTTTGTTAATAAACCAGATAATACAGGGCTAAAATTATCAGGTGCTTCCCCGTGGGCATTTCTTAACCATGTATGCAGCGGATAAACTCCACCTTTAACAAAAGCTGCTATAACAAAAAATATTATTACTTTATTTGCCGATGCTGTATTAATTAATCCAATATTTTTCTGTATTAAATTAAAGCTGACTCCACCTATTGAGTTCTGAATAATAAATATTCCTGAAATCAAAAAATAAGTCCCTATCATACTCATAAATATATATACCAGAGCAGCTTTTCTGGATAGAGAACTTTTCAATGAAATTAAGAAAAAAGATACCCATGTTATCAATTCCCAGAATATAAATAAAGTAATTAAGTCAGATGAACCAAATAATCCTATTATACCTGTAAAAAGTAATAAATTTAAAAAAATGTAACTATTTTTATATTTATATTTTTTTATACCATTTATTGAAAATAACGATGTCATCAAAAATACAAAAGAAGCAAGAACCAAAAAATAGATATTAAATGCATTTACATTAAAATTTAAATTTATTTCATTTATTGAAATTGAAGAAGGTGTATTAAAATTTCCATATATAATATACATAGAAATTATTATAAATAGAGTTTTTATAACGGTTCCAATTTTATATGAGAGTTTTGATAAAAAATAAGTTAAAAATGAGGTAACACTTCCAAGTAATATTAGATTATTAAATGTCATAGTATGCCTCCCATGAATATATCTGATATAGCTTTATATATACTATTTGGAAATATCCCAATTAACAGAATTATTGCTGATAAATAAACCATCATTCCATAGGTTAGAAAACTTATATCTTTTTTGGTTTTAGTTTTATTTCCCTCACTGAAAAATAATTTTTGTAAAAATTTCATATAATAATAAACTTCAAAAAGAGCAGAAAATAAAAATATAATGATAAAAAAAGTAAATTTATTTAGAACCAATGCTTTTATTAAATAGAATTTGCTCCAGAATCCTGCAAATGGAGGCATTCCAATGAGTGATAATACACCAATTCCTGTTAATATTGATGCAAGTAATTTTTTATTATTGTTTTTTAAATTATTTAAATGATAAGCTCCAAGAGCACCAACTCCAAGTAATATTAATCCCTTGGCAAATATATTGTTAAATAATTGAAAAATTGCTGCATTGAAAACCATTTTATTTATGATACCATTTTTTATTGCCATAGAAACTGCCCCTATTATTAAACCGGCTTGGGCAACAGATGAATAAGCTATCATTTTTTTTATATTTTCCTGCCTGAAAGCAACAACTTCTCCAATAAATAATGTAATTAAACCTATAACGGTTATAACTTCATAGATATAACTATATGATCCCTGAAATAATAGTATTAAAACTTTAATAACAGCAAAAAGTGCTGCTGAAGAGAATATTGATCCAAAAAATATTCTACCGGTATCACCGGTTTTATTATAAACCTTTGGGACCCAGGAATTAAGCGGGATTAATTCCGCTTCACCACTCAATGAAATAATAAACAATACAGAAATTATGATAATAAACTGTCCTGATACTCCCTGTAATCCAGTTGATATAGTATTTAAACTTAGACTGCCTGAAACATTGTAAACTGATGCTGTACCCAATAAAAATAATAAAGATCCTATAGATGTAATAACAATGTATGTTATTGTTGAGTAATACCCTTTTCTATGCGAGGATATAATATATCCTGATATTGCTGCAAGTTCCATGAACACAAATAAATTAAAAAGATCTCCGGTAAGAATCATCCCATTAGCAGCTGTAAGTCCAAGTGTAAATGCTATGGGATAAGCAATTTTATTTCCAATATTGAATTCATTTTTATAAAAATACAGAAATGCAATTAAAGCAACTAAATTAATAGCAAATAAAAACATTCCTATTTGATAGTTAAAAATAAGATTAATGCCAAATGGAATTTTATATCCACTAATTGAAAAATATTTTAATATTCTTGAGCTTGAAGATAATATCTTTATTATTGCAGCAAGATTTATAAAAGCTGCAATTACGGGTATTATTTTAATTATTTTTTTTGAAAAAACTGAAATTAATGGTATTAAAAATGCAAAAAATAATGGTATTAATATTATTATTACTGGTTGATTAATCATTTTCTAACCCCTTGATTTTTTCAATATCCAATGTTTTATATTTTTCATAATTTTTTATAAGCACCGCCAGAAAAAAAGCTGTTATTGCAACTGATATAACAATGGCTGTTAATACGAGTGCTTGAGGAACTGGATCCACGAAATTTTCTCCAGACATTTTAAATTTTTCAGTATATATTGGAGCGATTCCATTGTGAACATATCCAAGTGCTATTATGTATAAATTTACTCCTAAATTCATGATATTTATAGAAATAACCAGTTTGAAAATATTATTTTGGGTTAAAATACCATACAAACCAATCAAAAAAATTGATAGAGGTCCATATACAAAAACCCAGCTGTTTATTATATTATTAATCATTATTTGTCTCCCATGAATTCTTTTACAATATTACTAAGTTCAGCACTAACTTTTAAACCAATCAAAATATATATAATGGGAACTATTCCAGCACTAAATAATTCTCCCATAATTCCTTTGTTTAAAAAATTTTGTAAAAAATCACCTAAAATAAATAAACCAAAAATTCCAATTATAATAAATGATAAACCGGATAAGGATTCTAAAATTTTTATGTCTGTTGTATTCACTCTATAATTATTTGATGCAAAATACATCATTAATACTGCAGCAGCAACAATAGTACCGCCCTGAAAGCCACCACCGGGTGTTAAATGACCGTGAATAAAAATATAAAAACCAAAAAGAAAAATTAATGGAAATAGAAATTTAGAAGAAATTTTTAAAATATAATTTGGTTTTTCCAATTTTATTCTATTATTTTTTGAAGATCCCAATAATGCAAGTACTCCAGTAACTGCTAAAAAAAGAACTGTTATTTCACCTAAGGTATCCATCGATCTATAATCAACTATAACTGCTGTAACACTATTTGCAGCTGTATTTTCGTTGTTTGTTTTTCCATGTAATTGTTGATTATTGATTTCAGGGTTTTTTACATTCCTATTTATATATGCACGGGCAGTTTTTTGGGATAGATTATTTTTTCTGTTTATTTTTAAATCCGTAATAAGTCCACTGCCTAAAAAATATAAAAGAGCCAATATAATTATTAATGCACCAAACTTTCGCACTTTAATTCTCCTTTTTAATTGTATTTATCTTAAAATAAGTCAAAACAAATAGAAATGTTGTTAAACCTGCTCCAATAGCTGCTTCGGTCATTGCAACATCCGGAGCTTTCCATATTACAAAGATTAATGCTGTTAGTATTGATGCTGCTGATAGAAAAACAATTGATTTTAAAATATTTTTTGATTCAATTGCTAAAATAGAAAATAAAAGAATTATTAGAATGAAAATTGCTGACAAATTTATGCTATTCATCATTTTTCACCTGCCTTGGATTAACTCCCCTTTTATATGCTGCATTTGCTAAAACTGAACTACTTATAGGATTGGTAAAAGCTATAAATACAACAATAACTATACATTTGAGAAGCCATGTAGGATTTAATAAACCCACACCAATTGTAAGGCTCATAAAACCCAGTGTTGTGGCCTTAGTTCCAGCCTGCAATCTATTGAAAACATCGGGCATTCTAAAAATTCCAAGCCCTCCTATAAAAAAGAATATAGACCCTACTGTAATTAAAATATAACCGGCTGTATTCATTTTAACTCCTTCTTCTTTTCCAGTATTCTTGAAAATATTACTGTTTCCAGAAAAGCTAAAACTGCATATACAAGAGCAACATCAAGATAAATTGAATTTTTAAATTGAAATGCTAATAATACAATAATACCTGATACCATGACATTCAATCCATCAAGAGCAGCAACTCTGTCTTCAATCTTTGGACCTAAAATGATTCTTAATAATGAGAAAAGAACTCCAAATAAGATCAGAAACCAATAAAAAAACTCAATCATCAAAAACTCCTTTTATATATTTCTCAAATTTTCCTGTTATGCTCTTTTCATCCTTTATAGAAGAAATATCAACTGTGTGAATGTAATAATAACTATTTTCAACATCTATTGTTAATGTTCCGGGTGTCAATGTTATAGAATTTGCTAGAACTAATTTGCTTATATCACCTTTTAATTTTGTTTTGTTTTTTATTATTGCGGAATTTACAGGTAAATTTGGATTTAAAACAATAAAGGCAAGCTGGATATTCGCTTTAATAATTTCATAAACAAAAACAGGTAAAAATATAAATAGAAATTTTATTATTCTTAATGGGAGGTCAAATTTTATTAAATTAAAATCAAAAATATTTTTAGAAATAAAAGTTATTATTAGAGAAACTACAATTCCAACAAGAAGTTCTTCAGTTTTTAAACTTTGTGTAAAAAGAATCCAGAAAACAAAAACCACCAAAAAAAGAGATATAAATTTTTTCAAATCATTTCCTCCCAACTTTATTGTCTTTAGCAATTATTTACCTATCAAAAATTTTAAGTCAACAAACATAAATGTCAAGAATTTTTTAAATATAAAATTTTTAATTTTCTCATAATATTTATTATAATTGAACAAAATTTGAATATCAATTAATTTATATCTATTTTTCTCCTAATTTAGAAAAGAAGGATAGAAATTTTTTATAATATTGATAACTTATGAAAATCTATTATAATATTTAATAATAAGGAGAGGTTATGAAATATTGGGATATAATAAATATAAGAAACAATGAATATTATAGGTGGCAGATTAATGATTTAAATTTCTGGCTTTATAGAGACAACTCAGAATGGATTATAGGATACAAATATAAAAAAAATCAAAAAAATGAACTTATTTATAATAGAATAGATAAAAAACCTAAAAATGCTGAATGGGTTCAGATTTTAGCCAATACTGATTCGAATAATATTCAAATAGCTCCCGGTCAACCTGATTTACCAATAATGATTAAATCTAAAAGATATTTATATATAATGCCGGGCAATTCAATTACTTATTATATCAAAATTCCTGTTTATATTCATATAAACTCCATGCAGAAAAATAATTCTTTAAATTTATTTTCAATAAATTCAAAAAAAATATCAAAAACATGGTTTGGGGATCCAACCTCAAAAAAAGGAATTTTATCTTATTCTTCTGAAGCAATTCTTGAAAAAGACCTTTTAAAAATAGATTATAATTATGGAATGATAATTTGTCCTTTAAAAATAATTAATAAATCTAATAATAAATTTAATTTCAGTGCTTTAAATATTCAAACCCAATTTCTTTCTGTTTATGAAATGAATGATTTTTTAATGAGTGAAACTATTGTTTATAATATAAAAAAGAATTCTAAAATTGATATTAATATCAAAAATAATTCTTTTAATAAGAAAGACTCAACGCTTCTTAGTAAACCAAGAGAAAAATTTAATAAAAATATGCTTGAAAAAATACTTTTATTATAATTTTAAAATGGAGAGGATTTATGGATTTTATAAAAAATGATTTAATTAGAAACAGTGCCGAGGCTTTGATAATATTAGTTTTTGGCTGGATTATATTAAGATTGTTCTTAATTATAATTGAAAAAATTATAAAGAAAAAATTTCCTATACAAACTTCAATACTGATTAAAAAAATAATTTTTTACACTGGATGGATTATTATAATAATGGGAATTTTGAATACCTTAGGTATAAAATTATCTGTTGTATTAGGTGCTGCAGGGATAGTTGGAATTGCACTTGGATTCGCTGCACAAACAAGTGTTGCCAATATTATAAGCGGTGTATTCTTAATATCTGAAAAATCTTTTACAATTGGTGATATAATTCAAATAGATGACATTACAGGTGTTGTTGATTCCATAGATCTTCTTTCTATTAAAATTAAAAAATTTAATAATCAGTATGTGAGAATCCCTAATGAAAAAATAATTAAATCCAATTTGATAAACATAACTAAATACCCTATTAGAAGATTAGATTTAAATTTAGGAATAGCTTACAAAGAAGATCCAGAAAAGGTAAAATCCATTTTGCTTGATATTGCAAAAAAGAATGAATATGTATTAGACAACCCTGAACCGGTTTTTGCATTTAATAATTTTGGCAACAGTTCTCTTGAACTTTTTTTTGGTGTATGGTTTCAAACCCAGGAATATATACCGACTAAAAACTCAATCATGTTTGATATAAAAAAGAGATTCGATAAAGAAGAGATTGAAATACCATTCCCTCATGTAACTGTTTATAAAGGTTCAGAATCAGAACCATTTCAAATCGAAAATATTGGAAAAAAATAATTATCAAATTATTTAGTTAATAGATATTTTTGATCTTTTAAAATTTTAACAAATGCAAATATTATAATTAAAAATTCCAATCTTCCTAAAAACATTCCAAATATTTCTGTCCATAATATAATATTGGGAGTTCCGCTTGATGTAATTCCTGTTGATAAACCTACTGTACCAAGTGCAGAACCAAATTCAAATAAACTATTTTTTAGCGAATATCCATTTGATATAAAAATTAAAACTCCTGCAAAGTATGTAGTTAAATATAAAATTATGTAATTTGCAATTTTAGTTACATTTTTATCTTTAATATATATTTTTTCTTCTCCTTTATAAATAAAATTTTCTTTAATCTGGTATTTTCCCTGAAATTGGCTTTTAATTTCCCAATATATAGATTTTAGAATAATAAAAATTCGGTACTGTTTAATTCCACCAGCAGTTGAACCTGTACCTCCTCCAATTAACATAAGCAAAATAACTATAAAAAATAAAACAATACTCATTCTACCTGTTGAAATAGTTGAAAATCCAGTTGTAGATAATGCCGATACTAGTTGAAAAAATTGTACTTTTAAAATATTGGGAATAGTTATTAAAGAATTACTTTTTGAAATTAAAACTGTTAACGGAGTAAAAATAATAAGTAAATAAAACATTAATTTTATTTCAGCATTTTTTCTAAATATATTAAATTTTCCTTTTAAAAGTATAAAATGAGTAGAAAAATTGATTGTTCCCAAAAACATCAATAAAATTGTAATTAAATAAATTGATGAGCTATTCCAGCTACCGATACTATTTGCTTTAGTAGAGAAACCACCTGTTGATAAAGCTGCCATTGCGTGGTTAATTGAATCAAATAATGTCATACCCGCTATTTTATATAAAAGTATTCCTAATAAAGTATACCCTGCATATATTTTCATTATCATTTTGGTAGAATTTTTTACATGTGGTAATAATTTATCCTCTCTACCTTCTGCAAGATATAATCCCATTCCCTGTAGGGGCAGAATTGAGGATAAAGCTATAACTGCCAGTCCCGCGCCTCCAAAAAACTGCATAATGCTTCTCCATAATAAAATAATTTGGGGGGTCTTTTCTACATTTACTACAGATAAACCTGTAGTTGTCCAACCACTTACAGATTCAAATATACTCTGAGTTAAATCCATATTTATTCCAATTATAAAAGGAAGTGCTGAAATTATAATTGTCATTATCCAGCTACAAACAACAATAATTCCACCTTCTTTTAATTTCAATGTAATTTCTTCTGAAGATTTTCCTATAAAAAAATATAAAATTAAACCTATAAATAAAGAGATAACAGATGGAATTAGAAAAGATACTATCAAGTAATTTTCTTCGGGATTATTTAATAAATTTAATAGAGGAATAAGTAAAACTATACCTAATATTGATAAAATCGTACCTATATATTTTAATATAGCCCTGTATCTTTTGATTAATTCATTTTTATAATTCATTAAATATTACCACCAAGAATTTTAATAGATTCGCTTTGATCTTCCGGTAATGATAAAATTAGAATTTTATCTTTTGCTTTTATTTTTGTTTTTCCTTTAGGAATAATTATTTCATTTCCTCTAATAATAGGTCCAATCATACTGTTTTGTGGAAAATCCAAATCTTTAATTTCAGTTCCGATAGTTACAGCATCATCTGGAATAATTATCTGAGTAATACTGACATCACCTTCATCTAATGTTAAAATATTTTTTATATCTTCAATTAATATATTTCTTTCAATGAGAGAACTAAGATAATGAGTTATATTAAAGATAACTTCAACTCCCAGATTTTGGAATAAATCTTCATTATCTGGATTATTAACCAGAGCAGCTGTTTTATCAACTCCAAAATATATTTTACTCATCTTACATATAAACAAATTTTCATAATCTTTCTGTATTAAACTTATTAAAATATCAGCTTTATAAGTATTAGCATCTTCTAAAATTATTGGGTCAGTTGCATCTCCTTTTATAACCTTAGCTTTTAAATTTCTGGCAAAGTACTGTGAATATTCTTCATTTTTATTTATGATTACAAGATCATGTCCCTGTGATATTAATTTTTTTGCCAGATGATATAATAATTTTCCACCGCCAACTAAATTAATTTGCATTTTTCCCCCGTTCATAAATCTCTTCCATAATTCTTTCTGTTAATAAATCAAGAGGATTAATAACCTTAATGGACTTGTTAACAAACATTTTATTTTTAGCCGGGTCTTTAATTCTTACAAATATATTATCTATTTCAAATTGCTTTAAAGCTAATTGAGATAAAAAATAATTTATTTGATCATTTCCAGTAGTAATAATTAATAAATCTACCTCTTTAATTTTTGACTTTAACAATACATCGTATTCTAATGCATCTCCCTCAATTTTAAAACCTGAAAATTCAACAGATAATTTCCTAAATTTTTTAGAATCTTTATCTAAAATTACTATATCATGCTGTTTTTTTGATAATATACCAGCCAGTTTAGATCCTGTTCTCCCACATCCTATAATCAAAATAAACATACTATTCTTCACTTTCTCCTAAATTAAGATCTTCTTTTTTTCTATTCAAGTTTCCCGCTCGATTCAAGTTATCATTAGCAGGTTTATATGAAGGATCTAAAGCAATGGCTGCTCTATACATTTTCATGGCTTCTGATTGTTTATTTTTAAGTTCATATATTACACCAAGTAAATTAAAAGGCTCCGGTTTTTCTGAATTAATACCTGTAGCTTCATTTAAATATTCCTGAGCTTTATCAAAATTCTTCTTATTAATTTCTGATTTTGCTAAATTTAACATTTTATCAAAATCTTCTATCTCATCAATATCTTTCTTTGTTTCAATTTCATATCTTTGAAATACTTCAGTAACTATTTTTCTAATTTTTTCAGGATTAAAAGGTTTACGTAAATAATCTATAGCGCCTAATTTCATTGTTTTAACTGCAGATTCAATGGAACCATAGCCTGTAATGATTATGACCTTAGTTTTATAATCCATTTCGTTTATTTTTTCCAAAACTTCCATCCCATTCATTCCTGGAAGTTTCATATCAAGCAATATAACAGGATACTTATTATTTTTTATTTTTTTTATAGCTTCTTCTCCATTAATAGCCATATCAACAATATAATCACTTTTTTTTAATGCTTTTTCCAATGTCATCCTAATATTTTTCTCATCATCAACTATTAAAATCTTTTTTTTCATAAAGTTATCTCCTTTCTAATATTTCATTTATTGTCTGAAGTAGTTTTTCTTTTTCTAATGGTTTGGTTAAATAATCTTCTCCCCCCAGATCAAGGGCTTTGTCTATATCTTCTTTTTCAGATTTGGCAGATATAAAAACAACTGGAATCTTTGCCGTTTTAGGTTCTTCCTGTAATGCTTCATATACTAAATATCCATTTAATTTTGGAAGAACAATATCAAGTAAAATTAAATCCGGTTTTTGTTCCCTTGCCTTCTCTATAGCTTCAAGTCCATCTTTAGCCAAAATTGTTTCATAACCAGCCTTTTTAAGTGCTATTTTTAAAACTAATAAAATATTTTTTTCGTCGTCAACAATTAATATTTTTTTCAAATTAAATCTCCTTATTATTATCTTTTTTAAAAGAAGGGATATGAAAAATGAATTTTGATCCTTCTCCTTCTTTACTATCAACCCATATTTTACCATTGTGAGCAGAAACAATTTCCTTAACAATTGCTAAACCAAGACCTGTGCCTTTTACTTCTTCAGTATTATCTGCACGAACAAATTTATCAAATATTTTATCCTGGTATTCTTCTGGAATTCCTTTTCCGGTATCTTCAACATAAAAGTAAATCCTATATCCTTTTTTTTCAGCTGAAATCTTAATATATCCTGAATCAGTGTATCTTAAAGCATTGCCAATTAGATTAGAAATAACCCAGCTAATTTTGCTGGGGTCTGCATAAGCATATATGTTATCATTAATTTCATCAATTTTTAAATCTAAATCTTTTTCTTTTAACTGTTTTTCAAAAGGGTTAGTTGTTTTTTCTATCAAATTTTTAACATTAAATTTATCAAAATTCATCTTTATCTTACCTGATTCAATTTTTGATAAATCCAAAAGATCATCTACCAGTTCTTTTAGCCTTTCAGTATCTTCCAAAGCTGCTTCTATTAACTCCTTTTGCTCATCATTAATTTCACCAACTTCTTCTTTTAAAATCAATTCTAACCCCATGTTCATCGAAGTTAAGGGAGTTCTAAATTCATGTGAAACAGTAGAAACAAATTCTGATTTCATATTGTCTATTTTTTTCAATTTTGTTATATCCTCAAGAGTAACAACAAGATATTTCACTTCATTACTCTCGTTTAAAATATTGTTTGTGTTAACTTTGAAATGTTTTTCTTTATTGTTTATCTCCAATTTTACTGAATTGTTGCTCATATTCTTTTTTTCCTTGGATTTTTGGATTTTACTAAACAAATCTTCGTAATTAATTAATTCTAAAAAATGCTTATTTTTTTCATAATTAATAATATTAAATAGTTTTTTTGCATTGTGGTTTAATAAAATAACTTGATTATCGTTATCTAAAACCATTAACGGATTATTTATGTTGTTAACTATAGCTTCAGATTTATTTTTTTCATCAACTAATTTTTCAACATTTATTTTCTCATATTCCTGTAATCTTTCTATCATGTTATTAAATTGTTTTGTTAATTCTCCAATTTCATTAGATGTTCTCATTGTTATTTTATACTGGAAGTTTTTATTAGAAACTTCAGTAACTGCTTTTTTTAATTTCTCAATAGGTTTAAGTATCTGTTTTGACAGATAAAAACTAAAAAATAATGCTATTACAATTGCAACTATCGAAATAATAATAGTTGAAACTGTTGCGTGGTCAGCTCTTAAATTAGCTTTTTTTTGGGCTTTAAGCATTTGATTTTGATTTAATTTTCTAAGTTCCCTGATTTTATTTTTTATTTCATGAAAAAGAGAAAAAATATTGCTATTATAGTATTTTCTTTTATTTGAGGTAGTTTCTAAATTTTGAAAAGTATCAAAATGATTAAGAAATTTTAAATAGTTATTATCAATTTTCTTTATTACTGCATCTTCACCTTCAATAGTAATGTTATCTTCAGCTCTACTCAACCATTTATAAAAATCTTTTTCATTTTTTAAAAATGTGTTTTTTCCTTTGTTTATTTGACCATTTAAAATAATCAATATAGCACTATCCTGTCTTTCAATTGATTCTATCATGCTCTCGCAGGCTTTAATACTGTTGTAGTTTTCTACCATGATATTTGTAATTGAATCTGAAAGATTTGTAAAATTAATAATTGACCACATTGTAACAATAAACAATATAAAGATTATTAACAGATAACCAAAAAATATTTTTGATTTCAAACTTTTAATATTTTTAAACAAAAAAATTCCTTTCTGATTATAATTACCTTGTTCGATTATTATATCATTAAATTAATTCTCATCAAGTAATAGACATATATTATAAAATTAATTTATTATTATTTTAGGTCTTTCTACTCCTGCCCTTATTTGAGTTCTTCCTGATATACTAACACTTTCCCCCTCAAAATTTTCAATTTCTTTTACA
>Ga0209925_1000139_pt1 | contig 36014 bp, 30 predicted proteins | sample SalPonR2_A_D1_MG_FD_185702 | JGI IMG/M metagenome (GOLD analysis project Ga0209925, IMG submission 185702) | Salt pond soil microbial communities from South San Francisco under conditions of wetland restoration - Salt Pond MetaG R2_A_D1_MG... ... | reverse complement strand
CATTAAATGTCTCCAGTAACCAATTTGTTCCCATAGGGTTTTATCCTGTTTCTTTTGATTTCCCATCTGCAGGAACATAAAACCTCCCAAAAGAAAATCCGGTTCGGAATTGTTTTTTTCTTTCTCTATTGATTCGATAATTTCTTTATGGTATAAGTTTATAAACTGCGTTGTGTGTTTGTTTGCAGTAAAAGCAGGATGATTGATTATTTCTTTAAGATAAGGTAAATTATGTTTGATGCCAGTTACCGACATGTTTGTTAATGCTTTGGATAGCTGATCAACTGCAGAGTATCTGTCTTCTCCCCAGGCGGTTACTTTCGCAATCATGGGATCGTAATCAGCAGAAATCCCGGTTTGATTGGTTACTCCCGAATCGATCCTTACATTTTCCAATTTCTTATAAGAGAATTGTTCCAGCTTGCCGGGAGAAGGCAAAAACTGGTTGTTCACATTTTCAGCGTATATTCTTGCTTCAACCGCATGTCCTTTTATCTTAACATCCTCCTGTTTGAATGAAAGCGGCAATCCCCGGGCAATTCTTATTTGCTCACGAACAATATCAATGCCGGTAATTATTTCTGTTACAGGGTGTTCAACCTGTATGCGGGTATTCATTTCCATAAAGTAGAAATTCTCGTTTTCATCTACAAGAAATTCGACAGTACCTGCACTGGTATATTGCAGTTCCCTGACAATCTTAAGAGCAGCTTCGGTCATCTCTTTTCTTGTTTTTGCTGACAGGGCAGGAGCGGGGGCCTCTTCGATAATCTTCTGGTGCCGTCGCTGTATGGAACATTCACGTTCGAAAAGATGAACGGCATTACCATGCTTGTCGGCAAGCACCTGTATTTCTATATGTTTCGGATTGGCCAGGTATTTTTCAACGTACACCGTTCCATCCCCAAAATATTTTTTGGCCTCTCGCGATGTGCTTTCCAGGGCGTCTTTATATTTCTCGGGAAGGTCAACAATCCGCATTCCTTTGCCTCCGCCACCAGCAGAAGCTTTGACCATAACCGGGAAATCTTCTTTTGCAGGATGCGGAATTTCTCCATTGTTTTGGTTGTTTGGGAATTTAAGCAAGGGGATATTAATTTTTTTTGCGGTGTTAGCAGCTGCCAGTTTGTCTCCCATAAGTCGTATGGCTTCTGGTCCAGGGCCAATAAATATGAGACCGTTCTCTTCACAGGCTTTTGCAAACTGTGAATTTTCAGAAAGAAAGCCATAGCCCGGGTGAACAGCGTCCACCTGGTTTTCTCTGGCAATCTGAATAATTTTGTCAATATTCAGATAGGTCTCACCGATGGAGCCTTTTCCAAGAGAAATGGCAAAATCAGCTTTTTGCACATGCAGGGCTTTTCGTTCCGATTCATCATGTACAGCAAGGGTCTTAATTCCCATTTTTTGGGCTGTTTTGATTATTCGTACAGCTATCTCGCCGCGGTTTGCTATCAATAGGGTATTAATATTTTTCATATTCGTTGCTTTTAATTTTGTCGGCGACGAGCTTTGCTTTTTTCCAGAAATGTCGCCATTCTTTCCTGTCCATCCTTACTTATCCTGGCTTTTGCAATCAGCTCGATGGTTAAGTCTTTTGTTTGCTTCTCATCATCGGTTTGTGTAATTTTTTTAAGCATATCCTTTGTACTTCTTACAGCTTCCGGGGAGTTTTTACTCAGTTCTTTCAAAATAATATCCAGTTTGGTATCAATCGATTCTTTTGAACCGCTATAATCAATTAACCGCATACGAAGGGCATCATCTGTGTAGAAATTCATCCCTGTTAGCATGTAGCTTTTAACCGGATGCAAGCCCGTTCTTTGCAATACATACGGTGCAATGGTGGCTGGAATCAGACCCAGCTTCACCTCCCCAAAACGAAACAATGTATCTTCCTTAGCCAATACAATATCAGAGGCAGCAGCCAGTCCGATAGCTCCGCCAATACAAGCGCCATGTATTTTTGAAATTGTCGTTACAGGCAGACTGTATAAGGTTTCGAAAAGCTCCTGAAGGTTCTCACTATCCTTCAGGTTTTCTTCATAACTGAATTCTTTCATCTTTTTCATCCAGTTTAAATCGGCGCCTGCACTAAAAACTTCTCCCTTGCCCTGAAGAATCATAGCGCGGATACTTGGATTGTCTGATATTTTTCTGAAAACATCCTTTAATTCATGTATCATCTCATCATTAAAGGCATTTCTTTTGCCGGGTTTATTCAGACTTATGGTGACAACATCATTTGTTTCCTTGTATTCTATGGTTTTATATTCTTTCATGATCGGTTTGTTTACATTCTGAAAATTCCATTATTCGGTTCTCCATAAGGTTTATTTCTTGACATCTCAATCCCCATGGCAATAATTTTCCTGGTATCTGCCGGGTCGATGATACCATCGTCCCATACCCTTGAGGTACTGTAGTAAGCAGAACCCTCCTTTTCATATTTTTCAAGCATTTGTTGTTTAAAATCTTCAATTTCTTTGGTATGATCTTTATTGTCTTGTTTCTTAAGCTGAGCCGCTTTTATGGATGTCAGTACATTTGCAGCCTGTTCGCCTCCCATCACAGAAATTTTCGCATTGGGCCACATAAATAACAGTCTTGGGTCGTAGGCTCTTCCTGCCATGGCATAATTGCCGGCGCCAAATGAACCCCCAATGATTACAGTAAATTTGGGAACCTGTGCATTAGCCACAGCATGAATAAGTTTGGCTCCGTCCCTGGCTATGCCACCATGTTCATATTTTTTGCCTACAATAAAACCTGAAATATTCTGAAGAAAGAGGATCGGTATTTTTCGGTACTGCGCTAGTTCAATAAAATGTGCCCCTTTTCGGGCTGTTTCAGCGTGAATCACACCATTATTGGCTAATATCCCAACAGGATAACCCATAATTCTGGCAAATCCCGTTACCAGGGTCTTTCCATAATCCTTTTTGAATTCATGAAATTTGCTGCCGTCGGTTATCCGGGCGATTATTTCATGAACATCTACAGCCTTTTTCAGGTCTACCGGGGCCAGACCGTACAAATCCTGTGGTTCATAAGCCGGTTCTTCAGAAGGTTGTATGTCCAGCTCTTGTTTCTCAGGCTTTTTGAGTGTACTGAAGATATCACGGCAGATCTCCAGCGCGTGCAGGTCATCTTCTGCAATATGATCTGCCACACCAGAAATTTGAGTGTGTACTTCTGCACCGCCCAGTTCCTCATCGGTGACTTCCTCACCTGTAGCAGCTTTGACAAGTGGCGGACCACCAATGAAAATCGTTCCCTGGTTTCGGACGATAATGCTTTCGTCACTCATGGCCGGGACATAAGCACCGCCGGCTGTACATGAACCCATTACAATTGATATCTGGGGAATCCCTTGTGCCGACATTCGTGCCTGGTTGTAGAATAATCTTCCGAAGTCTTCTTTGTCAGGAAAAACCCTTGATTGTTCAGGAAGAAATACACCGCCACTGTCTACCATATAAACAATGGGCAGGTTGTTCTCCATGGCAACTTCCTGCGCCCGAACATGTTTTCTGATGGTTTCCCGTATGTAAGTGCCACCTTTTACTGTCGCATCATTGGCAACGATTACAGTTTCTCTGCCCTGTATGATACCTATTCCGGTAACAATACCAGCCGAAGGAAATGCATTGTTGAACTGATCGATGGCTGCAAGAGCCGAAAGTTCAACAAAAGGGGTCTGCGGATCTGTAAGTTTCTCAATTCTTTCACGGGCAAGCAGTTTTCCTCGATCGCGGTGTTTTTTTACAGCTTTTGTACCGCCCCCCTGTAAAATTTTTTCATACTTTTCCCTGAAATCCTTCAACAACTTTAGGAAAGATTGCTTCTGCAGGTCAAATCTTTCATTTGTTTTGTCTATGTTTGTTTCAATTCGTTCCAATTTTTGCTCTTTTGAAGTTATTTACAAAGGGAAACACCCAAATGAATATTTTGTTTAATAATATTGTTTGTTGTTTAAACATTTTTTTGTTTGAGGCCGGGAAGGAGGCTGAGGCTGGCAGTAGCTGGGGTTGGAGGGATGTTAACTGAATTGTTACATTGTTACATTGTTCTATTGTTAAGATGTTGAATTGAGGCTGAGGCTGAGGCTAAGGCTAAGGCTAAGGCAGTAGCTGGATTTGTACGATGAAGCCGCCAGGCGGCTGGGTTAGCACTGGTTCGACTCCTCCGGAGTCGTGTTATCTTCATCATGTTTCGTTCTATAAATGTGTAAACCCTCCGGGTTTAGGTACGTTTAGCTGTTCCGGGTATGAATATTTTTTCGGATTACATAGGTCTCCTCAACGACCCGATGCCGGAGGCATCACACATTTATAGCAAAAATAGCCCCAACAATCAACGATTCCGGAGGAATCGCATGTTTCTGTTAAAACCTCATTCATGAGGGTATACGTTGTTGAATTGTTCCATTGAGGCTAAGGCTGGTAGTATCTGGATTTGCAGGGTTGTTTATTCTATTGTTCTATTGCTAAATTGTTGAATTGTTGAATATCTATTCAAACTTTGGGAAACCTGTTAGTAATCTTCTGACTGTTCATCATTTAATATTAAAAATTCACGAACCAGTTGTTCGGAAATTCGAAAGTCAGTAGTTAATAAATTATCAATTAGTGGTTTTACCTGTTTAATAGCCCCCATTTGCTTTGCTTTATAAATAATACCCAGGGAACCGGTTATATTTAAACTTAACTTTTCTGCTACTTTTCTTGCTTTCCTGTCATCTAAAATTAATAAGGGATTCTCACATTCCATGGCTAAAGTAATAACACTGGCTTCTCCTTTATCAATTTGAGTTTCCAACGCTTCCTGGTATTTTTTATCTTTCACTTTAACAACCTTAATCCAACCAGGTAAATCAAGGCTAAATTCTTCAGTTACTTCTTTAGTCGTAGTTATATCGGTATAAATTTTTCTTAATAGATCTAACTCTTTGATCTTATCGAAGAGAATTAAACTACTGGTATCTGGAATTACAACTTTAGGCATTTCTTATATCGGAATGCAGGTCATCTATGGAATCACTAATTACTGATACCCCATATTTACCCATGACTTCTATAAACGCTCTTTTTGACAACCCGGCTATTTGAGCAGCCTGTCCTGCTGATAATTTGCCGTCTTCATATAACTTGGAGGCTATTATCATTGAAAAATCATAATCTTTTGGATTTATATCATCGGGTATGTTTAAATGTATGGTTTGCATATTACTGATATTTAACTTATACAAATATAATGAAAAGTTGCGATTTTTTAATGTTTTAATATTCTGTCTCTTTTTAATACGTAATTTTTATTATCATTGTTTTAAATTTAAAAAAATATTTTTTAGGTGTCCAGGTTACCTACATTCTCTCGGTTACCGGCAGTAATGCCCACCCACTTATATTTCCGGGATTGTTGGATGTATCTATTATTTCTTCTTGTCGACAAAAACTTTAGCGGCATCTGGAGACCTAACAGGTTTTGGAAACCTGTTAGGTCTGAAATCCTCTGGAGAGTGAGACCCTGCGTCTCTTTAAGACACACCGGATCCGGGTGATTCTGACAACCATTTTTTGCTTTCCTCTCATTTAATTTATCCAAATAATACCTGATACTCTATTTATTTTATTATTTTGGTGCATAAAAAAAATTATGATGAAACAAAGATTTAATGCATTTCTAACTTTGCTGTTTGCAGCAGTTCTTTTGAGTAATTTTTCATTCGCTCAATCAAAGAGCGATTGGAAAGGCGGAGTACCCGAAGGTTGTACAAGTATCACCGCTGGTAAAGAGGCCACTGTTGATAGTTCTGTAATAACCTCTCACACAGATGACAGCCATCGAACCAGATCATGGATGGATATACATCGCGCTATGGATCGCAGACCTGGAGAGAAGGTACCGATGTATAAAAGAACCAATGATGACAGCAAGGCAATGCCTGCTTACAAACACGAAAAAATAGGAGAGATACCCCAGGTTGATCATACCTACCAGTACATAAATACCGCTTACCCAAGCATGAATGAACACCAGCTTGCAATTGGTGAATCAACCTTTGGCGGAAGAGACGAATTGCAATCTGACGAAGGATTAATCGATTGCCAGCGCTTGTGTAAATTATTGCTGGAAAGATGCAAAACAGCCAGGGAGGCTATAAAAGTAGCCGGAGAATTAACAAGAATTAATGGGTGGAATGACTATGGAGAGTGTTTAACCATTGCTGATAAGCAAGAGGTGTGGCATTTTGAGATAGTCGGACCGGGAAAAGGCAAAGTAGGTTCTGTCTGGGCTGCTCAGAGAGTCCCCGATGACCATATTGCGGTAAACGCAAATGCCTCAACCATTAAAGAAATAGACCTGGACAATGAAGATTATTTCATGGCTTCAGAAAATATCTATGAAGTGGCCAAAGAAAAAGGTTGGTGGAATGAGGATGAAACCTTCAGGTTTTGTGATGTTTATGCACCAGGCAGCAGAAAATCCGTTGCTTCAAGAAGAAGAGAATGGAGAGTTTTTGACCTGTTGGCTCCTTCCCTGAATTTAAGTCCTACTTCAGAAAATTATCCTTTTTCTGTTAAACCCGATGAAAAGGTAGATCTGGATGATATTGTAAAGGTTTTTAAAGATTATTATCAGGGAACACCTTATGATATGCGAAGAAATACGACCACTGTGAACGACAGCGGAAAAAGAGTTATTTCACCTCTTGCTAATCCTTTCATGCCTTATGATCAGCTGGATATTGAAGATGTAAGTGGAAGCTGGTATAGTGTTGATGAAGAATCCGGTGACATCAGGTTTCTTGGTGAAAGAACCATTGCCAGGTGGTACACCATGTACGGAACTATTATACAGTGCAGAGATGATCTGCCTGATGAAATAGGAGGCGTAGTCTGGCTTGCACAGGATAATATTGCTACTTCGATTTATATCCCGGTTTACTGCAGTGTTACGGACTTACCTGATTCCTACAAAACACCGGGGAGAACCAATGGTTATACAAGAGAATCAGCATGGTGGGCATTTAACCGTCTTGGAACACTCACTGCCCAAAGATGGGGCGACATGCACAAGGATGTGGATGAAGTCTGGATCCCCTGGCAAAAAGAACTTTTCGATAAACAAGCTGAAATCGAAAAGAAAGCCATGGAATTGTATAAGGAAGATCCGCAAAAAGCCATTGAATACCTTACAAAATACACCAACAAGTGGGGCAACAAAGTGGTTGACAGAGCCTGGAAACTGGGTGATGAGTTGTGGACCAAATACGATGAAAAGTTTTAATTGCGTTAAACGTAATTATTAATTTATGGTCAATAAATAGAATCCGGGATTTTTTCCCGGATTTTTTATTTGTTAAATTTGCCTTAGACTTAAAAGAAAATACTATGCCACTAAAAAAAGGATTTGCCAGCGACAACAATTCAGGTGTTCACCCTGAAATACTGAAAGCCATTGAAAAAGTAAATATTGGCCATACAACAGGTTATGGAGATGATGATATAACCCGTTCAGCCTTAAGAAAGTTTGAAGAAATATTCGGTGAAGAGAGCGATGTTTACTTTGTTTTCCTTGGCACAGCTGCTAATGTGCTGGGCTTAAACGCTGTTACACGCAGTTATCATTCGGTAATATGTCCGGAAGGGGCGCATATTAATGAGGACGAATGTGGTGCTCCGGAAAAGTTTAATGGTTTTAAGCTGCTGCCGGTTCATACAACAGATGGCAAATTAACAATTGATGGTATCAAACAACATATGCACGGGATTGATTTCGAGCATCATTCACAGCCCAGGGTCGTGTCTGTATCACAATCGACAGAAATAGGTACTGTCTATTCTGTTGAAGAACTGAAAGAAATATGCAATTATGCCCACAACAATAATCTTCTGGTGCACATGGACGGAGCCAGGATTGCCAACGCAGCAGTTAGTCTGAATGCCTCTTTTGCCGAGATAACAAAAGATGTGGGGGTAGATGTACTTTCATTCGGAGGTACCAAAAATGGAATGATGTACGGCGAAGCGATTGTATTTATGAACAAAAGTCTTTCCGAAGGCTTTAAATACATCAGAAAACAAGGAATGCAACTGGCTTCTAAAATGCGTTTTATTTCTGCACAGTTTGAAAGATATCTTACCGATGATTTGTGGCGTGAAACAGCCAGTCATGCAAACAATATGGCTCAATTGCTGGCTAATGAAGTGAAAGAGATACCAGGTATTGAAATAACACAGCCGGTAGATGCCAATGGGGTCTTCGCAAAAGTGCCCGGACATATTATTCCGGAATTGCAGAAAGAGTTTTTCTTTTATCTATGGGATGAAAACGAATCTGTGGTAAGATGGATGACCTCTTTTGATACTACAGAAGAAGAAATTAAATCATTTGTTAAACTGATAAAAAGCCTGATTTAAAAAATTTATAGAAATAATTGACATGACAGGCATTTGAACCACCGCCCTAAAGGACAGGTATAGTAAAATAAAATCTTCAAAATTTGATAAAGTAAAATTTTTAAATAAAACCTAAACAGGTTTCTAAACTTTTATTTCTTTGGGAAAAGAAGGGAACTGTCTCCGTAGCTTAAAAAACGAAAGTCATTGTTCAGTGCAAACTGGTATATTTTTTTCCAGTCTTCTCCCACAAATGCTCCAATAAGCATAAGCAATGTGCTTTGGGGCTGATGGAAATTGGTCACCATGGCATCAATCACCTTAAACTGATAGCCAGGTGTAATCATAATTTGAGTGGAAGCATTAAGGGATTCGAGTTGATTGACCTGCAAATGTTCCGCTATATGATTCAATGATTCTTTCAGGGATATTTCAGAAGGTAATTCCAAATGATCCCATTGGTTTAGTTTAATTCTGTCGTCGTTTGGTGAATTAAAGTTATTTATTTTTTGTCCAAGCCAGTAAAGAGACTCCAGGGTTCTTACCGAAGTGGTGCCAATGGCCAGAATTTTTTTCTGATTTTCTATAAGTTCTTCAATTGTTTTGAGAGATACCGAAAAATGTTCGGTATGCATTTCATGTTCTGCTACAGTCTCTGCTTTTACCGGCCTGAATGTTCCTGCACCAACATGCAAAGTAATTTCGGAAAAAGGAATGTTGTTTTCTTTCAGTTTATTCATGACAGATTTTGTGAAATGCAGACCCGCAGTTGGAGCAGCTACAGATCCTTTTACCCTGGAATAGATAGTCTGATATCTTGTTTTATCAATCTTTTCACTATCACGTTTTAAATAGGGGGGAATTGGGACGATTCCGGAATGATCCAGGATATCACTGAATGTAATATTCTGGTTGTCCCATGAAAATTCTATATCTACGTAATTGTTATCTCTTTGCTTTTTTCTTGCAGTGAGAATCGTAATTTTTTCATTAACTGAAATCTCTTTCTTCAGTTCTCCTGTTTTCCATTTTTTAAGATTTCCAACAAGGCATCTCCATGTAGTCTTTTTGTTTGACTGGAAGGCGAGATTATACTCTTGGGGTTCAATAGGTTCCAGGCAGAATATTTCAATTTTAGCCCCCGTTTCTTTTTTAAATATCAGCCTTGAGTAAACCACTTCAGCATTATTGAAAACCAGGAGATAATCATCCTGAATATAATCAGGAATGTTACGGAAAATTTCTTTTTTAATCCTGCCCTGGTCATAAATAAGGAGTTTTGAAGCATCCCTTTCATTCAGTGGATATCTGGCAATTTTATCTTCAGGTAATGTATAATTATATTCTTTAGCTGATATGTTTTTTGGATTAATCATTCTTCATATTTATTAGTCGGCAAAAATACGTAATTTTGTAAATTCTTAAATGTAGAATGAAAAATAAAAAACCAGAATGAAATTAAAGGTTGGAGACAAGGTAAAATTTTTAAATGATGTTGGTGGCGGAAAAGTTACCCGAATCATAGATAACCAGATGGTGGAGGTTTTGAATGAGGATGGATTTGAAGTACCTGTGCTTAAAGATGAGCTTCTTAAGACTGAAGAAGCAGAAGAACAAGATTTTGAAGAACAGACATCAGCAGAAGAATATGAAACTTTTTCAAGTTCTGAAGAAGAAGAATTAACAGATATATTTGATAATAAAAAGGAAGAAGACCTGGAATTAGGTTCGTCTGCAGACCCCAGGAACAGAATTTACCTGGCTTTTGTACCCGAAGAACCAAACAGGCCCGAACAAGCAGATATTGATGTTTATCTGATCAACGACAGTGATTTTTATTTAAACTATTTGTTGTTCATGCAGAAAGAATATGCTTATGTGCATTTTGCTTCGGGAGAACTGGAAAACGATACAAAAATATTTTTAAGGACTATTCCAAGGGATAAGCTTAATCAACTAGGGAATATTCGATGCCAGATGATTTTTTATAAAAAAGGGTATTTTTACCCGATTGCCCCGGAAGATGCAACAGTCAAAATACAACCTTCAAAATTTTTTAAATCAAGCACTTTTCTGAAAAATGATTTTTTTGAGGAAAAGGCAATCATAACAGAACTCAGAAAAGAGAATCTTTTTAATGAAAAATTAAATGAGCTGACACGTGAAAAGGCCAGCCAGGTGGTTCAGGAAAAGGAGCAAACAAAAGAACAGAAGAGACAATACCTTAGCTCTAAACGTGAAGATACAGAAGAAATAGATTTGCATATAGAAGAATTAGTAGAAAAGCCTAAGGAACTGACTAATGCTGAGATGCTTGATATTCAGATGGGAAGATTTAAAACAGCGCTCGAGGGTGCCTTAAAATCTCAGGGAATAAAAAAAATAGTATTTATTCATGGTGTAGGCAATGGCAGGCTTCGCTATGAACTGCGGCAATATCTTGAAAGAAATTATCCGAATCTTGATTTCCAGGATGCTTCTTTTAAAGAATATGGATATGGTGCAACTTTGGTTTTGCTAAAAAATAAAAAGTAATTTTTTTAGTTATATAATCGGAAAGGAAAGAAAAACAGCAGGCTGGTTTATCGATTCGTATTTTACGGATAGGAAAGTCCGGGCAACACAGAGCATCATGCTTCCGAAAGGAAGATATCCGCGAGGGTATTTGGCTGTAACAGAAAAAAACCGCCGGGCCTTTGCCTGGTAAGGGTGAAAAGGTGAGGTAAGCGCTCACCAGTATGCCGGGTGACTGGCATAGCTGTACAGCCACATGAGTTGCAAGGCCATGTATATCAACGTTTGAGGGTTGCTCGCCCAATGTTGAGGGGTAGGCCGCTTAGATAAATGATAGACAGCTCTTTGAGAGTTTACAGAACCTGGCTTATAAGCTTGCTGTTTTTTTTAATATTATTTTGATTTTCTAAAGATATTAACTTTCCTTTGCAATAAATTTATTAATAATTAAAACTTTATTTTATGACAATTGACAATCAAAAAGTTGTATCCGTAACGTATGAATTGAGCATTAATGATTTCGGAGGAGACGTTGTAGAAACCGTAAAGGAAGAAAAACCATTGACTTTTCTTTTCGGTGTTGGTAATATGCTGGAAACTTTTGAAGAAAATATTAAAGGGCTGAATCCTGGTGACGATTTTAAATTTAAAATCGATTGTGATAATGCTTATGGAAAAGCTAATGAAGAAGCTATCGTTGATTTACCCAAAAATATTTTTGAAGTCGAAGGAAAAATACCTGAAGACCTTTTAAAAGTTGGAAATTACATTCCTATGCAGGACCAGGAAGGAAACAAATTAGACGGAATTGTGCTTGAAGTAAGTGACGACCAGGTAAAAATGGACTTTAATCATCCTTTAGCAGGTGACGATTTATTCTTTAAAGGAAAAGTTGTTGAGGTAAGAGAACCTTCTGACGAAGAATTAAATCAGGGACATGCAAACACATCTGCCGGAGAATAATTTTTGGAATAAAATTTGATTAGAACTATCTAAACCAAAATTATCCGTTATGAAACGACTATTTTTAATTTTAACAGCAGTTCTATTTGCCGGAACTCTTCATGCCCAGATAAAATTTGGCGCAAAAGCCGGTATCACTTATTCTGCAATAAATGTAGAAGAAACTTATGATCTTACTAATGTGGATGAAGTTTCACTCGATGAATTATCTGTCGAGCAGGAAGATTTTCGCGTTGGTTTGCAAGGTGGCGTTTTTGGCCGTATAACAATCGTAAATTTTTATGTTCAGCCTGAATTGTTATTCACTACAGCTAACGCAGGTGTGAAAGTTACTGAGCTTCAGAATGGCCAGGCAACGAAAACTATAAAGGAACAGAAATTTAACAAAGTTGACATTCCAATTATTGCCGGATGGAAATTTGGACCGGCCAGAGTACAGGCAGGCCCCGTTGCATCATTTGTTGTTAAAAATGAATCGGCTGTAGGTGCTGTCTTAACCAATTTTAAGGAAGAATTTAACAGTGCTACCTGGGGCTACCAGGTTGGAGTTGGTTTAGATGTCCTTAAAACTGTTACCCTTGATGTTAAATATGAAGGAAGTTTATCACGATTAGGTGATCAGGTAAAAATTGGTGATAGTTCTTTTGATATTAAAAGCAGACCACGACAAATAATAATGACTGTGGGCATTTTCTTTTAAAATTTAGATATTAACAAATATAATTCCCCATTGTTAATAAAAAAGTTGCTCTCTGTAACTTGCTGACAATGGGGTTTTTGTTTTTTAAGGTTTTTGTGCCGGAGTCTTGTATCGCTGAATGCTCCATTCTTTCTCTCATAACTAATTCTTATTCATTCGTAAAAAATATTCTTACATAATTTTGCAATTTCAATAAATTATATACATTTGCGCCACGAAAATTTTAAACAAATTTCTAACTGACTGGTATATAATCACTAATATTTTATCGATTGTTAAATTTAAAATGGATTTTATGGTACACATAGCCATAAAGAAGAAATTGGTTGTTTTGATGTTGATATTTTTCGGAAAAATTATTGTTACTTTTTCCGAACAATCAGCTACGAAAGATATAGAAGAAAATATTTCAGAGGCTAGCTTGTCGCATCGGTTGAGCAATGAGATCTCATCTTTTAACGGCATAAAAGGACCTGAAAATAAAATTCATAATTTTATTGATAAGTGGAACATTAAAGGGGCGTCTGTTGCCATAACCAAAGACGAACGTTTAATTTATGCTAAGGGGTTTGGCTATGCCAATGAAGAAGAGAAAGTAAAAGTGCAGCCTAAACATCTTTTCCGTGTCGCAAGTATCTCAAAATTAATAACTTCAATAGCCATCATGCAACTTGAAAAGGATGGCAAACTAAATTTGTCTGACCAGGTTTTTGGTGAAGAAGGCATTTTAAACAATCCTGCTTACAGGCAATTTAAAGATTCGAGAATTACAGATATTAATGTTTATCATTTGCTGACTCACTCGGCTGGATGGGATAAATATAGTGGAGATCCGGTTTTTATGTCTTACATGATTAGTAAAAAGCTGGATAAAGACTTGCCACTAAACTCAAATGATGTTATTAAGTACACCCTGGAAAACAGGAATCTTGATTTTTCTCCGGGAAGCAGAAGTTCTTATTCTAATTTTGGATACACAGTGTTGGGAAAAGTTATTGAAAAGATTACAGGGATGAAATATGAAGACTATGTGCTGTCTGAGGTACTCAACCCTCTTGGAATTTATGATATGCATATAGGACGTACCAAATTTGAAGATAAATATTCAAACGAAGTAAAATACTATTCTAACTCACGATATAAGTACACCTATTCATCTCTGAATTTTGGCGAACAGACTTTAAGACAATATGGAGGGAACAACATCCCTCTGCTGGGAGCTGCCGGTGGATGGGTAGCTTCACCTACAGAAATTATGAAATTAGTAGTTAGAATTGATGGACTTCAAAAGAAGAGTGATATTTTAAGTGAAAGTTCCATTAAAAATATGCTGAATATTAAGTCTGAACTAAAACCTATTGGATGGGTGAGTGCTACAAATTATGGAGTTTGGCGTAGATCTGGTACACTGACAGGCACTTCTGCGCTGCTAAAAAGGGATAATAATGGATTTTCATGGGTAGTTTTGTTAAATACAAGCAATAATCTTGGGCATAATTTTACATACCAAATCGATCACCTGATGACTGATTTTATCCAGAGTGTTCAAACATGGCCTGAATACGATCTTTTCTCCTATTCAACGCCGGCTCCTTTATTTTCTTATACAGAATATCAATCTGAATAATCTCAATATGCTGGTTATGTGATATATACTTTTCTGTTCATAATAATGGGAAAGGATATATCTTTTAATATTTTTATTATTAATTTTGTCTAATGCAAAATTTATATAATAAAAAGTGAAATATATTTATTTGTCAAAACACTCTTTGAAACCTTGACAAAACAATGCCGTATTTAACAATATAATTATGAAACTACCTAAAGTAATGCAAAGCAGTAAAAATAAAGAGAAAATAAATATTATAAAATCAGTTAACATTTTTAAATCTGCTACTCCCGATATTTTAGAGGAAATTGCTGATTCCCTGGAAGAAATAACAATAGATAAAGATGAAGTAGTCTTTCATAAAGGAGATTTGCTTAATGCTATGTATCTTATTGCAGAAGGGAGTGTTAAAGCACATGACGGAGAATATGAATTTGCAAGGTTTTCAAAAAATGAATATTTTGGTGAGTACTCTCTCATAGATTCTTCTGTTCGATCTGCATCTGTGACTGCTCTGGAAGAAACCCGGCTTTTCAGGCTTGATAAAGCCGTTTTTGATGAAATTATTACAAAGAATGTAAACATTGCAAAAGCCATACTTAAATCCCTGATTAAGAGATTGAGGAGCAATAATGTATTGGAGGAACACCTTACTCAGACAAGCCATGAATTAAGAGAAGAAAAAATAGAAATTGAAGAAAAGAGAAAACAACTTGAGGAGCTAAATGCCACAAAGGATAAGTTCTTTAGCATTATTGCCCATGACCTGAAAAATCCTTTTAATACTGTTATTGGGCTATCTGAATTATTGTTGTACAGATATGAAAGCTACGATGAAGAAAAGATTAAAGAGTTTATTGGACAGATACACCAGTTTTCTTCTAATGCCTATAATCTGTTGGATAATCTGCTTCAATGGGCTCGTTCTCAAACAGGCAGGATTAAGGTGAATCCTGAAATTGTTAATATTAAGGAGTTAGTGGATGAAAATTTTAATCTACTGAAAAATAAGGCTTATGAAAAGGATATAAAACTTAAGTCTGAAGTAGATGAAAATATATATTCGTTTGCTGATAAAAATATGATTAATACGGTTATTAGAAATTTGATTTCAAATGCAATAAAATTTACCCCGGAAAATGGCATGGTGAAAGTATCTGCTGCAGATTATAACAATTATTATTCCAAAATTGAGGTAGAAGATAATGGCATCGGCATCTCAGAAGGAGATATTCCAAAATTATTTGAATTAACTACAAATTATACTACAGAGGGCACCAATGAAGAAAAAGGAACCGGACTAGGTTTGATTCTATGTAAAGAGTTTGTTGAAAAGAATGAAGGAAAAATATGGATAGAACCTAAAAAAACATCCGGAACCATATTTAAATTTACACTGCCTAAAAAATCTCTTTGATTAAATGATTTTTCAATTTTTTTTTGTTGTATTTAAATCATTTTTATTACTTCACCGAAAATTTTAAGGAATGAAGAAGCTTTTATTAATTGCACAATTATTGGTATTTTCAACTATTTTAGTTAAGGCACAACTGGCCGTTGATGGAAAATTAATACTTAAAGACAAAAAACATTCTAAAGGAGCCCAGGTGCAGTTAATAAAAAACTCTGAAGTTGTTGATAATGTTGAATTAAACAGGAATGGCAACTTTGGTTTTACACTGGATATTAACAATTCATACAAATTAAAGTTTAATTATGAAGATTATGTGTCAAAATCAATAGAAATAAATACACAGGTTCCGTCCTCAAAACAATCTAAACGATTTCAACCTCTTTATTTTGAAGTGGAAATTTTTCCTGATGTCCCTGATTCAGATTTAGGAGGCTTTAAATTCCCGGTAGGTAAGATAAAATATAATGAATCACTGGAGGAATTCGACTATGATGTGAGTTATGCAAGAAAAGTAAGAACTAAAGTGCAAAATAAAGAGAAAGATTATGCCGAAGCTTTGAAACAGCATAAAGAGCAGGTAAAAGCTGAGAGGAGACAAGAAGAGAAAGCTAAATACATTGAGGAACAGCAAAAACAGCAAAAATCTCTTGCAGAAAAACGGAAAGAACAAAAGCTTTTGGCAGAAAAACGCAGAGAAGAAGAACAAAAGAGAAAGAGAGAAGAACAGAAACGACTTGAAGAGTTGAGAAAGAAGCAGGAACAGCAGGCAAAAGAGAGAAAAGCAAGAGAACAGGCAGAAAAAGAAGCTGAAAGAATTAGGCAGCAAAAACTTAAAGAAAAACTAGCAGAAGAAGCAAAAAGGAGAGAAGATTCTATAGAACAAGCCAGACTTCAAAAAATTAAAGAACAGGAAGAGAAATTGAGAAAACAGCAGGAAGCAAAACGAAAAGAGTTAGAAGAAAAAAGACAAAAGGAATTAGAGAGGGAAAGAATGTTGGCCAGACAAGAGGCAGAAAAAGCAGAAGAAAGAAAAGCCCGGGAAGTTGCAAAAAGAGAAGCTCAAAAAATAAAAGAAAAACAGTTAAAAGAACAACAGGAAAAAGAGGCGCAGCGACGGGCTGATTCTATAGAGCAAGCAAAACAGAGGCGAAAAGCTGAGAAAATTGAGGAATTAAAAAAAGCACATGAAGAAAGAGAAGAAAAATATAAAGAACGAAAATTACAAGAGAAGCTGAAGAAAGAGGAAAAGCTGACTCAAGTAGAAAAAGAGGCTGAAAAAAGAAAACAGGAGGCCCAGGTAAAACAGGAAAAGGAATTATTGGCAGAACAAGCTCAAAAGCAAAAGCAAGACAGTATAGCCAGGGAAAGGAAAGCGCAAGCCAGGAAAAAAAGAATGTTATCTTATGAGGAGCAGCTGGAAAGAGTAAAAAAAGATAAGAAAGAGACAAAAGAAGAATATATAAAGGATATATTAAAGACTGAGGACGAGCGTTTTGGAATGGACATGGAGCCTGAAGAAAGATATGAGGATAAAGCAAATAATATATCACTGGGAAAACAGGTAGATACTTATGAAAAGCACGGAATGAAAGTTACCAGGATCTTAATAAACAAGAACGACAGGGTAACTGTTTATCATAAAGTTAAACATTATTGGGGAGCAGTTTTTTACTACAAAAATTACCGGAATATCTCAGGACCTCTCTTCCGATATGAAACAAACCTTGATAATTATAAAAACAAGGATTGATGAAGAATTTTCAAAATACATATTTTCTGAAAGCATCTCCTAAAGAAGTGTTTAATGCACTTACAAATCCTGTTACTATTGAGATATGGTCTGGTTATTCAGCAAAAATGGATGATAAAAAAGGAACCGAATTCTATATGTGGGAAGGAGATATATCAGGGAAAAACCTGGAAATAAAGAAAAATAAAAAAATTGTGCAGGAATGGTATTTTGGAGATCAAGCTGAGAAATCAATCGTAACCATCGAGATAAAAAAAGAAAAAAATGGTTCGAATGTAGAGGTATCCCATACTAACATTCCTGATGAAGCATATGATAATATGAAATTTGGATGGGATGATTTAATATTTCGGTAATTTGAAGCTTTTTTTTGATATATCCTGATTGTAATACCCAGAAATCTAGAAAACTGTTTTAATTTTATTAAAGCAAAAACAATGCAATATCAAAACAGTTTCTAAACCTTTTTTACTCAATTTAAACGTTTGTTCAAATTTACTATCAAACTAACAATTTTACAATTGCTTAAATTATAGAATTTTTATGTTTATGTCACAAATAAAGTTATTTTATCGGGATATTTTTTGTAACCTTCTTAAAAAACGGACGTATGGGAAACTAAAATTCATCTTCAGATGAAATATGTAACTTTTTTCTGTTTTTTAATAATACCGTTTTTTTTGTTCTCTCAGAACCAATCTTCATTAGATTCCATTCTGAACAGTACTCAAAACATTGAAGAACAAAAATCTTTATTACTGGATTATCTTAATAATTCCACCGATAAGAAGATATTAACAAATAAATCAATAGCAAAGAAGCTCATAGAATTGTCAGAGAGCACATCTGATTATAAATCTCAGGCTGCCGGAAATAAAATACTGGGGAAGATATATTATAAACAAGCCAGGTATAATTTGTCCATAGACAAACACAACAAAGCATATGAATTGCATGAGGAAACAGGTGATTCTATAAGTATGGGGAAAGACCTCGGAAATATAGGAGCTTCTTACCTTATGCTTGGAATGTATCCGGAGGCGATTGATTATTTTACAAATGCCCTGAGAATTTTTGAGAGTCTTCCTGACTGTAAGCAATTTAAAGCTAAAATTTTGCAAAATATCGGAGTTGTTTACTGGAAGTGGGGAAGAAATGACGAAGCGATAAATTTCTATAAAAAGGCACTTAAACAAGCACAAAAAATAAAAGACTCAACAGGGATAGCAGAGCTGTATCAGAATATTGGGATTGCTTACACAGAAAAAGGAAATTATTCGAAAGCGTTAGATTATTTAAATCGATCAAAAGATATCTTTGAAAAGAAAGAAGATTTAACATCCTTAGCAATAAGCCTTAACAATATTGGTTCTATCTACGAAGATCAAAAAGACTATCAAAAATGTCTGCAATTCTATAAGAAAGGTTTGAAGGCTTTTAATCAATTAGGATACAACAATGGAATCGTTGCTGGGAATCTGAACGTAGGCTCGTGCTATTTGAATATGGGACAATATGATAAAGCTGAACAATACTTTCAGAAAAGTTTGGATTTATCATTAAAACTAGACCTGAGAGAGTATATCTCAAAGATCTATTCTAACCTGGCAATCCTTAATCAGAAGAAGAATAATTATGAAAAAGCTTACAATTACCAGAAAAAATTTACAGAGTTAAATGATTCCATTTTCAATAAGTCAACCCTAAGCCAGTTTGAAGAGTTAAAGAAAGAATATGATTCAATTCAGAATTCAAAGCAACTCGCTTCACTAAAAGCACAGCAGAAAATACAAGAATATAAAATAAAAAAGTCAAGAACAATTATTTATATTTTGGTTGCAGTGGGAGGACTTGTTGTAGTTCTTTTAGTAATTCTTTTCAGAACCTATAGACGAAAGATAAAAATTAACAATGAACTGAGAAGCGAGGTAATAAAACACAAAGAAACCAGTAACGAACTAAAGTATATTAAGGAAAATCTTGAAAAAACAATCGATCAGAGAACCAGGGATCTGAAAAATATTAACAAAAGACTTGAGGAAGAGGTCGATAACCAGAAAAGGATTAAAGAGGATCTTGTGAAAGCTAAAAACAAGGCTGAAGAATCTGACAGGTTGAAAACAAATTTCCTTGCAAATATGTCGCACGAGGTCCGTACTCCTCTTAATGCAATAGTCGGATTTTCTCAACTTCAAACCTCACGCGATGTAACGGACGAAGAAAGGAATGAATATCTTCGGCACATTAAAGACAGTACTGATAATCTCACCCACCTAATTGATGATATTATTGATTTTGCTAAAATAGAGTCTGGTGGAATTAAGATTGTAAAGAAGGAATGTGACCCGGACAAGATATTAAAAGAACTATGGAAAAAATACGATGCAAAAAAGGTTACTACTGGAAAGGCATTCCTGGATGTAAAGTATAAACGGCCTAATAAAAAGCATTTTAATCTTAAAACTGACCCTGATCGTCTGCGCCAGGTACTTGATCATTTGCTTGATAATGCTCTGAAATTCACTGAAAAAGGGTATATTGGCTTCGGGTACGTTTACCAGGATAGGGAAGTTCAGTTCTATGTTAAAGATACAGGCATTGGCTTGAAAGACGATAACCAGCAGGTAATATTTGAAAGATTTCGTCAGGTTGATGATGGTCCTACACGAAAATATGGAGGAACAGGTCTGGGATTATCGATTTCAAAATACATTGTTGAATTACTTGGCGGCAGTATTTGGGTGGAATCGGAAATAGGAAAAGGATCTACTTTCCATTTTAAAATACCATTCGAAAAGGTTCCTGCTAAAAAAGAGAAGATAGATATAAATAAAATTGACTGGTCTGATAAGGTAATTCTGATAGCTGAAGACAAAGAAATAAATTTTGAAATTGTAAAAGAGACCCTTTCCGATACAAATGCAAAAATAATTTGGGCCAGAAATGGAGCTGAGGCAGTGGATTATGTTAAAAAGGAAAAAAAAGTTGATCTTATCCTGATGGATATACAAATGCCGGTTCTTGATGGTTACCAGGCTACAGAAAAGATAAAAGATATAAATGAAGATATACCGGTTATTGCTCAAACAGCATATGCCATGCCTGAGGACAGTGAGAAGTGCATTGCAGTAGGATGTTGTGATTATATTGCCAAACCTATCGCATTAGAGGATTTTATCAACAAAATTTATCATTTTATAGACTAGTTTTTCCTGATTGATATTCAAATAAATTTGTCGAGTAGGTTTATTCAAACTTATTAATGGTTTGTTTAATATCCACCAGTCTTTTTAACAAACTTTTCAGGTATTTTAGATTAAGCATGTTTGCTCCGTCCGACTTTGCTTCAGAAGGTTCGGGATGTGTTTCTATGAATATGCCGTCGGCTCCTGCTGCAATTCCTGCTCTTGCTATGGTTTCAATCATTTCTGGTTGTCCGCCTGTCACTCCGCTGGTTTGGTTTGGCTGTTGTAAACTATGAGTAATATCCAGTACTACCGGCAGGTTGGTTTTTTTCATTACAGGAAAGCTTCTCATATCCACGATTAAATCCTGGTAGCCAAATGTTGTGCCTCTCTCTGTAAGCATAACCTTTGAATTTCCCATATCAATAACTTTTTGGGCTGCAAATTGCATGGCAGAAGGAGAGAGGAACTGTCCTTTTTTTATATTAACAACCCTTCCTGTTTCTGCTGCAGCCATTAGTAATTCTGTTTGACGGCAGAGAAAGGCTGGTATTTGCAATATGTCTGCTGATTCTGCAGCAATTCGGGCTTCTTCTGGTTTATGAATATCTGTAACAACTGGTAATTCCAGATTTTCTCTGATTTCTGATAATACAGACAGGGCCTGTTCGTCACCAATACCTTTGAAAGAAGTCAGTTTAGACCGGTTTGCTTTGCGATATGATGCTTTAAAAATAAAAGGTATTTCCAGCTCATCAGCAATCTGTTTAATCTGCCCTGCGATTTCAAAGGGCATCTCTTCGTTCTCAATTACACAGGGTCCGGCAAGTAAGAAGAAGTTTCCTTTATCCAGATGTTTAAGGTTTTTTATCTGATACATAGATTTTGCTTTTTAGTATTTATATATATTTTTCCACCAGCTTTTTAAACGAGTTAAAATCTCTTTTTCTTTTTTATTTCCCTGGGGTTTATAGATTTTTTTGTTCTTTATTTCTTCTGGCAAAAATTCTTGCTCTGCAAAATTACCTTCATAGTCATGAGCATATTTGTAGTCTTTTGCATAGCCCAGATCTTTCATTAATTTCGTAGGAGCATTTCTAATGTGAAGGGGAACAGATAAATCCCCGGTCTGCCTTACAATTTTTTGTGCTTCATTTATGGCCATGTATGCGGAATTGCTTTTAGGGGAAGTAGCCAGGTAAATAGCTGTTTCAGAGAGAATTATTCTTGATTCAGGCCATCCTATTCGTTCTATAGCGTCAAAACAATTATTGGCAATTAACAGTGCATTGGGATTTGCCAGTCCAATGTCTTCGGAAGCCAGAATAACCAGACGACGTGCAATAAATTTAGGATCTTCACCGCCTTCCACCATCCTTGCTAACCAGTATACAGCTGCATTCGGGTCGCTGCCTCTTACAGACTTGATAAAAGCTGAGATAATATCATAGTGCTGTTCTGCATTCTTGTCGTAAAATGCGATGTTTTTTTGTAATATTTTGGTAACTCTTTCATTGGTAATATCAATAGCCTGGTCTTCAGACTCTTTTGAAGCATTGATTACAATTTCAAGAACATTGAATAGTTTTCTTGCGTCGCCTCCTGCATATCTGAAAAGTTCTTCCTTCTCATTTATGTTGATCTTTAATTTCTTTAAAACCTTGTCTTTTTCCAGGGCTCTTTTTAAAAGGATATCCAGTTCATCTTTACCCAGTGATTTAAGCACGTAAACCTGGCAACGGGAGAGAAGAGGAGAGATAACCTCAAAAGAAGGATTCTCGGTAGTGGCCCCAATAAGTGTAATAATACCCTGTTCAACAGCACCTAATAAAGAATCTTGTTGAGATTTGCTGAAACGGTGTATTTCATCAATAAACAGAATCGGATTAGGGGCATCAAAAAACTGGCTTTTCTTAGCTTTTTCAATTGTGGCTCTTACATCTTTTACTCCTGAATGAACAGCGCTTAAAGTGAAGAAAATCCTGTTATGTTTATTGGCCACTATCTTTGCTAAAGTTGTTTTACCGGTACCAGGAGGGCCCCAAAGTATGAAAGAAGGAATATTCCCGGATTCAATCGACTTTCTCAGGATAGACCCCTCACCAACAAGGTGATCCTGGCCAACATAATCATCCAGTGATTTAGGGCGTAAGCGATCTGCAAGCGGCTGATTTACTGACATGAATTTGTTTTAAACATTAAAAATTCATATTTTGGCTTAATAATTGTACTTTTCTTTGTAACAGTAGAACAAATATACTAATGAAACGTAGAAACATAAGAAATTTGTTTATCCATCAAAATAAAAAATATTTAATATGAAAAACAATTTATTCCGCAGGTTATTTTTAATGAGTGTTTTCATAGGAATGCTCTCAAATCCGTTGTTTTCCCAACTGGATGATTTAGGAACATTTATGTCTTTTGGATCCAACACAGAAAAACTGCTTAAAGCGTATATCAGGCCTTATACCAATGCGTTAGGTACAGATCTGAGCAGCGGTTGGTATAATACTGCTAAACCTCATAAACTGGGTGGTTTTGATGTTACATTTACCTTGAATACTACTATTGTACCGACAGCAGACCGTAGTTTTAATCCCAATGGCCTTGGGTTGGAAGGCATTACTTCAAGCTCCAATTCTTCTCCTACCGCGATGGGTAAAAATAAACCAGGCGCTGAATTAACTTACACAGAAAATATTGGAGGAAATGATGTAACATTGGCTCAGTTTGAGTTACCCAAAGGAACCGGCCTTAGTTTTGCCCCGGCACCAATGATACAAGGTGCTGTAGGACTTATCAAAGGTACAGAGATCATGGGACGTTTCACTCCGAAATTAAAATTAGGAAGCGGGTCTGAATTTGGATTATGGGGTGTAGGCCTTAAACACTCAATCAAGCAGTGGATACCTGCCCTGAAAAGAATTCCTGTGTTGCATCTTTCTGTTATGGGTGGTTATACCAGTTTGAACGCAGAAACAGCTTTAAATTTCATGCCTTCACACTACGGCAGTTATATTGATTATGTAGGCGTTCAGGATTCATATTTTGCTGATCAAATGATGAATCTTGAAATATCAAGTTTTACTTCTAATTTACTTATCTCTGCTAATTTACCTGTAGTTTGTTTTTATGGTGGAGTTGGATTTGCCTCAACAAAAACAACCATGGCACTAAAAGGAAATTATCCTGTACCCACTTATAATACAACAGAAAACAGAACTGAAATAACCAAAGCTAGTTCTGTAACCGATCCGGTTGATATGGAAATTAAACACAAGAGTGGAAGTACTACTGATCCTAGGTATAATGTTGGAATGCGACTGAAATTTGCAGTTATTACAATTCATTTTGATTACACTTATGCCAATTATTCTGTAGCTACTGCTGGTTTGGGTATTAGCTTCAGGTAGCCATTTTTGTCAGCATATAAGAAATTGACTTAATTATAAATAGCCCCGGTTTTTCAAGCCGGGGCTGTTTAGTATTAAATATTTTAATTTGAATTCTTAAAAAGGGCTTATACACAATAACACCCTGATAATTAAATATAAGCGAGAGTCTTTGTTTTGATATCGCAGCCTTTCTAATTATTTACCAATAGCTTCAGTAATATCTGTAGCTATTTTAAGAACCTTTTCAGGATTTCCGTGTTGATCTTTGATGGGTGTATAGGTTTCTACAAAGGTATATTTCTTTTTTCCAATCTTTATTACACTGGTTTCTTTCTTGCTTTTTCCTTCTTTAAGGTCTTTCCAGAACTGATCATAATTCTTTAGATCTTCCTTGGTCATATCTTTATAATCGGTATGATGAAGTCCGACTATTTCGTCCTTTTTCATGTTGAAAAGCTTGAGATAATTATCATTTACCTCTAATATTTTACCATTAAGATCATATTCTATAACATGATTAGATTGTTTTAGTGCATTTATAAGACCTTCCATTTCTGCACTTCTGCGGGCTGCTTCTTCCTGTGTTGCTTGCAACTCCTCCATGTTTTGCCTCATCTCTTCTTCCTGTGAAGACAATTCTTCGCTTTGTTGTTGCGATTGTTCCAGCAGTTTATTTGTTTGTATATTGATTTTTGTTGATTTAATAGTAGAGGCAATATCTTCACCGACATCTTCTACGAATTTTCTTACGTAGTCGGGTATTTCTTTGAATCCGGCTAACTCGACAGCTCCAAAAACTTCTTCATTTACAATGAGTGGCACAATCAGAATGCTTCTGGGTACTGCAGTTCCCAAACCAGAGGTAATGTTAATATATTCTTCGGGTATTTCCGTCAAATAGATTGGTTTTTTTTCAAGAACACATCGTCCTATGAGACCTTCTCCCATTTCTATTCTTTTTTCAACATATTTACGCCGGCTGTATGCATAACATGCAAGCATTTCTATATATTTGTCGTTCTTGTCTTCATCATTGATAATGAAAATACCACCCTGGTTAGTCTCAGTGTATTTAACAAGATTGCTGATAACATTGTAACCAAACTCTTCCATTTTTTCTGAGCTTTGCCTTAAAATATCACCAAACTTAGCAAGCCCTTTTGTAGCCCAGTTTTGTTTGTATTCCTCTTCTTTTCTTTTTTCTTCTATGTCTCTTGCTTCATTAAGACTTTTTCTCATTTCCAGAAGGCTATTTCCTAAAACATCTTCATTGCTCAATAACTCAAATTCTTTATCCAGGTTTCCCTGACCTATTTCTCTTGCAAAATTAGCAGTCTTGTTAAGGCCTTCAATAAGAGTGTTGACCGAATTGCTCATCTGTCCAATCTCATCTTTTGATTTTATTTTTAATTTCTTGCTTTCGTCTATCTTACCTTTGGCAAGATCTCCAAGAACATTTGTTGTTTTTTTAATAGGCCTTGATATGTTGTGAGCAATAATCCATATAACCAATGCTACCAGTATGAGTCCAACTAACCCTACGATTATTGCATTCCTGAAGGCTTCCTGGGCATCGGCCATTACTACATCCAAGGGTACAGCCAAGCCAAATGACCACGGAGTAGTGGAATTTCCAATTATTATAGGTGCATAGGAGACATAATGTTTTGATTGGTCCTCATGGCCTTCTCGTGTATAAGAAACAGTTTTTCCTTCCTGTATTTTTTGCAGTAAATTAAATTCTTCTTTATTGTCTTCAAACTGGTTAATAGAAGTTCCCAGATACTTTTCATTCATGTGAGCAACAAAAGTACCATTATTAGCAATAAGAAAGGCATAGCTTCTTTCATAAGGTTTTATTTTTTCTATTACAGGCTGGAAACGCTCCAGTGTTAAGTCTAAACCTGCCAGTCCTGCAAACTGGTCTCCATCCATAACCGGTACACCAACACTTGTCTCATAAATTTCTTCAGCGTCACCTGTGTATGAATAATAATATGGATCCATAACCAATTCATGGGGGCTCTTTTTTACATCATAATAAGCGCCTTTTTCAAAATCATCTCCTGTGTCAAGAATTTCCTCCTGGTATATTAGATTACCATTAGATTTATAATAGGTTAATCTAAGCCTGCCGTGCGTTTTATTATAGTTCTTACTTATGGTATTTAATTCATAACTCACCCAAATAGATAAGAAATTCGGGTTTTTCTGAAGGACATTTTTAATTATTTCATTGCTTTGGCTTATAATCTCATCTCTGGGTTTATCGATCAGGGTTTCAAAAGTTTGTGCCAGAGCCCGCGAGATGTCCATATCTACATTCAAATTGGCTTTTGTTTCATTGGCATATTGCATAGCCATAGCATCGATCTTATCTTTGGCATCGCTAAGGGCATTTGATCTTAATTTATAACTAATGTAACCGACAGCAATAATGTAAATCAAGGAAGAAATGAACAATATGTAAAAAAGCATTTTTCCTTTTATACTTGAGTTGATTTTCATAGCAAAATGGTATTAAATATAGGTAACTAAAATATAAAAAATAATTAATATGACTCATATCCTGGTTTCATTTTTACCTGTTTTTTTATTTGGTATTTCAGGTTTCTGGTATTTGTATTTGATAAAATCTTTACTATGAAGAATTCGGGTTTTGGGAGTGGTTAATGATTGTAGTTTTAATAAAAAAAGCGGATATTTCATGGAAAGAAATACCCGCTTAAAAATTTTAGTTAAAAATTTTATTCGTCCGGTATGATTGCATCGACAGGACAAACATCTGCGCATGCCCCACAATCAGTGCAAAGCTCAGGATCAATTTTGTAAATTTCTCCTTCACTTATTGCTTCTACCGGACATTCATCTATACATGCTCCGCATGCAATGCAATCTTCTGTTATTTTATAAGCCATATTTTAGATTTTTTAGCTGTTTAGAACATTTGTTCAAAACAAAATTATAACACTTTTTCCGATCTTCAAAATATTTTATTAAAAATTAATCTAAATAAACTTTAGCATCTCTATAAAGTATGATTAGTTGTTTTGATAAAAATGAAATGCATTGTATTTTTGGAATCATGAAGTGAACAAAAAAAAATAAATTAGCGTTCTAAACAGGAAATGAGAAACAGAATATATATAATGATTGTAATTTTAATAATTTTTATTCTTGCTATTGACTTATTTACCTGGTACAACCTAAGAAAAACAGTAAGAATAAATACTTCATATTATACTTTAATATATTGGTGTGTAACCTCCATTTTGTTATTGTTTTTACTTTATTTAACTTTTTTCAGATCGCTTGACACAAGATCAGTTAGTAACTTTAAGGCGTATTATCTGTTCATCGGTCTTTTTATTTTATTTTATTTACCCAAAATTATATTTACTGCATTGAGGTTGGTTGATCTCTTATTTATACACGCTTTTAAGATTTTTCATAAGGGTTTTCCTCAATTATTCTCCTATACCGGTATATTTTTAGCAATTCTTTTGTTTTTATTTGTTTTATATGGACTCACCTATGGTAAATTTCATTTTAAGGTTAGAGAGATTACACTTCGGTTTGATAATTTACCTGAGGAATTTCACAATTACAGGATTGTGCAGTTTTCTGATCTTCACCTGGGTAGTTGGTATGATCATGAGGAGAAACTCAGAAAAGCAGTTAATCTAATTAACAATCAGAAAGCTGATTTGGTCTTTTTTACAGGAGATTTGGTGAATAATTTTCATGAAGAAGCCAGTCCATACCTTGACATTCTTAAGCAAATAAAAGCTAAAGACGGGAAATACTCAATTCTTGGGAATCATGATTATGGAGATTACTATAATTGGGAGAGTGAGGAGGCAAGGGCAAAAAATCTCGATTCTGTTAAGAACAACCATGAACTCATGGGCTTTAATTTGTTGTGCAATGAATCTGATACTGTCGTTAAAGATTCTTCAGGTATTGGTATTTTAGGAGTCGAAAACTGGGGTAAACCTCCTTTTCATCAGTATGGTGATATTTCCCAGGCTCAAAAGAATTTACCTGACAATGTATCTTTTCGTATATTATTAAGTCATGATCCAAGCCACTGGAGGGTCAAAGTGTTAAAAAAAGAAGATATTGAATTAACACTTTCAGGGCATACACATGGTATGCAATTTGGTATCTGGCTGCCTTTTTTTAAATGGAGTCCTGTACAGTGGAGATATCCTGAATGGGGAGGTTTATATGAATCTAATGGTCAAAAACTATATGTGAATACAGGGCTTGGGCATATAGGATTTCCTGGAAGGTCAGGAATCAGGCCGGAAATCACATCAATAAAATTAAAAAAAGCTGGCTTATAAAAACCAGCTTTTTTTGTTGATATATGATGATTTATTCTATCTGGCTTAAAATTGCATAATATTGGGCAATCACTGCACCAAAGAAATTTTCTACTGGTGCTGTCGAATCATCTTCAAAAACAAAAACAGGAGAAGGTTCAAAATAATCAGGGTTTGAAGAGACATCTTTTACCTTTACGTCTGCTACCTTTTGACCGCTGCTTGCCTCATAAAGACTAACATCCAACTGATCGTTAAGGTAATTAATTATATTATCATTTGTGGGTGTTCCGCTTATATCTCCGGGTTCAATATTGTCTTGATTAAGATCGTATGGTTTTGCCCAGCCGGAGAGTTTAAGACTTCTAAGCTGAAGATCCCCGTCTAATTTTTTAATATAAGTTGAATCATCAGCTGTCTGATCGGTTGTAACCGTAAGGTCAGTTGCTAATAAGGTATTGCCATTTTTTGAAATTGAAGCACTAAAATTGTTATTATCATTGTTATATGACATAGTAAAAGTGAATGGTTCAAGAAACAGGGTAATATCAGCCGTGGCAATTTCATTGGCGCTATAGGTAACATGATAAGCCAGGTCCATATGTTCGTTTCCGTCAATATAAAGGTCTGCCAGAATATCAGTTGGAACATAAACATCACCTGTATCTGTTGCAATGGTAGTTTCTGTAAATTCACCAATGGTTAAGGTGGCATTGTTTTCTCCTGCTGACCAGTGCGCAGAGTCAGAAGGGAAATGGAAAATAATAGAATCTACCTCTTCTGTAACTACAGCCCATTGGTTGTTCTGATAATCCCATTCAAATTCAATGGTTTTTTGGTCGAAATTAAAAGGTTCATCACCAACTCTTTGCGCTTTTGAATGTTCAAGAGGTTGGATTGCCTGGTTCATTGAACTGATAATTGAGGAATTCTTTCCTTCTTTGGAAGCGGTTAAGGGATCATGAATTGAAAACATGCTGTCTATTGTACTCATAGCTTTCACGCCATCAGTGTTTTGCATCCTCTCCATATCCTGGGCTGTTTGCTGGCTTGTATTAGAAATGAGTTGCTGCGCTTCGTCTTTTGGCATCATTTCATTTTCATCGCTACTGTCGTCTTTTTCACATCCAATAAAGACAAATACAGATGCAAAGACTGATAATGCAATAATTCGCTTTATTGTCTTCATAATTATCTTTTTAGTTTTCTCGGTTAAACATTTTGTTCTTATAGTGTAGAACAAATTTCCTGCCAATAAATAATTAAATATATTTTTTATGCTATTCATTAATTAAAATTAAATTCTTGATTTTTAATGTTTTCAGATATTTTAACTATAGATGACTCAGGTAAATTATTAATTAAATTAACTAATAACAACGTAGAATCGTTACAAAAGGAGATTGTTGCCTCATTCCAGTTATCCTGGATTTTTCTGCATCTTACCTGCATAATTCCTTTACCCGAGGAATCATCTTCTGCAATTAATACAAAGTTATTCTGATTCATTTCTTTTACAATACTATTCAATAATGAATCAGTTTGAGTTTTTAAAGACTTATTTTCATGAAAATATAACATTCTGGTAGTTTTTACAGCTTCCTTCGGAATCCAATCCTCTTTTTCAGATGCTGAATCATTAAGAATATCAAAGAAAATAAAGTCAGGAAGCGACATGATCACAAACCCTGGTTTTCCATGATAGGGATGAATGATTTTCTTAAAATCACTTTCCAGAGCCAGTTTGTCTTTATTCAGGATAAACAATCCTGAAAACACTGCAATAATTAGAATTGCAAAAATAATTAATTTTGTTTTGTTCATCAGTTATTTATTATACATATGGTTCTACAAAATAATAAAATATGTAGTTGTTATCAATCAATTTTAATTTTTAAATTTGTTAAAAATGGTTAATTGTGATGCAGCAAATAGGGAAATACGTGATTATTGCAGGGATTTTCTTAGTAGTAGTTGGAATTATTTTATATTTTGCCGGAAATAAATTTGGCTGGCTGGGCAATTTACCCGGTGATATCAGGATAAGAAGAGAAAATTTTACATTTTATGCGCCCGTCACAACAATGATTTTAATAAGTATTTTTTTAAGTGTTCTTTTTTGGGTTATTTCCAAAATAAAATAATATAACACTGCCAGATAAGTTGTTATACCTTGTTTTTAACACTAAATTTTCGGTGAATAATTCTTTGTTTCAGAAAACCCGGGGTAAGTTTATTTAGAACCAGAAAAAATTTATTTATGAATCCGGGGACTATAACTGGCTTTCCCTGCATTAGTTTATCAATTGCGATTTTGGCCATTCTACTGGAACGCATTGAAGATGCTTTACCCCAAAAACCTCCTCTTCTGATCCTGACAATAACATCCTGATTTGTAATAATCGGACCTGGACAAAGGACACTAATATTAATATTTGTATTTTTCATCTCTTGCCTTAAAGCCTTTGAAAAAGAATAGATGAATGCTTTGCTACCTGCATAAACCGTTTTATATGGCATAAAATAAAATGAAGCCAGGCTGCCCAGGTTCAATATATAAGATTTTTGCTGGGCTTTTAGTTCAGGTATAAATAGTCGTGTCAATAATACAACTGATTCAATGTTGAGTCGTATAATATGCTCGTAAAATTCGTAATTATAATCGTAAAAAGGTCCCAGATGTCCTTTCCCTGCATTATTTATTAGCATATTAACTGCTATGTTTTTATTCTGACACCAATTATAAATGGCTTTTGGGGCATCTTTTGTTGTTAGGTCAATTTCAAGATGATGGATGGTTACCGGATAATATGTTTTTAAATATTTAATAAACCTTCCTAAACCTGAATCGCATAAAGAGACTAAGGCCAGATTTTTGTTTCTTTTTGCACATTCTACTGCCAGGGCTCTGCCAATTCCGGAACTTGCACCGGTTATTAATGCAAATTGGTTATCCTTGTTCATAATACAGGTGTTTTTTGCAGCCATTTGAGGGTTTTTTGAATACCTTTTTCCAGGGAATGCGGTTTATAATCTAACTCATTTTTGGCTTTCTGGTGATTAAGTTCCCAGTCGAACATATATTTTTTTACCCATTTGGGTGGCAATAGGGGACTCCTTCCCACTATACGTGCGAAAAACATCTGTATGCCTGCAAAAGTTATGAGCATCCATACCGGAATTTTAAAAAGTTTGTATTTTTTGTTACTTACACTTGAAATCGTATTGAAGAATTTTAAGTAAGACGCATTTTCTCCTCCTAAAATATAATGAGCCCCTGGCACACCTTTTTCCATTGCTTTTATATGGCCTTCAATAACATCATCAATAAACACATAATTGCCTATTCTTTTACCACTCCCCGGGATAATTCTCCATTTCCCATGAATATAGTTTTTTATCATGATTGTTGTGGAATTACTTTTGGTAAGCAAACCGGGCCCGTATACTCTTGAGGGATTGACAATAACTACATTTAAACCTTGTAGGGCAAAATCTTTGGCAATTTTTTCTGCCATAAATTTTGTGCTTTCATATTCGTTTAAGAAATCAATTTGCCTGGAAGATTTTTCATCAAGGGGTTTGCCGGAAGAAGGTCCTAATGTACCCGCACTAGAGGTAATTACAGTTTTATTTATGTTATAATCTCCGGCAATTTCAAGGATTATTTTAGTAGCTTCTACATTTACTTTGTTGTATAGTTTTTTGTCTTTTACCCATGGTTTGGCTAGTGCTGCAAGGTGAAAAATTCCATCAGTTTTTTCTGCTCCTTTTTTAAGTGCTTCTATATCGAAAATATCTCCTTTAATAATATTTATGTTGGGGTGAGCCAGTTGATTTTCTTTATAAATTGATCTGACCAAAGCATTTACTAAATGCCCTTTTTCAGCCAGCGAAAGAGCAAGCCGTGTCCCAATAAACCCTGTTGCGCCTGTAATGAAAAATTTCATATTATTCTCCAATTTGCATTTTTGGGTTTGCTTTCAAGGCAAAGATATCGTTCGAAACAGCCATAATAACATGAATAATATATGCTGATAAAATACTGTTTGTCTCAATTGTAATTATGCATAAAATAAAACCTAATGGTATGGCTCCTATGGTTTCTTTTTTGCCTTTAGGTATGTGAACCAGTGCGTAAATACTTATATTCAGAGCAATGGTTAGTTCTGTTCCCAAAAGCTCAATGAACGGAAAAATCAGTATACCGCGAAAGGCAATTTCATAAGCCAACAAATAAACCATCCAGGTGATAACATTGATAAATATAAATTTTGTATTCCACTTTTCAATGCGCATTTGGGGATATACCGAATAATTGCTTTCCTTTTTCCCTATAAAATAATTGCCTGTTAGAATTAATAATCCAATAATCAATACAGAGAAAATCGTGATTGAAAAATTATTGAAAGCAATTCCAATTTCTTTCACCTGGCTAAGATCCTGGAAAAATAGTATAGAGACTGGTATGACTCCCAGAAAGAGGAATCCTGTTAATCGTTGAAAAATAGTTTGGGAGTAGAATGTTTTTGAAGAAGTTTTGCGATGGATATGTTCACTTATAAAATGATAGCAAATAAAGCCAATTGTAACTATCAACAGACTTGACAGGGCATAGAATTCTTCTGTATCTGCCAGATCAATCTGCTGGATAGTTTCAGCAAAATATTTCATATCATTTATTTAAAAGGTGAATCCGGTTCTTTGGCTAAGATTCTGTATGTAAGCTTATCTAAAATATTTGGTGCAATTTTTTTAAGTATAACTGTGAGTTTCCCCTGGTTTGTCATTACAATGGTACGACGTTTTCTTTTAATCCCATGAATAATGATATTTGCTACTTTTTTAGGAGTCATCATTTTACCCTCCTCCCTGGGGCTTTCTCCCTGTGGATTACCATTGGGCCCCAGTGCTGATTTTCTCACATTTGTAGCAGTAAAGCCTGGAGCAGCAACCATTACATGCAAGCCAGTATGGAGGTTTTCAGCCCTCAGGGTTTCTAAAAAACCATGCATGGCAAATTTTGATGCTGAATAACCGGTTCTTCCGGGTAATCCCTGGAATCCTGCAATAGAAGATATTCCTACTACACTTCCTTTTGTCTTCAGCAAATAAGGTAGGGCGTATTTTGTAGTATATACGGTACCCCAAAAATTGACATCCATAAGTTTTTTGAGTACAATTACATCTGTATATTCAAAAAGTCCGCGCATTGAAACACCTGCATTATTTATTAGAATATCGATTCTTCCAAATTTCTCGATGGTCTTTTCAATGAGTTTTTTGCACTCGTTTTCCCTTGTAATATCTGTTTGTACTGATAAAGCTCTTTCTATATGGTTGTTATTTATTTCGTCTTGTATTTGATTTAATTTATTTACATTTCTTGCCGCAAGAACTACATTAAAATTTTTTCTTGTCAATTCAAAAGCAAGAGCTTTTCCTATACCTGAAGAAGCTCCTGTAATAATTGCAACTTTGCGATTCATAGAATTTTTGATTGTTTAAATCGAGGATAAATGTATTGAAAATTTTGTGAAGTTCGTTCAATTTATTGCAAAATCTGTATTTTGAAATATAACTCTATCTAACATATTGACTTTTTGCTTTTATTATTCTTTCTGTATTTGTATGATATTATTCCGTGAAAAATATTTTAAAATTTTAAGAAAAAAATTTGCAGATTAAACATAAGGTATTACTTTTGCACCGACTCAGTAGCTCAGTTGGTAGAGCACTTCCCTTTTAAGGAAGAAGTCCTGGGTTCGAGACCCAGCTGAGTCACAAAAAGCTGCCTGCATAAGGCGGCTTTTTTTTATATATACAATTTGAGGAACTGTTTTGCTTTTGTTTTGATAGTTATATGTGATTCAAAGCTCCGCCCCTAAATAGACTGTATGAAAATACAAGTCAATTCAGATGTTGATCAATTGACTTAGCTAGCCATTTATGGCGTGGTTAAGCTAAAACCCTAATATTTGGGCTCAGAAAATTCATTAAAATAGTGAAAATAAAGCTAGTTTCGGGGCTTTTTTCCCGGAAAAATTCTTGTAATGGCAAGCAATTTCAATAGAAATTCTTGGCTTAAGCCTTTCCATTCAGCATTTATAGCCATAATTCATGCATGTTTTCACTCTGTCTCTCTCTAAATGGGGCTGGTAGAGTAAAATCTATAAAATTTAAAGAAGTAAAATATTTAAATAAAATCAAAACCGTTTTTGAGTTTTATTACAAACAGAATCCTTGTTAACTGTTTCTATAACAGCACAAAACAAGCCAGATTAAATTTTTTATAAAAAAACATTTAAAAAAATTTGTAGAATAAACATAAGGTATTACTTTTGCACCGACTCAGTAGCTCAGTTGGTAGAGCACTTCCCTTTTAAGGAAGAAGTCCTGGGTTCGAGACCCAGCTGAGTCACAAAAAGCTGCCTGCAAAAGGCGGCTTTTTTTTTATGTTTCTTTTAAAATTTCTTTATTTATCTTTTTAACAAAACCCGGACCATTGTATATAAACCCGGTATAGATCTGCACCAATGTGGCTCCAGCTTCAAGCTTTTCAAGAGCATCTTCCGGTTTCATAATTCCTCCTACTGCAACAATCGGTATTTTGTGATCAGATCTTTCTGTGAGATAACGTATAATATCTGTGGATTTTGAAGTTATTGGTTTACCGCTTAGTCCGCCCGTTCCTATTTTCTTTATTTTCTTGTCTGGAGTATTCAGATTTTTTCTGGTTATTGTAGTATTGGTAGCTATAACACCATCAATACCAGTAGAAAAGTAGATATCTATTACGTCTTCAAGGTCTTCGGTTTGTAAGTCAGGCGATATCTTTAAAAGGAGAGGTTTTCTCTGAGGTTTTGTATGTCTGATCTTATCAAGTTCATCTAGTATTTCTTTTGTGGCCTTCTTGTCTTGTAGTTCATTTAAATTTTTAATATTAGGGCAACTCAAATTGACAACCAGGTAATCTACATGATCATAAAGTTTTTTAAAAGCAGTTTTATAGTCGTCAATGGCTTTGCTATTGGGTGTTGATGTGTTTTTGCCAATATTTCCTCCGATAATTACTTTAGGGTTGTTTTTCTTCAAACGATTTGCTGCATATTCTACTCCCTTATTATTAAATCCCATTCTGTTAATCAACCCTTTATCCTTAGGAATTCGGAAAGACCGGGGTTTTGTATTACCTGGCTGAGGAACAGGGGTGACGGTCCCAATCTCAATAAAGGAAAAGCCAAAATGACTGAATTCATTGTAAACTTCTGCATTTTTATCGAAACCGGCTGCAAGTCCTATAGGATTGCTAAAGGTCAGCCCTAAAAAATGTCTTTGTAATTCAGGATTATTCATTTCAAATGATTTAGAAAAAATCCAGGGAATGCCGGGAATCCTGAACAATATTTTAAGTGTTTTAACAATAAGATTATGAACAGATTCCGGTTTTAGCAGGAAAAGCAGGGGTCTTATAAATAATTTATACATTATTTTTTATGCAAAGATAAATAAGATTGTTCATTTATCATTACGTGGGTGATATTCTTCAAAGCTATTATCGCTATAGAAAATTACAATCTTTTTTATCTGTGGGGTTTGGATATTTTCTTTTTCAGATTTTCCTATTTCGTTATTAGGATCATGCTTGTTTGTAATATTTAATTCTCGAGGACTTAATTTTTTTGAATCTTTATCATCAAATGGGATAGAGGTCTGTTTTTCAGAAGTGAAAGGGTCTCCTTCAC
>Ga0209925_1000137_pt1 | contig 36084 bp, 29 predicted proteins | sample SalPonR2_A_D1_MG_FD_185702 | JGI IMG/M metagenome (GOLD analysis project Ga0209925, IMG submission 185702) | Salt pond soil microbial communities from South San Francisco under conditions of wetland restoration - Salt Pond MetaG R2_A_D1_MG... ... | reverse complement strand
GACTTCCGACTTCCGACTTTCGGAAACCGGAAACCGGAAACCGGAGAATCTAACCGGAATAGCGCCGCAGTTCGAACCGCGCTACCAACATCTTGTGCACCTCGTCCGGCCCGTCGGCGATGCGAAGCGAGCGCGCCCCGGCCCAGGCCTGGGCCAGCGGGAAGTCCTCGCACATGCCGGCGCCGCCGTGCAGCTGCATCGCCATGTCGATGACCTCCAGCGCCATGCGCGGCACCGCGACCTTGATCTGGGAGACTTCGTTCATCGCGCCGCGGATGCCCTTCTCGTCCAGCGTCCAGGCCGCTTTTAGCACCAGCAGCCTTGCCTGCTCGATCGCGATCCGGGCGTCGGCGATGCGCTCGGCGTTGCCGCCCAGTTTCGCCAGCGGCTTGCCGAACGCCTGGCGGGAAAGTGATCTCTTGCAGGCCAGTTCCAGCGCCTTTTCGGCAAGCCCTATCGAGCGCATGCAGTGATGGATACGCCCCGGTCCGAGCCGGCCCTGGGCGATCTCGAAACCGCGGCCCGGTCCCGCGATGACGGCAGACCTGGGCAGTCGCACATCGGTGAACGAAACGTCGCCATGACCATAGGGCGCGTCGTCGAAACCCATCGCATGCAGCATCCGCTCGATCTTCACCCCCTCGGCGTCGACCGGCACGAGGACCATCGAATGGCGCCGGTGGCGGTCGGCCCCGGGGTCGGTCAGACCCATGAAGATCAAGACCTTGCAGTCGGGGTGCCCCAGACCGGTCGACCACCATTTGCGGCCGTTGAGCACGACTTCTTCGCCCTTGCCGTTATCAGCAATCTCGGCGGTCGCTTCCATGTTGGTGGCGTCCGACGATGCCACGCCGGGCTCGGTCATGCAGAACGCCGAGCGAATCTCGCCTGCCAGCAGCGGCTTCAGCCAGGTGTCTTTCTGCTCGTCGGAGCCGTAGTGATAAAGCACTTCCATGTTGCCGGTATCCGGCGCGTTGCAGTTGAAGACCTCGGGTGCGATCAGCGAACGGCCCATCACCTCGGCCAGCGGCGCGTACTCCAGCGTGGTCAAGCCTGCGCCGAGCCCGGCATCGGGCAGAAACAGGTTCCAGAGCCCCTGGTCGCGCGCGGCCTGCTTGAGCTCGGCCATGCCTTCGGGTACCTGCCAGCGATCGGCGCCCTGCTCGATGCGCTGCTGGATTTCGCGCTCGAACGGTTCGACGCGCTCGGTGACGAAGGCTTCGAGTTTCTGCTGGAGCTCGCGAGAGCGTTCGGTCTGGGTCAGGTTCATCGATCACGGTTTCCGGGTTCGGGTTTCGGGGTTCCGGTAAAACACTTGAGGGCGGTCAGTCGACAACCGCATGGCTTCAATTCTAGTGCACCCGGCGGCAGAACCCGCACATTTCAATCGCCGGATTCAGAGGGGCCAGGCCGCCGGGCCGGATCCGCCGCTTACCTGGCACGCCGGCGGCTCGAGGGGATGTCGACAACCCGATCTCCGGCGATCGGGTACAGCGTCCAGGCATCGCTCTCCAAGCCGTCGAAACCACCGGTAAAGCGCCCGAACGCCGGCAGCACGAGATGATCGCCACGCCGGGCAAACGCCGGCAGCCGCAGTCGCTCGCGGCCCGATCGCAGCCACGCCACAGGGTGCAGATGGCCCGACATGCCGCACGCAGGCGCTTCCGGATCGACCTCATGAAACATTTCCAAGCCACTGATTTTCAACGGTTCTATATGCGCGCCGATCCGCCAGTCATCCAGCCAGGGCGCAAGTCCCCGGTCATGGTTGCCGAGCACCAGATCGATGGCCAGCTGATCATGACGCGCCCGCCAGCTTGCAATAGCAGCCGGCCAGGATTCGCCAGCGAACGGCGCGGCGTGCACCCAATCGCCCAGCACCAGCAGCCGTTCGCACCGGGTATGCTCGACGAGCGCATCCAGGGCTGCCAGCTCACGATCGAGCACCGCGCCGGGAATCGCGATGCCCGAACGACGAAAGACCTGGTCCTTGCCCAGGTGCACGTCGACGATCACCGCAGTGCGGCGTGCCGGCCACCAGACCGCGCGCTGGGGCAACATCTCGAGTTCGTTCCCGGCCAGCGAGAGCTTCATCCGACAGCCTTGCCTTCGACGCGTTGCAGCATTCTTGCCACCCTCGCCTGCCAGTCTTCGGTCGACAGACTGGCCCTTAGCCGATCGGCCCACAAAGGAAAGGCCAGCGGACTGAAGCGTTCGATCGCGGACACGACAATCCGCTGACCGGCGGCACGTTCCAGCGTCTGTTCGATTCGGCGAACTTCGAGCTGCGCCTCGAGCACCTCTCGCCGCGCCTGGTCCAGCAGCCGGTTTGCAGGATCGTGCTCCGTGAGCACGTCGAAGATCAGGCTGCTGGAGGCCTGCAACTGACGGGTGGCCTTGCGCTTGCCCGGGTAACCCTGCTGGACAAGGCCGGCGATGCGCGCGATATCGCGGAATCTGGACTTCGCGAGATTCGCGGCATCCAGACTGGCGGCAATATCGTCGACCAGTTGATCCGGCGCCAGCAGTCGGCGCCAGTCGTTGCGGTCCAGCGCCACGCGCTCGCCGCTGAGCAGTTCGAAGCCGTAGTCGTTGACCGTGATCGAGAACGTGGCCGGCTTTTCCCGCGCGATCCTCCAGGCCACCAGCGCGGCCAGCCCTTCGTGCGCCAGCCGCCCGGCGAACGGATAGACGAACCAGTGATGGCCTTCGCGCGACGAGGTCTGCTCGATGACCAGGCGGTCGAGACCGGGCAACGCCGAGGCTCGCTGTTGCAGCGCCAGCAGCGGCCGCGCCGCGCCGGCCTCCGGCGTGTCGGGATATTGTCCGCGGCTGAAACCGTCGACGAGCTTCAGCATCCCGTCGGCGAGCAGCGTGGACAGCGGCAATCGCCCACCGGCCCAGGCCGGGATGGTGGCTTTTCCCGAGGCCCTGCGAACGTAGGCCGTCATGTCGCGAACTCGCACCAACGCCAGCGTGCGACCGGCGAACACGAAACGGTCGCCGGGCCTCAGCCGTGCAAGGAAGCGCTCCTCGATGCTCCCCAGGCTGCCGCCCTTGACGAATCGGACCTGCATCGCACCGTCGGCCGTAATGGTACCGATGTTCAGCCGGTGCAGCATGGCGATCCGCCTGCTGGGCACCCGCATGAGTCCATCCGATTCGACCACCCGTTGAAAATCCGGGTAGGCTTTCAGCGCGGGCCCGCCGCGAGTGATGAAATCCAGCACCCACTGCCATTGCTCTCGGCCCAGGGTCGAAAACGCATGGGTGCGCCGGACTTCATCGAACATGGCCGCCGGCGCCAAGCCGCCACCCAACGCGATCGTGACCAGGTGCTGCGCCAGCACATCCAGAGAAAGGCGGATCGGACGGCGCGTCTCCACCCGGCCTTCCCGGAGCCTCTCCCGTACCGCTGCCAGCTCCATGATCTCCAGCGCGTGAGTGGGCACGCAGACGATTCTGGCGCGACAGCCCGGTCGGTGCCCCGATCGACCTGCCCGCTGAATCAGACGCGCAATGCCCTTGGGACTACCGACCTGCACGACCTGCTCGACGGTCGGAAAGTCCACGCCGAGATCGAGACTTGCGGTCGCAACCACGCATTTCAGCCGACCATCGACCAGCCCCTGCTCGGCCGACTCGCGCAGTTCGCGGTCGATCGACCCGTGGTGGAGCGCGACGGCCTCGGGCCAGGCGCACACCGACGAAATCGCGTGAAACCAGGTCTCGGCCTGTGAGCGCGTGTTCGTGAACACCAGTGTGGAGGCCGCCGATTCGATACGTGCCACCACATTTTTCAGCTGATGCACCCCGACCCGCCCGGCCCAGGGGAAACGCTCGATATGGTCGGGCAGCAACGAGACCAGTTCAACCTCGCGCGGCGTTTTTCCAGCGATGATCTCGGCTCGCGCGGGTTCGTAATCAATCTCTGTGTCGGGAATGCCCAGCAGTACTTCGGCCGCCTCGTCGATATTGCCGAGCGTGGCCGACAAACCCCATGTCCTGAGTTCTGGGTTCAGCGCTTTCAGCCTTGCGAGCGCGAGCTGCAGCAGCACGCCGCGCTTGGAATCCATCAGCTCGTGCCATTCGTCGACGAACACCCCGCGCAGGCGGCCCAACAAGCGCGGCGCGTCGGCATAGCTCAGCATCACCGACAGACTTTCGGGCGTCGTCACCAGCGCCGGTGGCGGCTGGGCCAGCAGTTTCTTCTTGCGGTGCGAAGACGTATCGCCGGTTCGCAAACCGACCGCATCCGGCATGCCCGCGAATGCCAATGGCCGCGCCAGCGCCCTCGCGGTATCTCCGGCCAGCGCCCGGAGCGGCGTCAGCCACAGGTAGTTCAAGCCGTGGCCACCGACCTCGAGTAGTTCGTCGGCCGGCCCGCCCCATGCCGCCAGCGTCTTGCCGCTGCCTGTAGGTGCGTGAATCAAGCCGCTTTTGCCTTGCGCATACGCAGCCCAGGCGCGCCGCTGAAAATCCAGCACCGGCCAGCCGCGGTGCGCGAAATAGGACTCAGTGGGTTTCAAATTGGCGATTTGCCAAGCAGCCGCTCGAGGTCTTCGAGCCGGTCGGCATCCTCAACCTTCAGATCCCGCCGCCAGCGTTGGATGCGCGGGAAGCGCAGCGCGATGCCGGACTTGTGCCGGCCCGACCGGGCAATGCCCTCGAAAGCCAGCTCGAATACATGCACCGGCTCGACCGAACGGACCGGCCCGAACCTTTCGCGGGTATGGCTGCGGATCCATCGGTCAAGTTCGTCGATTTCAGTCTGCTTGAGCCCGGAATAGGCCTTGGCCACGGGCACCAGGTCTCTGCCCGAGTGCACCGCGAAGGTGTAATCGGTAAACAGACCCGACCGGCGGCCATGGCCCGGCTGGGCGTACAGCAGAACGCCGTCGAACGTGTATGGGTCGACCTTCCATTTCCACCAGTCACCGCGCTTGCGGCCCACCCGGTAGGGCGAATCGGTGCGCTTGAGCATCAGCCCCTCGACGCCGCGTTCGCGGCTGGACGCGCGAAGCTCGGGCAGCGCGTCCCAACGTTCGAAGGCGACCGGCTCGGAAGCGCGAATGGCGTCGCCGGCCAAATCGACCACGCCCGACAGCATTTCCAGGCGCTGGTGCAAGCTTCGATCCCGCAAGTCACGACCATCGGCCTCCAGCAGGTCGAACGCAAGCAATACCGCCGGCGTCGTTTCCAGCGTCTTCGCGCCGGGCTTCTTGCGTCCTATCCGGGTCTGCAGCATCGAAAACGGCAGCGGTCGATCGGCATGAGCATCGCTTTGCCAGGCCATGACTTCGCCGTCGATGACCGTGCCGTCCGGCAGGTTTGCCGCGGCCTGCTCGATTTCAGGGAACCGTCCGTCCAGGCGCTCTTCGCCGCGCGACCAGAGGATGGTCTCGCCGGCGCGACGGATCAGCTGCGCGCGAATGCCGTCCCATTTCCACTCTGCCCGCCATTCCCTGGGCGGCCCCAGGGTTTCCGGGGCTGCCTGCAGCGGCGATGCCAGGAAAAACGGATACGGCGTCGCATGATCCTGGCCGCCTTCGCCTTCACCGGCCAGCAGTCGACGGAAATTCTCCGGCTTCGGCTGCCAGTCGCCCATCAGGCGGTGCGCAGTCAGGCCCGGGTCGACGCCGGCCAGTTCGGCCAGCGCGCGTGTGACCAGTCGTTTCGATACGCCCACCCGCAGCGCGCCGGTAATCAGCTTGTTGTAGAGAAATCGCGCGGTACCCGGCAGCCGTCGCCATTGTTCCGATACCGCCGCTCGCCGCGCATCGTCGGTCATTTTGCCCAACGGGCGAATTTCTTCTTCCACCATCCGGTGCAGCGACGGCAGATCGTCCGGCGGCGTGTCCGGTTCGGGGACAAGCAGCGTCATGGTCTCGGCCAGGTCGCCGACGTGCTCATAGCTGTCCTCGACCAGCCAGGCCGACAGACCGGAAAATTCGCCGGTCCATTCGCGCAGCTCCCGGGTGCCCACCAGCCGCTTGAGCCGCTGTCCGGTCAGGAAATACACGGCCCAGGCAGCATCCGCCGGCTCCGCCTCGCGGAAATAGGCCACCAGCGCGGCAACCTTGGCATTGGTTTTCGTCGTCCGGTCCAGCGCCTCGAAAAGTTCGACGAAACGCTTCATGTCGATCCCGCCGTCGGGCTCGCCGAAGAATCGGCCAGCGTCGCCCGCAGGTTCCACGATTCCGCCTCGATACCACGACCGTTCAGATAACCCGCCAGCGCCTCACCATTGCCGTGAATGGTGATGACACGCGATGCACCCATAGCTTCCGCGGTGTCCACCAGTGCCGGCCAGTCCGCGTGGTCGGACATCACGAAGCCGCGATCGTAGCCGCGCCGGCGACGATTGCCGCGTATCCGCATCCAGCCCGACACGAAGCCCGCCGAGTGGCCGGGAAAACGGCGCATCCAGGGCGATCCTGCCGCCGACGGCGGCGCGAGGATCAGTTGCCCGCCGAATTTTTCACCTTTTTCAGCCTCCGACACCAGCCTGGCCTCGAGCATTTCGACGCCGGCTTTGCGATAGGCATCGACCAGCGGCCGCATGGCGCCGTGCATCCAGACCGGTTCGACGGTGCGCCCGGCCAGCTCGGCCAAGATGCGCTGCGCCTTTCCAAGCGCATAGCAGAAAAGCACCGCCGGCCGATTCGCCCGACGACACGCCTGCCACCATTCGTGGATTTCATCGACAACCTGCCCTGGGTCGGGCCAACGGTAGACCGGCAAGCCGAAGGTGCACTCGGTCAGCCAGACATCCACCGGCGCCGGCTGGAATGGCGCGCAGGTCGGATCCGGGGCACGCTTGAAGTCGCCCGAAACACCCCAGGTGCCGGTATCGGATTCGATACGTACCCAGGACGATCCAAAGATGTGCCCGGCGGGAAACAGCGTTACCCGAACATCGCCCAGGTCGAAAGGCCGGCCCGGTTCGTGGCCAGAGTGCGGCGCACCCTCGCCGATTCGGGCGGCGAGGATCGGCAAGTTTTCGCGCGCTGTGTGGTAATCGCCGGAACCCGAGCGCGCGTGGTCGGCATGTGCGTGGGTAACGATCGCGCGCGCGACGGGTTTGAGCGGATCTATCCAGAAATCGCCGGCCGCGCAGTACAGGCCGCCGGCGTCGGGGCGCAGAAGATCGCGGGATTTCATGCGACTGAGTTTGCCGCCAGGGCGTCAAGATTACCTGATCGTTCAGAAATCCCGACCGACAGGCGGACAGGAAATGCGTGACCGTGGATGGATGCGGCCGCGAATGGTCTTACGGTGCGTTTCGCTGCGCTCAACACACCCTCCGCCGCACGGGGTGGGACAAGGTTTGTTGTGGCTACAGCGGCTCGTAGGTGAACTTCTGCCCGCCCACCGAAGCTTCGGCCATCAACCCGCCCTTGGCCATGATGAACACCGCAACGCCTTTTTCGTAGCTGGTCGTCTTGGCCGCGCCGGCGGTAACGGCGACCGCGGTGGCCTGGGCCGAGAATTCGAAATTGCCCCGCTGAAAGGTACGCAACGCAGCTTCGTCCTGGAAAAAGATGATCTGCGCAAAGTTCTGGACCCCGATCTGCAATCCGACCGTGCCCTGCACGCTGCTGGTGGTGCCCACCGGCTCTCCGCGCTCGAATACCACGCCGCGACCGTAGGAACCACCCACGCCGAAACCGCCCTTGTTCACACTCGGGAACACCGCGTAGCCGTGGGCATGGTTGACCCAGTCCTGCAGGCCGGGATCACGATCGACGAACCTGACCACTGCGGCGCGTGCATCGGCAATCATCACGTTGTCCGACGGCTTGCTGGCGCAGCCTGCTCCGATCAAGACCGCAATCATGATTGCAAACATTGCGGGGATTCGTGCAAATGTGCCTGCTGTTCGATAGGCCATGCGTCGGACTCCAGATAGTGTCATGTCAGGATCAGATTGTATCCGCCGTGGCGGGTTCCGTTTTTTCATCGGGAAACTGCAACTGCGCCAGTCGGCGGTAAAGCCCCGAGTCGCGCATCAATTCGTCATGGGTGCCCTGCTCGACCAGTTCGCCGTGCTCGATGACGAGAATCCGGTCGGCGCGCCTGACCGTCGCCAGGCGATGCGCTATCACCAGCACGGTCCTGTCTCGGCTGGCCTCGTCGATGGCCTGCTGAACCAGCCGTTCGCTCTCGGCATCCAGGCTGGCCGTCGCTTCGTCCAGCAGCAGGATGCTGGGGGTCTTGATCAGGGCACGCGCGATGGCCAGGCGTTGCCGCTGCCCGCCCGAGAGCCGGATACCACGCTCGCCTAGGAATGCATCGTAGCCCTCGGGAAGCGCGTGAATGAAATCGTGCGCCTGAGCCAGCCTGGCGGCATCGTGAACCTGTCGATCCAGAGCCTCCGGTCTGCCGTAGCGCAGATTGTAGGCGGCCGTTCCGGAAAACAGCACGACGTCCTGAGACACAAGGCCAAGCGATGCACGCAGGTCGACCGGGTCGTAGTCGCGGATGTCGTGCCCGCCGATCAGCACGCGCCCCGAATCCGGGTCGTAAAAACGCAGGATCAGCTGGAAGATCGTGCTCTTGCCGGCGCCCGAAGGCCCCACCAGCGCTACGGTCTCACCCTGGTTGACCTGAAAACCGAGCCGCTTGAGCACCGGCTCGTCGGGGCGTGACGGGTAGGCAAATGTGACGTCGGAAAATGCCAATTCGACCGGGCCATCCGGAAACACAGTCGGCTTTTCGGGCTTGGGCAGGCTGTTGGTGGCGGTCAGCAGGTCAGCGAGCCGCTCCATCGCGCCGGCCGCTCGCTGGACGCCGCCCCAGACCTCGCTGAGCGAGGCCGTGGATCCTGCCGCAAGCAGTGCGTAGAGCACGAACTGGCTGAGCTGGCCCGGGCTGAGCCGGTCGTCCAGCACGGCGTGCGCGCCTAGCCAGAGCACGAAAGTGACCGCGCCGAAGGTCAGCACGATGACCAGCACGATCAGAATGGTGGTCGCGAAGATCCGGTGCTTCTGCGCATCGAAGGCGCTCTCGACCTGTCCGGCGAAGGTCTCGGACTCGCGCCCTTCCTGGGCAAAGGCCTGAACCGTCGGCACCGCGTTGATGGTCTCGTCGCCGTGCGCCGAGAAATCGGCAACCCGATCCTGAGCATCACGAGAAAGGCGTCGAACCCATCGGCCCAGGAGCATGACGGGCAGCGCGACCAACAGAATCATCAGGCCGATGACCCCGGCCAGCGAAGGTGCCGTGACCACAAGCATGATGGAACTGGCAATCAGCATCAGCAGATTGCGCACGGCGACCGACGCGCTCGATCCGATCAGCGATTCGACCAGCGTGGTGTCGGTGTTGAGCCTCGAAAGCACCTCGCCGGTGCGCGTGGTGGCGAAGAATTCGGGCTCCATCCGGATGACCTGGGCGTAGACATCGCGCCGAAGATCAGTAACGATCCGCTGTCCCAGCCAGGACACCCAGTAGAAACGCATGCCGCCGGCCACCGCCATCAGCGTCGCGGCGCCGAACAGCAGCCAGAACCAGAGGTTGATGGTATCCGGGTCGTCGGCCATGAAGCCCTTGTCGATGACCTGGCCGACCGCCGCCGGAATCGCGATGGTGCCGGCGGCCGCGAGCGTCAGGAACAGGCCGATCAGCCCGATCTGGAGCTTGTAGCGGCGTACATAGGGTTTCAGCGCCTTGAGCGAAGTGACGTTGCGGCTGCTCGGCCGATCCTTGATCTGCTGTTGTTCAGTCATGTACGCATTCTAAATGGCAACGGCCCGGAGACGGTGCCCGCCTGCCTGATTCATCCGACATCTTTGTGGATTGTTGGCGGCAATGCCGCGGCTTCGGCAACCATCCGCCGCTGCTGGCGGGTACGTTGCCAGATCGCACCCGTGTACAGCGCCAGCGCCGACCAGATGGCGCCGAATGCCACGGCATGATGGACCGTGAACGGCTCGCGAAACAGGAATACCGCGAGACAGAAAGAAATCGACGGCGCCAGGTACTGCATGAGACCCACCGTGATCAGGGGCAGACCGCGAGCGGCCGTGGCGAACAGGACCAGCGGAATCACCGTGACCAGGCCCGTACCAATCAGCAGCAGGTCCTGCGCGGGACCGAGGCTGCCGAACACGATCTCGCCTTGGCGCGCCGTCAAGAACAACCATAGCATTGCCAGCGGCATCATCATCAGCGTCTCCCAGAACAACCCCACCATCGGACCGACGTCGGTCACTTTGCGCACCAGCCCGTAAAGGCCGAAACTGAAGGCCAGCGCCAGTGCCAGCCACGGCGGCTTGCCGACCTGAACGGTGAGGTAGATGGTGCCCGCCGCGGCCAGGCCGACGGCGATCACCTGGGCGCCGAACATACGCTCGCGCAAGACCAGGGTGCCGAGCAGCACGCTGACCAGCGGGTTGATGAAATAGCCCAGGCTGGTCGACAGCACCTGGTCGGAATTGACCGCGTAGACGAAGACCAGCCAATTGACCGCTACAAGGGCGCCGCTCAGCATCAGCGCAGCTGCGACCCTGGGGCTGATCGCGATATGCGCACGAAAGTTGCGTCGATTACGCAACGCGAGTACCAGCGCCAGGAAACCCACCGACCAGACCACGCGGTGAGCAATGATCTCGTCGGCGCCGGCGGCGGCAACCAGCTTGAAGTAAAGCGGCACCAGTCCCCAGAAAGAATAGGCGCCAAGCCCGGCCAGCAGCGCCTTGCGGGCCCCGTCTCCGGTGTGGTCCTGCAAGGCGCCGTCATTCATGCTGCCGGGTTCCGTTTCGGCAAGGTGGCCGTCGTGCCGTCAACCAGGATCAACCGGCATCGCCGTCTTCTTTTTCCTCTTCGCGCTCGCTACGCTCGTTCAGGAAGTCCATGACCCGCCGCCCGGCTTCTTCCTTGAGCGCTTCTCCCACATCCGGCACCAGACGCGGCTGAGTCAACGTGCCCTCCAGCGCAATCGGAATCTGGTCGAGGCGTTCACCCTCGAGCCGAATCTGGCCGTCCAGGCTGAGATCGGCCATGCCGAGCCGCACATCCCCGCTGATGCCCAGCATCTCGGTGATAACCTGCATTCCGGGCAGGCTGATCGTACCGTCTTCGATCGACACGACGCCTTCCAGCGTCTGGAAATCGGTACTGCCGCCGACACCCGTCCGGACTGCCTCGGCGACATTGCGCGCTGCGAGGCTCTGCACCATGCCGTCGAGGTTGAAGCCCTTGATGCTGCCGTCGCGTAACTGGTACTCGCCACCGCCGTTCAGCGAGCCGAGGATCGATTTCACGTCCAGCCCGCGCGCGTTCAGATCGAGATCGAGCACGCCCGAACCGGTCAGGAATCGGTCCATACCCCACGGCGCAAGGGCCTGTCCAAGGCTTTCCAGGTCGAAGACCGGCGACAACCTGACCGATGGCGGCTCGGCATTGAGGTCAAGGCGGCCGACCGCATCCAGTCGTCCACCGGCCAGCGCGCCGGAAAGCGGATCGATGGTGACCAACCCATTTTCTGCGAGCACCCTGGTGCGAATGCTTGTGAGCGTCAGGCCCGAGATCTTCATTGCTTCCAGGACAAGTTCGGCGTCCAGGTCCATGTCGCGCAGAAGCAGCAATGGCGAATCCTCTGCGGCATCGTTGGCATCGACGGGTGCCGGCGACTGCGCCGGGGCAACGGGCATCGACGCCAGCAGTGCGTCCACGTCGAGCATCGCGCCTTCCAGCGTGGCCTCGATCTTGGGCCGGGGTCCATCCATAAAGGAAAACGCAGCCGCGAACTCGCTTTCGCCAAGGCGAATGCGTCCATCAGTGAAGCTTGCCGCCATCGGCGGCCCGGGTTGAATTTCGCCGCTACCGGAAAGACCCATTTGCGTGCCGGACAGGTTGGCATCCACCTCCAGGCGCGCGATCTGGATCGGACCGGCGCCCGAAGGTACGACCACTTCGCCCTTGAGATCGATATCGCTGATCACCACGGGGTCGCCGAGACTGCCCTGAAATTCGAACGGCACCGGCTTGTCGTAGCTGAACGAATCGACCTGTAGCCGATCGACCACGAAAACCTGGCGTGAATCTGTCGCGGCGTCGCTGACGTTCAGCCGAATTCCGCTCAAAAGGATCTGGCCGGTGGACACGCTGGCCTCGCGCGGACCGGATTCGGCCGGCGCGTCCCCGCCTGTCAGCCCGTCAAGCGAACTGGCGCCGGAGAGGTCGGTATGGATGTTGACTTCGGCCTGCTCAAGTCCGATGTCGCCGGTTTCGACGTTTCCGCTGAGCAGCGGCATCAGAGATAGCGACATCCTGAATTCGTCGGCTTTGAACAAATCCGGTCCACTGTAATTGTCTGGGCCGGAAAGCTCGACATCCTCGGCCACCAGCGAAACCCCCGGGAAGAAATCGAGCTTGAGAGGCCCATTGATGACGAGCTCGCGACCGGTCTGCGCGCGGACCTGCTCGGTCGCGATCTGCTTGAGTCTGGCTTCGTCGAAGTACAGCACCAGGGTGGCCCAGAGGCCGAGGACGATCACCACTATCGCGGCAAGGAAGATCAGCAGGGTGCGCATATTCGGTCTCCGACTTGGAATTCGCGCCATTGTAACGCCGGCGCGAATCGCCGGCCGGTTCAGGCAAGCATCTCGCGCGCCTTGCCCAGCGCATCGAGAAATACATCGATTTCGGCCGTGGTGTTGTAGACGCCGAAAGAAATGCGTGCCGTGGCCGGCACCTCGAAGAACTGCATGACCGGCATCGCGCAGTGGTGGCCGGTGCGGATCGCCACGCCGAAGTGGTCGACGATAGTGCCGATGTCATTGGGGTGCGCGCCTTCCAGGGTAAACGAAACCACGGGACCCTTTTTTTCCGCAGTACCAATAATCGTCAGGCCGTCGATCGCCTGCATCCGCTTGGTGGCGTAAGTCAGCAGTTCGGCTTCGTGGTGTGCTATCGATTCGATGCCCGTCCGCTCGAGGAACCTGAACGCCTCGCCCATGCCGATCACCCCGGCAATGTTGGGCGTACCCGCTTCGAACTTGTGCGGCAGGTCGTTGTACGTCGTCCCTTCGAAGCTCACCCGGGTGATCATCTCGCCGCCGCCCTGCCACGGCGGCATGGCTTCGAGCAAGACTTCGCGCCCGTAGAGCACGCCAATGCCGGTGGGTCCGTACATCTTGTGGGCTGACAGGCAATAGAAATCGCACCCCAGCGCCTGTACGTCCACCGTTACGTGCGGCGTTGCCTGTGCGCCGTCGACCAGCGTCGCGATGCCGTGCTCGCGTGCAATCCGGCATACTTCTGCAACCGGATTCACGCTGCCCAGCGCGTTGGACACATGGACGATGCCGATCAAACGGGTGCGCTCGCTGATCAAGGCCTCCAGTTCGTCGACCAGCAACTCGCCGCGCCGGTTGATCGGCGCCACCTTGAGCACCGCGCCGGTCTGTTCGCACAACAGCTGCCAGGGGACGATGTTGGAATGATGCTCCATATGGGTGATCAGAATCTCGTCGCCCGGCTCGAGCTTCGGCCGCAGGTAAGACTGGGCCACCAGGTTGACCGCCTCGGTCGTGCCGCGGGTAAACACGATTTCGCGGTCGCTTTCGGCATTGAGATGACGGCGAACCGTGGAACGCGCCTGCTCGAAGGCCTCGGAAGCCTCGACGCTGAGTTGGTGCACCCCGCGATGCACGTTGGCGTTGTAACGGCCGTAGAAATCGCCGACCGCGTCGATCACCGACTGCGGGCGCTGTGCCGAAGCCGCGCTGTCGAGGTAGACCAGCGGCTTGCCGTGCACTTCTCGAGACAGAATCGGAAACTCTGCGCGGATTCGATCGATGTCGAATGCGGGCGTTTCCGGCGCCTCATGTGTCTTTCGGCTTTCCAGCGTCACGGCCATCAAACGGTCTCCTTGAGTCTATCGGTCAGCCAGTCGCGGACCGCGCCCGGCGCCATGGCGTCAAAAACCGCGGCCGCAAATCCGTACTTCAACAGCGCGATCGCCTGCGCGTCGCTCAAGCCCCGCGAACGCAGGTAGAAGCGCGCATCGTCGTCCAGTTGTCCGATCGTCGCGCCGTGACTGGCGGTGACGTCCTCGGCGTGGATTTCCAGCTCCGGCTTGGTGTTGATGCGCGCGTTCTCGCTGAGCAGCAGATTGCCGGTATTCATCTGCGAATGGCTGTCGTCGGCATCGCGCACGATATGGATTCGCCCGTTGAATACGCCCACCGACTGGTCGTCGGCCAGAATCCGAAAATTCTCGTGACTTTCCGTGCCGCCCACCCGGTGTTCGATCGCCGTGTGGTAGTCGACCAGTGCCCGGCCCGACAGGGTCGCGACGCCAGAAATCCCGGCCGTGGCGCCGGGGGACGATAGTTCGGCTACAAGGTCCTGGCGGGTCAGTCGGCCGCCACCGTCGAGTATGAACGCCCGATAGTCGGCCGCATCCGAAATACAGGCCGTCGTGCGTTGAATCAGCGCAGTCTCGACGAAACGCCGTTCGATGACGTGGGTGAGACTGGAACGGCTGCCGAGGCGGAAATCCAGCACGCTGTTGATCAGCCCCGCGCCTTCGCCGCTCTGGGATTCGACCAGGATCAGCGCCGCATCGTCGGCGAGTTGCACTGTCAATCTCGGATGGACCGCCACAGCGAAATCATCGTCGCAGGTGGTGGCAATAATCAGTGGCTCATCCGGCCTGCCTTCCACCCGCAGCTTCCAGCCCTGCTCGAAGCGCGCAAGGTTCAGCCAGGCGAACGCGTCGGCCGGGCTGGCGTCGTCCAGCAGTGAAACGTCGATGTCGGCAGGCAGCATGCCCGTCAGTTCGACACCGTCGGGCAGTCGGCAGGCCTCGGGATCCAGACGACCATTGTGAAAGTGGATCACGCCGGCTTTGAACGGAAACGGCGGCGGTGAAGGCGCTGCCGACGTATCGGGGCCGGCATCGCTGAAGGTGCGCTTCTCCAGCAAGCCGAGCGGCATGTATTTCCAGTTCTCGGTCTTGCGCTGCGGAAAACCGTGCTGCATCAGCACTCTCTGGGCCTTCTTGCGCAAACCGCCGAAGCTGCCGTCGTCTTCGGCATTCGCTTGCGGCATCAGTTTTTCGATCAGTGCCGACATTCGAAATCAGGCCTCCGCAGTATCGAGAAACGCGTAACCCTCGCGCTCCAGGCGCTGGGCAAGCGAGCGATCGCCGCTCTCGGCGATGCGTCCATCCGAAAGCACGTGCACGCGGTCGGGCACCAGGTATTCCAGCAGCCGCTGATAGTGCGTGATGACGATGAACGAGCGGTTCTCGTCGCGCAACCGGTTGACGCCCTCGGCGACCAGCTTCAACGCATCGATGTCCAGCCCGGAGTCGGTTTCGTCGAGAATCGCGAGCCTCGGCTGCAGCACAGCGAGCTGAACGATTTCATTGCGCTTCTTCTCGCCGCCGGAGAAGCCTTCGTTGACCGCGCGCTTGAGCAACGCCTCGTCCATCTTCAGTTGCTTGAGCTGTTCGCGCACCATCTTGAGAAACGCCATGGAGTCGACTTCTTCTTCGCCCCTGGCCTTGCGCTGGGCGTTCAGTGCAGCACGCAGGAAATAAGCATTGTTGACGCCCGGAATCTCGACCGGATACTGCAGCGCCAGGAACAACCCCGCCGCGGCCCGCTGCTCGACCTCGAGTTCGAGTAGATCCTGCCCCGCAAAATCGACCGACCCGTCGGTGACTTCGTAACCGTCGCGCCCGGCCAGTGCGTAGCCCAGCGTCGACTTGCCGGAACCGTTCGGCCCCATGATCGCGTGCAGCTCGCCGGGCCCGACGTCCAGGTCCAGCCCCTTGATGATTTCCTCGCCGCCGACGGCGACGTGCAGGTTTTTGATATTCAGCATTGCAATACTATCCAGTCTGTAGTCGGCGTCACGCGCCGGAATAAAAATAATGTTTTAAGTTTCAAGTTTTGAAACTTAAGGTTTAAGATTTAAGGTTTAGGGGTTAGGGTTTAAGGTTTAAGGAAAACCAATGCGGCACTGGCAAAAACAATTGCATCACGGGATGCCTAAAGCACAAACTCGAACCGCTTTTCCTTAAACCTTAAACCCTAAACCTTAAACCCGTTTTTAACCCACGGCACCCTCAAGCGATATCTCCAACAACGCCTTGGCCTCGACGGCGAATTCCATCGGCAGTTCCTTGAACACTTCCTTGCAGAAACCGTCGACGATCAGCGCCACGGCCTCTTCTTCATCCAGGCCCCTGGACTGGCAGTAGAACAGCTGGTCCTCGCCGATGCGCGACGTGGTCGCTTCGTGCTCGATCTTCGCGCTCGGACTGGCCGATTCGATATACGGAAATGTATGGGCACCGCAGGTCTTGCCGATCAGCAGGCTGTCGCACTGGGTGTAGTTCCGGGCGTCGGCCGCTTTCTTGGCCACGCGAACCAGTCCACGGTAACTGTTGGAGCTCTTGCCGGCCGAAATGCCCTTGGAAATGATCTTGCTGGACGTGTTCTTGCCCAGGTGGATCATCTTGGTACCGGTGTCGGCCTGCTGGTGGTTGTGGGTCAATGCCACCGAATAAAACTCGCCGGCCGAACGATCGCCCCTGAGGATGCACGACGGGTATTTCCAGGTGATCGCCGAGCCGGTCTCGACCTGCGTCCAGGAGATGCGCGAGTCGTCCTCGCGACAGTCGCCGCGCTTGGTCACGAAATTGTAGATGCCGCCTTTGCCGTTCTCGTCGCCGGGATACCAGTTCTGAACCGTCGAGTACTTGATCTTCGCCTTTTCTCGTGCAACAAGCTCGACAACCGCAGCGTGCAGCTGGTTCTCGTCGCGCATCGGCGCGGTGCAACCTTCGAGATAGCTGACTTCCGCGCCGGGCTCGGCAATGATCAGCGTGCGTTCGAACTGCCCGGTATCCCGGGCATTGATCCGGAAGTAGGTCGACAACTCCATCGGACACTTGGTGCCCTCGGGAATGTAGACGAACGAGCCGTCGGAAAAGACCGCGGAATTCAGGCAGGCGAAATAGTTGTCGCGGTAAGGAACGACCGAACCGAGATATTCGCGCACCAGTTCCGGATGTTCCTGCACCGCTTCGGAAAACGAGCAGAAGATCACGCCGGCTTCCTTCAGTTCCTTCTGAAACGTGGTTCCGACCGAGACCGAGTCAAACACAGCATCGACGGCGACGCCGGCCAGCCTGGCCCGCTCGTGCAGCGGTACGCCGAGCTTGTCGAACGTCTCCAGGAGCTTGGGATCGACCTCGTCCAGACTCTTGGGCCTGTCTTTCTGCTTGGGCGCCGAGTAATAGTGAATCTTCTGGAAATCGATCCCGGGCAGGTTCAGCTTGGCCCAGTTCGGGCCGGTCATGGTCTGCCAGTGGTGGAACGCCTTCAAGCGCCACTCCAGCATCCACTCGGGCTCGTCCTTCTTGGCCGAGATCATTGCAATGATCTCTTCGTTCAGACCGGCACCGACGGACTCCGACTCGATATCGGTGTAGAAGCCCGCCTTGTAGCGGCTCTGGATCAGTTCCTCGACTTGCTGCTGGGTTTCACTCATGCCACACCATTCAATAGTTTCGGATGTTCAAAAAATTTTCTGGCTTCACTTGCCTGATTCGCCGATCGTCGGCGCTGTTCGCGTGACCAGCCTGAGGCCGGGATCGCGCGGCGCGGCCAGGTCGGCCAGCGTCATCGCCTCCAGCGCTTGCTCGACCGTCTCGCCGATGCGCTGCCAGTTGCCCTTGAGATTGCAGTCGTGCTCGCGCGAGCAAAGTCCGGGCTCCAAGCCGCATTCGGTCAATGCGATCGGACCTTCCATGGCGCGGATGATCGCAGCCACCGAAACCGAATCGGCCGATTCCTGCAGCCGGTACCCGCCGTTGACCCCGCGCACCGAGTCGATGAGACCGGAACGCGCCAGCGTCTTGAGCACTTTGGCCACGGTAGGCAACTCGAGTCGCGTCGCTTCGGCCACCTGCGATGCCGACCAGCACTCGCCGGGGTGCTCGGCCAGCTCGGCCATCACCACGGTTGCATAGTCGGTGAGCTTTCCTATTCTCAGCATTGTCTGGGGTCCGAAGTGAGGCTCCACTGGTATAGTGCCATCGAAGCCGTGAAAAACAAGACCAATTTGGTATTATTTTAACCGATTAAGCGCCCGCGCGTGCGTCGGGGCGCCTGCTCCGCCAATTCGGATCCGGACGACGGCGTTGTCCGCGCCGGGTCACTCAGCCCGATTCCCCTCTCGAGATAATGCACCAAAAAACATGCCCGAGCAATCGTTCAGCTTTAGCTTCAATTTATCTACCGCACCGCAGTCTTCCACCGCCATCAGCGAGCGCGTGATCGCCCGACCTTTCGATGCCTTCGCTGTTACGCCGTCGGTGGTTCTCGTCCGGGTTGCGCATTGCGAAAACGCGCTGCGGCTGTCGAACGTCGATGCGATGGTCTTGCAGCATTGCGGCCGCCTGAGACCTCTGTCCGGGCATGCCGATGAGCTGTCCCGACACCACGGCGCTGCCTTTCGCACGCGGGCTCTCGAGAGCCTGGAGAACCTGCGCAAGCAGGGTCTGCTGGCGTCCGAGCGCGATCTGGCCGAAGAGTTCGGCCAGCCCGGAACGCCCAGCCAGAGGCCGGCGATGCAGACGCTGTACATTCGATCGAGCGGCCGGCCGCGAGCGCTCTCGCGCGCGCTGGCCAGCATCGTTGAGGGTCGCTGCGCGGAAGCGGGAATCACCCGCTGCGTCATCATCGACGATACGCCTGATTCGAGCCTTCGAAAGCAAATAGACGCGTTGATCGTCGAAGTTGCAAGGCACACCGCCCTCCGGCTGGTGCACTTCGGAGCCAACCATCGCCGACGACTGGTCGACGTGCTTTCCCAGCGCGCCGGTATCGGCAGGCAGAATCTGGACTGGTTCCTACGCGGTCAACCCGACCGGCGCCAGCGATACGGCTGCGGCATCAACGTCGGCATCCTGTTGTCGGCAGGCCGTCGCTTCGGATTGCTCGACGACGATGCCAGCCTGCAGGCGATATTCGGCAGCCATGAGGCCGATCCGGGGGAACTAAGGATATGCAGTAGCAACGATTATCGGGCCGCGTTTCCCCATCCCGGCCCGGTGGCGCCCCCGTTTCATGAACAGGCCGGGTTCAATCCGGTCAGGGCCCACGAGTCCTGGCTCGGCCGGACCCTGGGCGAAGTCGTTTCCGCCCGGGGTCCGAGGCCGGCGCGCTTCGCGGACCCAACGCCGGCGACGCTGGCCGATTCGAGGGCCGAAGGCCGAATCCGGTTCACCGTCAACGGCGTTTTCGGCGATCCCGGCACTCGTTCGCCGCGCTGGCTGTTCTGCCAACCGTTCGAGCAGCTGGGCGAGTGGATGCACGGCGAAGCTCGCTATCGGGCAGCGCTCGAGCGCCGCTGGACAACCCGCTGCGAGCCCGACCTCAGGGCCGTGGTGGACTACAGCCTGATGACGACCACGCTGACCGGAATCGATAATTCCACGCTCATGCTGCCAACATTGCCGCACGGAGCAGGAGAAGATTCGCTGCTGGGCGAACTCGTGCGATTCATGGATCCCGGCAGCCTGCAGCTGGGAATGCCGTGGATGCTCGAACATCATCCCGAACAGCCGCGACGCTGGTCTGCCGAGGATGTCCTGCGACCGCCCGCCCTTAATGCCGGATTGTTTTTTACGGACGTGCTCCGGCATCTTTCCGGGACCGTTCGTGCGACCGGACATCCGATGCGCGCCGGCCTGCTGAAGCAGACGCTGAATGACCTGTCGCATGCATGCGATCGCGACCTGCGCAGCGAACTGGCCAGGCAGGTCCTGAGCACGCGCAGCGCGATCTCGATGCAGCTCGCCCAACGGCGCACCGAGGCCGCCCTTCCCGACTACCTGCAGCGCGACTACAATCAACTCATCGACGCCATGTCCGAATCCAGCGACCTCGATCGGGCCCACCTGGCCGAAGCAGCCGGCGTCATTCGGGATATCGCCGGGCGTTACGCCACGGGCATTGAAGACTGGATATCGGCCTGGAACAGCGCCCGCGAAATCGGAGAGGAAGATCTTGTCGACCAAATCACCCAGCCATAAGCCGGAATCGCCGGATACACGCGCCGCAGAAGCCCTGGACTGGGCGGGCCTGAACGCCGGGTTCGAGATTCGGGGCCGGGAGCCCGTCTCGAGCGACGCAAGTTTCCGCCGGTATTTTCGCATCACGAATGACGGTGAAAGCCGGGTCGTCATGGACGCTCCACCCGAACGCGAAGCCACGGCCCCGTTCGTCGACATTGCAAGCCGGCTGCGCAAGGCCGGGCTCAACGCGCCTGAAGTCCTGGCTGAGGATCGGCAACGCGGCTTTTTGCTGCTGACCGACCTGGGCGACCGGCCGTGGCATCACGTGTTGGAAGAATCCAACGCCGATGCGATGTTCGCCGACGCCATGACAGCGCTTTCAACGATGCAGCGCGACGTCGACGTCACCGGCCTGCCCGAGTACGACGCCGCGCTGTTGCTGCGCGAGCTCAGCCTCTTTCCCGACTGGTTCCTGGCCCGCCACTGGGCGATAGAGCCCACCGACACGGAGCTCGACGACTGGGAGATGGTCTGCATGACGCTGATCCGCTGGGCGCTGGATCAGCCCAGCGTATTCGTCCACCGCGATTTCATGCCGCGCAACCTGATGGTCTCGAATCCGAATCCAGGCATCCTGGACTTCCAGGATGCAGTGCTGGGACCGATCAGCTACGACCCGGTGTGCCTGTTCCGCGATGCGTTCCTGAGCTGGCCGCCCGACCGGGTCGACGGCTGGCTCGAAGCCTATCGCAAGCGCGCGCTGGGCGACGGTCTGCCGGTGCCCGAAACCGCTCAGCTGTGGCGGCGCACTTGCGATCTGATGGGCGTGCAGCGCCACCTCAAGGTTCTCGGCATATTCGCCCGGATCCGCTACCGCGACGGCAAACCGAAATACCTCGAAGACGCGCCTCGGTTTTTGGCCTACCTCAAGGCCGCGATCGATCGCAATCCCGAGCTGGCGCTACTCGACCGACTGCTCGGCGCCTGGCGCGCCCGGGCCCGGCTCGACGTCTGATTCGGCTGATTCGGCCGGCGTCTCTTCTGTTTCGCCTGTTTCGCCTGTTTCGCCTGCTTCGTCGGTATCTTCTCTATCGCCGGGTTCGGACACACCCTGGTCAGACTCGATTTCGACCTGGTCTGAAGGCGTATCCTCGTTTATTGCGGATCCCTGCGCAGCCTCTTCGGCTTCGCGCTCTTCCAGCGCCTCGGACCGCTTTTCATCCAGCGTATCGAACAGCGCGTCGGCGTCTTCGCGGAATTCTTCGGCGGGCACAGGCTCGCCGATCAGCAGCGCCGGCGGCAGCCATTGCTGCTCGAGCGGAAACGCCTGCGGGCTGGCAAAGCGTCGCATCGAATCGTCGGGAAGATTGTTCACGCCCAGCATCACTGCAACGATCACCACGCTGATGAGCGTTCGTCGCAGCAGCGAGATGTGAAACGCAAGGTACAGGATGCTCCACAGATAAATGAACAGCATCAGGTAGCCGCGCGCCGAGTCCAGCCACTCCAGCACCGGGTATCCACCGTCGCCGCTGCTGAACACTGCCACCGACAACGCGAACTCCAGCACCGACGACAGCAGGAATACCAGAATCAGCAGGCTGAGATGAGCGAGGAAATTGCCGCCGCGCCGGAAAAGCACCGAGAGGAAGTAGACCCCGACAGCCAGTGCAAAAAAGGTCATGACTTCGCCAAGGTTGCGCTCTATGACCTGGCTCCAGCGGAATTCGCCGATCGTCGAAAGCCAGGTACCCAAAACCTTGGCCGCCAGGAAGAGCAGCGCCAGCATCACGGTCACCTGCGGCTTGCCCAGCCACAGCAGGAAAACCTCCGACAGCCGAATCTTGACCGCGGGCGCTACCGGATGCGTACCCAGGTAAACGCGAATCCTGCTGCGGCCGATCAGGAAAACCTCGCCGCTCTTGACCTCGGTACGCTCTATGTGGGCCTTGTGCCGCGGCCGTCGGATGCCGTTGACGCTGCCAAGATCCTCCAGCCAGAGACGGCCTTCATCGTCGAAGCAAAGCTTGGCGTGGGCGGCGTCGACGTGCTCGTCGGAAAGGATCACGTCGTTGTCGAACGCGCGACCCAGCCAGACCGAGTGGTGGTCGAATTTCTGGCGATCCAGTACGTTGTTCGTCGTACCCAGCTGCTCGACGATCATTTCCATGACAGCGCTCTCAGCAGGTGACGGTGAAACTCCATTGCCTTGTCGCGCCCGACGCCGGCCAGCGTGTAGTGCACGTGCAGGCCTTCGGACTCGGGCATCAGCGCACGCGCCACATAGAGCACGTCGTACAGCCCGGGATAGTCGAGATAGGCGCGCAGACAGTAACTGGCCTTGAACTCGACCGGCGAGAGGTTCTCGAAGATCACCCAGTCTTCGCGGCACTCGAATTCGGTGATGTCATCTTCACCGCTGCGGTTGAACGGCATGAAGGTGGTCTGCTCGAACATCCGGGAAAACTGGAACTCGTTGAGGCTTTCGCTCTGGTACCAGCCGAAGATGAGTTCCACCGGACCGGTGTCGAGCGTGCGCGAAAGATAGATCCGGTCGTTGAGCGTGCAGTTCGAGTGACTTTCCACCCAGGGTGTCTCGGTATCGGCTTCGCTGCCCGAACCGCTGCATGAAAGCCAGGGGGTGATCTCGCGCGGAATCATCAGCGGTCCGAAGGCTTCCAGCGACCAGTCGCCGGCCAGCAACTCATCGACCATTTCGCCCTGGTGATCGATGATGCGCCGAACCACGCGGGCTCGCATGTCTTCCAGCGAGGAAGGCGAGTCGGGTGCGCGCGACAGCAGATCCTCCAGATTGGCCACGGGCACCAGGAAGCTGACCGAATTGCCGGCGCCCGCAACATTGATACCGACGACCTCGCCGGTTGTCTTGACCGCCGGTCCGCCCGACATCCCCGGGTTGAGGGCGCCGGTGAAATGAATGTTCTTGCGATACTGATTCTCGAGCAGTCCGTTGTAAGTCCCGGGTACGAGGCTGATGCCGATGTCGTAGGGATTGCCCAGCGCCAGTATGGTCTCGCCCATGCGCGGCTCGGTCTCGGCCAGTTCGAACGGCGCGGGCGCGTCCGACGGCGGGCCATCGGCGAACCGGACCAGCGCCAGATCGTGCAGAACATCGACCTCGAGCACCTCCAGCGGACCGGTCTGACCGCTGGCACTGCGATAGCGCAGCGAATAACGATCCGGGTCGAGCACGAATCCGGAAACGACGTGATAGTTGGTCGCCAGGACGCCGTCGCCGGTCACGATGAATCCGCTTCCCTGTGCATTCTTGTTGTTGCTGATCCGGTCGACCACTTCTACCGTATACAAACCTGCCTGCAGCGATTCGAACAATTCGCTGTACTGCATCTCGGGCTGGGCAAGCACGTTGGCCCCGGCCAGCAGACCCAGTGCGAGCGCGAGGGTTGTACGCAATGAAGACATCATGACGCGTTGGTGCTCCTTTCGCTGAAACTGCAGCCTAACCCATGCCTGCCACCGACCGGGCTTCAACATCGTATTGCTGTGTGAGGCTACATTAAAGGGCCTGAAAACAGCGCGAAAGGTTCGTCATGCGAGCGATGATTCTGGCAGCAGGCCGCGGCGAGCGTATGCGACCGCTTACCGACTACACCCCCAAGCCGCTGCTGCAGGCCGGCGGCAAATCGCTGATCGTGCACCAGATCGAGCGCCTGCGCGAGGCCGGCATAGAGCAACTGGTGATCAACGTGGCCTGGCACGGCGAGATGATCGAACGCGCGCTGGGCGACGGCGCCGCGATGGGGGTAGAGATACGCTACTCGCGCGAGCCCGAAGGCGCCCTGGAGACCGCCGGCGGCATTCGCCATGCGCTCGGACTGATCGGGGACGATCCTTTCGTGGTGGTCAACAGCGACGTCCACTGCGACTTTCCCATCGCCCGGCTTGCGCGATTCGAACCGGCCGGCGATGGCCACCTGGTGCTGGTCGACAACCCGGAATACCATCCGGAAGGCGACTTCGCGCTATCCGGCAGTCAGCTGACGCTGGACGGCATGCCCCGATTCACATACAGCGGCATCGGTCTGTTCCGCCCCGAGATGTTCGCCCTGCTCACGCCCGGATTCCGGCCGCTGCGCTCTGTGCTGGAACCCGCCATTGCCGCCGGCCGGGTAACCGGCGAACACTACCAGGGAACATGGCTGGATATCGGAACACCGGAGCGACTGGACCGGCTCGACCGCGACCTGGGGCGCTGACAGTAATTTCCCTCACCCGCCTTTTGATTGACGCTACACTCCGTCGATGAATAACAGGAGCACGGAAATGAAGATAGGTGCACCGAAAGAAACCGCGCCGGGCGAAGCCCGGGTTGCGTTGACGCCCGAGAGCGCGGGCAGGTTGCAGAAGCTCGGGTACGAATGCATCGTCGAATCCGGGGCAGGCACGGCCGCGTCAATCACCGACGAGGCCTTTGAAGCCGCCGGTGTGGAGGTGGTGGCCTCGGCCGCGGATCTCTGGAAAAACGCCGATGTGATCGTCAAGGTTCGCGAGCCGTCGGCCGATGAAATCGATGCGGCCCCGGACGGCAAGATCCTGATTGGATTCATCTGGCCGGCGTCCAACGAGGCGCTGCTCGAGAAGATGAAGGCCAGGCATATGTCCGTGCTGGCCATGGACATGGTGCCGCGCATCAGCCGGGCGCAGAAGATGGACGCGCTGTCGTCGATGGCCAATATCGCCGGCTATCGCGCAGTGATCGAGGCCGGCAACAACTTCGGCCGCTTCTTCATGGGTCAGATGACCGCTGCCGGCAAGGTTCCGCCGGCCCGGGTCCTGGTCGTCGGCGCGGGCGTCGCGGGGCTGGCGGCAATCGGCACCTCGGTCGCCCTTGGGGCTATCACGATGGCCTTCGACGTGCGTCCCGAGGTGGCCGAGCAGATCGAGTCGATGGGCGCGGAATTCGTGTTTCTGGACTTCGAGGATGATGATGACAATCGTCAGACCGACGGCGCGGAAACCGGCGGCTACGCGGCCCCGTCCAGCCCGGAATTTCGGGAAAAACAACTGGAGAAATTCCGCGAACTCGCGCCGGAGGTCGATATCGTCATCACCACGGCGCTGATCCCGAATCGTCCGGCGCCGGAGCTCTGGACCGAGGACATGGTCGAGGCCATGAAGCCCGGTTCGGTGATCGTGGATCTCGCCGCCGAGCGCGGCGGCAACTGCACGCTGACCCGGGCCGACGAGAAGATCGTCACCGACAACGACGTCACCATCATCGGCTACACGGACTTCCCCAGCCGCATGGCCACCCAGTCGTCGAACCTCTACGCCAACAACATCCGGCACATGCTCGACGACCTGACGCCGGACAAGGACGGCACGCCGGTCATCGACATGGACGACGACGTGATCCGCGGCACGCTGGTCACGCACCAGGGCGAGATCACCTGGCCGCCGCCGGCACCGAAGGTCAAAGCGATTGCGTCGGCCGCGCCGAAGAAGAAGGAACCGGAGGAGACGGCCGGGGAAAAAACCGCGCGGGAAGCGGCGGAACTCAGGAAATCACTCAACCGCACCGGCCTGATGCTCGGCGTCGGCGGCCTGCTCTGCCTGGGGCTGGGCTTTGTGGCGCCACCGAGCTTCATGCAGCACTTCATCGTATTCGTGCTCTCCGTGTTCGTCGGTTACCACGTGATCTGGGGCGTGGCGCATTCGCTGCACACGCCGCTGATGGCGATTACCAACGCGATCTCCTCGATCATCATCGTCGGCGCGTTGCTGCAGGTGGGATCCGGCAGCAGCCCGGTGATGATTCTGGCCGCCATATCCATCCTGGTGGCTTCGGTGAATATTTTCGGCGGGTTCCTCGTGACCCGCCGCATGCTCGCCATGTTCCAGCGGAGTTGAGGAGAGAATGATGAGCGAAGGATTTATCACCGCCGCCTACGTGGTGGCCGCCGTACTTTTCATTCTGGCCCTCGGCGGGCTGTCCAACCAGGAGAAGGCCAAGCGCGCCATCTGGTATGGCATCGTCGGCATGGCGCTGGCGGTGGCCGCCACGATCGTAGCGACAAGTGACTCGCCGGGCATCGGGCTGATTGCAGCGCTGGTTGTTATCGGCGGCATTGCCGGCTCGGTCGTGGCCAATCGCGTGCAGATGACGCAGATGCCGGAACTGGTCGCCGGCTTCCACAGCCTGGTCGGGCTTGCGGCGGTCTTCATCGGCATCAATGCCGACCTGGAAATGACCCGGGCGCTCGCCGCACAGGATGCCGGCACGGTCGCCGACCTGGCCGGATTTGCCGCGACGATTGCCCAAAAGTCCGCAGTCGAGCTCAGCATACTCAAGGTGGAATTGTTCCTCGGTATTTTCATCGGTGCAATCACCTTCACCGGCTCGATCATCGCCTACGGCAAACTGGCCGGAAAACTGAGCTCCGCGGCGCTGACGCTGCCGGGCCGCCACGCGCTGAACCTGATCGCACTGATTGCCTGTCTGGTGCTCGGCTACCTTTATCTCGACGGCGCGGGCCTGTGGACGATGATTGCGGTCGCGCTCATTGCAGGCCTGATCGGCTGCCACCTGATCCTTGCAATCGGCGGCGCCGACATGCCGGTCGTGGTATCGATGCTCAACTCTTACTCGGGCTGGGCCGCGGCGGCGATCGGCTTCACGCTGGGCAACGACCTGCTGATCGTGACCGGCGCGCTGGTTGGCTCCTCCGGCGCGATCCTGTCCTACATCATGTGCAAGGGCATGAACCGCTCGTTCGTGTCGGTGATCCTCGGCGGCTGGGGCGGCGAGACGCAGTCGGCCGCCGCGGTCGACGGCGAGATGATCGCCGCCGATGCCGATGCGGTGGCCTTGGCGGTAGCCGATGCCGACAGCGTGATCATCGTGCCCGGCTACGGCATGGCCGTGGCCCAGGCGCAGGCCTCGGTGTCGGCACTGACGAAGAAACTGCGCGACCAGGGCAAGAGCGTGCGCTTCGCCATCCACCCGGTCGCGGGCCGATTACCAGGGCACATGAATGTGCTGCTGGCCGAGGCCAAGGTGCCCTATGACATTGTCCTCGAGATGGAAGAGATCAATGACGACTTCCCGAGCACCGACGTCGTCATCGTCATCGGCGCCAACGACATCGTCAACCCGGCCGCCCAGGACGACCCGGGCAGCCCGATCGCCGGCATGCCGGTGCTGGAAGTCTGGAAGTCACGCCAGGTGTTCGTCTGCAAGCGCGGACGCGGCACCGGGTACTCGGGCATCGAGAACCCGCTGTTCTTCAAGGACAATACGCGGATGTTCTACGGCGACGCCAAGGCGTCGATGGACGCGTTGTTGCGGGAACTGGGTTGATTCGGGGCAGTTTCTTAACTTTCACGCTTTAGGGATTTGGAGCTGGTTATGACGGTCGAAAGCCTTCTCGGCATACTGATCATCGGCGGACTGGCCGGCTGGATTGCCGGCCTTCTGGTAAAAGGTCGCGGTCAGGGCATCGTGATGAACATCGTCGTGGGCATCGTCGGTGCCTTCATCGGCACCTGGGTGTTCGATTTCTTCGGCATTACCGCCGGCGGCACCATCGGGAATCTTGTTGTCGCAATTGTCGGCGCGGCCATTCTCCTGGGACTGCTGCAGCTCGTGCGGCGAGCGTAGATCCCCTGTCAACGGCCGGTCCGCCACCGCTGGCCGGGCCGAGCGCGGCATAATCCGGCCTTGGCCATCAAGGCAGGGCAGCAGCATGATCGACAATACACCGTATTTTGTGGGCTGGGGCACATTGACTCTGATCAACGCAGGCCTGGCCCAGGGCAAGGGCCGGAGCGGCCTGGCCTGGTGGTTCTTTTCGCTGCTCCTGGGGCCGATCGCCACGTTTCTGATCGTGATTCTGGAACCCGTCGAGACACGACCGCTTCCCTGAAACCGGCTCCGCCCATCGACACTGGACGTCGGGCGGGGTTGCGTCAGTAGCGCCAGTTGAACTGCAGACCTAGGATGTCGACCGTGTTGTCGAACTCACCGATAACGCGGTTCCCCTGTTCTGTCGAATCGATTTTCGAATCGTCGACGAACAGGTGCGCGTATCCAACGTCCATGCTGGCGTTGGGGCCGAACTCGTAATTGAAACCTGCCGAGAGCCAGAATCGATCGGCATCCGGTATACGCGGCGTGACGAACTGCGGGTCGTCTTGCGGTGCTTCGTCGAATGCGATACCGAAACGCCATTGAAGATATTGCGACGCCTGGAAGGTCGCGCCCGCCGCTGCGCGGAACGTGTCGTCGTAGTTCAGTTCCAGTAAACTGATCTCGCGGTCGTTGTTTCGGTTCACGATCTCGACCCGCTGCAGCGAACTCCACTCGGTCCAGGCCAGATCGCCGTGCACGGTCCAGCGATCGCGAATTTCATGGGACAGGCTTGCCGTCAGCGTGTCGGGCAGCTCTGCATCGGCCCGGATCGGACCCTGCAGGGATTGCAGCGCTCCGCTGCAGAAGGAATCGGCAACACAGCTTTCCGATACCGAGAACGACGCATCTCCGCCGAGCTCGAATTCGGCGCCCTGCCTCCAAACGACCCCCACCGCAGTGCGCTCGGTGGGCTGCCAGTGCAGGCTCAGATCGGCGACCAGCGCTTCGTCGTCGCCGTCGATGTTGCTCTGGCTGTCGGCCGCTGCGTTGGCCGGACCGTCATGCGCCGCAGCGCAGGCCGGGACCGTCCCGCCCGCGCCGACGCAGACCGAAAAGGAATCCACCGAATTGTTCAATTTGACGTCGGCGCGCTGGTAGTTCAGCCCGAAGCCCAGCGATAACTGGTCATTCACCTCGAAGGCCACGCTCGGATTGAGATTGACCACCGTCAGTTCGCTCTTGGTGGCGTGATAACGCACCTGCGCATCGTCGTCGTAATCGCTGAGCAGGCCGAACGGCACGCTCACGCCCAGACCGAATGTCCAGCGGTCCGCGATCGGCTGCACGATGAACAGGCCGCCGGCAATGCCGGGATCGTCGGTGGCCCCCGGCGCGCCGGGAATCGGCTGCTGCAACGGCGTTCCCGCCGCCGCCAGCGAACCCCGGTCGTCGAACTCGGAGTCGATCACCAGCAAGTGTCCGGCCACCGCTGCCTCGGCCTTGTCGAGCCGCGCCATGCCGGCTGGATTGAAGAACGCCGTGGTGGCGTCGTCGGCAATCGATGCGGTACCGGCATAAGCCGTGCCGAGCCGAGACGTGCTCTGCTCGAGAATCTGGAAACCCGAGGCCAGGCACAGGGGCGAAGCCAGCGTCAAGATGCAGGCACCGAATGCACCGATTTCATTTGATCGAGATGAAATCATGAATGCTCCTTTATCGCGAGTCCGTTCTAGGCCGATCAAGGCTAACATCGCGCCCAGGGTGCTGACAAAGCCCGGGAGTCGCGCGCCGGACCCAATAATCCCACGCGCTGTGCAATGCTATTACGCGTTCTTCCAGGAAATCTTCGCCCAATGACTGCCGCCGAAATGCACTCAAGCCTGTCCGAGGTCATCGACCTGCTGACGCTGGAACGACTGGAAGACAACTTCTTTCGCGGCGAGAGCCGGGATATCGGTTCGCCGCAGGTGTTCGGCGGACAGATTCTCGGCCAGGCCCTGTCGGCCGCGCACCGGACGGTCGAGAACCGGATTCCGCATTCGCTGCACGCGTATTTCCTGCGCCCCGGCGACTTCAACCTGCCCGTGATCTACCAGGTGGAGCGCTCGCGCGACGGCGGGAGCTATTCCAACCGGCGCGTCGTGGCCATCCAGCACGGCCGCCCCATCCTGAATCTGGCGGCATCGTTCAAGACACCGGAAGACGGGCTGGAGCACCAGGTCGAAATGCCCGAGGTGCCCGGCCCCGAGGGCTTGACCAGCCTGGCCGACATCAACCAGGCGATGCTCGACAAGGTCCCGGAAAAGATGCGCCGGTTCCTGGCCCACAAGCCGCCTTTCGAGTTCCGGCCGATCGAGGCACCGAAATTCATCGAGCCAGGCGCCCGAACGCCGGTCAAGAACATCTGGATGCGCGCCTGCGGCCAACTGCCCGAGGATCCCGAACTGCACCGAAACCTGCTGGCCTACGTTTCCGACTACGAGCTTTTGGGCACCGCGACGCTGCCGCACGAGATCGATTTCGGCACCAAGCCTTTGCTGATGGCCAGCCTGGACCACGCCATGTGGTTCCATCGCCACGCGCGGGTCGACCAATGGCTGCTGTACGCGTTCGACAGCCCTGTCAGCACAGGTGGGCGCGGCTACTCGCGCGGTCAGATCTTCACGCGCGACGGCGGGCTGGTGGCATCCACGGCGCAGGAAGGTGTCATCCGGGTCTGGAACCCCGACGCCTGAGCTGTCCAGTTTTTCGACCGAAACCCTCCGCGCGGTGCTGCAGGTCGCCGGGCTTGACGATTCCGCGCCGCAGGGCTACGGCACGATAGCCGGCGAATACTTCGGCGCATGAACTATCCAGAGTCCGGCGAGGCCGACCCGATCCCCGGGACCGATCCGGTCGAGACCACGATTGCCTACCTGATCGATGCCAATCCGGGCAACGCCAGCTATCCGATCACCGTCGATTTCTACCGCGCCGGCAGTTACGGCTCTCGCCAGGGAAGCGCGTTCATCACATCGGATACTTACACCGCCCCGGGTGCGATCGAGACGGTCATCCTGGTGCTGCCGGCCGGAATCGGCTCGAGCGCCACTTCACCGCGCTGGCCACCGACGCCGACGGCAACACCAGCGAGTTCGCGCCCGCGCGATCGCTAGGCGAAGTCTTGTTTCGCGACGGCTACGAGGAATAACACAGATGACATCGGATGCCCGCCTCATCGAACTGTTTCCGCCCTCGGCAACCGACAGCGTTCCGAGCGTCGTCCGCGACGAACTCTCGCCCGGTGAGGGTATCCTCTGGATCGGAGGCCCTGATCGCTGGGGACTGTTCCGCGCCACGCCGTCTGTGCTGATCCTGGCCGGCGCAATCGGATTCCTGACCTACCTCGGCGCAGCCAGCGATTCCTAACCCTGGCAGTATCCGTTATGGATGCAATCGAGTCAGAGTGGCACCGATGCACTGATTCTGCCCGGTTTTGCAATGACGCTACCTGCGCACTGGGTCGGCCGAATCGGGCTCCAGGAGCGGGCGCCTTTTCGCATGCTGGCAAACACCACGATACCCCCGGACCAGGCCGACGAACTGCTTCCGGCGGTCGAAGCGGTATTCGACTCGATCCGTTCGGTCTGAGGTCGAGCTCGACCTCAGTCAGGGTCTTGCGCGAGAGTCGCTAGCCAGGCGCGGGCACGTTCCCATTTGCGCTGCACGGTACGGCGCGAGATGCCCAGCGCCTCGGCCGTTTCGTCAAGGGTGTAGGCGGCAAAGAACCGGCATTCGACGATACGGACCATCTCCGGATCCAGCGCCTCGAGCCGCTCGAGCAACTGGTCGACCAGCGCGACCTGCTCGGCACGTTGCGGACCGTCATCGGGCAGCGTCGCCAGATCGATATCCATCCTCAAGCCGTTGCGCTTGCCGGCAAAAAGGCTCCGTGCATAATCGACCACAATCTGGCGCATGGCCCGCGCCGCCACGGCGAAGAAATGCCGCCGGTCTGCGTATTCAAGGCCGGTTGAACCGGCAAGCTTGGCATAGCTCTCATGGACCAGCGCGGTGGTATTCAGCGTCTGCCCCGGCCGCCATCGCCCAAGCTGACTGCGGGCGATCCGCTTCAGATCGCCATAGACTGCAGCCATCAGGGCATCTCCGTCGTCGACGGCGCCAGCCCTGATTCCGCGCAGCAACTCGGTAATGTTTTCTTGTCTGTTCATGCCGACAAGCTCCATTGAAAAGACGCCCTGTTTAGAGTATACAAGGCGAAATCCATCATCCAAGCGTTGATCTGAACCATGCGGGACACGACATGAAAGTGGAACGAATGATCGAGATAGACGCAATCCTAGATCGCGTTCTCGACGGAAAGCCCGTTGACCATTCGTCCCTCTCGCAACGTGAGCGTGAGCTGATCGACCGTCTCCTCGAGGCTTCAGGAGCGAATATGCCCGGGCTAGACAGCCCGTGCGGTGATCACGAAGCCTTTGCCTCGGGTCTGGCCGCCCATCTCTCCATTGGCGACGAGGTAACCCCGGGTATGCGGATCGGCGCGTTCAAGTTGCTCGAGCGCATCGGCTCCGGCGGCATGGGCGTCGTGTTTCTGGCCGAGCGCGCCGATGGCGAATTCGATCAGCGTGTGGCACTCAAGCTGCTCGGGGGCACCGACCACGATCCCACACTGTTTCAACTATTCCAGCGCGAACGCGCGCTGCTGGCGCAGCTCGAACATTCCAACATCGCGCGGCTAATCGACGGGGGTGCGACCGAACATCACCGGCCGTGGTTTGCGATGGAATACGTCGACGGCAAGCCGTTGCATCACTACGCAAATCATCACGAACTGTCCATCAAGGCACGCATTCGCCTGTTTCTCCAGGCCTGCGACGCGCTGGACCATGCGCACCGCCAGCTGATCCTGCACCGCGACATCAAGCCGGCCAATCTTCTGGTTTCCGACGACGGCGTGCTCCGCGTTGTGGACTTTGGTCTGGGGCGCGTGTTCGACCCGGAAGATCGGGCCGATGCCGAAACCACCATCGGCGCGGGGCGCATGACGCCAGGCTACGCGAGCCCTGAACAGGCTCGTGGCGACCCGATCGGAATCGCTTCCGAGGTCTACCAGCTCGGACTGGTCCTGCACGTGCTGTTGACAGACCAGCTTCCCTACGAAGTCGAGCCCGGCAGCGCCTACGAAGTTGCACGCACCATTACCGAAGCCAGCATCCAGCGGCCCAGCGAACGCTGGCGCAACACCGGATCCGTCGACGCGGCGTCAGACTCCTTCGGCGATCGTCCCGACAGGATCCGCCGGGCGCTGCGCGGCGATCTCGACAATATCGTTCTGACCGCCCTGGCACGCGATCCGCAAGCGCGCTATGCAAGCGTGGCCGCGCTGGCTGAAGACCTGTGCCGCCACCTCGACCGGCTACCTATCAAGGCGCGCGCCGCTACCCGGCGCTACCGTCTGGCACGATTCATTCAGCGCCACAAGCCTGCTGTGGCCGGTTTCGCCGCGTTTGTCTCGCTGTTGCTCGCATCCGTTATCGCGCTCGGCCTGTTGGCGAGCCAACTCGCAGCCGAACGCGATCGGGCAACGGCTGAGTCGCAGCGTGCCCAGACCGAAACCGGGAAGGCTCGTCAGGTGCGGGATTATCTGATCAGCTTGTTCGAGGAGGCCTCACCGCTCAACGACGGGGGTCGCGACATCAGCGCGTACGACCTCCTGCAAAAGGGGACGCAGGCCATCGAAGCGCTTGACAGTACGCCCCGGATCCAGGCGGAAATGATGCTCGCCTTGGCCCTGGCCAATCGCAACTTGCTGGATTTTGACCAGGCTGCCCGATTGCTCGACCAGGCGTTGATAAAGCTTGAGGGCTCGTCCGACGCGAGTTCGGCCGCAATCGCCGAGGTACTGATGTGGCGGGGGCGAACGGCCCAGCAGCAAAACGCTTTTCAGTTGGCCGAAGATGCGCTTACACGCGCCACGCGCATGCTGGCCGAAGAGCCGGAACATCCGGCGCTTTATGCTGAATCGCTGCGTAATCTGGCGATTACGCGTGCCAACAAGCGCGAATTCGATCGAGCTGAATCCTTGTTCAATCAATCGCTGGACATTTACGCCGATCTCCCGGGCCACGTCAGCGAACGCTATTGGGTTATCAACGATCTTGCCGCGTTTTATATCTTTACCGGGCAACCCGACAAGGCAAGACCGCTATTCGAGGAACTGGTCGAATATCGAACCGATACGCTTGGCGAGGCGCATCCGGAAACTCTTCACGCCCAGGGCAACCTGGCCGCCGCGGCCATGGCGCTGGAGCGGCTGGAGCAGGCGCGACCGATTTACGAGCGTCTGGAAGATGAGTACCTCGATCTGTACGGTGCCGACAGCCCGCAGCTGGGCCAGGTACGGTACAGGCTTGGTCGAATTGCGCTTGAACAAGGCCGGCTTGATCGGAGCAGCGAGCTACTGGCCGAGGCGCGGCGAACTCAGCTGCTCAATCGCGGTCCGGACGATGCAAACCTGGCGACGATTATTTCCTGGCAGGCCGCCGCTGCCGAGCGGCAGGGCAATCTCGACCTCGCCGTCACCCACCTCCAGGATTCCCTGGCCATTTACGATCGAATCCGCCAGGGGCCTCATCCATCCAAGCTCGAACTTCGAATATCGCTTGGCGAAACCCTCGACCGCCTGCAGCGTCGGGATGAATCATTCCAGGCGTACGCGCAAGCAGTTCCGTCGCTCGAGCAGTTCGGCAACCAATTCGGTCTCAAAACTGCCGAAGGGCTGATGGAACTGGCGCGACACAGCCTTGAGGCCAACGAAATTGCGCGGGCGAATCAGGCCCTGGAGCAAGCGGCCCGAGCCGCGGCCTCCGCCGAACAATCGGATTCGTCTGATCGCCTTATCAGGCAGATCAATCAGATGATGGCTTCGATCGAGTAATCTTATGCTGGCAACTTCGGTCCAACCAGTGGGCCGCGCTTGTGCACCAATCGAGGGGTCGCGCGTCAAAAATTCGAATCCTCGAACCCGTCGGCGAAGATCAGATCGGTCCCCTCGTATGGGCCAAGGTCAACCGCTCCGCCGAATATGCGCGCTTCGCCGTCTAGGTCCGTGTCGACACCGGTCACGAAGCTGTTATTGCCCTGATCTCGAACCGGCGAGCCTTGCTGCAACCGCAGATTCCCGGCCAGGCTCGGCGCGCCGGCCGGATTGACAGCAGCACGAAACAGCGGGTTGTTGCCCGGGTCGGTGCCGTCGAGATTGTTGCTGCTGCCCGGGAACTCGTTTGCCGGGTAGCCCTGCAACAGGCTGTTGCTGACTTCGACAACGCTGTCGGAGAAGAAGCCATCCATCGTCGCCTCAGCAGTGCCGGTGCCCGTTTCATCCTGATTGTTCCAGATGATGGTATTGCGGAGGGTCATGGCGAACGGTCTGTCGATCCCACCACCGCGCAGGGTTGCGCGATTGCCTGAGATCGTCACGTTGGTCAGAATGCGGCTCCCGCCATCGAGACCGGTCTGGTTGAAGAGCCCGCCACCCAAATTGGCGAGGTTTCCGCTGAACACAACGTTGGTCATGGCGTACGGCGTGCCACTGGTGACCGTATACATCCCTCCACCGCCGCTTTCGGCGCTGTTGCCGACAAACCTCACATCCCTGAGCTCCAGACTGGAAACGCCGCTGCCTTCATAGAACAAGCCGCCGCCGTTACCCCCCGCCGTATTTCCGGCAAATGCAACATCACGGATGACGGCCTGGACATTGAATATCGAAAGACCTCCGCCGCCGACAGCCGTATTATTGGTGAACTCCACGTCGGCCAGCGTGACGTCTGTCACCACGAAATTCTCACCAAAGAAGGCGCCGCCGCCTTCGGAAGTGTCGCTGCTTCCATTGTCCCGGAATGCAACATCGTTCATGACAACAACATTATCGCCCGAGGAAACTCCAGCGCCTAGTCCGTCGGCATCGTTTTGCGTGAAAAGCACACGCTCGATCAGCAGATCGCCGCCGATGCATTCCAGGCCGCCGCCATTCAGTCCGGTATTGCCGTGGCGAACCGTCGCATCGCTGAGCTCAAACGCGGTATCGTCGGCCACGCTGATGACCCGATCCGCGGCCTGAAGCCGCTGTGTCGCGGCCTGGACAATGGTGCCGTTTCGAGACTCGCCCCGGATGCTCAGCGCCTTGTCTACGGTCAGTATTTCCGTATAGGTCGCGTCGGCCACCCGAACGGTGTCGCCGGCCTGCGCGGAGTCGATCGCACGCTGGATCGTGGCGCACGGATTGCCTGCATTTGTGCAATTGTTGCCCGAATCGCTGCCGCTGTTGCCGTCGACAAAGCGATCCACCGCTACGGCCGATTGTGCCGCAATCATCAGAAAAGTTGTAAACAGTGCACGCGTCAAATTTGGCGAGCTTGAT
>Ga0209925_1000136_pt1 | contig 36111 bp, 34 predicted proteins | sample SalPonR2_A_D1_MG_FD_185702 | JGI IMG/M metagenome (GOLD analysis project Ga0209925, IMG submission 185702) | Salt pond soil microbial communities from South San Francisco under conditions of wetland restoration - Salt Pond MetaG R2_A_D1_MG... ... | reverse complement strand
CGTGCGCTGCGAGACGGCGTTGAGGAAGCGCGCGTTGTCGCCCGCGGCCAGCGCGGGTGCGCCATCGGCCACACCGCGCAGCACGTCGTCGAGCCAGTCGGCATCGGATTTCGCGAAATCCGACAGCACGTAGCCCGCCACCCGGTCCTTGTGGCCGGGATGCCCGATGCCCAGCCGCACGCGGGCGTAGGCCTCACCGATATGCTGGTGGATCGACCGCAAGCCGTTGTGCCCGGCATGCCCGCCGCCCTGTTTGACGCGCACCTTGCCGGGGGCGAGGTCGAGCTCGTCATGGAACACGGTCACGTCCTCGGGCGAGAGCTTGTAGAAACGCATCGCCTCGCCCACCGACTGGCCCGAAAGGTTCATGAAGGTCTCTGGTTTGAGCAGCAGGACCTTCTTGCTGCCGAACTTGCCCTCGCTCAACGCGCCTTGAAACTTTGCCCGGAACGGGCCAAAACCATGCGCCTCGGCGATGCGTTCGACCGCCATCCAACCGATATTGTGGCGGTTTCCGGCATATTTGGCCCCGGGATTACCCAGCCCGACCCAGAGTTTCATCGCGCATCCTCCGTTGGCGTATGTGATGCCAGCCCGGGCCGGATTTGCCAAGGCTCGCCTGCCCGTGTCAGGCTGGCCGTGACGGCCGAACCAGGAGCCCGAACCAGGAGCCCGAACCAGGAGCCCGAACCAGGAGCGTTGCGATGACCGACCTGCCCGACACCATGCGCGCCGTGGTGATCGACGAACCCGGCGCCGACCCGAAGGTCGAGGAAAGGCCGCTCCCGCGTCCGGGGCCGGGGGAGGTTCTGGTGCGGATCGCGGCCTCGCCCATCAACCCCTCCGACCTCATGGCCATGCAGGGGCTTTACGGCACCAGCTGGACCTTTCCGCTGATCCCCGGCTTCGAAGGCTCCGGCCGAGTTGTTGCCGCGGGCGGAGGGCTCCTTGGCCGGTTTCTCACGGGCCGGAGCGTCGCCTGCGTGGCCGACAAGCAGGGTCTCTGGGCGGAATACGCGGTGACCAAGGCGGCCCGCTGCGTGGCGCTGCCCGGCGATGTGCCGCTGGGGCCCGCGGCCATGAGTTTCGTCAATCCGCTGACCGCCATCGGGCTGGTGCGGATCGCGCGCCGCGGCGGCCACTGGTCGGCGATCTCGACCGCGGCGGGCGGCGCGCTGGGCGGCATGATCCGGGCGCGCGCGCGGATGCAGGGGCTCAAGATCATCAATGTCGTGCGCCGCCCCGAACAGGCCGAGGAGATGCGCGCAGACGGACTGCGCCACGTGCTGTCGACCGAAGAGCCGGATTTTGACGCGCAGCTTGCCGAGCTTTGCCGCCGCCTGCGCTGCCGGATCGCCTTCGATGCGGTGGGCGGCGCGCTGACCGGCCGACTGGTGGGCGCGATGGGGCGCCGGTCCGAAGTGCTGGTCTATGGCGCGCTGGCGATGGAGCCCGTCATGCTGAACCCCGGTACGATGATCTTCAAGGGCGTCACCGTCCGGGGCTTCTGGCTGTCCGACTGGCTTGCGGCGCGCAGTTTCCCCGAACAACTCCTCATGGCGCGGTCGGTCACGAAGGCGCTGCGTGGCGGCTTTGCCGAAAGCACGGTTGCGGGTGCCTTCGACCTCGCGGAGGCCGGCACGGCGCTGGAGACCTACACCTCGGCGATGAGCGAGGGGAAGGTCCTGATCTCGACCGGGGCAGAACCGCTGGGCGTCGAGGACGGGGCCGGGGAGGGCGGCCAATGACGGACCTGACGACGGAGATCAACGGCGTGGACATCCACCTGCCTGCCACCGTGGCGGCGCCGCTGGTCACGAAGGCGCTGCGCGACGGCACTTACGAGGCCGACGAGGCCAACGCCGCCGAGCGTTGCGTGCGCGAGGGGTTTCGCGTGCTCGAACTGGGCGCGGGCATCGGCTATGTCACCTCGATCTGCGCGCGACGCACCGCGCCCGACAACGTGCTGACCGTCGAGGCCAACCCGGCGCTGATCCCGGTGATCGAGGCCAATCTCGCCCGCAACGGCGCGGAGGATGTCACCGTCCTGCATGGCGCCGTCGTGCCCCGCGCCGGGGAGGGTGAGACAGGGGCCTTTCGCGTGCAGGACCATTTTCCCGCGTCCCGTCTTGCAGCCGAAGGCGGGCGGAGCGTCGAGGTGCCGCTGATCGGCTTTCACGAGCTGTTGCGCGCCCATCGTCCGCATGTGGTGCTGATGGATATCGAAGGCGCCGAGGCGCATCTCTTCGACCGGCCATGGAAGTGTCCGCTGCGGTTCTGCGTGCTGGAACTGCACCCCCGCCACTACCCGCCGCGCGCCATCAAGCGCATCGTCGATGCGATGTCGGCCATGTCGATGACCTATGACCCGGCTGTGTCGCGCGGGAAGATCATTGGATTTCGGCGCGTTTGGAAAGAAGCCTGAGGGGTAGGGTGCGGGAGGCGCCGCCATCGAAAAGGCCGCCACACCTGTTCGGCGTGACGGCCCTGTTCCGCACCGCGCCCGGCAATGGGCGCGCGGTCGGTGGCTTCAGCCCTCGGCCTCTTCGCCCTCGGCCTCGGCCGCTTCGGCGTTGTCGGAGCTGACGAGGCCCGACGGGGCCGTGATGTTGGCGATCACGAAATCGCGGTCGATCGTCGGCTTGACGCCTTCCGGCAGCGGGATGTCCGAGATGTGGACGACGTCGCCGATGTTGCGCCCGGACAGGTCCGCCGTGATGTGATCGGGGATGTCGCCCGCCACCACGATCAGCTCTACCTCGGGACGCACCACTGTCAGAACGCCGCCGCGCTTGAGGCCGGGGGCCTCTTCCTGGTTCACGAACTCGACCGGGATGAAGAGGTTCACCTTGCTCGTGCGGCGCAGGCGCATCAGGTCGACATGCGTCGGCAGGTCCTTGACCACGTCGCGCTGCACGCCCCGGCAGATGACGCGCACGTCCTCCTGCCCCTCGACTTTCAGGTTGAACAGCGTCGAGAGGAACCGGCCGTCCTTGAGCCGCTTCACGAGTTGGTTGAAGGGGATCTGGATCGGCAGCGGATCGGCGCCACCGCCATAGACTATACCGGGCACCTTGCCTTCGCGGCGAGCTTGGCGGGCGGCCCCCTTGCCTGTCCCCGCGCGTGGCTCGGCGATAAGATCTGGAATCTCACCAGCCATTGCAATTCTCCATATTTGTAAGGGGCGCCTCCAAGGGTGTCGGCCCCGATGAAGCCGCGCGTATAGGCGAGATCGATCCGGAAGGAAAGACGCAAAACGGCTCTGTTATGCGGGCGTCCGCGTGCCGTCTTGCGGGGCGCATCGGGCCGTGGCACAGCGGGCCATGACAGTTGTTTCCGCCCTCCGCATCACTGCCCGCCCGGCGCGGGGCTTCGTGGCCATGGGGCTTGTCTTCGGCAGCTTCGCGGCGCTTCTGCCGGTGCTCAAGGTCCAGATCGGCGCGGATGACGCGACCTTCGGACTGGCGCTTCTTGGCGCGCCCGCGGGACTGGTCCTGACGCTCTGGCTTGCGCCCCAGTTCGATCGGCGCCTCGCGGCGCTGTCACTGCCGGTGTCGGCGGCCCTGCTCGGCGCGACCATGGTGCTGACGGGGGTTACGGCCGCCCCTATGGCCTTCTTCGTGGCTATGGTGCTGGTGGGTCTCAGTTCCGGCACGCTCGACATCGTTTCGAACGCGCGTGTCGCCGACATGGAGGCGGCCCACCGCGCGCCCCTGATGAACGCCAATCACGGCATGTTCTCGGTCGCCTACGCTTTGAGTGCCGTCGCTACTGGTGCCGCGCGGGAGGCCGGGTTCGGCCCGGTTGCGATCTTCGGCGGCGTCGCCGTTCTGGTGTGGCTTCTGGCATTCGGCATGCGGATCGCCCCAGCCGACGAGGCCGAGGTGCGCACCCCCGGTCTGCCGGCCCCCGGTATGCCCGGGCTGGCCGTCCTGCTGTGCGGCGGGATCGTCCTGATCGCGTTCTTCGTGGAGGCCGTGGTCGAGAGCTGGTCGGCCCTGCACGTGGAGCGCACGCTTCAGGGCGGCGCGGCAGAGGGTGCCTTCGGCCCTGCGATCCTCGGCCTAACCATGGCGGCCGGCCGGTTCTCGGGGCAGATCGCGGCAGGCCGGTTCGGCGATACGGCGATCATCACGACGGGCTCGGTCATGGCCTGCCTCGGCGCTGGCCTCGCGGCGGCGGCACAGGGCCCGTGGGTGGCCTATCTCGGCTTTGGCCTGATGGGGCTCGGCATGTCGGTTGTCGGGCCGATGGCGCTGGCGCTGGTGGGGCGGATCGTGCCGCCTTCGCGCCGGACCGCGGCTGTGGCGCGAGTGAACGTCATGGGGTTCGGCGCCTTCATGCTCGCCCCGGTGGTCATGGGCCAGATTTCCGACGCCTACGGCTTGCGGACCGCTTTCGCGGTGGTCGGCGCCATGGCCCTGATCGCACCGGTTCTGGCGTATTGGCTCGGCAGGCCGCGCGCCGGGGAGGCCGCCTGACCGCGCTTACCGCCAGCGGGTTTCGAAATCCGGCGGAAGCAAAAGGTTGTGCCGCCCCAGATCGGCCACGTCGCGTTCTCCGCAAAGCGCCATGGTGGTGTCGAGTTCCTTGTGGATGATCTCAAGCGCCCGCGTCACGCCCTTCTGGCCCATCGCGCCCAGCCCGTAGACGAAGGCGCGGCCGATCATCGTCCCCTTGGCGCCAAGCGCCAGCGCCTTCAGCACGTCCTGACCCGAGCGGATGCCGCTGTCGAGATGCACCTCGATCTTGTCGCCGACCGCATCCATGATCCGTGGCAGCATGCGGATGGAACTGAGCGCCCCGTCCAGTTGCCGCCCGCCATGGTTCGACACCACGATCGCGTCGGCGCCCACATTGGCGGCCATCTTGGCGTCTTCCTCGTCGAGGATGCCCTTCAGGATCACCGGGCCGTCCCAGCGGCTGCGGAATTCCTTGATACGCTCCCAGTTGAGCGACGGGTCGAACGCCTCCGCCGTCCAGGACGCCAGCGAACCGGGATCGGAGACGCCCTTGGCATGCCCGATCACGTTGCCGAAGCTACGGCGGTGGGTCTGCAGCATCTCCAGCCCCCACGGCACCTTGGTGGCGAGGTTCAGGATCGAGGCCGGTGTCAGCTTGGGCGGCGCGGACAGGCCGTTCTTTATGTCCCTGTGACGTTGCCCCATGATCTGCAGATCGACCGTGATGACCAGCGCGGAACACTTCGCGGCCTTGGCCCGGTCGAAGAGCCGTTTCATGAAGTCGTCGTCGCGCAGGGTGTAGACCTGAAACCAGAAGGGTTTGCTGGTGTTCGAGGCGACATCCTCGATCGAGCAGATCGACAGCGTCGAGAGCGTGAAGGGCACACCGAATTTCTCGGCGGCGCGGGCGGCCTTGATCTCGCCATCGGCCGATTGCATGCCGCACAGCCCGACGGGGGCGAGCGCCACGGGCATGGCATAGTCCTGTCCCACCATCTGCGCCGCGGTCGAGCGCCCGTCCATGTCCACCGCGATGCGCTGGCGCAGTCGGATGTCGTCGAAATCCGAGGAATTGTCGCGGAACGTCTGTTCGCTCCAGCTGCCCGATTCCGCGTAGTCGTAGAACATCTTGGGCACGCGGCGCTTGTAGATGCGCTTGAGGTCCTCGATCTCGGTGATGACTGGCATGGAATGCGGCTCCTCCCCGGTGGTCAGGTTTTCGTACCAATGGCCTGCCACGTCGTCCATGCGGCGAATGGGGCTTGCAAGTAATACGATATCGCATTAAAAGATGCGATATCGTATTATATTGGAGCGCACCCATGTCCCTCTCCCGTCGCAGAACGCTCGCCCTCATCGGGGGCGGCACGATCTTTGCCGCTGCTGCTGCCGTCGGCTATGATATCACTCGCCTGCCGCGGGACGCGTTGCGCCCGTGGAACATGGCCGGACAATACGAGGACCCGCGCATGCGGGCGCTGAGCTGGGCGATCCTCGCGCCGAACCCGCATAACCTGCAGCCATGGAAGATCGACCTGTCCGTTCCCGGTCAGGCGACGCTGTTCGTCGATACCGATCGCCTGTTGCCGCAGACCGATCCCTACAGCCGCCAGATCGTCATCGGCCTGGGCTGTTTCCTGGAGGTGCTGCGCATGGCCGCGCTGGCCGACGGGATGGCGGTGGCGTTCGACCTCTTCCCCGAAGGCGCAGACGATTTGCGCGTCGATGCCCGGCCCGTCGCGATCTGCCGGTTCACCCCGACCGATGCCGCGCCGGACCCGCTCTTCGCCTTCGTGCCGCAGCGCCGCTCCCTGAAGGAAGCCTACGACACCGACCGCCCCGTGCCGAGCGCGGATCTGGAGCGGGTCGCGGCCGCGACGCGTCATTTCGGGATGGGCTTCACCACCGACCCGGCCACCGTGCAGGAGATGCGCGATATCTCGACCGAGGCCATCCGGATCGAGTTCGCCACCGAGCGCACCCTGCGCGAGTCGGTGGAGCTGTTCCGCATCGGTCACCGCGAGGTCAACGCGAACCCCGACGGCCTCGAATTCATGGGCCCGATGTTCGAGACGCTGCGGGTCACCGGCCTGTTCACGCGAGAGGCCAGCATGAACCCCGAGGGCATCGTCGCCCGGTCCGCCGATGCATCCTTCGTCGCGACCATGCAGACCGCCATGGGGCATATCTGGCAGGTGACGCCCACCAACACCCGGCTGGACCAGATCCGCGCCGGCATCGACTGGGTGCGCATCAACCTCGCCGCGACGCAACTTGGCCTCGGCCTGCAGCCGTTGAGCCAGGCCTTGCAGGAATACCCCGAGATGGCGTCGCTCTACGACGATATCCACCGGCGTCTGGCACCGGAGGGCGGAACCGTGCAAATGTGGGCGCGTGTGGGCTACGGGCCCGATGTCATGGCCACGCCACGCTGGCCGCTGGAGGCCAAGCTTGTCCGAGGAACCGGCTGATCCGCGCATGATCTTCGCGCTCTTCAACGAGATCGGGATCATCGAGCAACTCAGCCGCGCCATGTTCGAGGCGCGGCTGCCCAAGGGCGTTCTGGTCTCGCATTTCTCGGTCCTGAACCACCTGATCCGGGTAGCCGACGGGCGCACGCCGCTGGAACTCGCCACCGCGTTTCAGGTGCCCAAGACGACGCTGAGCCATACGCTCGCTCTGCTGGAACGGCGCGGCTGGATCGAGATGCGGCCCAACCCCGGCGACAAACGCTCGAAACAGGTGTGGATCACCGCAGACGGGCGGGCCTTTCGGAACGAGGCGATCGGTCTGCTGTCGCCGGAGATGTCGGTGATGGCGCAGGCGCCCGAGATGCAGGGGGTGGATGCGCTGGTCGCGCGCCTGTCCGAGATCCGGCAGTATCTCGACGCGCGGCGCGATCCCGACTGAGCGGCGGCCCGTTTGCTCAGGACCTTCGTCCTACGCCCGGTGCGCGCCCTCGGCGAGCGACGCGACGAAGCTCAGGATCTCGTCCACGGGTTTGCCTGCCGCGATTTCCGACACGATCGCCGAGCCAACGACGCAGCCATCCGCGACACCGGCGATGGCCTCGGCCGCCTCGGGCGTCCTGATGCCGAAGCCCACGATGATCGGCAGATCAGTCGCAGCCTTGAGCCGTGTCACCTCGGGGCCGACATCGCCCGCCTGCGCCTCGGCCGCGCCGGTGATCCCGGTGATCGAGACGTAATAGACGAAACCGGAGGTGTTCTGCATCACGGTGGGCAGGCGCTTGTCATCCGTCGTGGGCGTGGCCAGCCGGATGAAGTTCAGCCCCGCCGCCTGCGCCGGGATGCAAAGCTCGTCATCCTCTTCGGGGGGCAGGTCCACGACGATCAGGCCGTCTATCCCGGCCTCTTTCGCGTCTTCGAGGAACCGGCCAACGCCGCGCGAATAGATCGGGTTGTAGTAGCCCATCATCACGATGGGCGTGCGGTCGTCCTCCGCCCGGAGCGCGCGGGCCATGTCGAGCGTTTTCTGCAGCGTCTGCCCTCCGTCGAGCGCCCGCTGGCCGGCAAGCTGGATCGTCGGCCCGTCGGCCATGGGATCGGTGAACGGCATGCCGAGCTCGATGATGTCGACACCGGCACCGGGCAGGCCCTTCACGATCCGAAGCGAGGTCTCGTAATCCGGGTCGCCCGCCATGACATAGGCGACGAACGCCTTTTTCCCCTCGGCCTTCAGCCGCGCAAAAGTGTCGTCGATCCGCGTCATGTCCCGTCCCGTGCGTCGAATGCTTCGCCGGGGTTTGGGCCATGTCGGAGGGGAAATCAATGGCGCGGACGCAATGCAACGTGAGCCGCCCTGCGCAGGACACGGCGCCACGGGGCCGGTTGCCAGCCACAGGCTTCGGCCTTAGAAGGCGGCGGACCTAGGCAGAGGGCAGGCATATGGGCTTCAAGGTGGGGATCGTCGGTCTTCCGAACGTGGGCAAATCCACGCTCTTCAACGCGCTGACGCGGACGGCGGCGGCGCAGGCCGCGAACTTCCCGTTCTGCACGATCGAGCCCAATGTGGGCGAGGTGGCCGTGCCTGACTCGCGCCTCGACAAGCTGGCCGAGGTTGCGAAGTCGAAACAGGTGATCCCCGCGCGGATGACCTTCGTCGATATCGCGGGTCTGGTGAAGGGCGCCTCGCAGGGCGAGGGGCTGGGCAACCAGTTTCTCGCCAACATCCGTGAGACCGACGCCATCGCCCACGTCCTGCGCTGTTTCGAGGATGGCGACGTGACCCATGTGGAGGGGCGTGTCGATCCCGTGGAGGACGCCGAGACCATCGAGACCGAGCTGATGCTGGCCGACCTCGAGTCCATCGAGAAGCGGCTGCAGAACATCGTGCGCAAGGTGCGCGGCGGCGACAAGGAGGCGATCCAGCAGGAACGCCTGATGCGGCAGGCGAAGTCCCTGCTGGAAGAGGGCAAGCCCGCCCGCCTCCTCGAAGTCACAGCCGAGGACCTGAAGGCGTGGCAGATGCTCCAGCTGCTGACCGCCAAGCCCGTTCTCTACGTCTGCAACGTGGCCGAGGACGAGGCCGCGACAGGCAACGCCCAGAGCGCGCGCGTGGCCGAGATGGCCGAGGCGCAGGGCGCGGCCCATGTGGTGATCTCCGCCAAGATCGAGGAAGAGATCGCGCAGCTCGATCCGGAAGAGGCCGAGATGTTCCTGCAGGAACTGGGCCTCGACGAGGCCGGGCTCGACCGGATGATCCGGGAGGGCTACGAGCTTCTGCAGCTTGAGACCTATTTCACCGCCGGCCCGAAGGAGGCGCGCGCCTGGACGATCCCGAAGGGCACGCTCGCCCCGCAGGCCGCAGGCGTCATCCACGGCGATTTCGAACGCGGCTTCATCCGGGCCGAAACGATCGCCTATGACGATTACGTCAGCCTCGGCGGAGAGCAGGCGTCCAAGGACGCGGGCAAGATGCGGGTGGAAGGCAAGAGCTACGTGGTGAAGGACGGCGACGTCCTGCATTTCCTTTTCAACGCCTGAGCTTACGCCCCCAGCAGCATCACCATGATCGGCACCGGGCTGACCGCGATGGCGATGGCCAGCAAGGTCTGCACCGCCGCGAAGATGCCGCTCATGCCCGCCATCATCATGATCCCGCCACCGCCGCCGATCACCGCATTGCCGGGCACGTTCACGATCACGGCCAGTGCGATGTAACGGTGGCGCAGCGCCAGCCCCACGGTCTTTGGCGGCGCCCCCTCGAGGAGCAGGGCCAGCCGCTCATCCGGCGGCAGAACGGAGGCGCGGGCGACCAGATCGGCCGCCTTGCGTAGCCGCAGAAGGCCAAGCATCCGCGCCAGCGTCGTGCCGGGCAGAAACCGCCCCAGCGTGTAGGACAGCATCATCGCGGCGACCGTCGCCACATAGACCAGGGGCGCGATGGCGGCCCCGAAGGCGGTCAGCATGGCGATGCCCACCTCGGCCCCGGGCACGAAGGGAATGGCCAGCAGACCCACATAGGCGACGGCCCCGAGCATGAGCGTGCGATGCACCTGCTGCTCGTTCGTCGGCATGATGGTAAGGTTCAGCGCGTCTTTCAGCAGATGCGCGGCCCATGTCGCCAGAACGACAATGGCCAGCAGGACCAGCACGCGCAGCGCGATACCCGTTGCACTGAAGCCGGCCGATCCGGCGGCGCCGCGCCTCACCCCGATACGGCGCTGCCCGGTGCCGCGATTTGCGGTCCTCCGCCCGCCCCGTTGATCTGGTGCGTCCAGTACCAGCGGCGGGTGGTCCAGCTCATCTCGACGGTGATCTCATCGCCCGCGACCTGCCCGTGCCAGACGGTCCTGTGCGGTGCGGTGGGGCAATCGGCGGTTGCGGTGAAGTGGATCACGCCCTCGGCATCGACCCATGTCCGGTAGTCGCTGTAGCCGAAGTCGCAATATTCCTCGCATCCCATCGAGATGAAGCCGCCATCGGCGAAGCGCAGCTCGTCCACATCCGTCTGGCCATTGTCGAGCGCCGCCTCGATATGGAAGGCGCGCCCGTCAAGCTCATGGCCCGCAGACCACGCGGCCTCCGGAACCGTCATATCGGGGATATCGCCGTTCATCACCGACACGGTCGCCGCGCCGGTTCCAAGGGTGACGACCGCGATGGCTGCGGCCTGAACGATGGGCGTCATGGGGCGGGCTCCGGTCTGGTCGCGGGAACGGTGGGACGTAACACGATGGTAGACCGGGCGACCCGTCCGGCAAAGTGATTTCGCCCGGTTCGGCCGGGGGCTCGCCTAGACCGCCACGATCAGCTTGCCCATGTTCTCGCCACGATAGAGCATCGCGATGGCATCCATCGCCGCGTCGGGACCGTCGAGGACGTGCTCGCGGACGGTGAGCTTGCCCTCGCGCAGCCAGCCGGCGAGGGCCGCCCGCGCCTCGTGCAGCCGGTCCTTGTAGTCGAAGATCAGGAAACCCTGCATCCGCGCCCTTGCGACCAGCAGTTGCCGGTGTACGCGCGGCCCCATCGGGATGGGGTCCCACTCCGTGACCGCAGCGGTGCCGCAGATCGTGATCCGCGCGCCCTGGGCCAGCTTGGTCATGACCGCGTCCGAGATCGGCCCGCAGGTGTTGTCGAAATAGCAATCCACCCCGTCGGGGCAGTGGGTCGCGATGGCTGCGGCCACGTCCTCCGCCTTGTAATCGATGGCCGCGTCGAAGCCGAACTCGTCGATGCACTGCCGTTTCTTCTCCGCGCCGCCGGCGATCCCCACCGTGCGGCAGCCAATGATCCCAGCGATCTGCCCCACGGCCGAGCCCACGGCACCCGCCGCCGAGGAGACCACGACCGTGTCGCCCGGTTTCGCCGCGCAGCTTTCGGTCAGCCCGAAATAGGCCGTGGTGCCGTTCAGCCCGAGGATGCCCAGCGCATAGGTCCGCGGCAGGTCGGCCTCCGTGACCTTGCGCGAGATGGCCCCGCCCTCGACCAGCGCATGGGTCTGCCAGCCCAGCAGACCCTCGACCACGTCGCCTTCGGCATAGTCGGGATGCCTCGACGCCAGCACATGGCCCACCGCGAAAGCGCGCATCGGGTCGCCGAGCGCCACGGGCGGAGAGTAGTTGGGCAGGTCATTGGCCCAGCCGCGCATGGCAGGGTCGACCGACCAGTGGGTGATCCGCACGAGCACCTGCCCGTCGGCCGGAGTACCGACATCCACCTCGCGCCGCGCGAAATGCTCGGGCCCCGGAACCCCGACGGGCCTTCTGGCGAGTATGATCTGCGTGTTCTTCATGGCGTACCTTACCCCTCGCGTCCCCTGCGGCACCAAAACGCACGGGCCGGTGAAAGGTCAAGCATCGCGGGACGCCACCGCTATGGCGACGACGGTTACGGGCTGTAGCCGCCGCTTCGTTCCAGCAGGAACCGCCAGCGGATTCGTGGCCCAGTGGTCCAAGGCGCGCCGGATCGAGGATGCGCCGTCAACGGATTCAAGAGCTTGATTCGGATGGACAATTTCGCGAAGGCCGACGATGGATGGTCGACATGCCGATCCGCGCAACCGTCAAGCCGTGCGGAGGCATTGCCAGACAGTTTCGGCTCGAAGCGTGGACATGGGTCTGCCCGGCGTTTGGCCATGGTCAAACCCGACCCGGTCAAGTGTTTCAGCAACCGCCGTCTCGCCGAGCCCATCGGGAACGACCCGTCCGAAGAAGCCGAAGCCAACGCCATGGCCGTTCTGGAAACCGAACTTCTGGCCGCGCAACCGAATGAAATCCGCCTGCGGCAAAATCGGTGCGGATCAAAAGGCATCCAAGCTTTGCCAGATCGTTGCTATTTGAAGCCGCGCGTTGATGCGTCGTTCCGCGGTGATTGTCTGGGGCGGGCCTCGACAGCGAAGCGGCAAACAGGGGCTTTTCTCCCTTGTATCCCGGGTCTGAACGCTGCTATCCGCGTCGGCGGAGACGTGGCCGAGTGGTCGAAGGCGCTCCCCTGCTAAGGGAGTAGGCGGGAAACCGTCTCGAGGGTTCGAATCCCTTCGTCTCCGCCACCACACAAAACGTATTGTTATTGCTGGGCTTTTCAGGCGATGCTCAACGGCTTGTTGTCCAGAATAGACCACAAGCGGGCCGAGACAGACGACATGTTGCCTTGTTCATCCTGCTGATCGCGATCTCGACGGCATCGACGTCGATATGCGTGTCGCCGAATGGGAGAGCAGCCTGAGCGACAAGGGCTATCCGGTGAACAGGGAGGCGAGAGGTCTTCTCGATCGGTCCATCGATTGCATTGGCCGCGGGATGACCGACGCGAAAACCATCTTCGCGCCCACGGCCGAGAATGGATGCAGCGTCACCATGCACCACGAGACCCCTATGTGATCGTCACGCCTTTGCGCGATCCCTGCCGTTCGGGGTGGCGGTCACTGTTCATGGCCCTCCGGGGCGAGACCCTCAGGGCCGCGTCAGTCCGGCAACATCCACATCCACCTGTTCGGCGAGGCTTACGATGCTGTCATGGAGCAGCTGGATCGCATAGGCCGGGTTGTGCACCCATGCTCCGTCATCCTTGGCCACCACCTGGTAATTGTAGGCTGCCATCAGCAGGCGCGGCGTCCAGCTGGCGTAGCGGTTGGGAAAGGCCGCCTCTTCCGGACCGGTGGTGCCGTCGCCGTCACTGTCGTTGAAGAAGTAGGGGAAACTGTCCTTGGCATAGCCGATCGGCATCCCCGTCACCTCGCGGGCATAGGTCTGCATGGCATCGCCGAGGATGGCGTGCAGCCCCTCGATCTCGTCGCGGATGCCGCCGCTGGCCGAGCCGTCACCGTCGAAATCGGAATGGCGCGTGCGGATCGCGGTGATGTCGTTCACGCCCTGATGGCAGGCGATGCAGCCTTCGGTCTCTACCTCTGTGGAATGCGGCTCGTGGCAGGCCACGCAGGTTCCCGCGCTCGGCACATGGTTGAAGCGCCCGGCATAGGCGAGGTCCGGATACTGGAAGCCGCCCCGCACCTCGGCGCCGTGCATCACGGCGGCCGCCACACCGTAATGGACGTTGATGAAGCCAAGATCCTCCGACACGGTGTCTGGGTCCATGCCCTCTGTCGTGGACAGGACCCGGTCGGTCGAAGCACGGCCCGAGTGGCACATCGTGCAGGTCGCCGAGGCCCCAAGACCATCGATGGTCACGCCCGAGGGGAAGGGCACCGCGTCGAGCGCCTCGGCCTCGGACACATGGCAGGAGGCGCAGCCGATCACCGTGTTGATCGTGCCGGGATGTTCCACCGTCAGGGGCGCTGTGTCATCGGCGCCGAGCCAGTCGAGCATGCCCGTCTCCGAATGGCACGCCGCGCAGGCGGGCGGAACCTCTCCGTCCTCGTTCCAGTGGGTGAAGGACGGCGAATGGTAGTCGCTGTGCGGTCCCATGAGCCATGCCTCGGTGATCTCCGTCAGGCCGAACTCTTCAGCGGCGAGCGGGCCGGAGGCCACGATCAAGGACGCCGCGAGTTGAATGAGGAAACGGGCGGTCTTCATGGCGGTCTCCCTCGTATCTGACAGGGGCCTGCTACTGGCCTGATACGGGGCGAGTGTTTCACACCGTCGCCGGATGACCTTAATCCAGATCAAGGACGCAGATCGCGTTGCAAGGGACTGAATCGGAAGCAGTCAGCAAGGAGTTGCCTTATGCACGACGCCCGGACAGGAACCGGAACCGCGAACGCGCGCCAGCCGCCGCGTCTGCCCGCGGGCGTCGTCGCGGTGCTCTATCCCATTGTCTGCATTGCGCCGCTCGTGCTGGCCGCGACGCGCGATGTGGCTGCGACCGTCACGTGGGAGATCGCGGCCGCCGGTCTCGGGCTTGTCGGGCTCTCGGCGATGGCGGTGCAGTTCGTGACGTCGGGGCGGTTCCAGATCGTGTCGGGGCGTCTCGGGATCGACCGCGTGATGGCCTTCCACAAGACTGCAGCCTGGTGGGTCCTCGTGGCGCTGCTGCTGCATCCGGTCGTCTATGTGGTGCCGACCTTCCTCGCCGACCCGGCGCTGGGGGTCGAGCGGCTCTGGGCCTACCACACGCTGCCGCATTACCGCAGCGGGGTCATCGCGCTTTCGGCGCTGATCTTGCTGGTCCTCGGGTCGGCCGTCCACAAGCGCCTGCCCATTCCCTACGAGGCATGGCGCGCCGCGCACCTCGTCCTCGCGGCGATTGCGTTGGGCGCGGGGCTGCACCACGCGGTCACCGCCGGTCGGTTCAGCGCCGCGGGGCTTCCGAACGGTTACTGGTGGGCCGTGGGCGCGGTCGTGGTTGGGGTCGTCATCACGCTCTACGGGGTGCGCTGGGCCCGGCTGCGCCTGCAGCCATGGCGGCTTGCCTCCGTCTCGAAGGTGGCCGACCGGATGTGGGAACTCGATATCCAGCCTGCTGAGGGCACCCCGCCGCTCGGCTACCGCGCGGGCCAGTTCGTCTGGATGACCGAGGGCAAGCGGCGCTTCCCGCTTTTCGACCATCCCTTTTCCATTGCCGACAGTCCGGAACGCCCGGGGCTGAGCCTTGTCGTCAAGGAGGCGGGTGATTTCACCGACGGTATCGGAAAGCTGGCGCCCGGCACGCCGATCGGGATCGACGGGCCTTACGGCAACTTCACGCTGGAGGGCCATGGCGAGGACGCAATCCTCCTGATCGCGGGGGGTGTGGGGATCGCGCCGATCATGGGGCTTCTGCGCGATCTCGTGGCACGCGGGCATGGGCAGCCGGTACGGCTGGCCTATGCCGCCGGCACGCCGGAAAACCTCGCCTGTCTCGACGAGATCGCCGCGGCCGGCGCGAAGCTCGACCTGCGTCCGCTGCTGTTGAGCGAGACACCGTCCCCGGACTGGACGGGTGAGATTGGACGGCTCGACCGCGAGAGGCTCTCGGACATTCTGGACGGCCTCGATCCGCAGCGGACAGTCGCGCTGATCTGCGGGCCGGGGCCCATGGTGACGGCGGTCGCGGACGGGCTGATCGACCTCAGCCTGCCGATGGATCGGGTGATGTACGAACGCTTCGACTATTCCGAAGGCGCCTCCCGGCTCGACACGCGGCTGAGGTGGCGCTTCATCGGCATCGGGCTCGTGCTGGCGGCGGGTGTCGCGGGGTTCGTGGCGCTCCTCGGCTGAGACCGGGGCGGTGGGTCAGAGCGGAACCAGCAGAACGAAGCCGATCGACAGCCCCAGCAGGATGAGCGTCAGCAGCACCAGCATGGCGACATAGCGCCGGTCCACCTCGAGCAGGCGCCCGAGATTCGTGCGCAGACCCAGTGCCGAGATCGCGACGATCAGGCAGCCCTGCGAGGCCGTGACAAGTTGCGCGACAAGCCAGTCCGGCAGGATGTCCATGTTGCCGAGCGCCGCCAGCGCGACGAAAAGCACGAGAAACCACGGCAGCCCCGTGCGTCCCTCGCCCGTTCCGCGCAGCGACAGCGCGACAAGCAGGAGAACCCCCGGCAAGAGCGCCACGCGAAGCATCTTCACGAAGACGGCGAGGACGCCGACCTCGTCGCTGACGGAATGGCCCGCGCCGGCGACCTGTGCGACGTCGTGGATCGTGGCGCCGATCAGGAACGCCGTCTCTGTCGGCGTGAAGTCCAGCGCGCGGAACAGGGCCGGGTAGACGATCATCGCGAGCGTCGACAGAAGCGTCACCCCGGTGATCACCAGCAGCGTATCCGCCTCGCGGCCTTCGCGGCGGGGCAGGACGCTGGCGATGGCGAGCGCCGCGGAGGCCCCGCAGACCGCGACCGAACCGCCCGCGAGCAGCCCGAAGGCCTGCCGTCGCCCGAAAAGGTAGGACAGCAGGACACCGGCGCCCAGCGTCGCGAGCACGAGGCCCGCCACGGCGATGACCGGCACCCAGCCCAGCACCGAGACGTCCTGAATGTCGAGCCTCAGGCCCATCAGCGCCACGCCCCAGCGCAGCAGCGTCTGCGAGGCGAAGCCCAAACCCCGTGCGCAGTCCGACTGATCGGCCACGCCGTGCAGCGCCATGCCGATCAGTAGCGCCAACAGCATCACCGGCGCGCCATAGCTCTGCGCGAGGAAACCGGCCGCCGCGCCGACCATCGCGGCCAGCATCAGGCCGCGCGTCAGCGACGGCCCGTCGGCACCGAGACCGGCCGGCAGAAGGCCAGAGAGGCGAGACACCGTCAGGCCTGAGCGAGCGCCCGGTCATAGCCGAACAGCGCCGCCGCGCCGCCGGTGTGCAGGAACACGATGCGTTCGCCCTTGGCGAAATGCCCCTTGCGGATCAGGTCGATCAGCCCCGCCGCGCCCTTGGCCGAATAGACCGGGTCGAGCAGGATGCCCTCGAGCTGCGCGAACATGGCGATCGCCTCGAGCCCGCCCTCTGTCGGGATGCCGTAGCCGTCGCCGACATAGTCGGTGTTGGCGACCACGTCCTCTCGGGCGACGATGCCGGGGCATCCGAGCTTCTCGGCCGTCTTTTCGGCCAGCGCGAAGACATTGCCCTCCTGCACCGGGCGGGGCGCGCGCACGCCGATGCCCAGAAGCGGGATCTGCGCGTTGCACGCCTTCAGCCCGGTGATCAGCCCCGCCTGCGTTCCCGCGCTGCCGGTGGCGTGGACGATGTGATCGACGACCAGCGCGCGGTCGTTGAGCTGCCCCATAAGCTCGAAGGCGCAATTGGCGTAGCCCAGCGCCCCGGTCGGGTTCGAGCCGCCGCCGGGGATGGTGTAGACGGTCCGGCCCTCGGCGCGGAACCGCTCCGCGACGGCCTCCATCTCGGCGTGCATGTCGGCGCCGCCGGGCCTTGTCTCGGTGGTGGCGCCGTGGAGGTGATCGAGAAGCACGTTGCCGTTTTCCTTGTAGTTCGGATCGTTCGATCCGGTCCGGTCCTCCAGCAGCAGGTGACAGGCCATGCCCAGTTTCGCGGCGAAGGCGGCCGTCTGGCGGGCATGGTTCGACTGGGTCGCGCCCTGCGTCATGACCATGTCGGCACCTTCGAGCTCGGCCTCGGCCATGAGGAACTCGAGCTTACGCGTCTTGTTGCCCCCCGTCGAAAGGCCGGTGCAGTCGTCCCGCTTGATCCAGATCTCCGGTCCGCCAAGCTCGGCGCTCAGACGGTCGAGACGCTCCAGCGGCGTGGGCAGATGCGCGAGGAAGTGGCGCGGAAAGCGGGCGAGGTTCATCGGGTTTTGTCCTTCTCTTGAGCTAAGTGTAAGTTAGCATTGTGGTTCCTTCAATTCGAACCGATAGATTGCATGATAACTTGCGAAACTTGCATGTAGGGGGATGCCATGCGGCATGACTGGATCGCCGATATTCTCGCGGTGATCGACAGCGGGTCGTTCGCCCGCGCGGCCGAGCTGCGCAACATCACCCAGTCTGCCTTCACGCGGCGGATCGATGCGATCGAGGCGCAGCTCGGCGGCCCGCTCTTCGACCGGCGGCGCAGGCCCGTGGCGCTTTTGCCCGCCGCGCGGACGCTCGAACGCAGCCTTCGCGCAGCCATGCAGGTCCAGTCCGGCCTGCTTCAGGAGGCGGCTGAAGTGGCCTCGGGCAGCGGGTCGATCACGCTGGCCTGCCAGCACGCGATCAGTGCGACGGTCTCGCCCGGGATCGTGCGCGCTCTCTCCCGGTCCGGGCTGGAGCCGGTGCGCATCCGCTCGGGGAACCGCGACGAATGTCTCGTCATGCTGCTGTCCGGGGCGGCCGATCTCGTCATCAGCTATGCCGTTCCCGATGCCGGCCCCGAGACCGGCGGTTTCGAGGAGCGTCGCATCGGGCACGACCGGCTCATGCCGGTGGCGCATCCGGGACTGTCGCGCCGCGCCGATGGCCGCATGTCCGTCGTGGCGTACCCGGCCGATGTCTTCTTCGGCGGTCTGGTGGCAGAGCTCTGGCTGGATCTGCCCGAGGGCGTGCTGCTGCATCGCCGCGCCGAGACCGCGCTGACCCTCGCGGCCTACCGCTACGCCATCGAGGGGCTGGCCGTGGCCTGGTTGCCCGAGGCGCTGGTCGCGGAGGATATCCGCGTCGGACGGCTTTGCCGCGTCGCCGATGCCGGGCCCGACCTCGCGCTCGAGATACGGATGATCCGTCTCGCCGGAGGCGGGCGGGAGCGGGCGCGGCGCGGCTGGGACGTCATCCTCGATGCGAGCGCGCCGGGGTCAGAACGCCTGCCATAGCGCCCGTCCGACCGGGTCGAGCCGATCCGGCGAACAGAACAGCGAGATGGTCAGATGCGCGGTCCAGGACGGCCCGCCCATGCGCACCAACCGGCCATCGGTCAGTTCCTCTGCGATCGAGAAGGCGGGTAGCCACGCCACCCCGCTGCCCGCGAGCGCCTGACGTTTCAGCGCCTCGGCCAATGCGTCCATGTAGCGGACATCGAGCGATGTCTCCCGTCCCCCGATCGTGCGGTCGACGACGCTTCCCAGAAAGGTATCGGGATCGTAGCTCAGGTAGGGCACCGGCCGATTGCTCGGGCCGCCGAGCGTCCAGCCGTTGCGCACGGCCGCATTCTGCTGGGCGACGGGGATCAGGTCCTCGTTGCAGATATCCTTCCGGGCGAAGCGCGTCTCGTCGAGGATCGGCTCCACATGCTGGTGCCGGTAGTAGAGCAGGAACTCGCAGCCGCCATCCGTCAGCAACTGGCAGCAGGCAGCCATGGTGTCCGACACGACCCGCACGCGCATCTCCGGGATCAGCTTCGCGAATTCCGACAGGCGTGGCTGCAGGTAGTTCACCGAGATAGCATGGAGCGCGGCGATGCGCTGCTGCGGCAGTTTGCTGTGTTCGGCCGCTCGTATCGCTTGCCGCGCATCGGTCAGCTGGGCAAGCGTGACCTGCGCCGTCCCGAGAAACTGCCGCCCGGCCGGTGTCAGCTGCACCGGATAGCTGGACCGGTCGATCAACGACGTGCCGACCCAGGATTCCAGCGACTTGATCCGCCGGCTGAAGGCCGATTGCGTCACGTTGCGCTCTTCCGCCGCGCGGGAGAAGTTCAGCGTGCGACCGAGGCAGACGAAGTCGATCAGCCAATTGATGTCCATCGCGGCCCCCGGCAGCCCTGCCGGGCAAGTCTACCGCCGTTCAAGAACCATGCAAGATTGGAATAGTTTATTGAGACATAAGCATTGGCGCGCGGACAAAGGTCTCGCCTACCGTTACGTCACCAGCCTTGTGATGCGCAGGGCCAAGCAAGCGACCGGGGCCACGAAGCGCCGGCAACCACCAAGCAGATCAACGGGGATCACCATGAAAAAGACCATCGCGACAGCCCTTTCGACCACCGTGCTGGCGGCGGGACTCGCCCTGCCGGCCGCGGCCGAAACCATCCGTCTTTCCACCTATGTCAACGAGATCGATATCCGCCACGACGGGTTCCAGCATTTCGCCGACCTCGTCGCCGAGCGCACGGGCGGCGAGGTGGAGATCCAGATCTTCCCCTCCTCCACTCTGCATGGCTGGTCCGAGGGCGTCGACGCGCTTCAGGGCGGGGTTTCCGACATCAGCTGGATTCCCGCAGACGAGCGGCTGCCTTGCTACCGCGTCACGTCTCTCTACCCGGCCATGGTCGACCTGGAGAACCAGGTCGCGATGGATGCCGCCTATGCCGACCTCGTCCGCGCCGAGGCGGCGGAGGTGGGCCTCGTGCCGCTGTTCAACTCGAACTATTCCTACGACCAGGAATGGTGGTTCGAAGAGCCCATCGCCGATCTGGGCGACCTGCAGGGACGTCAGGTCCGCTCCATCGGGCCGCTGGTCTCCATGATGATCGAGACCTGGGGCGGCGCGCCGGTCTTCGTGGCGCCGAGCGAGGTGTTCCAGTCCGCCGAGCGCGGCGTCGTGGACGGCATCAACATGGGTGTGGCCACCTATTCCAGCTGGCAGCTCTGGGACGTGATGCCCTACATGGTCAACGGCAGTCTCTTCTACGGCAACATCATCTACATGATGAGCGAGGGCGCATATGAGCGGCTGACCCCCGAACAGCAGACCATCGTGATGGAAGCCGCCGCCGAGACCGAAGCCTGGCTCCAGCCGCGCTACGAGGCCTGGGTCGATCAGCGCGTGGGCAACGCCGTGATGGCCGGCGGCGGCGCGGCCGTGTCCCTGTCCGTCGAGGAGCGGTCCGCGCTTCTGGGAAGCGTGCAGGAGACGTGGAACGCCGAGGTCGAGGCCGCCTGCGGCCCCGAACTGGCAAGCGACATCCTCGAGCTTTTCGCCGAGAACGCTCCCTGACGGGCGAATAACTGTAGCGCCGTGGGCCCGATGCGATGGCCCGCGGCGCTACGATCCTGCAGCATGGCAAAAATTGCACGGGGGCGCGGCGGTGACGCAACTCGACCGATCGATCCGACTTGTCGAAAGGCTGGTGATCTGGCTGGCTGCGGCCGGGGCCTGCATCATCCTCGTGCAGATGGTCTGGATCAGCTACGGCGTCTTTACCCGATACGCCCTGAACGCACCGGACCGGATGGTCACCGAGGCGACCGCGCTGCTTCTGTTTCCGGTGGCCTTCGCAGGCCTTGCCTATGCCCTGCGCGAAGACGCCTATCCAAGGGTCACGATGCTGACTGACCGGCTCCCGGCAATGGGGCGGAAGATCGTGGCCCTGGTCAATCTGGCGCTGATGCTGGGGGTGGGACTGTTCTTCGCGACGGCGGCGGGCAACGCCACGATCCGCGCGTTCAACTCCGGCTCCTCGTCCGAGATCCTGCTCTGGCCGCGCTGGATCTTCTGGGCGCCGGGGGCCGCGTCGCTGATCCTTTTCGCCATCTATGCCACGTTGCGGTTGGCGCGCGTCGCCGTCACCCCCGCCGAGGAGATGTGAGCGATGGAATGGTATGAAGTCGGTCTCGGCCTCCTCGGGCTTCTCATCCTGCTGATCGCGATGGGTCTGCCCATTCCCTTCGCGCTGGCGGCCGCCTCGCTGCCTTTCCTGTGGCAGATCCAGACATTTCAGACCTCGCTGGTGTCCTCCCAGCTCAAGCTCTGGGGGGTGTGGATCAACTACATCCTGCTGGCGGTGCCGCTGTTCGTGTTCCTGGGCGAACTGATCGGCAGGTCGCATATCGGTCCACGGCTCTACCAGTTCCTCCATCAGGGCGTGCGTGTGCGGGGTTCAGCCGCCTATGGCTCCATCGGGGCTTGCGCCGGGTTCGGCGCGGTGTCGGGCTCATCCATGGTCGGCTCGCTGACCATAGGCGGCGTCGCGCTGCCCGAAATGCTGCGGCTGGGCTACGGCAAGGAGCTTTCGTCGGGCGTTCTGGCGGCGGGCGGTACGCTCTCGGTGCTGTTGCCGCCCAGCCTGATCCTGCTGTTCTACGGCATCGTCACAGATCAGAGCATCGGTGATCTGTTCATCGCGGGCGTCGTGCCCGGCCTCATCCTCGCGACGCTCTTCTCGGTCGTGGTGATGATCTGGGGCGTCATTCACCCAGACGACATTCCCGACAGCGAGCAGGCCGCGCGGATGACCATGTTCCAGATCGGGGCGACGGTCGGACCGATCGCCCTGATCGGCCTCGTGATCACGGTCGCGATCTACGGCGGCATCGCGACGCCCACCGAGGCGGCGGCTGTTGCGGCGCTTCTGACGGTCGCTCTTGCCTTCGGGGTCGGCGGATTGCGGTGGGACGGGTTCAAGGAGGCGCTTTTTTCCACCATGCGGACGATGGGCTATCTGGGCCTGCTGCTGTCGGCGGGGACGCTCTTCGGCTTCGTGCTGACCTACTACCGGGTGCCGCAGGAATTCACCGAGCTTTTCCTCAGCTTCGAGCTGTCGCCCTACACGGTGCTGGCCATCGTTCTTGTCTTCTACATCCTTCTGGGCATGTTCCTCGAGCCCGTCTCGATGACCTTCATCACCCTGCCCACGATCTTCCCGCTGATGGCGGCGGCCGGGTTCGACCTGATCTGGTTCGGGGTCGTCTACACCGTGACGATGGAAATCGCGGTCCTGACACCGCCGGTGGGCCTCAACCTCTATGTCATACAGGGGATCAGCCGGGGAAAGGTCAGCATCGTTCAGGTCATCCGCGGCTGCCTGCCGTTCATCGCAGCGCTCGTGGTGCTGATCCTCCTGCTCGTCGCCTTCCCGCAACTGGCGCTCTGGCTGCCCGAGCAGATGAAATGACCGGATCGGCAGGCGTGGATCTGCACATGGAGACCGTGACGGGCGCTGCAGCGCTTCCGGTCGTCATGGTGCATGGATATCTCGGCGGATCCGCGCAATGGTCCGACCTGCAGACAGCGCTTGCCGACCGGTTCAGCATCGTGGCGCTGGACCTGCCCGGCTTCGGGCGCGCCAGCGGGCATGCCGCCCCGGCGACGATCGCCGGCTTCGCGGAGCACGTGATCGCCGATCTCGACGCAAGGGGCATCGAGCGTTGCGTTCTCGTGGGGCATTCCATGGGCGGCATGATCGCCCAGGAGGTCGCAAGCAGGATCCCGCAGCGCCTCGACCGGCTCGTCCTATACGGCACCGGGCCGCTCGGCTCCATGCCCGACAGGTTCGAAGCGCTCGACGTTTCGCTCGACCGGCTGCGGCAGGATGGCGTCGCCAGGACGGCGCGCCGCATCGCGGCCACATGGCTCTCGCGCGGCGAGGCGCATCCGGGCTTCGAGGCTCTGTCATCGATTGGCGCGCAGGCGGATAACGAGGCGGCAAGGATCGCGCTCAACGCCATGGCCGCATGGGACGGGCGCGCGAGCCTGTCGCTTCTTACCATGCCATCGCTGATCATCTGGGGTGACGAGGACCGGTCCTATCGCTGGCGTCAGGTGGAATACCTCTGGACGCATCTTCCATCGGCGTCGCTTGCGGTCATTCCCGGTGCCTCGCACGCCGCGCATGTGGAAAAGCCGGAACTCTTCCGGATGATCCTGGAGGATTTCCTGACGGGGTGACGCCGGGACGGACGCGCCCTCGCGGTCAGTCGCGGCGGGCGGGTCGCATTCCGGCGGCGAGCCATCGCCTGATCGGAAGGGCGGAAGCGATCAGCAAAAGCGCCGAGACGCCCAGCAACGCAGCACTCCCGGGCCGGTCGAGAAACACCATGGCATCGCCCCGCGACAGCAGCATCGCGCGGCGGAAATATTCCTCCATCGCGGGGCCCAGCACGAAACCGATCAAGAGTGGCGCAGGCTCGAACCGGAACAGGCGGAGGACATAACCAACGAGCCCGAAGACCAGCGTCACCCAGACGTCGAAGACCGAATTGTCGATGGAATAGACGCCGATGCAGATCAGGACCACGACCGTCGGATAAAGCAGCGTGTGCGGCACCCGCAGAAGCCGCACCCAAAGGCCGATCAGCGGGATGTTGAGGATCAGCAGAAACAGGTTGCCGAACAGGAAGCTGACGACGAGCCCCCAGAAAAGCTCGGGGTGGTCGGGGATCAGGCGCGGGCCCGGCGTTATGCCGTGGATCATGAGCGCGCCCAGCATCAGCGCCATCGTGGCCGAGCCCGGGATGCCCAGCGTCAGCGTCGGGATGAAGGCGGTCTGCGCGGCGGCGTTGTTGGCCGTTTCGGGCACGACGACACCCTCGACGGTGCCCGTGCCGAAGGCGGAGGCGCGGGGCGAGATGCGCTTTTCCAGCGCGTAGCCCACGAAAGACGCGACGGTCTGGCCCGTCCCCGGCAGCGTTCCGAAGAACGAGCCGATGCCCGCCCCCCGGATCGCCGGACCGATGGAACGCAGCCATTCCGGCGCCGTGGGCAGGAACCCGCGCAGTGTCACCTTCTGGCCCGCGTAGCTGCGCGTCGCGCCCCGCGCCGAGGTCATCACCTCGGCGATCCCGAACAGGCCCATGGCCACGACGACGAGGCTGAGCCCGTCGCGCAGTTGCGCGATCCCGCCGGTATACCGCGTCTCGCCCGAGTTCACGTCGATCCCCACGGTGCCGATCAGCACCCCGAGGCAGACCATCATCACGCCCCTGAGCGCGCCCGAGCCCGAGACCACCGAGGCCGCCACAAGGCCCAGCACCATGACCGAGAAATACTCCGCCGGGCCGAAGCGCAGCGCGAAGTCAGCCAGCACCGGCGAGAGGCCCACCATGACCCCCACGCCGAAGATGCCGCCGAAGAAAGACGCGATGGCGGTCATGAACAGCGCCACGCCGGCGCGGCCCTGCTGTGCCATCGGGTAGCCGTCGAGGCAGGTGACCGAGGCCGACGGCGTGCCCGGGATGTTGAGCAATATCGAAGAGATCGAGCCGCCGTATTCCGACCCGTAATAGACGCCCGCCAGCATCACCAGCGCCGTCTCGGGCGGCAGGTAGAACGACACCGGCAGCAGCATGGCGACGGCCGCGAGCGGACCGATTCCGGGCAGCACGCCGATGAAGGTGCCGAGGAACACGCCGACGAAGCACCAGGCGAGGTTCTCGAAGGTGGCCGCCGTCGCGAGCCCGAGCGCGAGGTTGTCCAGAAGCTCCATCACGGCCACCGCAGGGCCGGCAACGGCAGGCTCAGCCCGGCCACGAAGACCCCCCAGACGCCGACCGCGACCGCAGCGGCGAGTGCAAGGCGCGCGGGCCAACCAAGCGCGCCGGTGACGACCGATGTGCCTAGAACCGACAGCGCCGCACCCGGCAGGACCCCGAAGAGCGGCGTGACGAAGGCGAAGACGGCCACGCCCGCGCCGACGCCCGCGACGGCCTTCGGGTCGGGGTGCGTGACTTCGCCCGGCGCGCGCCACTCCTTGATCAGCGCCACGAGCGCAAGAGCCGCGAGCAGACCGCCAACGATCAATGGGAAGGCCCCCGGACCCATGCGCCGCACCGTCCCCAGATCGAGCGCCGTCACCGCGCCGAGCGCGAAGCCCAGTCCAACGGCCAGCATCAGCGCCGGACCAAGAAGCGCGATCAGGCGTCCGGAAGGCATCGGGCGTCCTCCGGCGTGAACTCCGGGCCTTCGTAGCTTTCGGGGATCGCGATCTCGCCGCAGCGAAGGGCCTCGGCCGCCTGGGCCACGGCAACCCGCGCCGCCTCGGGCACGTCGGGGGCCATGGATAGGCTGACGAATTCCCCATCGGCCAGGCCGAATTCCACGATCTGCCCGGGCACGATTCCGGCCACCATGTCGGCAACCGCGCGTACCACACCAAGGTCGATCCGGGCGAGCGCAGAGCCCGCGAAGACCTCCGGGTCCTCCGCGACCCAGTCGAGCGCGTTGCCGATCTGTCGCGTTCCTGCCGTTCGGCAAGCCTCGGTCGCGCCCGCACGGGCCGCGTTGAGCATGGTGAACAGGACGTCGGCACCGGCTTCGATCTGCGACCGCGCCCAGTCGCGCGCCACCGTGGTGTCGTCCTGCGTTCCGCAAAACGAGGTCAGCACGGGCATGTCGGGCGCCACGTGTCGCACGCCCGCCACGAAGCCCGCGCGCCCCTTCAGCCCCGGCGTCACCCTGTGGCCCGACAGATGCGCGACCGTCCCGCTTCGCGTCAGATGCGCGGCGAGGACCCCGGCGAGGAAGGCCGAGTCCTCCTGCCGCACATCGTAGCTTGCCAGGTTCGGGCCGAGGCGCTTGCCCTGCACGATGGCGAAGCGGTGGCCCGGATGATCCGCCGCGACATCCGGCATGGCAAGGTTGCCCTGCCCGCCGATGAAGACCAGCCCCTCGGCGTCGTGCAGCCCCTCGGCGAGACGCGTCCGGATCGCCGCCTGGTCGTAGGGCACGCCCGAGATCACCTCGATCTCGGCCATGCCCTTTTCGACCACGCGCAACACGCCCTCACGCGCGCTGGCGTTGAAGCCCCGGTCCTCGAGGGCGCCCACGAAAAAGACTGCGATCCGCATCTTCGCACACCTTCAGTTCATCGCGGCGGGCACCATGGCGCGCCACTGTTCGAACTGTGCCGCGACATAGTCGGCGAACTCGTCGCTGGTCTTGGCCTCGCGCACCAGCCCCCAGCCGTCGAACTGAGCGGTAACATCGGGATTGGCCATGGCCTCCTGCAGCGCGGCGTCGAGCGCGGTGCGGATCTCCTCGGGCACGCCGTCGGGGCCCGAGACGCCAAGCCAGTTCTCGGCCACGAGGTCGTAGCCGAGCTCGGTAAAGGTCGGCACGTCGGGCAGGCTGGCGATGCGCGCGGGTGCGGTCACGGCAAGCGGGATCGCGGTGCCTTCCTCGACCGAGGGCAGGTTCTGCGGCACGGCGTCGAAGATCGTGGGCACCACGCCCGCGCGGAAATCGAGCCGCATGGGTCCCGAGCCGCTGTAGGGAATGTGGAACAGCTCCGCGCCCGACAGGTCGACGAAGGTCTCGGCCACGATATGCCCCCAGGAGCCGACCCCGGAACTGCCGTATTCGTAGTCGCCCGGCGCGGCCTGCGCGGCGGCGACGAAGTCGCCAAGCGTCTGGGCGCCGACCGAAGGGGCGGCGAACAGGCCCATGTGCACCGTGCCCACATAGGTGATGTGGTCGAAATCCTCGATCGGATCGTAGGGTGTATCGGGGAAGCGGATCGGCGCCACGTTGAAGGGGGTGAGGTTCGACAGCATGAAGGTGTAGCCATCCGCCTCGGCATCGGCCAGTGCGCCGGCGGCGACGGTTCCGGCGGCACCGGGCATGTTCTCGACGACGAACTGCTGCCCGAGGCTTGCGGACAGGCGCTCGGACAACAGGCGCGCGACAAGGTCGCTGGCCCCCCCAGGCGGGAAGGAGACGATGATGCGGACCGGTTTTTCCGGCCAGCCATCGGCCATGGCGGGGCCTGCGGCGCCCGCGACGAGGGCGATGAGCGAGGCGGTCAGAAAGGTTCTGCGGGTCGACATGGGCAACTCCTCTGCGTTGGATGGAGCGAGTGTTCTTGCGCCGCGCCCGATCCGCCAGACAGAAACCACGGTTTGACTTTTTGAGGGTTTTGAAATTGCAGTTTCGTTTGCGACCGAGGCAGGCGCTGAGCCTCAATGCCCGCTTTCGAGGCAGTCCGTGAACGGAGGCGCCCCTGCGCTCAAAGAAACAGCTGTTCCAATCAGGGCCATCGATTCGCCTATGCCTGGCTGAATTCCCTTGAACCTTGCCGGCGCAGTCGCATCATGAAGCCCATGACGAAACCTGAATTTCATTCGGATGTGCCAGATGGTTTCCTCGACCGCATCCGCGAGCGACTGCCCGAGACGCGCCGGGCGGAACGGCGGCTTGCCGAGTTCCTGCTCGACTTCCCCGGAGAGCTCGCCAGCTACGACGCGCAGGAGCTTGCGCGGCTGTCGGGCGTGTCCAAGGCGACGGTCTCGCGCTTCGTGCGCCGCATCGGTTTCGACAGCTACGACCACGCGCGCCGCGCCGCGCGCGAGGAGGGGCGCACCGGATCCCGCCTGTGGTTGAGCCAGGCGGATGCGACGCTTGCCGACACCGCGCTGCCTGCCGCGCTGGCCGAGGAACGAGACAATGTCGCCTGGACCTACGAGCGTATCGATCCCGCCGAGATCGAGGCCTGCGTGGGCGCGATGTTGTCCGCGCGGAAGGTCTGGCTGGTCGGGCACCGGATCAGCCAGTCCTTCGCGACCTACCTCGCGTGGCAGCTGGTCAAGATCGTGCCTGACGTGGCGGTCGCCCCCCGCGGCGGCGAGTCGCTGGGCGAGCATATCGCCAGCATGCGGGCGGACGACATGGTGCTGCTGTTCGCCTTGCGCCGAAGGGTCGGCCTGACCGACCGCGCGATCGAGGAAATCGCGGCCACCGGCGCGGCGCTTGCCGTGGTCTCGGACGAGGCGATGGCGTCATCCCCGGTGCCGCGCTGGCATTTCCGCTGCCGCACGGCGACGGAGACGCCGCAATTCAACCACGCCGCCGTCCTGTCGCTGTGTCACTGGCTGGTCGTGCGCGCTTCCGCCCGGGCCGGCACGGAAGGGCGCGTGCGCCTGCGGCAGGTCGAGGAAATAAACGAGAGGCTCGGCTTCTACTGACACCAGCCGGCAGTACGCCGGAGCGCTGTCCCGGACAGCCGGCGGTCAGAATTGCCGTTACGCGAAGTCGATGCCGTTGCGGAACGGAAGCGCCCGCAGCCGTCGGCCGGTCGCCGCGAAGATCGCGTTGCCCAGTGCAGGTGCTGCGGGCGGCACCGGCGGTTCGCCGATGCCGCGCACCTGCGTCCCGTTCTCGAGGCCCGCCACAATGATCTCCGGGCATTGATGGATGCGCATGCCCTCGTGGTCGTAGTAGTTCTCCTGCTGCGCCATCCCGTCGGCATAGGTGATCTCGCAGTTCATCGCGTGGCCGAGGCCGAAGACAACGCCGCCCTGCACGAGGTTCTCGAAATTCACCGGATCGACGATGGTGCCCACGTCGCAGACCACCCATACCTTGTCGATTCTTATGCCGCGGTCCGTGTCGGTGACCTGCACGACCTCGGCCACGGGGACGCCGAAGCTTTCGACGAAGGCCACGCCCTTGCCCTGGTTGGCCTCCAGCGGCGCGCCCCAGTCCGACATCTCCGCCGCCGTTTCGAGGACCCGGCGCGAGACGTCGTGATCCATCAGTCGGATACGCTCCTCCATCGGGTTGGCGCCGGCGGCGTGGATCAACTCGTCGAGAAACGTGTCGAAGATGAAACCCGCCCCCGGCGCGCCCACCGCCCGCCACGACGACGTAGGCGCCAGCCCCTCGGCCCGAAACGCGCGGACCCGGAAATCCGGGATCGCATAGGGGTTGTTCCAGGCGCCTGCCACGATCTGCACGTCCGGGCCCGGCACCGACAGGCCGATCCGCCCGACCTGCGAGGCGATGACGGAGGGTGCCGCGATATCGAGGGCCAGGGCGGTGACCTGCCCGTTCTCCACCCGGCCGCGCGCCCGGCCCATCGCGATGTGGCGCGTGAAGTCCTGGGCGAAATCCTCCTCGCGGGAATAGGTGAGCTTGACCGGCGTGCCGCGCAGTTGGTTGGCGATCTCGGCAGCCTGCTTGACGAACTCGAATTCCAACCGGTGGCCGAAACTTCCGCCGACATACTGATTGTGGAACGTCACCTGTTCGGGCGCATGGCCGGTGATCTGGCCCACCTCCACCTGTAACTGGCGGGGGATCTGGTGGCTGGTCCAGACCTCGGCCCGGTCCGCCTCGACCAGAACAACGGCATTGAGCGGCTCCAGCGGCGCATGAGCGACGTAGGGCGAGCGGTACTCCGCCTCGATCACCTCTCCGCCGTCGAGTGCGGCGCCCGCATCGCCATCGTCTCGCCAGACGCGGTCGAGATGCTCGTCGGTGAAGCTGTCACCGACGCGCTGCCAATGATCCTCCTGTTCGGCGGGGTAGGGGGCGGGGCCCCAGTCGAAGGTGATCGCATCGAGCGCCCGGAACGCGCGCCACGTGTTGTCGGCGATGACCGCGACGCCGCCCGTGATCTCCACGACATCCCGGACCCCGCGCATGCCGCGCGCCTCGGTCGCGTCATGGCCGATCAGGGCGCCGCCCTTCCTCGGGTTCAGGCGGATGGCGGCATGCACCATGCCCTCCAGAGAAATGTCGATGCCGTAACCGAGCGTTCCGGTGGATTTGCCGAGGATGTCGAGCCGCTCCATCGGTGTGCCGATCAGGCGCCATTCGGACGGGTCGCGCAGGGAGACATCGGTCACGGGCTCCAGCGTTGCGGCCGTCTCGGCCAGTTCCGTGTAGGGCAGGGCGGTTCCGTCCGGCAGCTGTACCGCGCCGTTCGCGGTCGAAAGCTCCGCCACCGGGATGCCGGTCCTGCGGCTCGCGGCAAGCTTCAGCGTCTCGCGCGCCACCGCACCGGCACGGCGGAGCTTGTCGAAACTGTCGGGGATGGCAGTGGACCCGCCCGTGGCCTGCAGACCGAGAAGCTTGATGGCGCCGCCCGCGACGTCGCGCATCGTCTCGGCAGCAAAACCGTCGTCAGTGGCACGGAACGGCACGGCCTCCTCCGACATGGCGGTGTTCCAGTATGCGCGGGCGGGCGGGCCGAAATCGGTGACGAACTGGCCGAACTCGATATCGAGCTCCTCGGCAATCAAAGCGGCCTGGGCCGAGACCGTGCCCTGTCCGAGGTCGGCATGGGGCGTGATCAGAGTGACGCGTTCGGCGTCGATCAGAACCCACGGGTTAAAGGTGGCCGCGCCCTCTGCGAGGTCTTCCTCCAGCGGGTTCGCGGGCGTGCGGCGGACCATGTAGACGCCGAAGGCCACGCCGCCAGCGATGGCGGCCGATCCGATCAGGAAGGTGCGGCGGGCGATCTTTCCGGCACGGCTCATGGCTCAGGCCTCCCGCAGCTTGGCGGCGGCGGCGTGGATGGCCGCGCGGATACGGGGATAGGTCCCGCAGCGGCAGAGATTGCCGTCCATCTCGAAACCGATGTCCTCGTCGGAGGGGTCCGGCGTCGCCTCCAGCAGGGCGGCGGCCTGCATGATCTGGCCGGACTGGCAGTAGCCGCATTGCGCGACCTGGTGTTCGATCCAGGCCTCCTGCACGGCATGCAGCGCGGTGGGTGTCCCGAGGCCCTCGATCGTGACCACCTCGGCCCCTTCCAGCGTTCCGGCGGCGATCTGGCAGGACCGGACGGCCGCCCCGTCCAGATGCACGGTGCAGGCCCCGCATTGCGCGACGCCGCATCCGTATTTCATGCCGGTGAGACCCAGTTCGTCGCGCAGCACCCACAGAAGCGGCATGTCCTCCTCGACCTCAACCTCCCGCTCCGTGCCGTTGACCGTGAAACGCATATCCAACTCCCGTGCGATACATTTGGACAAAAACGATACAATTGTAAATTGACGCATCTGCGGTGCGCTGTCAAAGACATCCGGTGCAGCCCCGGGACCATCATATCGTCAGTGCCGCCCTGTCGGTCTTTTCCCGTTACGGGGTGTCACGGACTACGATGAACGACATCGCCGCCGAGGCCGGCGTTTCGCGCCAGACGCTCTACAATACCTTTCCGGGCAAGACCGAGATCCTGCGCGCCGCCGTTCGCCTGAAGATGGAAGAGGGGCTGGACGCCGTGCGCGCCCGCTGGGCCGAAACCGGGGACCTCGGGGCACGGATCGACGCGTTCTTCACCCATGGGGCGGTGACTTGGTTCGATGCAGTCCACGCCTCGCCCGAGCTGGCGCAGTTGCTCGACGGGATGCACGCCGTCGCGTTCGAAGAGATGGCGGAGGGCAAGGCGCGTTGGGTCGCCTTCGTCGAGCAGGGGTTTCGCGACGCGGGTGTGCGGCTACGCGATCCGGAGATTTCCATTGGCGAGATCGCGGATTTTCTGTTCACGGCGGCAAAAAGCGCCAAGGACGCATCGGCTTCGCGACCCGAACTGCTGTCCCGGCTCAAGGTGATCCGGCAGGCCGTGATCGCCATGACGGAAGGGGCCTGAGACGGGCGCGGCAAGCTGTGCCGCCGCGCCCTGTTTCGTGAGCGTCAGCCGGCGTTCGCCAGCGCGCGCTTGGCCATGACCTTGACGAGGTTCGCCCGGTAGGCCGCCGTGCCGTGGATGTCGCTGAGCATCCCGTCCTCCGAGATCGACACGCCGTCGAGCGCGCCCGCCGAGAAATCGGACGACAAGGCCGCCTCCATGCCGTCGTGCCGGAACACGCCATCCTCACCCGCGCCGGTCACCGCGACGCGCACCGCGCCGCCGGTTTCCGCCACGAACACGCCCGCCATGGCATAGAGCGAGGCGGGGTTGCGGAACTTGGAATAGCCCGCCCGCTTCGGCACCGGAAAACGCACGGCGGTGACGATCTCGTCCTCCTCCAGCGCCGTTGTGAACATGCCCTGAAAGAAGTCCTCGGCCGCGATCTCGCGCTTGCTGGTGACCACGATCGCGCCGAGGCCAAGGACCGCCGCCGGGTAATCCGCCGCCGGGTCGTTGTTGGCGATGGACCCGCCGAGGGTGCCCATCGCGCGCACCGCCGGATCGCCGATCCCGCTCGCCAATGCGGCCAGCGCCGGAATGTGCGCCTTCACGTCGGCGCTGGTGGCGACATCCATGTGCCGGGTCGCGGCGCCGATGGTGACCGTCCCGTCGCCCGCGCTGATGCCGTTGAGCTCGGCGATACCGCGCACGTCGACAAGATCGCCGGGCGCGGCGAGGTGTTGCTTCATCGTGGGCAGGAGCGTCTGGCCCCCGGACAGCACCTTGGCGCCCTCCGATCCCGCAAGAAGGGCCACCGCGTCCGGGACGGAGCCCGGCTTGTGATATTTCGTCGGATACATCTCGGCTCTCCTTATTCCGCGGCCATGGGTGTCTTGGCGCCCTGAAGCGCCGTCCAGACCGCAAGCGGGGTGGCGGGCATCTGTAGATCGTTCGTGCCGATGGCGTCCGTGATCGCGTTGATCACCGCTGGCGGCGCGCCGATGGCCCCGGCCTCGCCGCAGCCCTTGACCCCAAGCGGGTTCAGGGGCGACGGCGTGCAGCCGTGATCCAGCGTGAAGGCCGGAACGTCGGCCGCGCGCGGCATGCAGTAATCCATGTAGGAGCCGGTGATCAGCTGGCCGTCCTCGTCATAGACGACCTGCTCCAGCATGGCCTGACCGATGCCTTGCGTCACACCGCCATGGACCTGACCCTCGACGATCATCGGGTTCACGATCGTGCCGAAATCGTCGACGGCGGTGAACTGCACCACCTCGGTGACGCCGGTGTCGGGGTCGACCTCGACCTCGCAGATCAGCGCGCCGGAGGGGAAGGAGAAGTTCGCGGGATCGAAGAAAGAGGTTTCCTTCAGTCCCGGCTCCATGCCGTCGGGCAGGTTGTGGGCGGTGTAGGCGGCAAGCCCGATCTCGTGCCAGCCCATCTTCTTGTCGGTGCCTGCGACCTTGGCCTCGCCGCCCTCGATGACGATGTCGTCCTCGGAGGCTTCCAGCACGTGGGCCGCGATCTTCTTGGCTTTCTCCTCGACCTTGTCGAGCGCCTTCATGATCGCGCTCATGCCAACCGGGCCCGAACGCGAGCCGTAGGTGCCCATGCCGAATTGCACCTTGTCCGTGTCGCCATGCACGATCGCAACGTTGTCGATCGGCAGGCCGAAGCGGTCTGCCGCAAGCTGCGCGAAGGTCGTCTCGTGCCCCTGGCCGTGGCTGTGGCTGCCGGTGAGGATCTCGACCGTGCCCACGGGGTTCACCCGCACCTCGGCGGATTCCCAAAGGCCGACGCCCGCGCCGAGCGACCCGGCGGCAGCCGAGGGCGCAAGCCCGCAAGCCTCCACGAAGGTCGAGTAGCCGATGCCGCGCAACTTGCCGCGCTGCGCCGCCTCGGCCTTGCGGGCCGGGAACTCGTCGACCTTGGCGTGCTTTTGCGCCATGTCGAGCAGCGTGAAGTAGTCGCCACTGTCATATTGCAGCAGGACCTGCGTCTGGTACGGGAACTCCTTGATGAAGTTCTTCCGGCGCAATTCGGCGGGGTCCATCCCCATCTCGCGCGCGGCGGTCTCCATCATCCGCTCCATCATGTAGGTGGCCTCGGGCCGCCCCGCGCCGCGGTAAGCGTCGACGGGCACCGTGTTGGTGTGGACCGCCCGCACCGTGCCGTAGATCGCCGGGATGTCGTAGGTTCCCGACCAGAGCGTGCCGTAAAGGTAGGTCGGCGTGGCCGTCGCGAAGAGAGAGACATAGGCGCCGATATTGGCGATGGTATCGACGTGGAAGCCGACGATCCTCCCGTCGGCATCAAAGCCCATCTTCGCCGTCGTCACATGGTCGCGGCCATGGGCGTCGGTCATGAAGGCCTCGGAGCGGTCCGACGTCCATTTCACCGACCGCCCCGTCTTCATCGAGGCCCAGAGGCAGGCGATCTCTTCAGGGTAGATGTAGATCTTGGAGCCGAAGCCCCCGCCCACGTCAGGTGCGATCACGCGCAGCTTGTGCTCGGGCGCGACCTGGTAGAACGCGCTCAGGACCAGCCGCGCCACGTGGGGATTCTGGCTGGTGGTGTAGAGCGTGTAGTGATCCTCCGCCTCGTCGTAGATGGCGACCGCGCTGCGCGGCTCCATCGCGTTGGGGCTGAGGCGGTTGTTGGTGATATCCAGCGTCGTGACATGGGCTGCCCCTGCCATCGCGGCCTCGGTCTTGGCCTCGTCACCGATCTCCCAGTTGAAGATCAGGTTGCCGGGCACGTTCTCGTGGACCTGCGGTGCGCCATCGGCCAGCGCCTTGTCGGCAAAGACCGTCGCGGGCAGTTCTTCGTAGTCGAGCTCCACCATTTCGGCAGCGCGGCGGGCGATGTCCTGGCTTTCGGCCGCGACCACGGCGATGGCGTCACCCACGTAGCGCGCGTAGGTCGTGACCATCGGGTTCCAGACGCCGCACTGCATCGGGTTGCCGTCCTTCGACGTGATCGCCCAGCCGGTGATGATGTCGCCGATCCCGTCATCCTTCATCTCGGGGCCGGTATGGACGGCGATCACGCCTTCCATCGCCAGCGCCGCCGAGGCGTCGATGCCGGTGATCTTCGCATGCGCCACCGGGCTGCGGACGAAGGCGGCATAGGCCTGGTTCTCGACGCGGAAATCGTCGGTGTACTTGCCCTTGCCGGTGAGGAAACGCTTGTCTTCCTTGCGCGCCACGCGCGCGCCGATACCGTCGCTCATGGTCCCTTGCCTCCCTTATTCCGCGGCCTTGGACATGCCGGCCATCTGGCCCGCCGCGTCCTCGATGGCGTTGACGATGTTGTGGTAGCCGGTGCATCGGCAGATATTGCCCTCCAGCTCGTGCCGGATCGCGGATTGCGTCAGCTCGCGCCCCTCGGCCTGGTAGCGGTTCACCATGTCGATCCCGGCCATGATCATGCCCGGCGTGCAGAACCCGCACTGCAGCCCGTGATGGGTGTTGAACGCGGCCTGCATCGGATGCAGTTCGCCGCCCTGCGCGACGCCTTCGATCGTGGTGACGTCCGCACCGTCCAGCGACGCGGCCAGAACCGTGCAGGATTTCACCGCGCGACCGTCCACATGCACCACGCAGGCGCCGCACTGGCTGGTGTCGCAGCCGACGTGGGTGCCCGTCAGGCGAAGATGCTCGCGCAGATACTCTGACAACAGCGTGGTGTCCGGGACCTCCCGGCTGACGGTTTTCCCGTTCACCGTCATCTTGACGTCGGTCATTCTCTTCCTCCCTTTGGTCGGGCGTGGCGCCCGCGTGTCCATTATTCGAAACGGCGCATCAGGCCCGGGGAGGGCGCGCCGGGTTCAAGTGGAACATGTTGAGTAGATGCCGCGGGACGCAGCCGCATGTGCGCTGTGCCTTTTGCCGGCAAGCGTCGATCATCCTGTTTGGACGGACGTTCTCCATGCTGGGCTTCCTCCCCGAAACCTGGCTTGGTTGTTCTTTGCCAGCCTATTGCGGTCTGCCGGGAAAGCAAATGATTTGAGGGCCTTTGGACGAAAGATCACAAACCCGTGCGAACCTCCGCCAGCATCCGGTCCCGCAGGCCCCGCTGCCCGAACGCGTCCGACAGCGCCTGAAGGCTGTCGAGCGAGTGGCAGGCGTGGAAGCTGTCCACATGGGACAGGAGCGTGCGCACCCCGCCAGCAAGCGGGGCGAATCCCTCCCATCGCAGAAGCGGATTGAGCCAGATGAGGCGGCCCGCGCTACGGGACAGCCGGGCCGCCTCGCGGTCCAGCAGGTCGAGATCGTCACGCTCCAGCCCGTCGGTGATCAGGATCACGACCGCGCCGGAGGTCAGAACCCGCCGCGACCATTCCCTGTTGAACCTCGCCAGCGCCGCGCCGA